>Ga0208509_1000030_pt1 | contig 83064 bp, 73 predicted proteins | sample LakWasMeta7_HOW4_2_FD_183857 | JGI IMG/M metagenome (GOLD analysis project Ga0208509, IMG submission 183857) | Freshwater sediment methanotrophic microbial communities from Lake Washington under simulated oxygen tension - Sediment Metagenome... | ecosystem: Environmental > Aquatic > Freshwater >...
GAGGCGATCTCGTCGGTGTGCAGGCGCGCAATCCAGACCTTGCCGTCGGGCGTAACTTCAATGCCGTAGGGCAGGGGCACGCCGGTGGAGTTGTGGTCGATCTTGACCCAGTTGGCCACCGGTATGCCCCGGCCAATCAGCTTGAAGAAGAAGGGTGTCATCTTGACGGTCAGCTTCTCCATGAACGAGCGAAACGGCAGGTCATAGGTGGTGAATTTGTCCGCTGCACGGTCGTACATCGCGATCTGGTTGGAGAGCGCCAGCGTGAACCAGACGCGGTTTTGCGCATCCATGCGCACGGTGTGTGGGTAGAAGCCGCTACCGATCTCATGGTTCACAAACTGCTTGGTCTTGGGATCGAACTCGATCAGGCGCCGCTGGTACGAGGGCGTGATGAAGATGTGGCCGTCCGCAGGCGCCTCTACCAGTGAGTGGATGCCCTGGTAGGTCTCGTGCTTGGGGAAATCGCGCAGACGCCCGGCCAGCAGGCCGCCCAGGTTGTCACCCGGTTGTGGTGGCACGCGGTACACGGTGTAGGCGCCGGTGGTCGTGTTGATCTCGTACAGGCGGTCCTGCAGGTTGTCGCCCACGTAGACCAGGCCGTTGCTGTGCTGCACAAAGTCATGCATCTGCGAGAAGCGGTCGCCAATCGGCAGCTCGGTGATGGCGGCCGTGGCCAGCTCGGGCACCCAGGGCGTGGCGGCGGGCACCTTCTCGGGGTGGGCGTTGATGTTCTTCCAGTGGGCTTCCAGCAGGGCGGGCAATTCCTTCTGCGCCTCGGTGGACAGGCGCGCGCCATAGCGCACCATGCGGTGGATGGTGGCGGACCATTCTTCGGCACTGCGTTCGCGGCGCAAAAAGGCGGAACCTTGCTGGTGGCAGAAGCCGCACTGGGCCAAAAACTCCTTGCGCAAGTCATCGCGCCCGGCTAGCAGCGTGGACGTCCAGGCGTTGGACGGGCGTTGCTCGGCCAGGGCCTTGGGGTCGGTCTCGGCCTCCATGCGCCAGGAGGCGGGTTTGGCCATTGCCGCGGGGCCTATCAGCAAATCTTTGTAGCCCGGCTTGCGCAGGCGCACTTGGTAGTCGCCCGCTGCGTCGGGCAAGCGCACGCGGCCTTGGGTGTCGCTGAAGCGCGTGTGCTCAAACGTGCCTTGTTGCAGCTTGCCGGACGCGGCGTAGCCGTTGTCGGAGTCGTCAATCTTGGCGGGCTGCGTGGCGCTGCGTGTCACCATCACCAAAGGCAGGGGCTTGCCGTCTGGCCCGCTGACGGTGAAGTCCGCGGCGTGCGCTGTGGTCAGCGTTACGCCCAACAGCAGCGTGCAAATACCCAAGGTCTTTTCAAAGTTATTTTTCATGGTGTGGAGTCTCGCTGCTCAGGGGGTGGTGCTTGGAAAAATCTCGGCTTGCAGGCGCCGCTTCATGGTGGCGGCATAGCGCGTGGGCCACAGGCGCGACAGCCACCAGGCGGCCTTGGCCGTGAAGCTGAAGAGCAGCAGCTGGCGCCGTTGCTGCGCGGCGTGCAGGATGGCGCAGGCCACTTCGTCGGGCTGCGTGGTCTGGCCCGTGGTCTTGCGTGCGTGGGCGGCGGGTTGGCCATCGGCACCCAGCGCGGCGCGGTTGATGCCGGTGTCTATGAACGACGGGCAGACGATGAGCACGTCCACGCTATCGTCTTCTAACTCGGTGCGCAGGCTGTCGAAGAAGCCGTGCAGCGCGTGCTTGCTGGCGGCATAGCCGGTGCGCCCAATCAGCGGCGAGAAGCCGGCCACGCTGGAGATGGCAATCACCATGCCACGGCGCTGGCGCAGGCTGGCAATGGCTGCGTGCGTGCAGTGCACCGCGCCAAAGAAGTTGACCTCCATGACCCGGCGCAGCACCTCCACCTGCGTGTTGGCAAAGGCGCTGCGGTGGGCAATGCCGGCGTTGTTGATGAGTACGTCAATGCCACCAAAGCGCGCCGTGGCCTGTGCCATGGCTGCTTCGCACGAAGGCAGTTGCGTGACATCGCACACTGCCGTCAGCAGTGGCGGTGTTTGGTTGGGGGTGTTGTTGAAGGTGGCGCGCTGCAGTGCGTCCAGCGCCTGCGCATCGCGGTCCAGCGCGACCACCTTGGCGCCCGCTTGCAAAAACACCTGCACCAAGGCCTGACCCAGGCCGCCAGCCGCGCCGGTGATCACCACGCATTGACCGGTGAAGTTGCGCATGCTCACTGCCCAACGTCCGTGCTTCGCACTGCGGCGCGCTGTTTTTCACGCGCGGCACGGTAGATCTCGAACACCTCCGCCGAGGTATGGGTCGGCGTGTAGCCAAACACGGTCTTGAGCCGGGTGTTGAGCAGAACCGGGCGGTAGCGCAGAAAGTCCAGTTGCTCCGGGCCATATTGCGTCAAACCCAATGGCTTCAAAATGGATAGCACCCCGCGCAATAGCCACGAGGGCAGGCGCAGGGTTTTCTTGCCAAGTCGTTGGGCAATCTCATGGATCGTCAGCGCGCCGTCACCGGCCACGTTGTAGATGCCGGCGGGGCCATGCTCAATGGCGCGCAGGATGATGCCGACCACATCCTGGTCCCAGATGAAGACGAAGGGGCTGTCCGACCCACGGATGGCCAACAGGCGCGGCTTCTCGAACATGTCGGTAATCTGGTTGTGCACCGTGGGGCCCAGGATGGTGCCAATGCGCAGCACAACCTGCTCCAGCGCCGGGTGGTTGTTGCGGTAGGCCGCCAGCATCTCCTCCACCAGGCGCTTGTGGTGCGAATAGGCAAACACCTCGTTGCCGCGCACCGGCATGTCTTCCGTCAGCCAGGGCGCGTTGTCAACGTGGTAGCCATAGGCCGCACCACTGCTGGACACCACGATGCGCTTGACGCCATGGCGCACGCAGGCCTTGAGCACATTGCGCGTGCCGTTCACATCCACGTCGTATTCAAATGCGCGGTTGCTGTCTTTGCCCGGTGTGACGATGGATGCCAGGTGCACCACCACGTCGATGCGGTGCTTGGCTACGATGTCGGCCATCTCGTCGGCGCGGATGTCGGCGACGGCGTATTCCACATCGGGCATGCGCGTCTGGGGCTCGCGGATATCGTGCGACACGATCACTTCCGGACGCTGACCCGTAGGTAGGGCCGCCAGGCGTGCGACCAGCTGGCTGCCCAGGTAGCCGCCACCGCCGGTGATCAGGACCCGGCTCATCGCTGGGCTCCGGAATCGCCGTTGGCCGGCAGGGGCGGGCGGTTCTTCCAGTAGGTCGCCAGTGTCAGCCCGGCCACGATGTGCCAGATGCCCCACCATGCGGTGACGATGGCCATGCCGCCCAGGCCGCCGAAGAAGTTGAAGATCAAAATCAGACCCAGGCCCGAGTTCTGGATGCCCATCTCAAACGTGATGGCGCGGCGGTCACGCTCCGGCAGACCAATCGCGGCGGACAGGCTGTAGCCGGTGACCAGCGCCATCAGGTTGTGGATGAACACCACACCCACCACCAGCTGGATGTAGTTCAGAAAGTGTTGCAGGTTGGCCGCCAGCGCGCCGCCGATGAAAGCCATCAGGATCACGAACGACAGAATCTTCATGGGCTTTTGCACCTTGCGCGCAAACGCGGGAAACTGCTTGGCCACCCACATGCCCAGCACCAGCGGCACGCCCAGCAGCATCACGATCACCTCCAGCATCTCCCAGGGGCTCATGGCCACTTCCTTCATCAGGGCGGCGGTGATGGGGTGCAGATTGCCCCAGAAGGCAAAGTTCAGCGGCGTCATGAATAGCGCCACCAGCGTGGACAGGGCGCTGACGCTGACCGACAGCGCCGTGTTGCCCTTGGAGTGGTGCACCAGAAAGTTGGAGATGTGCCCGGCCGGGCAGCTCGACACCAGAATCATGCCCAGCGCGATGCTGGGCTCGGGCCTGAGAATGGACACCAGCACATAGGTCATGGCCGGGAACAGCACATGGTGGCCCAGCAGACCCAATGCCAGCGCCCTGGGCGTGCGCAGCGCGGCCTTGAAGTCCTCCACCCGCAGCTCCAGCGCCACGCCAAACATGACCAGGCCCAATACGGCGTTGAGCAGGGTCAGGGTTTGCGGGTTGAAGCTCAGGTGTACCTGGTCAATAGGTGCCATGTGTTGTGTCCTCGTTATGTGGGTCTGGAGTGCCTGGTCTGCTGACAGGCATCTCCATCCTGGGTTGTGGGGCAACTTTAGGGCAAACCTTGGCACTTGTCGCGTGCAATGCGGGACATCGGGACGGCAATGTGGGACACGCCGCGCGGCGGGCACCTGACCAGCCATCCCGCAGTAAATTAATGTATGTCAATGACTAGTTCTTGAATCGGTGGGACAGTGCGCCTAGTTGCGACCCGTCACAAGGAGGCCGACCATGCGTGCGAATTTGCCCGTGAGCCAACAAGGCTACAGCTTTCCCGCGGACCAGACCCTGGCGTCCGTGACCGACCTCAAGGGCCGCATTACCTATTGCAACTCGGCTTTTGTCGAGGTGAGCGGCTACTCCCACGCCGAATTGATGGGGCAGCCCCACAACCTGGTGCGCCACCCTGACATGCCCGAGGAAGCCTTTCGTGATTTGTGGGACACGATCCAGTCCAAACAACCCTGGACCGGGCTGGTCAAGAACCGCCGAAAGAACGGTGACTATTACTGGGTGCGTGCCAATGTCACCCCCATGGTCGACGGTGAGAAGGTGACCGGCTACCTGTCGATACGAACCAACCCTTCGCGGGAATCCGTGGCCGCAGCAGAGGCCCTCTACGCGCAGATGCGGGCCGAGGCCAAGGCGGGCCGCAAGACGCTGGCCTTGCGTCGGGGCAACGTGGTGCGGACCGATCTCGTGGGTCGATTCCTCAATCTGTTCAAGCCCGGAGTCGTGGCCAAGCTGGCGCTGGTGCAACTGGTTTTGATGTCGGCCATGGTCACAGGGATTGCCATCGGTTTCCCATTTGTGGCGCTGGTTTTGATGGCCTGCGCAGCGGCCGGTATCACCGTTTGGACCAGTTGGTCCCTGACCATTCAGCCGCTCACTGTGCTGGCGTTCGATGCCAACCACCTCGCTGCAGGTGATTTGGCGCACAGAATCACCGTGAATGGTGCCGGCGTGATCCGTCAACTGGAGCAGGCCATGATGCAGATGTCGGTAAACCTGCGCACAGTGGTGAGCGATGTGCGAGAGGAAATCGAGCACTTCAACCTTGCCGTGCAGGAGATTGCGGATGGCAATCAGGATCTGTCGGCGCGCACCGAGTCGCAGGCCAGCAGTCTGGAGGAGACAGCGGCCTCGATGGACGAGATCACCGGCACGGTGCAGCAGAGTTCATCGTCCGCCCGGCGCGGCTCGGAACTGGCACATGAAGCCAGTGCAATCACCACGCGCAGCAACGAGACCGTGGTGTCTGTGGCCCAGTCGATGGACGGTATTTCGCAGTCATCCGTGCGCATCACCGAAATCATTCATCTGATCGAAGGCGTGGCGTTTCAAACCAATATCCTGGCGCTGAACGCGGCCGTGGAGGCCGCCCGCGCCGGTGACCAGGGGCGGGGTTTTGCCGTGGTGGCGGCTGAAGTGCGCGCGCTGGCCCTGCGCACCACAGCAGCGGCCAAGGAAATCAAGCAACTCATTACCGAATCAACCGAACGCATTACTGCCGGTAGTACCCAGACCGGTGTGGCGCTCACCCGTATGAAGACCGCACAGGAGTCGGTGGACAAGGTCAGCACGGTGCTGGATGAGATCAGCAGCGCGTCCGCCGAACAGACGATGGGGATTTCACAGGTCAACGAAGCCATTACGCAAATGGACACCATCACCCAACAAAACGCCGCCATGGTGGAGGAACTGGCGGCCACTGCGGCTTCGCTGTTACAGCAGGTGCAGGGGGTCCGCGATTCCATGCGCCTGTTCCATTTGAAGGCGGGCGAGGCCACCGTTGCACAAGTCGATGCCGTGAGCCTGCGGCGTGAGAACAAGCCACTCATGCTGCGGTGATGCCGAGGAGTGCCCCGCAGAACGACTCTATTGACCGAAGCGAACGACTGAGCGTGCACGCGCCTTCTCTGCCTCTTCATCGCGATTTTTCGGTGCGGCCGTCGTCACCAGCGATGCGACCAAAGCGCGCGCGGCGATGGCAACCTGCTCGACCGCGTGCTCAAACGCTGCTTCGTTTGCCTTGGAAGGAACACTGAAGCCGCTGAGCTTGCGCACGAACTGGAGCGACGCATCCCGAATTTCCAGCTCGGTGGCCGGTGGTTCGAAGTTGAAAAGGGTCTTGATATTTCTGCACATGGTGATGACTCCCGGGTGGTTGTTGCGGCTTCCTACGCCGTTGGGGAACGCAGTGCCTTTTCCATGAGGACACTCAAATAGTTGGTGTGCGGCCGCCAGTCGCAGGTGCCAACCTCAGCGTAGCCCCAGGAGCGATACATCGCAATCAGCGCCGTTGCCGGCTGCGCCGTGTGCAGTGCCATGTGTCTACAACCGTGTGCATGGGCGAAAGCCACCGCGAAGTCATGGATCTGCCGGCCAAAGCCCTTGCCCTTGTGCTCGGGCGCGACGGCGAATTGGCCGAAAGACCAGGTGCCGGGTTCCCGCAGCAGTGGTACCTTGGAGTCAGGCTCGGGCTCGCGCAAGGTGACCGTGGCCACCACCCTATCAGCTTGCAGGGCCACGAAACCGTGGCCTGCCGCCAGGCGCTTGGCGGTATCTTCCACCGATTGGTGTGTGGCCCAGTACCGCAGGCCACTTGCCGCATGCGGCGCGTAGGCCGAACGGATGAGGGCGGTGAGTGCCTCCAGGTTGTCGCCTTCTTCAACTGGGCGGCAGTGGAGTGGCCGGTGATTGCTCATAATTAGATAGCAATAACTTCATGTTTCACGAGGGCTGCCGGCATTTTTTGTCAAGATCCAGGGCGCCGGTCGGCCCAGCAGGTAGCCCTGCAGGTACTGGCAACCCAGGCTGAGCAAGACATCTCGCTGCGCGGTGGTTTCCACACCCTCGGCAATCACCCGCAAGCCCAGGCTTTCACCCAGCGTCAGGATTGCGCGCACGATGCTGCGGTCCTGCTCGTCCACCAGCAAATCACGGACAAACGACTGGTCAATCTTCAGCTGGTCCAACGGCAGGGCCTTAAGCATGCTCAGCGAAGAGTAGCCGGTACCAAAGTCGTCCAGCGACAGACGGACACCGAGCGCTTTGAGTGCCGCCATTTTTGCGACGACCGCATCCACATCGTCGACCAGCAGGCTCTCGGTCAGCTCCAGTTCGAGTTGCGTGCCCTGCGCGCCGGTGTCCTGCAATGCGTCTTTCACGTCCTGAACAAAATCGCTCTGGCGGAATTGCCGGGCGCTGACGTTCACGGCGACCACCCACTGCGCGGTGTCCGGGTTCTCGGCCCACCGCACAGCCTGCCTGCATGCGGTGGCGAGTATCCATCGACCCAGAGGAAGAATCAGCCCCGAACTCTCGGCCACGGGAATGAACACGCCTGGTGCGACCATTCCGCGTGTCGGATGGTTCCAGCGGACCAGGGCCTCCATGCCGACCTGATGGCCGTCGGCGCTCCATTGGGGTTGGTAGTGCAACACGAACTGATCCAGCGCCAGGCCGTCGCGTAGCGCCGTCTCCAAGGCCATGCGCTCTTCCACCTGCGCCTGCATTTTGGGATCGAAGAATATGACCCGGTTGCGGCCATCGGCCTTGGCGCGGTACATCGCCAGGTCGGCCTGCTTGAGCAGGTCGTCCTGCTTCTGGTTGTCGCCTAAAAAGATGGCAACGCCTATGCTGACGCTGGACTGGAATTCCTTGCCGTCCAGCGCATACGGCTCGCACAGCCGGCGCGAAACTTTCTCGGCAACGGTGCGGGCCTGTTGCACGGCTTCGTCGGCCCGTGCCCCCAGGCCCTGCAGTATCACGACGAACTCATCGCCTCCCTGTCGGGCCAAGGTGTCCTCGGTGCGTGTGCAGTCGCCCAGGCGTTGCGCCATCTGCTGCAGCAACAGGTCACCGATATGGTGCCCCATGGTGTCGTTGAGGTCCTTGAAGTTGTCCACGTCGATGAACAACAGGGCGCCATGTTCCTTGCTGCGCTCGCTGGCACTCAATGCCTGCTGGATATGTTCCAGCAGGAGGCGCCGGTTGGGCAGCGTGGTCAGGGGGTCGAAGAAGGCCAACTGGTGAATGGCTTCTGCGGCCTGTTTGTGCAGCGTAATGTCGGTCGATATGCCACACAGCGCATAGATGCTGCCATCCTCCTGGCGCAGCGGCAGTTTGACGGACAGGTAGGTTCGGGTGTGTGTGCCATCGGCACTGCGGTTCACCTCCTCGGCCTCGACGCGAACGCCTTCCTCAATCACCCGTCTGTCGTTGATGTCGAGATTGGTGACGGTGTCGGCGTCAAAGAAGTCTGCATCGGTCTTGCCCACAATGGCCTCAGCGGGCTGGTCAAAGAGTTCGCTGACCCTGCGGTTGACATACTGGTAGCGCAGCGCGGTGTCCTTGATGTAGATGTAGGCGTCCACGCTGTTGAGAATGGTGGCCAATTTGTATTCGCTGGCCTGCAGGCTGCGGGTCTTTCTGGCGACTTCGCGGCGCAGCCACACGCCTGCGGCAATGGCGCTGGACAGCGCCAGGCCCAGGCCTGCCAGCACCCACCAGACATAGTTGGGGATGGAGAACCGGGGCGGCGCCTGCATCCAGCGTTTGAGGATGGCGTGGTAGGGTGAGTCCGGCTGCGAGCCCCAACGGTCCAGGTGGGTGTCCAGGGCGTCGCGCAGATCCGCATTGCGTCCTTCGGGTGTGGCGTAAAACAGCTTCGCGGGCTGAAACAGAATGGGCGTGGACTCCAGTTGAAAGCGGGGTGCTTGCAAGTCCCCAAAGAAGCGGTTGGCCGCGACGACATCCGCTGCGCCAGACTCCACCAGGGAAAAACCTTCCTTGGGCGATTCAACAACTATGAACTCGGCCCGGATGCCGAAACCCTTGAGCAAATCCAGCAGGTAGGTTTGCTGCACGGAGCCCGACAACACCGCAATGCGTTTGCCCTGCAGGTCCAGCGCGGAGTTGATAGCGATGCCACTGTGCTTGTAGATTTGTGACCAGCTCAGCAAGGCCGGTATTTTGTGAAAGTCAAACAGGGTGTCCCGCTGTTCGGTGATGGCCACATCGGGCATCAGGTCCAGTGCGCCGACCTTGAGTGCGTCCAGGCAAGCCTGCCACTCGCAGGGCACAGGCACCAGCGTCCAGCGCTCCTGTTCGGCCACCTGAACCAGCAGGTCGCCCAGAATGCCGCTGGGCTGGCCGTTGGCACCCATGAAGATCTTGGGCTCGTTCTCGTAGACGCCTACCCGCACCTCGCGCGGCGCACCGGATGCCATGGGCGTGACCAGTGCAAGGCCCAGCAGCCACCCGGTTGACACTCGCCACCATGAAGGCCAGGAGAGATCGGACCGGTGTGAAAGGATCATTGCGTTTCGCTGGTTCAGGACATGCAAGGCATTGTGCCCCAAGCATGGCTGGGCCCGGCACAATAGCCCCATGCCCGCCCCCACCAGCGTCAACGCCCGTTTTACCCAAGCCATTCTGGAAGCCGCCCAACGCCATGGCGTGCGTGTGCCCGATGCGCTGCGCCAGGCTTTGACGCAGGGCGCGCGCGTGCCCATGGCGCAGCAAGACAGCCTGTGGAGTCTGTTTGCCCAGGCCGCCACCGACCCTCTGGCCGCGCTGGCCGTCGGCACGGACGTGCAGGCCGGCCACCTGGACATTGTGGGCATGCTGCTGCTGAGCTGCGACACGCTGGGCGACGGGCTGGAGGTGCTGACCGAGTACGCCCCCATCATTGGCGACAGCGCCCGCTTTGAGGTCGTGCCCGACGACCAGGGCGTGGTGCTGCGCTACCTGCCGGAGTACGCGGTGTGCGTGGAGCAACGGGTGGAGGCGGCGCTGGGCTGCGTGGTGTGCCTGGCGCGCTGGATGACCAATGGCCGCTTCAAGCCGCGCGCCGTACTGTTCGCCCACGGCCCCCGGGCCGATGTGGCGGCCTACGAGGCCCTGCTGGGCTGCACTGTGCAATTCCATCAACCTTTCAATGGTGTGGCCATGGCATCCGCAGAGTTGGGGCTTGGCCTGATTCAGGCCGGCAAGGCCTTGCATGCGCAGCTGCGCGTGCTGGCCGACGAGATGCTGGCCTCGCTGCCGCAAGGCAGCGTGTCGGCGCGTGTGCAGCAGTTGATCCGCCAGCACCCGCGCTGGGGCAAGGAGCGCATTGGCGAGGCGCTGGGCATGAGCGGGCGCCACCTGAACCGCAAGCTGGCCGATGAGGCCATCTCGTTCAAGGGCCTGCGTGAGGCACTGCTGTACGACCTGGCTGTGCAGGCGCTGCGCAGCGGGCAGGCGGGGGCGCTGGTGGGCGACAAATTGGGCTTCTCGGATGAGAACGCCTTTGCCCGCGCCTTCCGGCGCTGGAGCGGCAAGACCCCAGCCCAGTTCATGCGTACGGGTTTCACGATAATGGGGCCCGACCTGTCCGACTGAAATTCCCTTTGTATGCTGTTTTTGCTCTCGCCCGCCAAGTCTCTGGACTACGACACCCCCCTGGAACCACACCCCCATACGGCTCCGCTGTTTGTGAAGCAGTCGCAGGCTTTGATCGCGCTGCTGCGCCAGCAGTCACCCCAGCAGATCGCCACCCTGATGTCGCTCAGCGACAAGCTCTCCTCGCTCAACGTGGCGCGCTACCAGGCCTGGTCACCCAAGGCCACGGCCAAAAATGCCAGAGCTGCGGTGCTGGCATTTGACGGCGATGTCTACGGAGGCCTGAATGCCCGCAGCCTGGGCGCCGAAGACCTGGCCTGGGTGCAGGACCACGTGTGCATCCTGAGCGGCCTGTACGGCGTGCTGCGCCCCATGGATCTTATGCAACCCTACCGGCTGGAAATGGGCACGCGCCTGGCCAATCCCCAGGGCCGCAACCTGTACGACTACTGGGGTACGCAAATCTCCGACTACCTCAACACGCGCCTGCAGGCCGACATCAGCCCGGTGGTCATCAACCTGGCATCACAAGAGTATTTCAAGGCGGTGGACACCCAGGCCCTGAAGGCCCGCGTGGTGGAGTGTGTGTTTGAGGAATACAAGAGTGGCCAGTACAAGGTCATCAGCTTCTCTGCCAAACGCGCGCGTGGCCTGATGGCCCGCTTTGCTGCCACGCACCGGCTGGTCAAGCCGGAGCAGTTGCGTGCCTTTGATGTGGACGGCTATGCGTGGAATGCTGCCCAGTCCAGCCCGGCACGCTATGTGTTCCGCAGAAAAGCCTCCTAGCCCTCGTCAAACAATCACAGTACGCTATGAAAATAAGAGCAAACGGCATCGACATCGAAGTCGAGGATACCGCCGAGATCAACCCCCAGGACACCGACGCCTACACCCGCCCGGCCGTGTTGCTGATCATGGGCCTGGGCATGCAGCTGGTGGCCTGGCCGCCACAAATGGTGGAGGCACTGGTGGATATGGGCTTTCGCGTGATCCGCATGGACAACCGTGACATTGGTTTGAGCCAGCACTTTGACCACCTGGGCAAGCCCAACCTGATTCTGGCGGGCATCAAGTACAAACTGGGTCTGCGCGTGCGGCCACCCTACACCATTGAAGACATGGCCCAGGATGCACTGGGTGTGCTGGACGCGCTGGGCGTGGCCCGTGCCCACATCGTGGGTGTCAGCATGGGCGGCATGGTGGCGCAGCGCGTGGCCATTGCCGCGCCTGGCCGGGTGCTGAGCCTGACCAGCATCATGAGCAGCAGTGGTGCCAAGGGGCTGCCGCAGGCGCGCAGGGAGGTGACCCGTGTACTGCTCAGCCGCCCGGCCAGCGATGCGCCCGATGCCGTGGTGAGCCACTATGTCAGGCTGTTCAAGGCCATTGGCAGTCCCGGCTATCCCACGCCAGAGCCCGAAATGCGCGAGCGTATCTTGCGCGGCGTGCACCGCAGCTTCCACCCCGTGGGCACACAGCGCCAGATGCTGGCCATTGTGTCGGACATTACCCGCGCACAGCAGCTCTCACGCATCACCAGCCCCACGCTGGTCCTGCATGGCCGTGCCGATCCGCTGGTGCCCTATGCGCACGGCGAAGACACGGCCCAGCGGATTGCCGGCGCCCGGCTGATCGGTTTTGACGGCATGGGCCACGATTTGCCGCCCGAACCCGTGGCGCAGATACTGGATGCACTGATTCCCCATCTGCAGGCGGCCAAGCCATGAACACACCTGAACAGTCCCAGCTGGGCAAGGCGTCCGCCTATATCGACCAGTACGACGCGTCGCTGCTGTTCCCCATTCCCCGCGCGGGCAAACGCGCCGAGATCGGCATTGCCGAGGCTGCACCGTTTTTTGGGGCCGACATGTGGACGGCGTTTGAGCTGAGCTGGCTGAACCTGCGTGGCAAGCCGCAGGTGGCACTGGCGCATATCACTGTTCCCTGCGAGAGCCTGAACATCATCGAGAGCAAATCCTTCAAGCTCTACCTCAACAGCTTCAACAACACGAAGTTTGCGGACTTCGATGCCGTCCGGGCCAGGCTGCGCGCTGACCTCTTTGAGGCTGTGTGGCGCACGGCCGGTGAACCGGTCGTGGCGCCGGCGTCCATTGGCGTCACGCTTTTAGGCCCCGAGCTGTTTGACCGTGAGCCGGTGCACGAACTCGACGGCCTGAACCTGGACCGCCTGGACATGGAGTGCACGCAGTACACGCCGGCACCTGAACTGCTGAGCGCCACGCGTGACGAGGCTCCGGTGTCAGAGGTGTTTGTCAGCAACCTGCTTAAGAGCAACTGCCTGGTGACAGGGCAGCCCGATTGGGGCAGTGTGCAGATCAGCTACACGGGGGACCAGATCGATCAGGGGGGGCTGCTGCAATACCTGGTGAGTTTTCGCAACCACAACGAGTTTCACGAGCAGTGCGTGGAGCGCATCTTCATGGACATCTGGACGCGCTGCAAGCCGCTGAAACTGGCGGTCTATGCGCGCTACACGCGCCGCGGCGGGCTGGATATCAATCCGTTTCGCACCAGCCACCCGCAGGCATTGCCGCGCAATATTCGGACTGCCCGCCAGTGAGTTCACCCACAGCGGTTGGGCGCCCGAAGTAGTAGCCCTGGAAGGCATCGCAGCCCAGTGCGGCCAATTGGTTGCGCTGCGTTGCCGTTTCCACGCCCTCGGCAATGACGGTGAGTCCCAGGCTGTGGCCCAGCGCCACGACCGAGCGTGCGACGCTGGCCTCGCTCGTGGGGGTCAACAGCGCGTGCACAAACGACTGGTCGATCTTGAGCTGGTCCAGCGGCAGACGCTGTAAATGCAACAACGATGAATACCCGGTGCCAAAGTCATCCAGCGAGAAGCGCACGCCCAGTGCCTTGATGGCGTTCATCTTGCACAGCGTGTCGGTGGTGTCGTTCATCAACAGGCGTTCGGTCAGCTCCAGCGTGAGTTGGTCGGGCCGGGCGCCACTGCGGGTCAGTGCCTGCGCAATATTGGACGTAAATTCCGGATCGGCAAACTGGCTCGGGCTCACATTGACGGCCAGCGTCCAGTGTGCTGTGGCCTCCTGGTCGGCCCACTGCGCCAGCTGGTTGCAGGCGGTCTCCAGCACCCACTGGCCCAGCAGGTGGCCGACGTTGCTTTCCTCGGCCAGGTTGATGAACTGTGCGGGTGGCACCACGCCACGCGACGCATGGTTCCAGCGCAGCAGCGCTTCGGCGCCAATCGGGCTACCCTGTGCGTTGACCTGAAACTGGTACAACAGAATGAACTCCCTGCGTTCCAGGCCGCGGCGCATGTCGTGCTCCAGCGCCGCCTGGGCGCTGACCGTGGCCTGCATGGCCGGGTCAAAGAACCGTGCCGTATTGCGGCCCGCAGCCTTGGCCCGGTACATGGCCACATCTGCCTTTTTGAGCAGCTCGTCCGTGCTCTGGTTGTCACCCTTGAAGACCACAATGCCTATGCTGGGCGTGCTTTCGTATGGGTGGCCGCGCAGTTCGTAGGGCTGTCCCAGTGCGCCCAGTATCTTGCCGGCAACCGCTTCCGCATGGGCCGCACTTTCGTTGGGGGACTGGCCAAGGCCTTCGAGCAGCATCACAAATTCGTCGCCGCCCAGGCGCGCCACCGTATCGCCCTCGCGCACACAGGTCTTCAGGCGTGCCGCGACCTGCTGCAGCAGCTCATCGCCAAGGTCGTGGCCCATGGTGTCGTTGAGGAGCTTGAAGTGGTCCAGGTCCAGAAACATCAGTGCGCCATGCTGCTCCACACGCGCGGAATTCATCTGGGTTCGCTTGAGCCGGTCCAGCAGCAACCGTCGGTTGGGCAACTGGGTCAGCGGGTCAAAAAAGGCCAGCCGCTGGATCTCTTCTTCCCGCTGGCGGCGTTCGGTGATGTCGCGTACCACGGCCACAAAGGTGGGGCGACCCGCACGTGCAATCTTTGAAATGGCCACGCTCATTGGGAAGATGGAGCCGTCCTTGCGCTTGCCCAGCATCTCCCGCGGCTTGCCCACCAGGTAATTGGAGCCTGCCGTCTTGAACAGGGGCAACTGGGGGTCGTGCTCACCCATGTAGGCATCGGGAGTGAGCATGCCGACGTTGCGGCCGAGTACCTCGTTGGCACCATAGCCAAAGATACTGCAGGCCGCCCTGTTGAAAGTTTCGATCAGACCATTGCGGTCAGTAGTCAACACACCGTCGAGCATGTTGTCCAGAATCGTCAGGGTGTGTTGTGCCGCCTCGTCCATTGCTTTGCGCGCGGCCCGTTGTTGTTGGATCGCCCGCTCGTAATCCTGGCAAAGCATCTCCATGCGGGCGCAGTTGCCGTCTTGCGGCCCTTGTTCGCAGCATAGTTCTGGCCTGAGCACTGGATCCGTAGGCATGCAAATACCCCTCCGAGTTAAAACCCGACATAACCGCGGATCAAAACACGATTTAGGATGTTTGTACATCCCCTAAACAGGGGATATCTGCCCTGATGGTTCGCTTTATTTTGCGTTCAGGCGCTTGACCCCGGCCACAAACCGCTGCAGTGCCTGGGACAGCACGCCGCGCGGGATCATGATCTCGATCAACTGGAACTGGCCGCGTGTCGCAATGGCGTGGTCCAGCGCGGCTTTCAACTCGGCGCGGGTGTGCACCCGCACACCGGAGCCGCCCATGCCCGCGGCCATATGGGCAAAGCCCCATTCGTCCAGGTCGGTGAATTTGGATTCGGGCTGAAAGGTGCGCAGCATTTCCCAGCTGGCATTGTTGAACACCAGCACGATGGGGTCCCAGCCATAGCGGGGGCAGTTCCCCAGCTCCCAGCCCGTCATCTGGAAGGCGCCGTCGCCCACCAGGATCAGCGGGCGTTGGCCAGTTTCGGCCTGCAGGCCCAGGCCAGCCGGCACGCCGAAACCCATGGTGGCGTAGTAGCCCGGGCCTACCAGTGCCGTGTGGTCGATGTCCATGGCGGTGAACAGGCAGTCGCCCACGTCCGAGGCCATGGGCATGCGGCCGTGCTCGGCCATCAGGTCGTTGACCGCCGTGGCGATATCGCTGGGGGTGATGGTTGCACTGTCCGCCACCAGGTGGCGCGGGTAGCTCTGGCGCCGCACGGTGAAGGGCTTGACCACGTTGGTCGCCGTGCGCGCCAGCAGGTGGTCCACCAGGGCGGTGAGCGACACCTGGGCATAGGTGTGGTAGCCGATGCTGAGCTGGTCATCAAAGGCCAGGATGGCCTTGCGCATGTCGATCTTCTTTTCTGAGACGGCGAAGTTGGTATCACAGACGATCACGCCCAGCATCAACAGCGCATCTGAGCCCTCCACCAGTTGCGTCACCTCGGGCAGGCCGGCCACACCCATGTACGTGCCCACCAGCGGCGCATCGGCCTCGGCCAGCAGGCCGCGGCCCATGAAGGTGGTGACCACCGGCAGACCCAGGCGGCGCGAGAGTTCGGCCACCTTGTCCTCCAGGTTGAAGCGGCGCACCTCCACGCAGGCTAGCAGCACCGGCTGGCGGGCCTTGGCGAGGCGGTCCAGGATTTCGTCCACGCAGGCGTCGAGCTTTTGTGGGTCGGGTTCCGGCACGGGCAGTGGTGGTACGGGCGCGCACGGCTCGGCAACCATGTCGCGCGGCAGCTCGATGTAGACCGGGCGTGAATGGCGCAGGCAATTGGCCAGCACGCGGGCAATGTCGGCCGGGGCGCGCTCGGCGTCGTCCAGGCGCACCTGGTCGCAGGTGATCTGTTCGAAGATCTGGCGCTGCGAGTCCAGCGTCTTGGCCTGGTGGTGCAGCAGCAAGCCGGAGCGCGCCTCGCCCTTGCCCGGTCCGCCCGACAGCACGACCAGTGGCGACTTCTCGGCATAGGCCGAGGCCACGGCGTTGACCATGTTCAGCGCGCCCGCGCCATAGGTGACTGCCGCTACGCCCAGCGCGCAGTTGATGCGCGCCGCCGCGTCCGCCGCGAAGCCCACACCAGGCTCGTGCGACAGGGTGTGCAGCGGCAGGATGGCGGACTCTTCAATGATGCGGAAGAAGGGCAGGGCAAAGTCACCCGGGATGCCAAAGATGCGGGTGGCACCATGCGCCTTGAGGGCGTACAGCAGGGACTCGGTGATGTTCATGGAAGCAGCTCCACAGGGTAAAGATGTAGAAATTGTGCTGCTTATACGGTGCAAGGGGTGTTCGTAATGGGTGTTGATTCGCGGTTTTCATGCACGTTTTGTGCGTGACTTTGCTTTTTGCAAGCCCTTTGGGTTATTGCGCTTCGAGTGGCTGCGGTGCGCGGGCGGTGCGAATGCCGGGCGCTCCGCGTCTTGCAGACTTTTTGATGTCGCGCCCGACATCCGCCCCGCCCGCGCCCCTTGTTGTGGACGTTTTGTCAGAAAAATTCACGGCATGATGGCCTTACCCTGCGACACTGCTCACCAGAGCACCGAGGGGCTGCCTGGGGCGCTGTCATTCCAGTCGAGTCTTCAGAGGAAAGCAGGCCGTTAGCCCTCGTGAATACTACACAGTACGCTATAAATACAGTAGCAAATTTTGTATCGCAAACTATCTAAGCCAGGGGTGGTGCGGATGCCGGGCGCGACATCAAAAAGTCTGCAAGACGCGGAGCGCCCGGTATCTGCGCCACCCCTGGCGGGCGAGCGCAGTGCCAGCGACACCGAAAGGTGAAACCTACAACCCGACGTCCGCAAACCGCGTGAGCTTGGCCAGCGCCGGGAACTCGCCCGTACGTTTTGTCTTCATGGCCATGACAGCTTCCATGACGTGGTGGTTGCTCCAGATGGTGCCTTGCAGCCAGCCCATTTGCTTGAGCGCGTCGTCCACTGAGTGGTCGCGGGCGTAGTGGATGGCCTGTTTTGTGCCCCAGATGGCCACCGGGGGTTTGGCGGCTATCTCGGCGGCGCAGGCAAGGGCGGCATCCAGCATGGCTTCTTCGGTGTCGCAGATCGCATTGACCAAGCCGTATTGCAGGGCGCGCTGGGCGTCCAGGCGGCGGCCGGTGTAGGCCAGCTCTTTCACCACGGCCAGCGGAATCAGCTTGGGCAGGCGCTGCAGTGTGCCGACGTCGGCCACCATGCCGATGTTGATTTCCTGGATGCAGAAGAAGGTCTGTGGCGTGGCGTAGCGGATGCAGCAGGCGCTGACCATGTCCACCGCGCCGCCGATGCAGCCGCCCTGGATGGCCGCAATCACCGGCATGCGCAGGGTTTCCAGCTTGGTGAACGTGGCTTGCATGTCGGCCAGTACGTCGAAGATGGCGGAACGGCCCTCGGGGCTCTGGTCATCCATGGTGATGGCGCCTGCAAACGTCTCCAGTGCCATGCCGGCACTGAAGTGTTTGCCGGTGCTGCTGATGACCAGGGCGCGGGCCGTGCCGTCCTGGTGCAGCTGCGTCAACACCTGGTCCAGCTCGCGCCAGAACGTGGGGTGCATGGTGTTCAGCGCCTCGGGCTTGTTGAGCACCAGGTGGGCAATGTGGTCGCTGACCGTGAGGAAGAAGCAGGAGAGGGGGGATGTGGAGGTAGTCATGCCCAAACTGTAATCCCGTTTTCTAGAGCGGCCAGTCTCCTACGGCAACTGGTTGGGTGCCCTGGCCCACTCGCAGCGCAGGCGGTTCAGCGCGTGGGCGCGGGCGCGCCAGCTGACGTAGAGGCTGGGCAGCATCATCCCGATCAGGCACGGGCCGCTGGCCCACCAGGCATCCAGTGCGAAGGTGGGCAACCAGCCCACCCATCCCATCAACCAGCAGGTGATGACGGCGTCCCACAGCTGGTATTCCACAGGGTGATCCTGCTCATGCTCCACGTGCCACCGGCGGATGCGGTGAAGCTCGGAAAAGGGAACCGCTGGTGCAAGCCGTGTAAACATTGCCATCTCCCGGAAGATGGTTTAAATGTAAGTTCAGCGTAAGATAAATTCAAGGTAAATCGAGGTACCCTAGTGAAAACCCTAGGTTCCATTCTGTGCAGTCTCAGAACAGCTGGTCAGTCTCTGCTTTGAAATTGATAGCACTATGCACAGCATTGGCGAGGGTTGGAGGCGATTTTTCCTCGGACACTTCGACGCCGGAGCGTTTGCGCAGGGCGCCCACGCGTACGCCCAGCAGGCGCAAGCGCTTCTGTAAGGGAACGCGCTTGAGGCACTGCCCTGCAAGCTGGCGGATTGCCTTGGCATCTGCGGTGTAGTTGTCCACGGTGATGTCGCGGGTCACGCTCTTGAAGTCGTCATAGCGCAGCTTGATGCCAATGGTTTTGCCCTCGTAGCCCTTGCGCTGCAAGTCGGCGGCCACCTGCTCGCACAGCGTGGTGAAGACCGCGCCCAGTTCGGCCTTGTCACGCACGGCGTGCAGGTCGCGCTCAAACGTGGTTTCTCGGCTCATGCTCACCGGTTCACTGTCGATGACGACGGGGCGGTTGTCGCGCCCGTGTGCAGCATCAAACAGCCAGGCGCCGGTCTTGGTGCCAAAGGTCTGCATCAGCCAGGGCAGGTCGCGCTGGGCCAGCTGGCCAATGGTCTCAATGCCAAAGCCCCTGAGCTTTGCATCCGCCTTGGGGCCAATGCCGTTGATCTTGCGGCAGGCCAGTGGCCAGATCAGCGTCTCCAGATCGCTCTCATGGACGATGGCAATGCCCTTGGGCTTGTTGAACTCGCTGGCCATCTTGGCCAGCAGCTTGTTGGGCGCCACACCGACCGAGCAGGTCAGGCCGGTGGCCTCAAAAATGCTTTTCTGGATCAGCCGCGCCAGCACACGCCCGCCCTCGCGCTGGCCGCCCGGCACATCGGTGAAGTCGATGTAGACCTCGTCCACGCCGCGGTCCTCCATCAGTGGGGCGATCTCGGTGACGATGGCCTTGAAGCGGCGCGAGAACTTGCGGTATTCCTCAAAATCCACCGGCAGCAGAATGGCCTGCGGGCACAGCTTGGCGGCCTTCATCAGGCCCATGGCCGAGCCGATGCCAAACTGGCGTGCCGCGTAGGTGGCGGTGGTGATCACGCCGCGTCCGGTGTAGCCGGACAGCCGGGCGAATGCATCCAGTGGAATGCGTTTGAGCGCTGCGCGCTGGGCGGCCTCGTCCCACGGTGGCTCAGGCTCTGCGAGGTCAGTGTTGGCCAGGTCGGCGGCGTGCAGGGCCTCCAGCGCATCGTGGATGGCGCGCCGCCCCCCGCCGATGACGACGGGCAGGTCCTTCAACTGGGGGTAGCGCAGCAGTTCCACCGACGCGTAGAACGCGTCCATGTCCAGATGCGCAATCCGCCTCACAGGAACGGCCTCACAGCGCCTTCTGGATCACCGATCCCTTGAACAGGTAGGGCAGGCGTGGCCCTTGACCGGGACGGGCGCCGCCCTTGTCCTCGACGCTGATGGCCAGCGTCGTGGCGCTGGCAAAGTCGCGCTCGGTCGCGGGCAGGCGCAGGGTCTTGCCCTTGCTATCGATGACACCCAGTGAGCGCACCGGGTCACCGTCGGACATCGCCCACAGTTGCATGCTGTCTTCGCGCCCTTCGGTCACGGCGTTGAGGCGCTGGATCTGCAGGGCGTTGTCCTGCAGGTTCATCGTGACCAGCATGGCCGGGGCCTGTTTGTCGTCCATGAGCAACGCGATGTACTTGACCTGGGCCGTGTCCTTCAATTGGGTCTGGATGTGCTGGATCTGCGCCTTGAATTGCTCGAACATGCTGGCGCTGGCCGCCGCGCCCACGCTGAGCAGGACCAGCAGCACGATGGCGCCAGCGCGCCACCAGCCGGAAACACCTTGTCGTTCTTCAGCCATCGGAATTGATCTGGTTGATGAGCGCGCCCAGGACATCCTCGGCCTGCTCGTTTTCGACCTGGCAGGTGCCGGCCGCGTTGTGGCCGCCACCGCCGTACTGCAGCATCAGCTCGCCGACATTGGTCTTGCTGCCGCGGTCCAGGATGGACTTGCCGGTGGCAAACACGGTGTTCTGCTTCTGCACGCCCCACATTACATGGATGGAGATGTTGCACTGCGGGAACAGGGCATAGATCAGGAAGCGGTTGGCGGCGAAGATGGTTTCCTCGTTGCGCAGGTCCAGCAACACCAGGTTCTTGTGCACGGTGGCGCAGCGTTCGATCTGTTCGCGGGCGCGGGCGGCGTGGTCGAAGTACAGGTCCACGCGTTCGATCACGTCGGGCAACTGCAGGATTTCGTCAATGCCATGGTTGCGGCAGTATTGGATGAGGTCCATCATCAGCTGGTAGTTGCTGACGCGGAATTCGCGGAAACGGCCCAGCCCGGTGCGCGAATCCATCAGGTAGTTCAGCAGCACCCAGTCGGTGGGCTCCAGGATTTCCTCGTGGCTGAACTGGGCCGAGTCGGCCTTGTCCACGGCCAGCATCATGTCGTTGCTGATGTTGGGGAAGGCCTTGGCACCACCGTAGTAGTCATACACCACGCGAGCGGCCGACGGTGCGTGGGCCGAAATGATGTGGTTGGGGCGCTCGCCGGTGTTGCGGATGGTCTCGGACTCGTGGTGGTCAAAGGCCAGGTGCGCGGCCGCCACATAGGGCAGGTTGGTGGTGATGTCGCGGCTGGTGATGTCGATCTTGCCGTCCTGCATGTCCTTGGGATGGACGAACTTGATGTCGTCGATCAGGTCCAGCTCATTGAGCAGCACGGCGCAGACCAGACCGTCGAAGTCGCTGCGGGTCACCAGACGGAATTTGCTTGGGCTCATGGATAGGGTCCTTTGCTTGCTTGGCTGGTCAATAAAAAAACGGTCTGCAGCTGTGTGCCGCAAACCGTTTCATCCTAACGCAAAAGCAAGTCGCTTTGTTTGATCCAGTCGGGATCGCGGCGCCTTGTCTGCCGCTTCAGGTCGGGTAGCTGCCAGGCAGCAGAATGCTCTTGTCGATCTGCGCTATGCGGGTCTTGCCGCACAGGGCCATGGTGATGTCCATCTCCCGGTGGATGATTTCCAGCGATTTGGTCACACCGGCCTCGCCCATGGCACCCAGGCCATAGATGAAAGAGCGGCCGATGTAGACACCCTTGGCACCCAGGGCCACGGCCTTGAGCACGTCCTGGCCGCTGCGCACGCCGCCGTCCATGTGCACCTCGATCTGGCTGCCCACGGCGTCGACGATGGCGGGCAGGGCGTTGATGGAGGACTCGGCACCGTCCAGCTGCCGCCCACCGTGGTTGGAGACGATCAGCGCGTCGGCGCCGCTGGCCACGCCCAGGCGGGCGTCTTCCACGTCCTGGATGCCTTTGAGGATGAGCTTGCCGCCCCAGCGCTTCTTGATCCATTCCACATCGGCCCAGTTCAGCGTGGGGTCGAACTGCTTCTGCGACCATTCGGACAGCGAGCCCATGTCGTCCACACCGGTGACGTGGCCGACGATGTTGCCAAAGGCGCGGCGCTTGGTGCCCAGCATGCCCAGGCCCCACTGCGGCTTGGTCATCATGTTGGCAATGTTCTTGAGCGTGAGCTTGGGCGGGGCGCTGAGGCCGTTTTTGAGATCCTTGTGGCGCTGGCCAATGATTTGCAGGTCCAGCGTCAGGACCAGGGCCGAGCAGTTGGCGGCCTTGGCACGGTCAATCAGGCGCTCGATAAAGCCCCGGTCGCGGATCACGTAGACCTGGAACCAGAACGGGTGGTTGCCGGTGCCCGCTGCCACGTCTTCAATCGAGCAAATGCTCATCGTGGAGAGTGTGAACGGCACACCAAATTTCTTGGCAGCATTGGCCGCCTTGATTTCACCGTCGGCATGCTGCATGCCGGTCAGGCCCACCGGTGCCAATGCGACCGGCATGGCCACCTTCTGGCCGATCATGGTGCTGACGGTGCTGCGGTTGTCCATGTCGATGGCCACGCGCTGGCGGAACTTGATCTTCTGGAAGTCCGACTCGTTGGCGCGGTAGGTGCCCTCGGTCCACGAGCCAGAGTCGGCGTAGTCGTAGAACATGCGGGGTACGCGCTTCTGGGCCAGGACGCGCAGGTCCTCGATGTTGGTGATGACTGTCATGGTGTCTCCTGATATTCGGTGAGATGGTAGCCGCCCCCAGCCCGTGATGGCGTGAAATCCGCCCCAACCGGTTTGAAATTTTTTGACGGTATGGGCTAGACTGCCCCGGGTCCGGTTTGTCGGGCCAGGCGTTAGACCGACTCAATCATGGGGAGCAAACACATGCTGCTATGGGGTGCAATCTGGGGAGCCGTCCTGGGCTACTTTGTGGAGCGGCACGATGCCGGGTTCGGGCTCATCCTGGGGGCCGTGCTGGGCGCGTTTGCCGCGCGAACCCTGCGCAACGCAGTGCGCAAGGAAGCCCGTGCGGAGGTGCAGAAGGAACTGGCTGCGCAGCGCCTGCTGGGTGTGGTCCAGACGCCTGCAACTGCAGCGGTCAGCGCCGAATCTGCGGTCTCCACGGATGGGTTGGCCACCGCGCTGACGCCTGCGCCGGTGGCGGCAAGCGCCCATGCGTCAGCAGGGGTGGACATTGCACAGGGAGATTTCAAGGACACCATGCCGGGCATGCAGGCGGCCGAAGATGCGGTGGACGCCGCCGAGCCTCTGCCGGAATCTCCCGCCGCCGTGGCACCGGACTTCGTGTCCCGCGGTTTTGCAGCAGCGCGCACCTGGCTGCTGGGCGGCAACACGATTGTGCGCATGGGCGTGCTGGTGCTGTTTGTTGGTCTGGCGTTTTTGGCCAAGTACGCCATCGACAACGCCATGCTGCCGCCCGAACTGCGCCTGGCGGCGATAGGCGCGGCCGGCATTGCTCTGTTTGTGTTTGGCTGGAAGCTGCATATGCGCCAACCCGATCGCCTGGCCTATGCGCTGACCCTGCAAGGGGCGGGTGTGGGTGTGCTCTACCTGACCGTGTTCGCGGCGTTTCGGTTGTACCAGTTTCTGCCTGCGGGTGCGGCGTTTGTGGTGCTGGGCCTCATCTGTGCCTTTTCCACGGCGATTGCGCTGCTGCAAAACGCCATGGCCATGGCCTTCATCGGGTTTGCCGGTGCCTTTGCCGCGCCCATTCTGCTGTCCACCGGGCAGGGCGACCATGTGGGGCTGTTCAGCTACTACCTGCTGCTGGGTGTGGCCATCGTCACCGTGGCCTGGTTGCGGGCCTGGCGCGCGCTGAACCTGCTGGGCTTCTTTGCCACCTTTGGCGTTGCCACGCTGTGGGGCGTGTTGAAGTACCAGCCCGAACAACTGGCCAGCACCGAGCCCTTTTTGATCGCCTTCTTTGCGCTGTACCTGGCGGCCAGTTTGATGTATGCGACGCGCCATGGTCTGAAGCCAAAACAGGCGGTGGACGCTACGCTGATTTTTGGCCTGCCGCTGGTGGCGTTTGGCCTGCAGGCGGCGCTGGTGCGCGACGTGGAATACGCCACCGCCTTCTCCGCGCTGGCCTTGGGAGCGGTGTATTTGGCTTTAGGTTGGTGGGCGCTGAAACGTGAAGGTTCAGGCCAGGACGGCGGCGTGGGCCAGTGGCTGGCCGAATGCTTTGTGGCTTTGGGCCTGGGCTTTGTCACGCTGGCCGTGCCGCTGGCGCTGGACGCACGCTGGACCAGCGCGGTGTGGGCGGCCGAGGGGGCCGCGGTCTACTGGATGGGGCAGCGCCAGGACCGCTGGCTGGCGCGTCTGGCGGGTCTGGCCCTGCAATTGTTTGCGGCATTGAGCTACCTGCGCTCGTTTGAGCAGGTACAAGTGTCGACCTGGCCGCTGACCAACCCGGCCTTCATTGGCGCCGTGCTGCTGGCGGCATCGGCCCTCGCCATTGGGTATTGGTCGCGCAGCGCTGCCGCGGCGCGCGGATCGGCCGGGGCCAGCCAGTTTGTGGCGCTGGAGCAATCGCTGTCACCAGCCCTGTTTTGGGTGGGTTTCCTGTGGTGGCAGTTTGCGGTGGGGCATGAGATCGAACGCGCGGTGCCGAATGCCGACGGGCAATGGATACCCGTGTTCAGCAGCGCCCTGCAGTCGTATCTGGAGATGCTGAGCTGGCTGGGCAGCGCCTGGCTGGCGCACCGTCTGGCCCTGCCAGAGCGACAAACGCCGTGGTCGGTGGCGGCCACACCGGCGTGGTTCTCGTTGCCCATCATGGCCCTGGTGGCGTTGCACGGCGTGCTGGAGATGCACCATGTGTTCCAGTCCTGGGGCTGGCTGGTCTGGCCGCTGGCCCTGGTGCTGCACTTTGCCACGCTCAAACGCCTGGACGGCATGGCGCCCCAGCGCTGGTGGTCGTGGGTGCACAGCGGGGGCGTCTGGCTGCTGGTCCTGCTCATTGGCAACCTGTTGGTCTGGGCTGTGCAGCAGGCCCATCTGCAAGGCACGGCATGGGCCAGCGTGATCTTTTTGCTGGCCAGTGTCGCCGTTCTGTTGGGGCTGGGCTGGCGCGCGCTGTATGCCGCCGACAGCGCGGTGCGCGCGCGCTGGCCGCTGGACCGGTTTGCCACCGCCTATCTGTGGCGCGCCGCCGTACCGCTGGCCGTGGCCGTGGCGTTGGGCGCCCTGCTGGTGGCCGTGCATTCCGATGGCAACGCCCAGCCCTTGCCCTTTGTGCCCCTGCTCAATCCCACGGACCTGACGGTGGCGCTGGCGCTGGGTGCCTGCGCCCTGTGGCTGGGCCGTCTGCGCGCCAGCGATCTGGACGTGCCTTCGGGTGTCATGGACACGCGCTGGACGCTGGTGCTGGCGGGCCTGGCCTTTGTGGCGGTCAACACGGTGTGGCTGCGCGTGGCCCACCACTTTGCGGCGGTGCCGTGGAATGCGGACCGCTTGTTTGCATCCTTTCTGGTGCAGACCGGCTACTCCATCCTGTGGACGCTGTTGGCCATGGCGTTGATGCTGGTGGCCCATCGTCGCCATGCACGTCCTGTGTGGATGGGGGGTGCCGCGCTGCTGGGGCTGACCGTGGCCAAACTCTTTTTGATCGACCTGTCCAACCGCGGTGGCTCGGAGCGCATCGTGGCGTTTATTGCGGTGGGCGCGCTGATGCTGGTGGTCGGCTACTTTGCACCCATTCCACCGGCAGCAGCGGCGACGGAACCCGCGCCTCCTGAAGGAGAGACAGCATGAGTTTCACAGTGATCCAACAACAGGCATGGACCAACGCGGTGTGTGCCATCCTGTTGGCGTTGGGCGTCGGCCATGCACTGGCCGCCGATACGCTGCAAGCCAGCGATTTCGCCTGGCGTGCCAAGCTGGGTCTACCCGACGGTGCCAGCCTGGCCCGGGTCGAGCTGCCCGTGCAGGCCCTCCAGGGCATGCGCAGCGGCGCCGCCAACGATGTGCGGGTGTTCAATGCGGCCGGTGCGGTCGTGCCGTTTGCGCTGCTGGGCGGCGCGGACCTGGTTCGCCGGGCACCGTTTGCCCAAACCGTCAGTTACAAGGCCTACCCGTTGTTCTCGACCAGCGGCGACACCCGACCCACGCGCGGCGCGGTCGAGGTGCGGATCGACACCGGCGAGCAACGCAGCAGCGCCTGGGTGCGCTGGGACCGGCCGGACATGAAGACCAGCGCCGCCGATGCCGCCGTGGCCGCACAACCACTGCAGGCCGCCCTGTTTGACTTGCGCGCCGAGAAGCAAAGCCTGGCCGCGCTGGACCTGGTGGTGGATATGCCGCACAACGCGCTGGTGCACGTGGTGGTGGCCAGCAGCACGGATCTGATGAACTGGACGCCGGTCGCCACCAAGGGGCCGCTGTTCCAGTTTGATGGCGGCGACGCGCCGGCCAACACCACGCTGGACCTGGTCCAGCCGCTCCAGGCGCAGGGGCGTTACTTGCGCCTGTCGTGGCCCGGCCAGGCCGGCGTCAAGCTGCGTGCGCTGACCGGCACGGTGGCCGCATCGCAGACCGTGGCTGCACCTGCACGGGCCGCCCTGCCACCGGGCACGCCGGATGGCAACAACGCGCTGAACTGGACCCTGCCATTCGCCACACCCATCAGCGCCCTGCACCTGCAGGCCGTGCAGAACAACAGCCTGGTGCCGGTGCGCATCCTGGGCCGCAGCGAGGCCCCGCAGCCCTGGCGCACGCTGGCATCCAGCGTGGTCTACCGGCTGGACGGCCAGGGGCAGAGTGGCAGCAACCCGGCAACGGCCTTGCATGGCGCATCGCTGCAGAGCCTGCGCGTGGAAGCCGGCAAGGGCATGGCTCTGCCAGACGGCGGCTTGCAGGCCACGGTAGAGTTCGCACCCGTGCAAGTGGCATTTCTGGCTTCGGGCGTCGGGCCGTTCACCCTGGCGGTTGGCCGCGCGCAAACGGCTGCGGCTGCGGTCGATGCCTCGCTGCTGGGATCGGTCACGCCCGCCAAGCTGGCCGAGCTGCCGTTGGCCACGCTATCGGATGTCGTGGTGCAGGCCCAGCCTAGTGGCGGCCTCAATGGCGCCGCATCGCGCTGGTTGCCCGATGGCGTGTCGCTGCGCAGTGTGCTGCTGTGGGCAGTGCTGGGCGTGGGCGTGCTGGCGCTGGCGGGTGTGGCGTATTCGCTGGTGCGCCAGATGGGCGCCAAGCGCTAGGAGCCATTGGTGAAATATGCGTCTAGCCCTCGTGGCGTATGATTATGTAGCTATCAATTTGGTAGCTTTTTCAAAGTTTGGTACTTGCCTTGTGCGTGTCGATGAAAACCGCGCGCTTGCCAATGAGGTCGGTCGTGTATGCACTCCAATCGTTCTCCTTATCGTGTTCTGCGGGCAAGGAACTCCAGTGCACTGGGCACAAAATCGGCATGGAACTGGAAGATGCCGCCATGACCCGCATCGGGATAGATGACCAAGGTGCTGTTCGGAAGCCGTCGCGCCAAATCGCGTGTGTTTGGCGTGGGGACCATGCGATCGGCGTCGCCGTTGACAACGAGTACAGGCTGCTTCACGACCGAGAGGTCCGCTGGCTCTTTATGACCCCAGGCGCGCAGCGCCTCTAGTTGCGCCATAAATGCGCTCACAGAAATTTCCTTGTCCCGGTTCTCAGAGCGTTCCTTCAGTCGCGCCAGGAACGCCTTGCCGGCCTCGATGCCGTCAGGCGTACGCGTGAAGAACAGAAACTGTTTTGCGTCCTGACCCGTAAAGAAACCCCTGAGCATGTCGTAGAAGGTCACCCCCGCCACTGAACTGATGCCCTCGCCACCCGCAGGGCCGGTTCCCGCGACGATCATTTTCCGGACGAGCTGTGGCTCCTTCAGAACAATTTCTTGCGCGATCATGCCGCCCAGCGAAAAGCCCAACAGGTCCACTTGCTGGAAGCCCATACCCTTGATGAAGGTAACGGCATCGTCGGCCATTTGCTCCATGGAATTCGCTGGTGTGCCGCTGGACGCCCCTATGCCACGGTTGTCAAACGCGATCACATGGTGCTTCGCTGCAATGCCGTCCATGATCCGGGGATCCCAGTTGTCCAGCACGGCGGCCAGATGGACAAGAAACACCACGGGCGTTCCGCAGTTTTGCTTTCCCAACTCCCGGTACGCGAAGGTGACGCCGCCTGCCGTGATGGTTTGCGTGGCCACACTCTTCCAGGAATCCCCGAGTGCTTGGTTAGACGTCTGCAGGGTTTGGGTCATCCCAGGCGGCACCGCATCTGCTGCCCGAACTGCCGTTGAAAGGAGGGAAGTAGTCATTGTCAGTCCGAGGACGGCGGCTTTGAGTAGATGATTCATTGCATTGATCTCCAGAATCAGGCTTCGAGCATGGTGTGTAGAAAGCTTTTGGTCGCGTGGGTTCGCCGCTCCGGGCTCAATTGGCAGGGGGAAGGTAGACCGGGCGCGGTGCCGCCAGTCCTTGCCGGACCTGCTGGGTCAGCGCATCGGCCAGCACTTCATCGGCGCCCGCCTCCAGTCCGTCAAGGGCGCGTCGGACGATGTCCTCGGCGCTGCTCTTCTGCACATCGAAACCCCGCGTGAGATCGGTGTCCACATAGGCCATATGCAAGCCCAGTACCTGCGTCTTCTGCGCCGCCAGCTCGTGGCGCAGTGCGTTGGTCAGCGACCACGCGGCAGACTTGCTGGCCGAATACGCAGCCAATTCCCCGCCGTTGACCCAGGACGCAACCGACAACACGTTGAGCAGCGCGCCGCCGCCATTGGCTTTGAGCACTGGCGCAAAGGCCTTGCTCATGTTCAGCACGCCAAAGAAATTGGTCTCAAAGATGCGGCGCGCAACCGCGTCGCTGTCCTGCGCGAGAAAGCCGCCGGGTTGGGCAATGCCGGCGTTGTTGATCACCAAGGTCACGTCCCCAGCCTGTTGAACGGCGGCGGCGATGTGCTCGGCGTTGGTCACATCCAGCTGCATAGCCTGCACACCGGCCAAGGTGACGGTGGAAGGATTGCGTGCGGCGGCGTAGACCTTGCGGGCGCCGCGGGCGAGCAACGCACGAGCAAACTCCAGGCCGATTCCGCGGTTGGCACCGGTAGCGAGGACGACAGCATTTTCGATTTTCATGGGGACTCCAAAAAGAGGGGATGGGGAACGGGACTCACTTGACTTTGACGACGACCTTGCCCTTTGCACGGCCGGCCTCGACGTAGACCATGGCCGCATTGGTTTCCGCGAACGGGTAGACCCGATCCACCACGGGGCGGATAACACCGGTCTCCAAGAGGCGGGTGATCTCGCGCAGTTGCGCGCCGTTCGCCTTCATGAAGAGGAACGAGAAATCGACCCCGAGGCGCTTCGCCTTGCGGCGACCGCTCGCGCTCAGCAGCCGCATGACCAGTCTGACGAAGCCGGGGGCTTTGATCTCCTTGCCGAATGCGGGATCGGGCGGCCCGGAGATGGAGATGAGTTTTCCACCAGGCTTGAGTACGCGCAGGGATTTCACCAGCGTCTGGTTGTCCTGGCTGTTCAGGACCACGTCGTAGTCGCGCAGCACATCTTCGAAGTCTTGCGTCTTGTAGTCGATGACGACATCCGCGCCCAGGCTCTTGATGAATGCGACATTGGCCGTGCTCGTGGTGGTGGCAACGGTGGCACCCAGGTGCTTGGCCAATTGGATGGCAAAAGTGCCCACGCCACCCGAGCCCGCCTGGATGAAGACTTTCTGTCCCTTCTTCAGCTTGGCCTTCTCCACCAGTGCCTGCCAGGCCGTCAAGGCCACCAGGGGAATGGAAGCGGCTTCTTCCATCGTCAGGCCCTTGGGCTTGAGCGCCAGGGAGGCTTCCTTGACGGGAACGAATTCGGCGAACGTGCCAATCCGGAAGTCATCCACCCGCGCATAGACCGCATCGCCCAACTTGAACTGCTGCACGCGCCGGCCGACCTTGACGACTTCCCCCGCCACGTCGTGGCCCAGGATGAGGGGAAGCTTATAGGGCAGTATGAGCTTGAACTCGCCGTCCCGGATCTTGGAGTCCAGCAGGTTCACGCCAGCGGCATGCACCTGGACCAGGACCTCGTCATCGCGCAGCTCCGGCGTCGGCATGTCTGCCAACTGCAGCGCGTTCTTTTTTCCGTAGCGATCAACGGTGAATGCTTTCATGGCTTTTCTCTCTTCAGAAAGTCGTGGGGTAGAACCCGACGGCTTGGGCTCTTAGAACTATTCGCATGATGACCATCATATTTTTTGGCAAAAAAAACTTCAGTCAGCGGATGCGGGCTGGGCCAGGCTCAGGCGCTTCAAGGTAGCGCTGCAGAGCGCGTTGGACAGCGCAGCGTCATTGACGGCACGGGCCAGTACCAAGGTGCCAACCATCGTGGCCACCGTCACCAGCGCACGCTCATGCGCGCCGGGTTGTCCCCAGTCCGGAAACTGGCGGGCGACCAGATCAATCATCTCCTTGATGCGGCGCGTGGCCGCGCTACGCACCTCGGGCGATTGGCGTGGCATCTCGGAACCCAGGGCCGAAATCGGGCAACCGGTCTCGATGCTCTCCAGATGCTCCCTGGAGAGATAGACCCGCATCAGCGCCTGCAACGCCTGCTCGGGCGGCGCTGCCGCGATGACACTCGCCGCAACGGCATTGGATTCGGCACCCGCGCGGTCCGCCGCCTCGGCCAGCATGGCTTCGCGGGATGCGAAATGGGCGTAGAAGGCACCATGCGTCAGGCCCGCTTCTTTCATGATGTCGGCAACACCGGTGCCGTCATAGCCACTGCGTCGAATGGCCCGTGCGGCGGCATCGACGATGCGTTCGTGTGAAGCCTCTTTGGCAGCGGTTCGGATAGTGAATGGTGCTTTTCGCATGATGCGCATCATATAACAAATTACTCCGGTGTGCAACAGGACGATTTCCAGGCCGCAGCAATACGCCCCACCTCGGCTAGCACGGCCTGGTCTTCGTCGCGCATGTCCGGGTGGGAAGCGCGGGTTTCCAGAAATGCGGTGATGACCAGCGGCGCCTTGCCCGGCGGCCAAGCGATGGCCACGTCGTTGTACTTGTCGTGCATCCGGGGAGCCATCCCGGTGCCGGTCTTGTCGCCCGCGCGCCAGGCAGCGGGCAGGCCTGCGCGCAGCCGCAGTTTTCCGGTGGAGGTGGCGACCATCCAGCCGGTCAGCGTCTCGCGCGAGGCGGCGGACAACCAATCGCTGGTCAGCATATGGGCCGTGGTGCGGGCCATCGCGGTGGGTGTTGTCGTGTCGCGCACGTCCTGGCCGGTCACGCCGTTGAGTTGCGGCTCGTATCGATCCAGCCGCGTGGTTGTGTCACCGGCATCACGCAGGATGGCGGTGAAGCCGGCCGGGCCGCCAATCAGCTTCAGCAGAAGATTGGCCGCGGGGTTGTCGCTGGTGGTTTGTGCGGCCTCGGCCAACGCGGCCACGGTCATGCCGCCGCGCGCCAGGTTCTGGGTGGTGACGGGCGCATGCGCCACCATGTCAGTTTTTCCATAGGCCACCCATTGTTCGGGTCGCAGGCGGCCCTGGTCTATCTCGCGCAGGATGGCACCCGCCAGCGGCAGCTTGAAGGTGGAGCACATCGCAAAGCGCTCACCCAGGCGGTGGCCGGTGATCTGGCCGCTGGCCGTGTCCAGCAGGGCCACGCCCAGGCGTCCGCCGACGCTGCGCTCCAGATCGGCCAGGGCCTTGGTCGTGGACGCAAACGAGGGCCGCGGCTGCATGGCCCGCGCCCCAGTAGCAGTGGCCAGCAGGCCGGCAGAAGCGAGCCACAGGGCCTGACGGCGGTTGATGTGTTGGTTGATATCCATGGTATTGACGCGTCGTGAAGGAAGACCGCATTCTTCTGATTTCCTCACCTTACACAAGCTATCATTTTTGGTATGAGTCCATACATTTACTGGGGGTCTGAATGGCATTGAGCAGTTTGTCGCTGAACACCTTGCGGGCCTTTGATGCCGCGGCCCGGCATCTCAACTTCACCCACGCGGCCGACGAGTTGTGCGTAACCCAGGCCGCCGTCAGCCACCAGGTCAAGACACTGGAAGACCATATCGGCCGGGCCTTGTTTCGGCGCACCGCGCGCGGGCTGGTGCTGACCGACGAGGGCGTGGCGTTGGCGCCCACGGTGGCCGACAGCTTTGCACGCATCGAGCGCCAGTTGGACGCCTGCAAGGCCAGCGGCCCTATGGAGGTGTTGACCGTGGGCGTGGTGGGTACCTTTGCGGTGGGCTTTTTGCTGGAGCGCCTGGTTCGTTTTCGCTCCGAGCACCCGCGCATCGAGTTGCGCCTGCTGACGCACAACAACAAGGTGGATTTGTCGGCCGAAAGTCTGGATTACGCGATCCAGTTTGGCGATGGTGCCTGGCGCAGTGTGCAGGCCGATCACATCATGGTGGCGCCGTTGTCGCCGCTGTGTGCGCCCAGTCTGCTGGAGCAATTGCAGCATCCGGATGACTTGCGCACCCAGCGCCTGCTGCGCTCCTACCGCGGCCAGGACTGGCAGGCCTGGTTGCGCGCGGCGGGTGCCAAGGGTGTGACTCCGCGGGGGCCGCTGTTTGATGCCTCGGCCATCATGGTGCAGGCTGCGATGTTTGGCGAGGGGGTGGCGCTGGCGCCGCCGTGCATGTTTGCGCGCGAGTTGCAACAAGGCCGCCTGGCCCAGCCTTTTGATCTGGCGGTGGATGTGGGCGGCTACTGGCTGACCCGGTTGATGTCCAAAGAGCCCACGCCGGCCATGCTGGCATTCCGGACGTGGCTGCTGGCGGTGGTCTAGTCACGCCAGAAACAGCACGGCCAGGGCCAGCACCGCTGGCACGGTTTGCACAAACAGGATGCGAATCCCCACGGTCATGGCACCCCAGACGCCGGCAACGGCGACGCAGGCCAGGCCATAGACCGTAAACGCGCGTCCGGTTGCCGCGTCTGGTAGCAGGAAGCCAAGGGCCAGCGCCACCGCCAGAAAGCCGTTGTAGCAGCCCTGGTTGGACATGGCGGGCTTCATGATGGCGGCTTTTTCGGGGGTCAGGCCAAACACCTTGCGCCCCCGGCTCTCAAACAGAACGGTTTCAATCAGGAAGATGTAGACGTGAATAAACAGGACGAGTCCGGCGAGAACTTTGGCAGCGATGAGCATGGGAAATTTCCTCGGAAAAAGTGGGTGCAATGGGATTGCTGGGTCGAAAGTCGATAGAATACATAATTACGTTATGTTATTTTGTCACACATGCGACAGATGAACCCACGATCACGAAAAACCCCGTCAGCGCAAGAACCTGAGCCGGCATCGGCTGGTGCCACGCTGACGGACGGGCGCAAAGCCAATGCGACATCGACCCAGGCCGCGTTGCGCACGGCGGGGCGCAAGCTGTTCGGTCAACTGGGCTATGAGGCGACCGCGTTGGGCGCGATTTGCGCCGAAGCCGGTGTGACCACCGGCGCGCTGTACCACCACTTTGGCGACAAGAAGGGGCTGTTCGCGGCCGTGGCCGAAGAACTGGATGCCGGTCTGGTGGCGCTGACCGCCCAGGCCCGTGCGCGGGCGCTGGCGGCTGGCGCTGACCCGTGGCAAGCCTTTCTCGCCGCCATTGATGTCTTTTTGCAAGCCGGCATGAATGCGGAGGGTCGTCGCATTGGTCTCACCGATGCACCGGCGGTGCTCGGCACCCAGGGCTGGCTCGATATCCGGGAGCGCCACGGGCTGGGTGCCATGGCGCAAACCGTGCGGACATTGCAGTCCGCGGGTTTTCTCCCTCCGGGCGATGTGCGTTTGCGTGCGCGCCTGATTCTGGGGCTGCTCTATGGAGCGATCGAAGCCCTGGCACACCAGCCGGTGGATGCGCCCGCTGCGCTGGCCGACGCGCGTGCGCTGGTGCACGCCATGCTCGCTGGCATGCGCCTGCCGTAAGACACTAGGGCGCCAGCAGGCCCCACAGCAGGGCCAATGCTGTGCCCCACATCATCAGGGCCACCATACCGTCCAGCGCGCGCCAGATCGCGGGACTCTTGAGCCGCTGGCCAAGCCAGAAAACACCCAGGCTCAGGGCGCAAAACCAGAGCGCCGATCCTGCCGCAGCGCCAGCGCCAAACGCGGCGTTACCCGGTATGCCCCAGGCCAGCGAAGCAGTGCCGATCAACACCGCAGTGTCCAGCCAGGCATGGGGGTTGAGCCACGCGAGGGCCAGCGCTGCCAGTGTGGCTTGGCGACGACCCATGGGCGCCCAGGCGTGCTCGGCGCTGCTGTCAGGCCCGGCTGGCGTGGCGGCACGAAAGCGGGCAAAGGCCTGCCCCCCATAGACCAGCAGGAACAGCACGCCCCCACAAATCAATGCTGTCTTCAAACCCGCGCCCAGGCCGCCCAGCTGTGCCATCGCCAATACGCCCAGGGCAATCAACAGGATATCGGAGGCGATGCACACAACCACCGTGAGCACCACATGCTGGCCTTGCAGCCCCATGCGTATCACGTGGGTGTTTTGCGCACCAAGCGCCATGATGAGTGACAGACTCAGGGCCAGGCCGGCATTGAATGCGGGGGCCATCGGTAGCAGGGCTGAGAGGGTGGGCATGTCGGGGTTGCAACAGGTGGATGACGGCTTGACTATGTTCCGGATACCGATACATTTAAAGACTATTCAATTAAATTTGATTTGGTTTGAATATTTTTAACGGAGACCGTGGCAATGCTGGATGCCAGACAACTGGAGGCGCTGGCTGCTGTGCTGGAGCATGGAGGCTTTGGCAGTGCCGCCGCCGCCCTGAACCTGACGCTAAGCGCGGTCTCCCTGCGCATCAAGGCGTTGGAGGCAAGGCTGGGTCAGCGGGTGCTGGTGCGCGGCAAAGTGGTGCGCGCTACGCCCGCTGGTCAAAGCCTGCTGGCCCACATCAAGCAGGTCCGGTTGATGGAAGGCGATCTTCTGGAGGCCTCCATGCAACGGTCCGAGGCCGGCGCCCATTGGCAAAGCCTCAGCGTAGCGGTGAACGCGGATTCGCTTTCCAGCTGGTTTTTGCCCGGCGTAGCCCCCGTGTTGGCCCGTCACCACATCTTGCTCGACCTTGTGATTGATGACCAGGATCACACGCACGAAGCGCTAAAGAGCGGCGACGTAGTGGCATGCGTCAGCACCCAAGCCACAGCCATGCGCGGTTGCGTGGCCGAGCCTTTGGGGGGCATGCGGTACCGCTGCGTGGGGTCTCCCGCGCTGGTTCAGAAATGCCAAACCCGGTCTGGCGCGGTGTCCGCCCACCGGTTGCTGGCAACGCCGGCCGTGATCTTCAACCGCAAAGACGGCTTGCAGGACCTGTTCCTGGCGCAGCACTTTGACCTGCAAACGCCCCAGTACCCTCGCCACCACGTGCCCGCTGTCGACGCATTCGAAAGTGCCCTGGCCAGCGGAATGGGCTGGGGCATGGCCTCCGACCTGCTGCTGGCCGCACGCCGCAGCCAGTTGCCTCTGGTGGAAGTGCTGCCAGGCAGCGCGGTGGACGTTCCACTGTATTGGCACCACTGGATTCGCGAGCCGACAGCGGCGCAGCACCTGACCCACGCAGTGAAGGCGGCAGTGAAGGTTTTGCGGGCGTAGCAACTTGCGGAGATGTTCCTTTTTCTGTCAACGGCACGGGGGCCGGCCCGCTATGGTTTTTGCAGCGAAGGCGACATACAACGCGGTATTGAGATACCATGCGTTTTTCCCCATCGAGGTCCCTGTCAACCCATGATGACCCTGACAAGTTTTATGGCTGATTGCATTTAAGCCCGTGGCAATGCGAAGGCAAATTGAAGAGTTGCTCGCCGGGCTTGCGGCCGTCATCTTTCCAACCCTGCTGGTTGCGATTGCCGGTGTCACGCTCCTGTTGAAGCTGGCACAGGTGGACGCAGTGCCGGCAACAGAGTTGCCTATCCGGGTGTGGATGCAAGACACTGCGGTGCCTGCACCCGAGCACAGGGCCATACTGGAACTTCTTCGGGCCAGTGAATCCACCGATTCGTTTGCCACCAAGTTGTCCACCAGTGATTTCTGGTTTACTCTGGATGTCGGGAGTCAGTTCGACAGCACCACCCACGTTGTGGACTTCCCCTCCCGCCACGCCATCGCGCTGACCTGCTGGGATGCTGGTACCGATGCGCTTTTGGGTGTGGCCGATCGCTGGGGGACGGAAGGACAACTTTCCTATAGCCGCGGCGGCTTTGCCCTCGCCGCGAAGCCGGATCACCCGCTGGGCCAGGTCTTGTGCAAGGCAGCATTCCGGGGGCCGGCGAAGATATCGGCCCGTGCATGGCCGGTGGATGCGTTGCGTGGCGCACAGGTTTCCCACCGGAACACGGGAGCCATGATTGAGGCGGGCATCGGCGTGCTGGCACTGTTCATGCTGCTGACCGCATGGGTGAATCGCAGCCGGTTGTACTGGACATTTGTGGGTTGGCTACTGCTCAATATGCGCATGGCCTCACTGTCGGCGGGGACCGATTGGGACCTGTTTGGCATCGCCGTGGATCCGTCCCTGGTGATCAGCATGCGGCAGTGGACGGTCTGCCTGTATTTTTCGATGACGGGGGCACTGTTCAGCCAGCTGTTAAAAAAAGAACTTGATGAGCTTCGCTCAGGTATGGCTTTGACCGTTCTGCAAGCATCAGCTGTGGTTTTTGCCGCGCTTCCGCTCGTGCTCACGTTCGAACAGACGCTTCGCGCAATCTGGCCTTGCACGGCGATGGGTACGGCCATCATTGCCTGGTATTTACTCAAGATCCTGAGACGGACACATTCCCGTGTTGCGGGCTGGTATGCGACATCCATTGCCATCGCGGCGTTTGCCAGTTTGACGGAAGTGGTGGCCGCCGCGACCGGGCAACTCACCATGCTGGTGGGCATGAACCATGTAACCGCGGCGATTGCGTCGGCAGTACTGGCATCCCTGGCTATGGCAGAGCACATGCGCACCGACCGACTGGAAAAAATTGCGGCGCAAAAGACCTTGCACGCGGCATACAAGGACTCGCCCATCGGGCTTTTCACGGTGGGCGAAGGAGGCCTGCTCCTCAAGACCAACCCTGCTTTTCAGTCCATGCTCAAGGGCATGGGACCCGAAGCGCCATCCCGCCTGACGCAAGTTTTTGAGATGAAGGTTTCCGATGCGATTGCGCATCTGCAATCCTCCGGCGCCCGCAACGCCATCGAACTGCAGACCCATGTCAGAAACACCGAAACCGAACTGGACCACTGGTTTTCCATCAAGGCTTCAACGATGGACGGCGCCATCGTGGAGGGAACACTGCAGGACATCACTGAACGAGTGCAGGCCAATGAACGCCTGGAGTTCATGGTCAACCATGACCCTTTGACCGATTGCCTGAACCTGCGCGGTATTACCCGCAGGTTCGAGCGGTTTGAAGGTGAAACCAACGCACTGGCGTATCTGGACCTTGACCGGTTCAAGCTGATCAACGATCTGTACGGGCACACGGCCGGAGACAACGTGCTCAAACAGGTATGCGACCGCATCAAGAAGCACTTGGGCCCGGCCGATATGCTGGCGCGGATGGGGGGCGACGAGTTCGTGGTTGCTTTTTCCCATGCCAGCATGGAAGAAGCAACCCGGGTCTGCTGGGTCATCGTTAACGACATCTCGTCTGGTGGCTACCAGATCGATACCCAGAGCTTTGCCTTGAGTGTGTCGGGTGGTCTGGTGGGCACTGAGCGGTTTACCAGATCGCCGTTGAAGGAAGTGATTTCTGCGGCCGACACCTTGTGCCGGGTAGCAAAAAAACGCAGCGGTGAGCGCCTGGTCGTCATGGAGTCGGACGACCGGTTCTTCCAGCAGCACAAGGAAGAATTGGACCTGATTGCTGCTTTGGAGCGTGGCGAAACACCGGCTGGGCTGTTCCTGGTCATGCAGCCCGAAATCTCATTGATTACCCCGTTCGAGTCTTTGAACTTCGAGGTGCTGCTGCGTTTGCGAAAAACAAATGGCCAAATTCTTCCTGCGGGCATCATCATCGAGGCGGCGGAGGCCCACGGGAAGACAGCCATCATTGACCGCTGGGTCGTCACCACCACCATCGACTGGCTGGAGACGAATGCCAAGTCTTTGGGAAATACGCAGTTTGTCGGCGTCAACCTCTCCGGAGGGTCGCTCAATGACGAAGCGTTTACGGAGGAGCTGTTTGCGCTGTTCGAGCGCCATCCACTGGCCTTGTCCATGATTTGCATAGAAATCACGGAGACCGTTGCCCTGACCGACATGCGCAACATGCAACGCTTTATCGACCGGGTGCGCGGCATCGGTGCGAAGGTGGGGCTGGACGATTTTGGTGCGGGTTACTCGTCCTTTGGCTACCTCAAGGGGCTCACCGTGGATGCCCTGAAGCTGGATGGTTCGCTGGTGCGGGATGCCGCATACAGTCCTTCCAGCATGGCCATTATTGAGGCCCTTGCCGGTTTGGTGAATAGCCTGGGCATGAAATCCATTGGCGAATTTGCCGAAAACCTGGCCACGATCAAGGTGCTGTCAGCAGCGGGTGTGGACTACGCCCAGGGCTATGGCATCAGCAAGCCGGTCATGCCGGAGCGCATATTGGCCGCGCGCAGTGGTGCGGAGTTCATTGAAGACCCCGAGATCTTGGCGTTCATTCAATCCTTGCAGGAAAAAGTCTCCGAGACCATGCCACTTTTTTAGACCCAGGAGGTTTACGCCATCAGTTCCATGGGGCGTGACGACTGGTAGTGTGTGGACGGCCGTGGCATGAGTCGGCGCTCCGGCAAGTAGGTAACGTTGGTGCCGCTATCGGGGCATTGCCAGTCAAAGTTCAAGTCTTGCGCCATGGACAGGTCAATGTCTCTATGGTGCGTCTCAAACCCGAAACGGTAGAGTGGGTGTTGGCAGGTTCTCCATTGCCGTTGCATATCGGTGACAGACATGGACATGACCCGGTGTGGCACGCCACCGGCGTGCGCCATGGGGTAGTAGACGCCGGGTTCGTTGACGTCTACGAACAGCAGGCTGTCGTGAATGCGGTCCACGGGTTTGCGTGCTGCTGCCATCATCCAGTCCACTTTTTGTTCCAGGCAATACAGGTACATGGCCTTGAACAAGGCGCTTCGCACGGTCGACGCACCGGGACTGCCTTTGATGCACAACCGGGTGGTTTCCAGCATACGCGTACCACTGAAGCGCTCCGGCAGTTCCAGGGAAGCCTGGAGCGGCAAGGGGTTGTACACGTTGGAGTGTGTTCTGAGTGTTCCCAGCAGACTTCCATCAAACTTTGACTTGGCGACAAACACCTCGCACCCGCGGGCAAAATCCGCAGGTTCTGGTTGGCTCAGCGATGCCGCCAGGGCGGGCAGGTGCTTGCCATACGTCGCTGCCCGCAGATTGGCAACCTCCTGCAGGTGCTTGCGCGAGGCGATGTCTACCCGAAAGGGCAGACTCTCTTCGGTCTGGACAACTTGGTTGGAGCGGTCTGAAGAAAACATGGCGTACCCCTGAGTGGACTTATATCCAGTTTAGGGTTACCCCCATGCCGGCGATCCGCTAAAAAAAGCCGTGATCCACAGGTTATTCGAGGCCTTCAAGTGCCGGCGTTGGATTGGCATTTGCGCTGGGCAATCACTGCACCAAGTGTTGCAAGAAGAAGGCCGTGATCTTCTGGTCCACCCCTTGCAGCTGGCTGCGATCAAAGCCAGGAGGGTCGTTCAGCATGTCGCCCAGCAGGCCGCTTAGGTGCGGCGGCAGGGGCGATAGCAGGGCGCCGTGGCCGCCCTGGGGCAGGTTGGCAAGGTGCTCGCAGGATGTACAAACCTGCAGCACCGGGTCGCTATGGAAGCGGGGCACCAGCCAGCGGTCCTGCCGGGCGGTGACCAGCCCCAGCGGTATGCGGGGCGTGGCCAGGGATGCCATGTCGAAGTCCGCCGCAAACGGCACGCCAGCCACGACCGCCGCGATGCGCGGGTCGTGGTGCGATTGCAGCGTGGTGTCATCAAACCGGTAACGGATCACGGCCAGCGCGACCCACTGTTTGATGCCGTCCAGCATGCCGCCGGTCAGGCGGGTGATCAGCCCTACGCAGGCCTGGAAGTCATCCACCAGATGCGCCTCGCAGTGTTGCCGGAAACCCGCCGCGGACCAGCGCCCGCCCGCCAGGGACAGGGCCGTGTGGCCGCCCGCCGACATGCCGTAGACGCCCACATGGTCCAGGTTCAGCAAGGGGGCAAACCGGGCGTCGCGCCCGACGGCATCAATGGCGCGTGACACTTCCTGGGGCCGCATGGCCCAGCTGTTCGGTCCGGGGTTGCTGGTGTCGCGGTAGTTGTCGGCATGGTGCTCGGGCAAGGCGACGACGAAGCCAGCCTCCACCAAACTGCGCGCCAGGTCCGCATGCACCCAGGGCGCCCCGCCCGAGCCATGGGAGATGACCACCAGCCGGCCGTTGCCGCGCACGGGCTCGGCGCTCTCGGCTACGGTCAGCGTGAACGGCCCGCGCGTGACGGCTGCCGCCGGTGTATCCGACGGGTAATACAGCGTGACCGGGCCATCGGCATCGGTCGCAGCAATGCTGCCCAGACCCACACTGGCCTGCGCCAAACCACTGAACAGCACGCAGGACACGGCCAACAAAGAAAATAAACGCATACATCGCTCTCCTTGAAGAAAACCCACGGAAAAGGCCGTTGGTTGAGCGGGACTGTGCCGCGCGCGGACTGCGATGTCTCGCCGAAGTCTGGAAATGCAGTTTTCGGCTGGCCGATTTCAGGAATCAGCCCTATTCTCTTTGCGAAACTCGGTCGGTGTGCGGCCGGTTGCCGCCTTGAATGCCCGGTTGAAGGGGCCGATGGACTGAAAACCCGCGTCCAGGGCCAGCGTCAGCACCGGCAGTTCACGCCGGGCCGGGTCCAGCAGCGCCGCGCGCACCGCGTCCAGCCGGAAGCCGTTGACATAGGCGTTGAAGTTGCGGTAGCCCAGGCGCTGGTTGATCAGTCGGCGCAGCCGGTACTCAGGCACATCCAGCCGCGTGGCCAGGCTGGCCAGGCTCATGTCTTCCGCGCGGTAGGCCCGCTCCACGGTCATGGTGTGTTCCAGGGCCTGGGCCAGCCGTTCCTCGGCCGGGTCCGGGGGCGCAGCGTCGTCGGGCACTACCGGGGGCTGCGTGGCATCGTCGGCCACCGGTGCGGTCGGCGTGAAGAGGTTGGAGCGGGTCACGCGCAGCATGCGCATGGCCACCCCCATCACAATGGCCAGCAGACCCGCCACATCGAGTGTGGCCATCAGGCCTGAGAGCTGCCCGCGCGGCGACGCCAGGCGCGCGGCCAGCGACGCCAGTGAGTACACGATGCCGGTCACCACGATGAACACCCGCAGGCGGCGGCGCTCTTCGACCAGGTCCGAGCGCCAGTGCCGGGCAGCGGCCAGCGCGGCCAGTACCGCGAACACCAGCGGCAGCGCGCGCTGCAAGCCCATGGTGAAGGGCGCCAACACCGACGCACTGTTGGCCAGCACGGCGCAGTTCAGCCCGCTTAAGGTAGCCGCCCCCAGCCAGGCCAGCCCATGCACGGGCCGCAGCGTAAACGCATCGTCAAAAAGGGCTTGCACGAATACCCAGAACAGCACCGCGTTGCCGACGGACACTGCCACCAGCGGCGCTTGCCACAGACGCGGCACCGTGTCTTCAAACAGCGGTGTGGCACTGACCACCTGGACACACAGGCCCAGGCACATGGCAACCCCGATGGGCGCAGTGGCCCACTGCGGGTGGTCGCGGTGCATGGCCAGCGCCAGCAAGGCCAGCAATGCCAAAAGCGCCCCACGAATGGCGACGTCCGTCAGCACCAAGGGCAGTGCGTCAGGCATTGGCGACTCCGGTTGGGTTCATTTCCAATGGGCAAAGATCCAGGCACTCAAGCCCACGCCGATCAGCCATAGCAACCAGGTTTGTGAAATGGCATAGGGGTAAAGCATCAACGCCAGGCCGGACCAGGTCAGCGTGGGTTGTGACGCCTTGCGACCCCGGCTGAACGCCACCATACCCAGCAAGCCAAACACAATGGCGCCCAGCAGGTAGGCGGGGCTGGGCAGCGTGAAGCCCATGGACTGTAGCGCTTTGAGTTCGTTCATGCGGTATGGTAAACCGGTGGCTGGAGGCGCGCGAAACGACTGCGTGCGGCGGGCGAGGTGTTGGGGGGAGACTACAAACAAAAAAGGCCGCTAGCTCTCGTGGAATCGGTATATGAAGCTATGCATTTTGTAGCGCGCAACGACAGGTCGGTGGGTTGGGTGTCCCTTCGTCGGCCCCTTCGCGGCCGCCGCAGAACCGGCGTGCCTACCACCGCCTTAACACACGCGTAGGTGAACCCAAGGCCCGCGTCCTCGAGCGTGGGCCAGAGAAGGGATATCCAGCCCATCGACCCCGCCAAACCCGCACCGCAAGAAAAGACTGCAATGGACAATCTCGGTTTATAGCGGCTGTGGTCGTGGTCCATCCGTCACCTGGCGTACCGGAGAGGCCACCAGGGCCAACAACGCCACGCACACCAACAAGCCACCACAGCCCATGAACAACTGGGGCAGGGTGATGAAGCGCAGTATCCAACCGGTGACCGCACCCGATAGCGGTGCCAGGCCCATGAAGATGAACATGAACATGCTCATCACCCGCCCCATCAACGCCGGTGGTGTGCGCCGCTGCAACCACGTGAAAACGGACACTTGCATAAAGCCGCCAAGCACGCCAATCGTACCCAGCAGGGCCGCGCCCTGCCAGGTCGCCGAGATCAAGCCCATGGGCATGAATAGCAGGCCTACCACCATGTCCACCACCAACATGGTCATGCCCAGCGTACCCAGGCGCAAGCCAGGGCGCGCACCCGACACGGCCATGCCCACCAGCGTGCCGGCCCCGTGGGCGCCCAGCAAAATACCCAACGCCGCTGCGCCCAGGTTCAGCGTGCTGGCCAGCACCGGCATGGCGATCTGCACCGGCCCGGTGATCAGCACGGCCACCGCGCCCCAGTACAGAAAGCACAGGCGCAAATCGCGGTCATTCCACAGATGGCGCAGGCCCGCTGCCACCGCCGCAAACACCGGCTGGCTCGCAGGGGCTTGGCCCGTTGGCACGGTCTGGCTGAGCGCGTTCAAGCGCACATGGGACAGCGTCCAGGCTGACGCCAGGAAGCTCAGTGCATCCAGGCCAAAGGCCACACCCAGGCCGCGCGCGTCCGTGACCATGCCCTCTGCAGGGCTGCCCGACGCGCCGTCACCAAACACCGCAATCAGCAAGCCGGCCAGCAAGGGGCCCAGGAACATGGAGAACTGGCGCAAGCCCATCATCACACTGTTAGCCGCAGGCAATTGCGCACGCGGCATGGCGTGTGGCAGCATGGACGTGCCGGATGGAATGCTGAAGGCGGTGGCCAGCCCAATGGCAAAGGCCAGCACATACACCGTCCACAGCGAAAGACCGCCGACCAGGACCAGAACCGCCAGCGCGCCCAGCAACACGGTGTTGACGTATTTGGTGACCATCAACACCTTCTTGGGTGAGTAGCGGTCGACCACGGCGCCACCAATCAGAATGAAGAGGGCGCGCGGCAGGCTCAGCAGCCCCAGCACGGTGCCCAGCACCAGCGTGTCGCCGGTCATGCGCAGCACCAGCCAGGGCAAGGCCACCAGCGTGAACTGGTCGCCCAGCAGGGAGATGATGGCGCCGACCATCAGCCAGATAAAGTTTCTGTCGCGCATCAGCGCTGCACGGGCGGGGTCGGGTGGTCGGTGACTCATGGGTTTTCCTCCGGGGTTTCGTTGTCTAAAACCCGGATGTTCAGCCCTCACCCTGCGTGAGGGTCAAGTGTTTTTCAGCACGGACAGTTGGTGGCCCTGCGCGGCCAGCGTGCGTTTGATGAAACCCAGGGTGATGTCGTCGAACACGGTGGTGCCCTGTAACAGGGGCTCGTCGTTGTAGGCCTTGATCAGCTTGTGCAGCAGCGCGGGCTGCGTGCCACAAAGATCCAGCATCACTTGCTCCCAGCGCGCGACCAGGGCCTTGGCCGGCGCGGATGCTGGGTCGGCTTGGGCCGCGTGCAAACTGTGGGCCTCCTGGGTCAGTTGCTGTACGGCAGCCTCGTCGATGGTGCGCAGCGTGCGCAGTTCGGCCAGCGTCATGTGGCGCAGCATGGCGGCCATGCGCAAGGCAATGGCGGCGTTGATATAGCCGACGACCTCGGGCCCCGGCCCGTTCTTGAATTGCCCGGTGGGTTCGGTGTTGTACATCTGTCCCCAGCGGTCGATCAGGTTGAAATCGTCGTCCATCATGGCCAGTGTCAGGTTCATCCAACGCAGGGCCAGTGACTGCACGTGCTTGCAGTCGGGCGCGAGTTGCTGCTGCATGGCCTGCCTGGTTTCAGCAATCAACAGCTCCCAGGTCGCGCCTTGGGTCGTGCGGTTTTCGAGAATGCGTTTGATCTCGGCCGCACTGAAGTACTTGGAATAGGTGGTCATCAGCGACAGTGTGGAAAGCCAGTCCGACATGTCGGGTGTGTCGCCCGTGGCCAGCCGCTCTTGCAGCAGTTGCAGGCGTGCGCGCAGCTCGGTGGCCTGGGTAATCTCGTGGCCCAGCGCCCGGACCTGGCGCGCGATGGTGTCTGCCAAACCCTCGCCACCGCGCTCCAGCATCGTGGCCACATCCGCCAGAGGCAGCCCCAGGTGGCGCAGCGCCTGGATGGAGTGCAGGCGGGCCACATCCATCTGGTTGTAGAGCCGGTAGCCCGCATCCGAGCGCGCCGATGGCTTGAGCAGGCCAATGGTGTCGTAGTGGTGCAGCGTGCGCACCGTCAGGCCGGTGCGGCTGGCCAGATCTCCAACTTTGAGTAACAACACGCGAGCCTCCTTGTGAATGGATGGGCCATTTGCCGCCCATACGCTTGCCAGTATCGACCCTCACGCTACGTCAGGGTCAAGAGGGCTCGAACGGGTTTCAGGGGGGCTGGCCGGATAATCGGCGACCCCGCTTGGGTATTCCTCTTATTTCGCTTCCTTTTTGCATGCATACCCTTGAACAACTGCGCAGCGGTGCGCTGGCGGGCACGCGCCGCCTGGATCTGTCCTGCGGACTGCGCACGCTGCCCCCCGAAGTATTTGACTTGGCCGACACGCTGGAGGTGCTCAACCTGTCGGGCAACCAGCTCAGCACATTGCCGCACGATCTGCCCCGCCTGCACCGGCTCAAAGTCATCTTTTGCTCGGACAACCCGTTCACGCACCTGCCCGAAGTGCTGGGCGACTGTGCGGCGCTGCAGGTGGTGGGCTTCAAGGCCTGCCGTATTGCCGAGGTGGCGGGCACTGCGTTGCCGCGCGCGCTGCGCTGGCTGATCCTGACCGACAACGCCATCACCCGTTTGCCATCTGCGTTGGGCCAACGCCCGGCCCTGCAAAAGCTGATGCTGGCGGGCAACCAGCTGCAGGAACTGCCACCCAGCCTGGCGGACGCCCAGCGTCTGGAGCTGCTGCGCCTGGCCGCCAACCAGCTCACGGAGTTGCCGAGCTGGCTGACTGCGTTGCCGCGCCTGGCTTGGCTGGCACTGGCGGGCAATCCGCTGGGTTGGCGGCACGCTGCGCCAGCGCCCTTGGGCAGCGTGCGCTGGGAGCAGCTGCGGGTGGAGCGCCTGCTTGGCGAAGGCGCGTCCGGCCACATCTACCGGGTGCAGGGTGAGGGCAGTGTCGATGCGATGGCGCTCAAGCTCTTCAAAGGCGCCATCACCAGCGATGGCCTGCCCGAGCACGAACTGCTCGCCTGTCTGGCGGCTGGGCAGCACCCGGCACTGTGCACGCCCCATGCCGAACTGGCGAGCCACCCGCAGGGCACACCGGGTCTGTTACTGCCCCTGGTGCCACCCAGCCACACCAATCTGGCCGGGCCACCCAGCCTGGACAGCTGCACGCGCGACGTCTATCCCCCCGGCCTGCGAATTCCGACTCCCACGGCACTGCGTGTGGCCTGCAGCGTGGCGGATGCGGTTGCGCATTTGCACCAGCGCGGCGTGCTGCATGGGGACCTGTATGCCCACAACATTCTGTGGAACCCCGACACCGGTGATGCCCTGCTGAGCGATTTCGGGGCCGCTACCGTGTTGCCCGTGGAACAACCCGGTGTGTGCCACGCCTTGCTGGCGCTGGAGGTGCGGGCCTTTGGCTGCCTGCTGGAAGAGCTGCTGGCCCATGCGGAGCCGGAGGCGGTCGCGTTGGAAGACGTCGCCGCGCTGGCCAGTGCCTGCCTGCACGCCACGCCCGCGGCGCGGCCCACCATGGCCGAGGTGGCGCTATCCATCAAATCGTGTACGGACTTTGGCGGCGCAGGCAAAATGCCGGGATGAACGTTTTATTCGAATTCGCCGCCGGTGTGCTGCGGGGTGTGGTCAAGGTAGCACTGCTGGCGCTGACCGTGGTGTTTGTGCTGGGCGTGCTGTGTATCGGGCTGGCCCTGGCCCTGGTGGCGGTCATACGCTTTCTGTTGACGGGCCGCAAGCCGGCAGTATTCGCAACGTTTACCCAATTCAACCAGGCAGCACAACAGTTTCGCCCCGGCAATTGGCCCGGTGGTGCCGCACGCAATGCCCACGGCAACGGCGACGTGGTGGACGTGCAGGCGCATGAAGTGCGCACCGCACTGCGTCCACTGGCGCCGCCCGAGTCGACCGAGCCATAAGGCCCCCACGCTCCACCGCTGCGCGGGTCGCTGCCCCCCGAGGGGGCGCTTTACCTTGGGGGCGGCCCGGCGGAAAAGCTAGCAGTAGGAGCCGATGGGTTCGGGCAAGTCATCGTCCAGGTACAGCTCGTACTCATCCCAGGCCTCGGGGCCAAAGTTCTCGTCGCACTGGTCTGCAATGTCATCAAACGTCGTGAACTCGGTGCAGAACATCACGGTATTGAAGACCTGGCGGTAGGGCTGCCCGGAGGCGTCTTCCAGCTCTCCTGCCGGGTCTGCCACATGCTTGCAGCAGTGCACCCAGACATAGTTGCCCTCCAGCTCATCTTCCACTTCGAGCATGCCCAGTGCAAATGCCTCATCGGTGGAGCTGGGCCAGGTCTTGTGCAGTCTGTAGATCTTGCCGTGGTCCGGATGGGCGGGGTCCAGCTCCAGGTTCAGGGTTTTCCAGTTGGGTGAGATCTGATCCGCCACGTCGCCCAGTTCCTGCTGGGTGATGTCGCCTTCCCAATACACGTCGGTAATGTGGCGCGAGGTGCCAAACTCCCCGTCCCAAAGACTGGCCTTGTGTTTCATGACTTCTGGATGCATGGAAATTCTCCGTGGTTGGAAACGGCACTGTAGCGCAGCTTGCGTGGCACTTCGGTCAAACCATGGGCTGATAGACTGACCGACCCCTCTGACCCCGTTGCCATGACATGCCAACCGCTCATCACCCACCCCGCCACCGCTTCTATGAAGACATTCAGGCCCTGCTGACCGGCACCCTGTTTGTGGCCATGGGCGTGGTCATGTTTGGCCACACCGGTCTGCTGACGGGGGGCACGGTGGGTATTGCCTTCTTGCTGCACTACGCCACCGGTTGGAACTTTGGGGTGCTGATTTTTGTGCTCAATCTGCCGTTCTATGGCCTGGCCTGGAAGCGCATGGGGCGCCCCTTTACCCTCAAGACCTTTGCGGCAGTGGGCTTGCTGGCGCTGCTGACCAATGTGGTGCCGACGTTGGTGCACTTTGAGTCGCTCAACCCGGTGTTCACGGCCGTCATGGGCGGGCTGCTGATGGGGGCGGGCATGCTGATCCTGTTTCGCCACCGTGCCAGCCTGGGCGGCTTCAACGTGCTGGTGCTGTATCTGCAGGAGCGCTTTGGCTGGCGGGCCGGGCGCATCCAGATGGCGCTGGACTGCACCATTGTGCTGTGCTCGTTGGCGGTGGTGGACTGGCAGCACACGGCGCTGTCGGTGCTGGGGGCCGTGGTGCTGAACCAGACGCTGGCCACCAACCACCGGGTGGGGCGCTACATGGCGTTGTGAACGCTATCGGGTCTGTCGCGAGAGGCCCTTGATCGCACTGACTGGCACTGATTTGACCGTTGGATTGGCAGTCCGGATGGTGTCCGTCGTCGCCTGCGTGATGTCGGCCAGCGTGACTTTGTCGAGTTCGGCCAGGTAGGCATCCGTCGCGTTGGCTATCACTTTCTTCAGTTTGCAGTGCGCAGACAGGTTGCAGGAATTGCGGGCCTTGTCAAAGCACTCAACCATGTGAAAGTCGGTCTCGGTGTTGCGGACCACTTCGCCGATGCGGATGTCCGACGCGGGTTTGAGCAGTCGCAGCCCGCCACCCCGTCCGCGCTTGGTTTGCAGGACGCCCTGGCGCGCCAGATCGTTGACGATCTTCATCAGGTGGTTCTTGGAGATCCCGTGCCCCTCCGCGATCTCGGCGATCGAAATGGGGCGATCCGTGTGCACGGCGCAAAACATCAGCACCCGCAGCGTGTAGTCGGTGTAGTCGGTCAGCCGCATGAGAACTCCGGTTTGAAAAGGGAACAGACAGGGCTGCACAGCAGCACATACGCCGATTGTAGTTTATTGATGCAAATTACTTGCATCATTTATATGATTCACGTAACATACATCTTATTGGGTCGCGACAAAACCCATCCCGTTTACTTTTCACCACTACCAAGAAGGAAACCTTGCCATGCACGCCACGCGCAAACTCTGGACCTGGCTCGCAGTCATCTGTGCGCTATCCTTTGCCGTCCTGGGCTGGGTCGGCACAGAGATTTATCTGACCGCACCACCCATTCCCCAACACGTTGTCAGCTCCAAGGGGACCGTCTTGTTCTCCCCCGGACAGGTGCAGCGCGGCCAGGAGGCCTGGCTGTCGGCCGGTGGCCAGCAGCTGGGTTCCGTCTGGGGCCATGGCAGCTATGTGGCGCCGGACTGGTCGGCGGACTGGCTGCACCGCGAGGCGTTGGCGTTGCGCGGTGTCTGGGCCCAGCGCGACTTTGGCAAGGCGTTTGAAGACTTGAGCGTCGGCCAGCAGGCTGAGCTCAATGGTCGCCTGAAGACGGAGATGCGCACCAATACCTACGATGCAGCCACTGGCACCATCACGCTGTCGCCCGAACGCGCCCAGGCCGTGCAAGAGGTCGTCCGGCACTACACCAGCGTATTTGGCAACGACTCCGCCATGGACAAGCTGCGCGAGCAATACGCCATGAATGCCGGCTCACTGCCCGACCCGGAAGACCTGCAGGCGCTGCCCGCGTTCATCTTCTGGTCGGCCTGGTCCGCGGCCACCGACCGGCCGGGTGAAACCGATCTCAGCTACACCAGCAACTGGCCGCACGAACCCCTGGTGGCCAACACGCCCACTGCAGGCGCGGGCATCTGGTCGATTGCCAGCATCATCTTCATGATCGCGGCCATCGCTGGCATGATCTTCTACCACTCGACGCACGCGGAAGAGGGCGATCCCAAGCCACCCAAGGCCGATCCGCTGTTTGACCTGAAACCCACGCCGTCGATGAAGGCCACGCGCAAGTACTTCTATGTCGTGATCGGCCTGATCCTGGCCCAGGTGGGTATGGGGGTCATCACCGCCCACTACGCGGTCGAAGGCCAGAGCTTCTTCGGCTTCCCGTTGGCGCAGATTCTGCCCTTCACGGTCAGCCGCACCATCCACACCCAGTTTGCGGTGCTGTGGATTGCCACCGCCTGGCTGGCTACCGGCCTGTACATTGCCCCCGCCATTTCCGGTCACGAGCCGAAGTACCAGAAGCTCGGTGTGGACGTGCTGTTCTATGCGCTGCTGTTCATCGTCGTCGGCTCCACCGCCATGGGCTGGCTGGGTACCTTGCAGCACCTGGGCAATGACTTCTCGTTCTGGATCGGCAACCAAGGTCTGGAATTCACCAGCATGGGCCGCATCTGGCAGATCCTGCTGTTCATCGGCCTGCTGTTCTGGGTCACGCTGCTGGGCCGCGGACTCATGCCCGCGCTGAAGACACCGTCCGAGAGCCGTGGCCTGATTGCCATGGTGTTCCTGGCAGCCCTGTGCATTGGTGGTTTCTACGCCACGTCCCTGACCTGGGGCAAGCACACGCATTACTCGATGATCGAATACTGGCGCTGGTGGTTGGTCCACCTGTGGGTGGAGGGCTTCTTTGAAGTGTTTGCTACCGCCGTGATTGCGCTGCTGTTCACCCGCCTGGGGCTGATCCGCGCCAGCACTGCCAACAGTGCCATCATCCTGGAAACCATCGTGTTTCTGTTCGGCGGCATTTTGGGCACGTTGCACCACCTGTACTTCACCGGCACGCCGACCTTTGTGATCGCCATTGGCGCGATGTTCTCGGCGCTGGAAGTAGTGCCCCTGGCCATGATCGGCGTGGAAGCCTACCGCAACTACCATCGCTCCAAGGCTGCTCCCTGGGTTGCCGCCTACAAGTGGTCCATACTGTGCTTCATTGCTGTCGGGTTCTGGAATGTGGTCGGTGCCGGTCTCCTGGGCTTCTCCATCAACACGCCCATCGCCCTGTACTACATGCAAGGCCTGAACATGACCGCCGCCCACGGCCACGCCGCACTCTTTGGTGTCTACGGCATGCTGGGCATCGGCCTGCTGCTGTTCTGCCTGCGCGGGCTGTCGAACCGTCTGGCCTGGTCGGACCGCCTGCTGGCTCCCATGTTCTGGTCACTCAATATCGGCCTGGGCATGATGGTGTTCATCTCGCTGGTGCCGGCCGGCATCTACCAGGCCTGGGCCAGTGTGACCAAGGGCATGTGGTTTGCCCGCTCGCCGGAAGTGGTGCACTCACACTTCATGGAAACCATGGTCTGGCTGCGTGTGCCCGGTGACATCGTGTTCACCATCGGCGTCCTGTTCCTGGCCTGGTTTGCCATCCGCTTGCTCATGGGTGAAAAGCGCGAACAGCCGATGCACCTTCCGACAGGTGCTGTCAAACAGGCTTGATGCCCGACAGAGCGACCGGGCCAGTTTCCGGCCGCTCGTCAAACAAGCCAGGCCCGCCAAAGCGGGCCTTTTCTATTTCCAGCAAACGCAGCTTGGTTGACACGCCGCCATTGGCTGAGAAGCCGCCCGCACGCCCATCGGCGGCCAGTATGCGGTGGCAGGGCACTACCGGTGCAAACGGATTGGCCCCCAGCGCCTGCCCTACGGCACGGGCCGCGCCGGCCTCGCCCAACTGGCGCGCCAGTTCACCGTAGGTCATGGTCTCACCGGGTGGGATGTCGCGCGCCACCGCGTAGACCCGCTGGTGAAAGGGCGGCACGCCTTCCAGGTCGAGCACGATGTCGCGCAGGTCCACAGGCTCGGTCGGCGTGCCACGCAACAGCGCGGTGATCGCGTTCATGGCATTTTGCACGTGGGGTGGTGCGTCTACCTCGGGGCTGGATGGGAAGCGACTGGCCATGCGCGCACGGGTGGCTGCTTCGTCGTGTTCGGGCAACTGCACACCGACAATGCCGCGCGCACCCCATGCAATGGCGCAGTGACCGATGGCAGTGGGGAAGAGGGCGTAGCCTTGGGTGGCGGGCATGGTGAATACCGTGTGCTAGACAAGATCCAGAATGCCACCCACCGAGGTTTGCAACTGCTCCACCAGCTCCGGGTCCATGTAGCGGTAGTCGTCGGGGATATCGAGCACGTGAATGGTCTTGTCCGCCACCACCCCGCGGTACTCCGCCAACAAGCGGGACTTGTGTTTCTCTTCCATCGCAAAGATCACGTCGGCCCAGGCCAGGTCCGCACCGGACACCGGGTGCCGCGCGTTGGGGCTGGTGCCCGCGGAGCGCACGCTCAGGCCCGGGTGCCTGCGCCAGACTTGCTCGGCGGTGGGGCTGCGCCATTGGTTCTTGCTGCAGATGAAGAGGATGTTCATGGAGTCACGCCATATAACCCGTCAGCAGCGCGCACACCCAATCCGGGCGATTGCGCACACGGGCCAGTTCGGCCATCTCGTGGTACGCGTAGGGCACGCTGATCAGGTCGGCGACCCAGTCGCCGTTGCGGTTTTCCACAATGACGTAGCGGGCGTCGGGTGAGCCGGTTTCCACGACGTGGGGGTGGGGGTAGGTATCCGCATAGGCGGGGTGCCCGACGCTGCCGGGGTTGACGATCAGCGTGCCGCCGGATCGCACACTGCGCGGCACGTGCGTGTGGCCGCACAACACGAGCGAGGCGCTTACCGGGCCCAGGCGTGTGGCAATTTCGGCTGGTGTGGCCGACTGGTCGGCGGTTTGCAGCAGGTAGGTGACGTCGCTGGTGGGTGTGCCGTGGCACAGCAGGACGTCATCGTTCAAGGGGCGCACAAAGGGCAGTGATGCCATCCATGCAAACTCCTTGGTGGACAGCTGCGAATGGGCGTAGCTATCTGACGCGCCGGCCTTGGCGTGGAGGTGGAGCACTTGCCGCTCGTGGTTGCCCGCCAGATGCACCCAGTCTTGCTGTGCCATCAGGTAGTGCGCGGTTTCCTTGGGCAGCAGGGGGCCGGACAGGCTGTCGCCCAGGTTGACAACCTGGTCCACGCCACGGCGCGTGAAGTCGGCCACCACGGCCAAGAGTGCCGGAAGATTTCCATGGATGTCTGACACTACAGCGATACGCATGGTGGTCCCCCGCTAATAGGGCTCAAACGCAACGCCTGCCCTGCGCAGCTCGGCGACCAGCAAGTCTTTCCATGGCCCATGTGGTGACCAGACTTTGGCAACCGATTCATAGGCCTGCTCCGGCTTTGCGCCGCGGACGATGACCCGATACAAAAACACTATGCTGGACGCGCGCATGTTGACCTGGCAGTGAACGAGAACTTTGCGGTTACTCAGGCGCTCCATGGCCGCGACAAAGGCATGGAAATCAGCCGACGTCGGCTTGTTGAAGGGGATGGGGATGTTGACGAATTCCATTCCCTGTTTGCGCACCATGTCCGCTTCTGCGGGCACCGCGTCCGAAACGGTCGGTGGAGCCAGGTAGATGACCGCACCAAAGCCCTGCTCCGACAGATGCGCCAAAGCCTCTGCAGTGGGCTGGCCCGATGTGACCAGGTCGGCCGAGATGGGCACCACATTGGGTGCTTGCAGGGGTAGCTCCGCCGCGTGAACGCTGATGCCGACGGTGGCCATGGCGATTGCAACGCGAAACGGGCTAAGCCATTTGTTGCAGATAGGTACTGATGGCATAGAGATCATCACTCCAGTAGTTGACGCGTGGTGACGATATCGCAGATCGCCAAATGGTGTGCATACCGAGTTGGGCTGCGGGTTCCATATCTGCCGAGAAGTCATCGCCCACCATGACCGTGGCTTCAGGCCTCGAACCAAGTGCCGCAAGGCATGCCAAAAAGATGCGGTGATCAGGCTTTTTGACGCCAAAACCGCCCGACGTAAAGATTGCATCGATCGCACTCTCGATACCGAGGCCAGCAATCTTGCGCCGCTGGAAAGCATCACGGCCATTGGTGACGATGCCGATCTTCATGCAGCGCGCGCGGCAGGACTGCAGCAGCGCATGCAGACCGGGCAGGGCGCGCGTCGCCGCTCCGGAATTAGCGTCAAAGTCTTCGCGCAGAGCGTCTGCCAACGAAGAGTCCAACTTGAACGCTGCCTGCAATCTCGCAAATACTTCTGTTTTCTCAGTGCGCAAGTTGTTGAGATCAACGTATTGCGATGTCCAGTGGGACAACTCGACTCCGTGGTTGGCGAGCCCGTAGGTTGCAAACTGTGCTTGCGCAAAGACAGCCAAGTTCTGGGACTTGTCGTGCAGTGTGTCGTCCAGGTCAAACAGGATGGCGTGGATGTTTTGCATCGGACATCTGCACATAGTTGGCCACCCGCTTTTCGAGGAAAGCAGCAATGCCTTCCTGCGCGTCGGCCGTCAGTGATGCCGTGGCCATGCGCTCCACGGCAAAGTCGTAGGCCTGGCTCTGCGGCAAATCCATCTGGTGGTAGAAGCCCTGTTTGCCCAGCGCCTTGGACAGGGCGCTGCCACGGGTGGCGCGCTGGATCAGGTCCAGCGTCGCCGCTTCCAGTTGTGCCGCCGGGACGGCCTTGTTGATCAGGCCCCAGTCTGCGGCGATGGCGGCGTCGATCGCGTCGCCGGTCAGGGCCATTTCCAGCGCGCGTTTGCGGCCGACGTTGCGCGCGATGGCGACCAGTGGGGTATGGCAAAACAGCCCGGCCTTGCCGCCGGGGATGGCGAAGGACGCGCTGTCCGCCGCCACAGCCAGATCGCAGCTGGCCACCAGTTGGCAGCCGCCCGCAGTGGCCAGCGCGTGCACCCTTGCCACCACTGGTTGCGGGATGCTCTGGATGGTGTTCATCATCTCGGTGCACACCAGAAACAGCTCACGCGCCTGCTCCAGCGTGGCGCCGGCCATGTCGGCAAAGTTGTGCCCCGCACTGAACACCGGGCCGTTGGCGGCGAGGATGACGCCGCGCGCCTCGGTGCCCGCAATGGCGCGCAGGGCCTGCGTCAGTTCGCGCATCACGTTCAGGGCCAGCGCGTTGCGCTTGTCGGCGCGGTTCAGGGTGACGGTGGTGATGGGGCCGTCGGTGGTCAGGAGCAGGTGTTCGTAGGACATGCTTTATTGTGGCACTGCGCCGTCTCCCATGTCCGACGACATGCCGTGTACACGGTATGGTCTTTTTGGCGCCAGCTGTCAGAATGGACCGTATCGGAGGGCACCGCATGGTCAAGGTACTGCTTGTCGAGGATGAGCCAGAGTTTCTGCGGCGGTTTTCGGACGCGGTGCGCTCGGAACCCACCCTGAGTTTGTGTGGCGCAGTGGGTAGCGTCGCCGCGGCCTGTGAACGGATTGCGGCGACAGCACCCGACGTCGTGCTGACTGACCTGGGCTTGCCCGATGGCAGCGGGCTGCAGGTGATTCGCGCAGCGGTGGCACGCAACCCGGCCTGCGACGTGCTGGTGGTCACGATGTTTGGTGACGATGGCAACGTGATTGACTGCATCTCGGCGGGGGCAACGGGGTATCTGGTCAAGGACGCCATGCCCCGGGACATCGCGACGGCCATCCTGGATGTCGCGGCCGGAGGGTCACCCATCAGTCCGTCGATTGCGCGGCGGGTGCTCAAACATTTCCAGATCAGTGTGCGGGCCTCCAGCGACCAGGTTACAGCGCCCGCGCCAGACCCTACACCGGTCGAATCGCCACTATCCGCCCGCGAGACCGAGACCTTGCGTCTGGTGGCCAAGGGCCTGAATTTCCGGGAAATCGGCGAGGTGCTGGCCGTATCACCCCACACGGTGACCGGCCACGTCAAACACATCTACCGCAAGCTGGCCGTGCATTCGCGCGGTGAAGCCGTCTATGAGGCCAACCAGCTTGGTCTTCTATAAAGCGATTGCGCGCAGCATCGCCACGCTGTTGGTACTGTGTGCCTGCGCACAGGCCCAGATCGTGCGGCCACGGCATGCCGTGGCATTGTTTGTCGATGCCGATCAGCCGCCTGCCGCCACGCTGCCGTGGCAGGGCGTTGATCTACCGTACTCCTCGGACCAGCAGACGGTCTGGTACCGCATCCGGTTTGAAGCACCCGCCCAACTGGCGGGCGCGTGGGCGGTGTATTTGCCCTACCTGTACGGCGGTGGGCGTCTCTACCTGAACGGTGAACTGCTAACGCGCATCACCGAGCCTGGCGCCGGGCAGGTGGTGCGCTGGGAGCGTCCGCACTTTGTGCCCGTGCCCAACAGCTTGCTGCATCCCGGAAGCAATGAGCTGGCGCTGCGCGTGGTGGCTGAACCCGTGGCACACCGCGGCCGGGTGCCGCTGTTGGCTATGGGTCCCCAGGACGCATTGCGAGGGGAATACGAGGGACGCCTGTTCTGGGTACGCACCATGTCGCAGTTCAGCCTGCTGGCGACCTGGATCGTGGGGCCGCTGATGCTGGCCATCTGGTGGCGCCGCCGCGAGGAAACCCTGTACGGTCTGTTTGGCGTGGCCGCCCTGCTGTGGGGCGTGCGCACGCTGAATCTGGTGATCGAGGTGCTGCCCAGCGAGTGGTGGTGGTGGTGGCGACTGGCCTACCACAGCGCAACCGGGGGGTTTGCCATCATCCTGATGGTCTTTCTGCTGCGCCTGGCAAACCTGCGATATCCCGTGGTGGAGCGCGGGTTGATGGGGTTTTGGCTGCTGGGCCCGATTGGTTTTGTGCTGAGCGGCGGCAGCGAATGGGTGACCGGTCGCTTGTGGGCTGGGGCGCTGATTCCGATATGCCTGGTGACGCTGGGCGTGGGCCTGTGGGCCGCGTGGCGAACGCGCACCGTGGAACTGATCGCCCTGGTCGCCGCCATTGCCATGGCCGTGCTGGCGGGGGTGCATGATTTTCTGGTCACGTCGACGGCACCCCTGCTGCAGGCCATTGCCCCCGATGCTGCGGCGCACCGCGTCTTTCTGCTGCACTACGCGGCCGACCTGGTGCTGCTGGTCATGGGCGCCATCCTGGCGGCCCGCTTCATCCGGACGCTGGAGGCCATCGCGCAACTGAACCAGACGCTGGAAACACGCGTGGCCGAGCGCGAACAGTCGCTGGTCGAGAAATTTGCGCAGGTGGGGCATCTGGAGCGCCAGCATGCGGTGGACGAAGAGCGCCAGCGCATCGTGCGGGACCTGCACGATGGGCTGGGATCACAGCTGTTCGTGACCCTGTCGCGCGTGGAAGTGGGCCGCATGCAGCAGGCTGACATTGTTCAGGCCCTGCGCGAATGCATTGCCGACATGCGGCTGACGATTGAGGCCATGAGTCCTGACGACAACGACTTCCTGGTGTCCTGGGGCAATTTTCGCTTTCGCTGGGAGCGCCAACTGCAGGTTGCCGGGCTGGAGTCCAGCTGGCAACTGCACACGCAGAGCGCCGTGCTCGAAATGGCGCCGCATGCGGGTCTGCAACTGTTGCGCATTGCGCAGGAAGTGCTGACCAACATCCTCAAACACGCCCGTGCCAGCCAGGTGGTGGTTCGCTTGGCCCATGGGGATGGCAAGTTGCGCCTTGACATCTCGGACAACGGCGTGGGCATGCAAGCGCATCCGCCGGAAGGTGGTCGCGGAATGGTCAACATGCAGTCGCGGGCGCGGCAGCTGGGTGCCCGCATGGGCGTCCAGCAGGCCCAACCTGGCACCACGGTGTGGGTGGAGCTGGAACTGCCGCCTGCCCAATTGCCGACAGTCAATGCCACGAATGCGGCATAGGCAAACTGCCTGTCCTGTGGAACGATGCCATCACATCCAACCTTAGGAGCCCACCATGAAGCACTTCAAATTCTTGCGGCCCACAGCGTCGGTCATGCTGCTGGCGGTGGCCGGCGTTTGTGCCACGGGCTGTAGCAGCCTGCCCTCGAAGGATCTACAGCTGATTGCTGTCGCCGGGGCACCCAAGGCCGCCGGTCCCTACTCGCAGGGCGTGGTGGCCAACGGGCTGCTGTTCACCGCCGGGTTCACGCCGCGTGACCCCGTCAGCAACGCGCCCGTGCAGGGCGACATGGCGGTGCAGGCCAACCGCGTCTTCGACAACCTCGAAGCCGTGTTGAAGGGCGCCGCCTGCTCCCTGAAGGACGTCGTCAAGGTAACCGTCTACATGGCCGACCTTGCGGACTTCTCAAAAATGAATGAAGTGATGGCCGCCCGCTTTGGCGACCACAAACCCGCACGGACGACGCTGCAGGCTGCAAAGCTGCCCGGTGGTGTGCCGCTTGAAATTGACATGGTTGCGCGTCTGCCATGAAGGGCGCTTGATTCTCCAGTCACCGGCTCGTTGGTGGATGGGAGGCGGCCTTGACCCCCGCGCCGCGCACTTCCAGTCGCACCTCATCCAGCACTTTCCCCTTGGCGTCCGCAATCTGCACCACATGCCGACCCGGCCAGGGGAGCCACTGCGCGGATGCGCCTTGGGCCAAGAGCTTGCCGTCCAGCAGCCAGTGCAGGTTGGTGCCGTCGGCCTGGAAGCGCACACGCTGGTGCCTGGGCGGAATGTCGGGGTCCAGCGCGATGATGGTGCCGGTGGTTGGCGATGTGATGCGGGCCGCCTGTTGGCGGGAAGGTTCCAAGCCTTTTGTGCCTCCAGCCCTCGTGGAATTTAGTGGTATCACTCCTGAATGCATAGCAAAGCTGGTTTGCTGGGTGCCCTGCAAAAACCATTCACTGCGGGCCGCCTCCACTGGAGCGGGGCCTCCGGTGTCTGCAAACTGCACCGGCGCTTGCACCACACCTGCGGGCGGCTTGGGCGCGCGGCTGGGCAGGCTGGTGTGCAGGTAGCGCATCACGGCGGCCCAGATCGGTGCTGCGCCGGTGGTGCCGCTGACGTCCCACATTGGCGCGCCGCTGGCGTTGCCCACCCACACGCCCACGGTGTAGCGCTGCGACCAGCCCAGGGCCCAGTTGTCGCGCATGTCCTTGCTGGTGCCGGTTTTGACCGCGGTCCAGAAACGGGTGGCCAGGACGCTATCGGTGCCGAAGGTGCGGGCGCGGGCATTGGTGTCGCTGAGGATGTCGCCGACGACAAAGGCGGCGCGCGCGTCCAGCGCGTTGCTCCATACGGGTTTGGTGGCCAGCGCCAGTGTGGTGGGGCTGACGCGGCCTCCGTTGGCCAGTGCCCGGTAGGCGTTGGCCAGGTTCAGTAGTGACACCTCGGCGCTGCCCAGGGCCAGGCTGTAGCCGTAGTAGTCGCCGGTCTCCTTGAGCGGCAGGCCCAGTTTGACCAGCTGCTTGTGAAACGCGTCGGGCGACACCGTGACCAGGGTGCGCACGGCCGGCACGTTGAGCGACGCGCCCAGCGCGGTGCGGGTCGACACCCAACCCTTGAACTGGTGGTCGTAGTTCTGCGGGATGTAGAGGCCACCCGAGGTCTGGATCTGCGTGCCCGAGTCTTCGAGCAACGACGCGGCGGTGATGCGCCGTTCCGCAATCGCCTCTGCGTACAAGAACGGCTTCAGCGTGGAGCCGGGCTGGCGCAGCGCGGTGACGCCATCCACCTCGGCCGCATTGCTGAGGTCACCCGACGAGCCGACCCAGGCCAGCACCTCGCCGCTGGCGTTGTCCAGCACCACCAGCGCGCCGTCTTCGACGTGGCGGCCCGCCAACTCGCGCAGGTGTTGCTGCAGGGTTTGCACGGCAAAGCGCTGCAGGGGTGCGCTCAGGCTGGTCTTGATGCTGGAGGGCATGGCGGCGCCGCGCACGGCCGCATTCACCAACTGCCGCGCCACATGGGGCGCAATGCCGTCGCTGGCGCCGTAGTCGCGCCGCTGCAAGGCGCCCGTGGTGAACAGGTCCAGCGCCTCGCAGTCAGCGTCAGTCCCGGCGCTGCCCGTGGCGCCTCTCGTCGGGGTGGGTGAGGCCAGGCTTTGCAGCACGCTACAGGCGCGTTGCGCCACCTGCGCCGGCTTGGCGTTGGGCGCACGCACCAGCGCGGCTGCCACCGCGGACTCGCGTGCGTCCAGCCCGTGCGCGGCCTTGCCGAACAGGGTCTGGCTCATGGCGTCCAGGCCTACCAGTTCACCCCTGAAGGGCACCAGGTTCAGGTAGGCCTCCAGAATCTGATCCTTGCGCCAACTGCGCTCCAGCACCGTGGCCGACACGGTTTGCCCCAGCTTCTGCACCACGCTGCGCCCGCCGCTGCCACGCTTCAAATCGTCGTCCAGCAGACCGGCCAACTGCATGGTGATGGTGGAGGCGCCCCGTGTCTTGCTGTTCCACAGATTGGCCCAGGCGGCGGCGCTGACGGCTTGCCAGTCCACGCCGCTGTGCTCGTAGAAGCGCTTGTCCTCGGACAGCACCAGCGCCGTGCGCAGGGAAGGGGACACATCCGCCAAGGCCACCCACGGGCCGCGGCGCACCGTGGCGTCGGTGCGCAGGCGGTGGATCACCTCGCCATGCCGATCCAGGATCAGGGTGTCGGAGGGTTTGTGGGCCGAACGTACTTCGTTAAATGTGGGTGTAGCCCTCGCGGAATGGGGATGCACAGCTATCGAAAATATAGCGAACAGGATACGCGCACGTTTGCCTTGGCGCGCCCTGGGGCTGGAGAGTGGGGTGGAGACGGCCATCATGCGGTGCCAGAGAATAGCGTGCTTCGGCGCCACGGCCAAGTGGTCCCGGCAGAGTTGCAATCCAGGCCCCAAAAACCGCGATCCATCCCTCCATTCATCGGATTCATCACAAGACCCGTGCGCTGGAGGGGAGATTGCTATATGGTCACCCCACTTTCGATGGCGGCCTACAATTTTCGGCCTACTGCAGGACACACTTATGACACCTCCCACCCTTGTTGCCACTGAGCGTTCCCCGGCACGGCGCAAACTGATGTGGTTCGCGCTGATGGCCGTGTTGGCCCTTGGCGGCGTTGCGGCCGTTCTGGTGTCCAAGAATTCCGCCGCACGGTCGGCAGACGAGGCCAAGAAGAATGCCCCGCCGGTCACGCTGGAGTTCACCGCCACCGATATCGCCAGCGTGGGCCTGCAGCCGCTGGTGCGCACCAGCGCCGTCTCCGGCACGCTGGCACCGCTGACCCAGGCCATCGTCAAGGCGACGGTGGCGGGCGAGGTGCGCAAGGTCCTGGTGCGTGAAGGCCAGTCCGTGCGCCAGGGCGATGTGCTGGCGGAGCTGGACACCACCGATCTTCGTACCCGCCTGGATGCCGCCCAGGCCGATCAGGCTGAGCGGCGCGCCAAGCTGGCCATCGCCGAGCGCAACCGCGATACCAACCAGGCCTTGCTCAAGCAGAACTTCATTTCGCAAAACGCCTTTGACCAGTTGCACAGCACCTACCAGGGCAGCGAGGCCGCGGTGCGCTGGGCCGACGCGCAGGTGCAACTGGCCCGCAAAGCGATGAACGACGCCGTGGTGCGCGCGCCCATCAGCGGCATCGTCTCCAGGCGCATGGTCAATGGCGGCGAACGGGTTGTACCCGACGCGCCAATGGTCAGCATCGTCGACCTGACCCGGCTGGAGCTGGAGGCCACGGTTCCGGCATCCGACATTGCCAGCATTGCGCTGGGGCAGAGCGTGCGGTTCAGGGTGGATGGTTTTGGCGAGCGCGCGTTTGAGGGCAAGGTCGAACGCATCAACCCGGTGGCCGAAGCCGGCTCACGCGCGATCAAGCTGTTTGTGGCCGTGCCCAATGCCGATGGCGTGCTCAGGGGCGGCATGTTTGCCCAGGGGCAGATCACGCTGTCGCAATCCACACCGGTGGTGGTGGTGCCGACCAGTGCCCTGTTTGAAGAAGCGGGCCAGGCTTATGTGTTCACCGTGGAGGCCGGCAAGCTGGCCAAACGCGCGGTGGTGCCGGGTGCGCGCGATGAGGTCAGCGGTCTGACGGAAATCACCCGCGGGCTGGGCCAGGGCGTGGACGTGGTGCGTGTGCGCATGGGGGGACTGAAGGTGGGTGCCCCGGCCGTGGTGCGTGCCAGCGCGCTGCCCGCATCCGCCTCCAAGCCATCCTGATTCTTCCCATACCGCGAGCAGCAGACCATGTGGATCACCAAGACCAGTATCAACCAGCCCGTATTCGCCACCATGGTCATGCTGGCCCTGATGGTGCTGGGCGTCATCTCCTACACCCGGCTGGGCGTGGAGCAAATGCCCGACATCCAGGTGCCTGGCATCTGGATGCAGGTGCGCTACCCGGGCGCGTCGCCCGAGCAGGTGGAAGCGGATCTGGCCAAGCCGCTGGAAGAAGCCATCAACACCGTCAACGGCGTGCGCAATATCTTCACCAACTCGCTGGAAGGGCGTGCCGAGATCTGGACCGAGTTCGCGCTGTCCACCGACATGACCAAGGCGATTCAGGACATGCGCGACAAGGTGGCGCAGATTCGCCCCGGCTTTCCGCGCGATGCCAAGGACCCGCTGATCGTGCGGGGCCAGTTTGACAACGCCCAGCCCACGGCCACCTTCGGCATCTTGTCGGACACGCGCAGCAAGCGCGAGCTGTCCACCTTTGCCGACCAGCAGATCGTCAAGCGCCTGCAGGGTGTGTCGGGCGTGGGCCAGGTCACACTGGGCGGCGCAGTGCAGCGCCAGGTGTCGGTGTCGCTCAAGCCGCAGCAGATGCTGGCCTACCAGATTGGTGTGGACGAGGTCGTCAACGCCATTCGCCAGATCAACCAGGACATGCCGGCCGGCTCGCTGCGTGCCACCGAGCAGGAGCAGCTGGTGCGGGTGGAGGGCAAGCTCAAAAGCGTGGAGGCCTTCCGGCACATCATCGTGGCGCGCCGCGCGGGGACGGCCGTGACACTGGACCAACTGGCCACCATCACCGACGGTGAGCGCGAAGAGCAGTCCATTGGGCGCATCAACGGGCAACCAGCGCTTACGGTGAGTGTGTTCAAAACACAGGACGCCAACCTGGTGGCCGTGGGCGAGGACGTGGCCAAGGCTGTGGAGGGCCTGCGCAAGCAGTTGCCACCCGACGTCGAAATTCGCTCCATTGCCGAGAACGCAAGCTACGTCAAGAATTCGCTCAGCAGTGTGAAGCACACGATTATTGAAGGCGGCATGCTGACCATATTGATTGTGTTTTTGTTTTTGCACTCCTGGCGCAGCACCATCATCACCGGCGTGACGTTGCCGATTTCGGTGGTCTCCACCTTCATCGCCATGTATGCCTTTGGCTTCACCATCAATGCGGTCACGTTGATGGCCTTGTCGCTGTGCATAGGCCTGCTGATTGACGATGCGATTGTGGTGCGGGAGAACATCGTGCGCCATGTGGGCATGGGCAAGGACCACGTCAGCGCCGCGCGTGATGGCACGCAAGAGATTGGTCTGGCCGTGCTGGCCACCACGCTGGCCATCTGCGCCGTGTTCATTCCGGTGGCCTTCATGAGCGGCATCATTGGCAAGATATTTTTCCAGTTCGGCATCACCGTGACCGTGGCGGTGCTGGTGTCGCTCTTCGTCAGCTTCACGCTGGACCCCATGCTGTCCTCGGTTTGGAAGGACCCGGTGGAGTCGCGCTTCACCTGGGCACCGTGGCTGGGCCGTCTGATGGAGCGCGTGGAGCAACGGGTGGACTGGTTGCATGGCGTGTATGGACGCTTGCTCAATCGCACGCTGCTGCGGCGCAAGACCACGCTGGGCGTGGCGGCGGTGATTTTCGCCGGCAGCCTGGGGCTGATTCCCCTGGTGGGCGGTGAGTTCATGCCCAAGACGGACGAGGGCGTGTTCGCGCTCAAGATCAAGACCCCGGTGGGCACCAGCCTGCTCTACACCGACAGCAAGGTGCGCCAGGTGGAAGAGGCCATCCGTGCCTTCCCGGAGATTGAACTGGTCAGTACCACGGTGGGCAACAATAACCGCAACGAGGCGGAGTTGTTGATCAAGCTGGTGGACAAGCGCAAAACCGGGCGGCGCAGCCAGACCGAGGTGGAGAACGCCGTGCGCGCGCGCCTGAAAAGCATTCCCGGTATTGAGCCGTCGGTGGGTTTTAACAAGCCCATCTGGATCAACCTGATTGGCCCCGCCTCTGAGGACTTGCCCAAGCTGCTCGATGAGATCATGGCCCAGGTGCGCGCGGTCAAGGGCGTGGTGGACCTGGAGCACAGTCTGGAGGCCGCCAACCCGGCCGTCATCATCAAGGTCAACCAGGCGGTGGCCAGTGACCTGGGCTTGTCGCTGGAGCGTGTGGGCAGCGCCCTGCGCCCCTTTGTCAATGGTGACCAGGTCAGCAACTGGCTGGCACCCGATGGCCAGAACTACGAAGTCAATGTACAACTGCCGCGCTCGGGGCGGCAAAAGCTGTCGGACCTGGGTGACCTGTACATCTCCACCAACAAGGTCGACGCCAATGGCACGCCGGTGATGGTGCCGCTGCGCCAGGTGGTGGAGTTCATCCCCTCGACCAGCCCGCAGGTCATCAAACGGCAAAACCTGGAGCGCCGCGTGGGCATTTACGCGAACGTGGAAGGGCGCCCGACGGGCGATGTGGCCAAGGAGGTGAAGAAGGTGGTGCAGGCGATCACCTTGCCGCAGGGCTACCGTTTTGACATCAAGGGCGAGGCCGAGCAAAACGACGAGGCTGGTGCCGCCGCCATGGTGGCCCTGGTGTTGGCGGTGATCTTCATCTACTTCATTCTGGCGTCGCAATTTGCCAGTTTCTTGCAGCCCATTGCCATCATGGCCTCGCTGCCGTTCACTCTGGTGGGCGTGATGGCGGCGTTGATCTTGACCGGCTCCACGTTGAACCTGTTTTCCATCATCGGCTTCATCATGCTGATGGGGCTGGTGGTGAAAAACGCGATTCTGCTGGTGGACTTTGCCAACCAGTCGCAACGCGAGGGCCTGAGCCAGCACGACGCGGTGCTGCGCGCCGGCCAGGTGCGGCTGCGCCCCATCATCATGACGACGCTGGCCATGATTTTTGGCATGCTGCCCATGGCCATTGGCCTGGGTGAGGGCAGTGAGGCCCAGGCGCCCATGGGCCGGGCCGTGATCGGCGGGTTGATCACCAGCACGCTGCTGACGCTGGTGGTGGTGCCAGTGCTGTACACCTATCTGGACAATCTGCCGCGCTGGTTCAAGCGCCGGTTTGGGGCCGCGGCGCCGGTTGCTGCGCAGGCTGAACGGGTGGTTGCCTGAGCCAGGTGCGGTGGCGCACTGACGAGGGGGATATCAGCACTACTTGATATTCATCAATGAGCTGGCCCCGTTGAAGGCAGAAACTGAGGTCTTTGCAGGAGAACACCATGGCCCATAACCACGCGGTCGTCTGGATCGACCACCAGGCTGCGCACATCATCCACTTCAACGCGGACAGCAGCACGGTGGAAGTTGTCAAGACGCATTCCAGTCAAACGCATCAGCATCACCACCAGGGCACGTTGGGAAGCGGCAAAGCTACCACTAGTCAGAGCTATCTGCACGAGGTGGTCGAGAACCTTGCCACTGCCAAGGAGGTATTGGTCGTCGGACCAGGGTCGGCCAAGCTTGAACTGATCAAACATGTCCACGCGCACGACCGTGCAGTTGCCGACAAGATTGTGGGCGTGGAGACGGTGGATCATCCGACCGACCCGCAGCTGTTGGCTTTCGCGAAAAAATACTTCCTGAAGGTCGATCAGATGCGGGGCGATGACTTCTAGCGACTGAAGGACGGGGTTGGTTTTACAGCTTCACTTGGCCGCCTCCACCTTCACCCGAGCGTTGGGGGCCTCGCCAAACATCTCTGGCGCATACATGGCTTCCACGCGTGACGGTGGCAACGAGAACTCGCCGATGTTGTTCAGGCGGATGGTGTATTCCATCTTCACCACGCCCTTGGGCAGGTACTGGTAGTAGCTACGGAAGGACTCGAAGCTGCGTTCCTCGAACGCCGCCCAGCCATAGCCTGACTGTTTCTCGCCCTGCGTGGCGATCTCGCTGTCGCGGCCCAGACCGCTGCCCAGAATCGTCGCGCCGCCGGGCACGGGGTCGGTGATCACGGCCCAGGTCATGTCGGCGCTGGCGTTCACCTCCAGCGTGATGCGCAGCACGTCGCCCCGGGTGTAGCTGCCAGCGGGCAGGCTCTTGTTGGCCTGCTCCACGGGCGTGATGGTCTTCTTGATCTGGTAGCCGGCGTTGAAGGGTTCCTTCAACTGGATGGCGGCCACGGATTGCAGCGTCAGCCACGGCTTGCCCGGGCCCTGGTGGGTCACGTTCAATGTGTCCTTGGCAGCGGTTGCACTCCAGGGCAGGAACATGCTGTTGTTGCGCAGGTTGCCCGGTGCGGCGGGTGCGCCAAACCAGGTGGTCTGGTGCGCGGCGCCGGATGCATCGGTGGTCTTGATGCGTTCGACCTTGCTCCAGTCCACGTTGGCCGTACCCGTGCTCATCGAAGCCTTGGTGTTGCCGGCCACAGCGACCGCCTCAAACTTGGCCGAAAACTTCTCCAGCGCCAAGCCACCCCACAAATTGGCCGTGGTGGTGTGCCAGGCACCGTGTTGCTGGCGGGCTATGAAGCCGTTGGCCAGGCGGCCCATGTCGTCCTTCCAGGCCGGGTCATCCATGACGCTGAGCATCAACCGCGCGGTGTTGACGTCGCCGTTTTGCATCAGCCACCACCAGTAGTCATCGCGCTCGGTACTGAAAATCATCTTCGTGCCCTGGTAGCTGATGCGGCTGCGCAGGATCTGGTTTGCCTCCGCAATGCGCTTGTCGCGGTCCGGAGCATCCTGCACGCGCTTGAGGATGTTGAGCCAGTCAATCACCGCGTGCGTGGGCCACTGGTTGGGCAAAATGGTGATACTGCCCAGCATGCGGCCCTGGGCCTTGCCGTAACGTGACAGGGCTTCCAGTGCGGCGAGCTTGCGGATGTCCAGGTCCTTGCGCGGGCTCCAGAAGTCGCGCTGGATGCGCCCTTCCACAAACGCGATCAGACCGCGCTCCATGGGGGCGCGCACGGCGTCGCTGAGCGCAAACGCCGGGTTGATGCTGGCGGCCTCGTGCGTGGTGGACAGCAGGTAGGCGGTCAGCGTGTCGCTGCCGCGGTTGGCCTCACCATCGCGCGGCGGGAAGTAGTTGGCCAGGCCATCGCTGTCCAGGTAGCTGGGGATTTGTGCGGCCACGGTTTCCCACAGCTTGCCATCGCGCAAGCCCACGCTCTTGCTGGTCTTTTGCTCCAGACAGGCAAAGGGGTAGCGGGCAAACCAGTCCTTGACACCGGGCAGGCCTTCGGCCAGCTTGGGCTGCAGGGACATCTTTAACCCGCCGCGTCCGGGCAGGGCGTCTGCGGGTGCGTTGACGTCCAACGTGAACGGTCCGTCCAGCTGCACCAGGGTGGCCTGCTGCACGGTCAACGGCACGGCGGGGATGATGCGTTGGCGCGCCTTTAGGGCATCACGCGCGCCGCTGATCGTGTCCTTGGCTTCGATCTCCCACAGGATGGCTTCGGAGCGGATCTGGGCCAGTTGCGCGGGGGCGGTGACCATCCAGGCCACCTCGCGCGCATCACCTGCGGGGATGTCCACGGTCTGCGGCTTGAGGTCCAGCAGAGTGGCCCTTGGTGTCACTTCCACCTTCATCGCCTGCTTGGTAGTGTTGCGCAGCGTCAGTTGGGCGCGGAACTGGTCATCCTCGCGCACCAAGGGCGGCAGGCCGCTGATGATCTGCAAGTCTTGCGTGGCGCGTATGCTGGTGGAGCCCGTGCCAAACAGGCCGGTGGAGGCATCGGCCACCGCCACGATCTTGAAGGTGGTCAGCGCATCGTTCAACGGCACCATGACGACTGCCTGGCCATTGGCGTCCAGCTTCACGGCCGGGTTCCACAACAACAGGGTTTCCAGCAGCTCGCGCGCGCCGCTCTTGCCACCGCCGCCACCGGCGGGCACGGCCTTGCGTCCATAGTGTCTGCGGCCAATGATTTCCATTTGTGCGGTCGAGGTTTCCACGCCCCAGGAGCGGCGTTGCAGCATCGCGTCCAGCAGGTTCCAGCTGGTGTTGGGCATCAGCTCCAGCAGGGCCTGGTCCACAGCGGCCAAAGCCACTTCGGCATTCGCGGCGGGTTGGCCGTTGGGCAGCTTGACCTGGATCGTGACCTTGGCCTGGCTGCGCACCGCGTAGCTTTCCTTGTCGGCCTTGACGCTGACCTCCAGTTGGTGCGCCTTGGTGCCAACACGGATCTCGGCCACACCCAGGCGGAACGCGGGCTTGCTCAGGTCCACCAGCGCGGTGGGGGCCACGTATTCACGGCCCTCGTACCAGAACGAGGTCCACCACTCACGTGGTGCCTTGTAGCCCCAGGTGAAGAAGCTGTACCACGGCACCTCGCGCAGGCGTCCGCGCAGGGCCAGCACGCTGACGTACACATTGGGGCCCCAGCCGTCCTTGATCTTCAAACTGACGGTCGGGTCCTGGCCATTGAGTTGCACCACCTCCGTCTCGATGATGCCCTCGCGCTCCACCGCGACGAGCGCCGTGGCAAAGCGGAACGGCATGCGCACCTGGAACTTGGCGGTCTCGCCCGGCTGGTAGCTCTTTTTCTCGGGCAGCAGGTCGATGCGGTCGTGGTTCTCGCCACCAAACCACAGCTCACCCTGCTTGGTGACAAACACCGACGATGCGGCCTGGATGCTGTTGCCCGCGTTGTCCTTTGCGGTGACCACCAGTTCGACCTCACCGGCCTCGTTCAGGCTGGTTTCGCATAGCAACAATCCACGGGAGTCGCTCTTGCCGTGGCAAACCGCGCCCAGGTCCTTGGTGCTGGTCTTGTTGTCGTAGGTGTAGAAACCACCGACCATGCGTTTGCGCGTGGTGGTGACGATGCGGGCCGTGGCTTTCACTTCCAGCGCCACATCGGCCTGGGGCTTACCGCTCAAATCCAGCGCCAGGGCCTGGAACTTGATGCGCTGGCTGCTGGACACCCAGCCCTCGGTCTTGATGCCGGCCACCACAGCCGCCGGCCACAGGGTTTGCGTGCTGCGGATGGTCTGCACCTCGCCATTCGGGTCGGAGTAGGTGGCTTCCAGCAACAGATCCTGCGGCTGGCGGCTGGCGGGCACTTTGTCGACGGTGACCTTGCCCCCGCCATTCTTGTCCAATGTCAGCGGTAGCTTGTCGGCAATCACCTTGGCGTCCGCTGTTGCGTCGGCTTCTTCTTCGCCCTCGGGACGGTTGTCGCGGTTGCCGCGTGGCGCCTGGAAGTTGAATTCAGAAAAATCGGCGTAGTTCAGGTATTTGCCGCGCACCAGGGCCGACACGCGCACCGGCAGATTCGCCGCGCCACCACCGGCCACATAGTTGATCTGCACGTCCACTGGAACTGTCTTCACATTCACCAATGCTTTCTTCTCCGTGGGCGTGACACGGCCTTCCAGCACCGGCAGGCGGAATTCCTCGACGCGGAACTGCCCGGTGAAGTAGGAGCGGTTGTTGGTGCCGCCCTTCAGTTCCACCTGGTAGACACCCAGCTTGGCCGCAGGTGGAATGGCGAAGCTGCTCTCGGCACTCTGGCCACCGGTGGCGGTCTTGCGCCAGGCCAGGGGCTGTGTGTACTGCTGGCCGCTGCCCACGTGGGTGACAACCAGCGTGCCCGGCTGCACACCGGTCAGGCCAAAGCCCTGGCTGGTTTCGCTGCGCAGAATGTGTTTCATGGACACGGTCTCGCCCGCACGCAACAGCGTGCGGTCGAAGATGGTGTGGGCCCGCTCGTCGGGTCGCACTTCGCGGCTGGTGGGCACGTTGAAGCGCCAGGGTTCTATGCCGCGGTTCCAGTCGCTCCAGGTAAAGGCCATGTCGTTGACGGTGCCCTTGCCGTCGCCAGCGGGTTGTGGCGCGCGGGCGCTGACAAAATAGGCATTGGTGTAGCTGCCTTCGCCGTTGCAGACCGGCGCCTGCGGTGAGATGCCGGTGAGTGTGGCAATGCCCTGTGCGTTGGTTGTGCCGCTGCCGACGGCGCGACCATGGCAGTCGGACACTTGTACTTGCGCGTTGGCCACCGGCGCACCCTTGTCCAGCGTGGTCACCCAGGCCAGCGCGTTCTCCCGGCCCAACTTGAAATGCACGCCCAGGTTGGTGACCAGCGCCGAGGTACGCACCACCATGGTTCGACCCGCGCCGTGGCGCTCATCCAGCAATGAAGCACCCAATTTTTGCGACGTGATTTCGACCACGTGGAAACCGGCCGGCAGCGGAATGCCCACCACTTCAAAGGGCCGCGGGTCGTTGCTGGCGGGCTTGGGCAGGTCCAGGGTCTTGACGTCGGCCTGGCCCTGCAACAGCGAGAGCATGCGCGACTGCACCTGGTCCTTGTCGTAGGTTTCGAATGACTTGGGTAGTGGTCCTTTGACATCCTTGCCGGCAAAACGGCGCGACACCGTGAAGTTGTCGTAGCGTTGCACTTTCAGAAACCATTGGATGATGTCCGCGTCGGTGCCGGGCTGGAAGGTGCTGACCTTGCCGGCGTCCACAGGTGCCTTGGTTTGCTCGATGCTCAGCCCCTTGGTCGCCAGCGCCGATTCGACATTGCGCAGCGTGACCGGCAGTAGGGCCGCACCATTCGGCTCGGCAAAACGCTCCACGATGCCAAACGGTGCGGCGGCAAACTTGGCCAGGGGTGGCATGGCTCCGGTGGACACTTTCAGCGGAAAGCTGTCGGCGTTGCGCAGCGCGCGGCCCGAAGCGTCCTTGAAGCCCTTGGGGATCTCCAGCGTGAAGGCGGTTTGCTCGGGGAAGATGCCCTTGAACGTGACGCCGTTGACCACATGGTCGTCGTCCTCGGAGGCATTGCCTTCATTCTCGGCCGCGGGTTTGAACGTGTCTTTGTCCGACTTCAGGCGTATGCCTTCCAGCAGTTTGGCCGATACCGGTGCGTTGAAGTTCAGGCGCATGGGGCGGATCGGCAGGCAGGCGCTTTGTGCGTTTTCGCGCTCGCAGTTGAAGGTGGCGGCAAAGGGCTCGCGCACCTGGTAAGCAAAGCGCTTTTCCACGGTGTTGGCCACACCATTGGTGTTACCGGCGCTGGCCGGGGTGCTGACGCCCTGGCCATAGACCAGTTGCACCTTGGCGGACGGGCTGAGCTGGCGGTTGCAGGCCAGTGTCACCACGCTCAAGGGGTCTTTGGCGGCGGCGGCCTCCAGCCCCTGGGCCTTGAGCAGGGCTGCGCGGTCTTTTCCGTCGATGAGGCGTATGGCCACCCGCTCGCCCAGGCCTTCGGTCAGACACCACACGTTGGCCTGGACGCTGGCCAGCGTGGCCGGGCCGTTCAGGCGCAGCGTGAAGAACTGTTCTTCGTCGATGCGGTTGCCCGCATAAGGCTGGATGGCTTGTACAAACGGTCCGCCGGTGTTGAACCGGTAGCTGCCGGCGCCCGTCAGCTCCGCGCCCTTGGGCGACTTGAAGCCCGCGCGCGCCTGCAGGCTGCACGAGACGCCCGGGGGCAGGTCATTCTCAAACTCAAAGGCCCAACTGCGGTCCGTCACCCAGCGCCCCGAGCCCTTGGTCACCTGTGCATCGCTGCAGCTCAGTGTCAGCGGTGCCTCGGCCTTGGGGTCGCCAAAGTTGACGGCACTGTCGTCGAACTTGGCCACGACCTGGCGCACCCGGGCGATTTCGCCCTGTGGCGACAGGCTGACGATCTGGATGGCGTGTGCCTGCAAAGTGGCAGCCGCCAGCAGGGCTGCGCATGTTTTTATGATGGTGTTGACCACAAATGCTCCTCCTCTGAATCGGCGAGCGTAGCCGATTTGGAGCGTCAACTATGCGAACCGTCAGTGCCCTGTCTTTTCCATGCCATATTTCCTGTAAATCCGGTCCAGGGTGCCGTTGGCCTTGATGACCTCCAGCCCCTGGTTGAACGCGCTGATGATTTCCCTTGCCTTCGGGTTTTGCAGACCGGCCGTGACGTACAGGGGATTGACCGACAGCGGTGCCTTGACAAATTCGATGGCATTCAGCGTGGCGGGGTCTTCGGCCCCGATGATGGAGCGGGCCACGATCTCGTCCTCCAGCGTCAGGTCCAGCCGATTGCGCAACAGCTTTTTGATGTTCGTCATCAGGTCCTTGCCGTTGTCCCGCTCGAATGCGCCCGATGCTGCGAAGGCATCGCCGTAGCCATAGCCCAGCACCACCCCAATGCGCTTGCCGCTCAGGCTCGCCAAACCATTGAATTCGAAGGGATCGCCCTTGCGCTTGATGAAGCGCACATTGCCTGTGGCATAGGGTGTGCTGTAGAGCAGAACCTTGAGCCGGGCGTCGGTGCGCCACGTGAACGGCAGGATGTCGTAGGTGCCATTCTTGACACCGGTCTCCGCCCGTGCCCATGGCACATAGTCCATGGTCACCTCGTGCCCCTGCGTCTTGTAGGCGGCCCGGATGATTTCCAGGCCGAGTCCACCGTCGGGGTTTTTCGGGTCTGCAAAGGGTGGGTAGGGGTCGCCCGCGGCCGTGATGGTCATCGCCTGACCCACCGCGGCCAGCGACACCAGACATGCCGCAACCATCCATGCGGTAATTTTCATTCACAACTCCAACGACTTTTTCGCAGCAAGCCATCTCAGCCCGGCGCGTCTGTGCCGGTGGGGCTTTTGCGCAAACTTTCGCAGCATCGGCTACCCCTGTCAAGCACCGTTTCAATGAGACAAAATCGGGCCATGCAGGCTTTTTACAGTGACCAGTTTGTGCTCCCGCTGCCGGAGGGCCACCGCTTTCCCATGGCCAAGTACGCCATGCTGCGCGACCAGCTGAGCGCCCGGCTGCCAGCCATTCAACTGCAGCAGGCACCACGGGCCACTGACGGTGAACTGGCCTATGCCCACACACCGGCCTATGTGAGCGCCATCGCCGACGGCACGGCAGAGCCCGCGGTGATGCGTGAAATTGGTTTTCCGTGGAGCGAAGCCATGGCCGAGCGGGCCCGCCGATCAGTCGGCGCCACGGTGGCGGCCGCACGGACCGCCATGCGTGATGGCATAGCGGCCAATCTGGCCGGTGGCACCCACCATGCCTACGCTGACAAGGGCGGGGGCTTTTGCGTTTTCAACGACGTGGCCGTGGCCAGTCGGGTGGTGCAGGCCGAGTGGAGCCGCACGCAAGCACGCGGTGCCGCGCCCCTGCGCGTGGCGGTCATTGACCTGGATGTGCACCAGGGCAATGGCACGGCGCACATCTTCGAGGGCGACGACAGCGTGTTCACGCTGTCGCTGCATGGCGACAAGAACTTTCCGTTTCGCAAGGAGGCCAGCGACCTGGATGTGCCCTTGCCCGATGGCTGTGGTGACGCAGAGTACCTGGCCGCGCTGGACACGGCCTTGGCGGAACTGGACCGCCGATTTACCCCCGGCCTGGTGATGTACCTGGCCGGCGCCGATGCCTTTGAAGGCGACCGCCTGGGGCGACTCAAACTGACGATGCACGGCATGCAGGCGCGCGACCAGCGTGTCTTCGACTGGTGCCACGCGCGCCGCCTGCCGCTGGTGCTGCTGATGGCCGGGGGCTATGGGGTGCGCATTGAAGAGACGGTGGCGGTGCAGGTGAATACGTACCGGGTGGCGCTGGACTCCTGGCGGCGGTGGGGGAACGGATAGGCTTGCTTTTGTGTTGCGCTCATTGGCGCGCGCTGCTGGTGGGCCGGGCATCCGTTCCCTGGCCCACGCTCGCGGGCGGGCGCCACTGGTTTGCATGCGTTGACTCGTCAACATCTTGGTTGACGTACCTGCATGGTGGCAACCGCAAATGGGGCCGATGAACGGACGCCCGGCCCGCCAGCCGGGGTGTTGTGGTTGGAGGAAAGCATTGATGTAGTTAGAGGGTGTGCAAGTAGCGTTCGGGGCGGTAGCGGACCCCCAATATCAGGATGTCTAAGCGCGTGAACCGTTGGCAGAATTTCGATATGAACAAGCCTCTCGAACGAATCGGCAATAAATCCGTTCACTGAACGTCGACAATGTGCAGTGAAGCAAGTTGTTGGGATTGACTGGTAAAAAGCATGGAAGTGATCTTTCTGGTTCTGTACGTTATGTTCGTAGTGCTTGTATTCGCAAGCGCTATTCATTGGGCGCGCAAGAAAAGACAGCAGCTAAAGAGTCCAACGGCTCGCCAAAAGGTGTCGGCCAGAAGTGTTTTTCTGGTGAAAGACCTGCCGCGAGATTGGTATGTTTCCGTACAGTTTTGTATTGGCTTTGCTTTGTCCGCCTTCTTAGCGGTAGTCATTTACAAGATATTTCTTCAGTACTGGAAGTAGGGGGGCAAAGCTGCAATGCTTTCCTCATGAAAAAAGCAGTTTCGTCGCATGTTGACGGAGTGACGCCTTACTCTTCAACCGGACTTTCCTTCGGCTGGGTGGTTGATCAGCAACGTTGAAAGACCACTGTCAAGAAATGTGGATGATCGCATTGCGTCTGATGCGGAAGTCCGCAAGCCAGCCACCGCATGGAGCACGTCTTAGCCAAAACCTTTGCAATGATTTAGGCCTGTAGCCCTCGCAGAATATACGCATGTAGCTATAAAATCAGTAGCAATCTCCGACACGAGGCGGCAGAACGCTACCGGGCTCAAGGCAACAAATCCGCAACCCCATCCCAAGCCTCCGGCGCCAGCCGCCCCTCGAAACGTGCAACCACCTGGCCCTGGGCATTGACCAGCAAGGTCAGTGGCAGCTTGGCAGGCGCGGGCAGGGTTGCGTCCTGCCGCACGGCAAACAGCCCCTTGGGCGGAGACTGGGTTTTCCCGAGTATGCGTTCGTAGGCCTGCCAGTCCGCGGGGTTGCGGTCCATGTTGACGGTGACCAGGGCAAAGGGCTTGTCGCGCCAGCCCACCAGATTGGCGCGCAGCTCGGGCAGGCTGTCGCGGCACACGGCGCAGGCGGTGGACCAGAAGAAGACGATGAAGACTTTGCCGCGCAGTCGCTCCGTGGCGGCAAACCGTTCTCCACCCAGGTTGTGGGCTTGCAGCGCCAGCGGCGCCGCGGCGACGGGCTGGGCATGGGCCATGCCGCTCAGGCACAGCATGGCGAGCAGAGACAGGGACTTCAATCGTTGGGCGATGTGCATGGCAATGGGGGACTCACGAAGTGGATTCCCCATCAGTCGTTGGAGCCCGTCATTTCTTACACGTCAATGCGCCGGGCAAGCAGCCATAAAATCGAACGCAGCCGCTGCACCACCTTGATGCGCGCGCAAACCCCGCATTGGAGTGCCCATGACCCCCGAGCAACAGCAATTTCACCAGAAGACCCGCTGGCTTCGGCCTTACACGCGGTGGGCTGCCGGATTTTCGATTTCCACCGCAGGCTGGTTGCCGGCGGTGATACGCAATTTCCCTTTGAAGGTCGTCAAGCGGATTCTGGTGCAGTACCAGAAGAACACGCATTCGGGTTGCAAGGGCTGCTAGGGGCTATGCGTTGCTGTGTTGGGGCGTTGCGCTCCTGTTCCTTTGCGTGCGCGCGGCTGGCGGACCGGGCATCCGTTCCCTAGCCCACGCTCGCGGGCGGACGCTTTTGGTTTGCAGGCGTTGCTTCGTCAAAAGCTTGGCGGGTGCGCCTGCTGTGTGGCTGCCGCGAATGGGGCCGATGAACGGATGCCCGGTCCGCCAGCCGGGTCGTGTTTGGGGCGGGAACTGTCGTTGGCGAAAGGCAGCTAACTGGAAGTCCAACATTTTTCTCGCTTACACAGTATGCCGCGGCTCGCGGATTGAAAATCCGTGTGTCGGTGGTTCGATTCCGCCCCAGGCCACCAAATTTAGAAGCCCATCCTCTAATGGGTTTTTATTTGGACCACCCCGGTGGTCAGATGCGGGAATAGCTCAGTTGGTAGAGCGATACCTTGCCAAGGTATAGGTCGAGAGTTCGAGCCACTTTTCCCGCTCCATATGGTTCACATGGCCCTTCAAGGCCATCAATGCCACTAAGCCCGTCCTTTGCGATGGGCTTTTTGCTTTCCCTTTTCCGTTTGGCCAGACATAGCCGTTGCGTGGTTCGGCAGAGTTCGGTGAGGGGACCTGCCCAAGTAAATTGATCCGCCTGCGATGGGACCTGCGAAAGTTCCCGATTCCAATCGGTACTTTGTCCTTTGCCGAATGGACGTTTGCACGCGTGTCCTGGAATGTCTTTTCTATTTCAATTGATGCCACCGACCATGCCGCAATGTCGTCGGTGACTTGTGAGCCAGATGACGAATTTCTTTACAGTCTTGGCTTTGCGCCAAGGCTGCTTCCAAGAAAACCCAATGTTATCAACGTTGCCAGTGCGTGGCCCGGGTCTTGCGTGACTTGTCGATTCCAAATAACAGGGAGGATAGGAAGTGAATCAAATTTCTATGAGGATTCTGTCAATCGCTGTAATTTTGTTGGCACTCGTCGCGCCCTCGCAGGCCACGCCAACATTGACCAACATTGGCATCAATGGTTCTGTGATGATGTTTGACTGCGCAGTCAGAGACGATGGCACATGTAGGTCTGCCGGAAACTTTTTGTTTGGGGAAGTCCTACGCGGTCCAAGCTCAAGCACGTTTAGAGTCAGCGATGGGAATCGCGGCTCAGCAGAAGCTTGGGGACGATCCAGCGATACGTCATACCTTCCAGAATTACACGCGTACGGCACTAGCAAAAACTCGTACCAACCTCCTGCAGCTAGTCCTCGCCCTGGTGAAACTGGATATTTGAGGTCCGTAGCAGACGCCAATATCTGGGGGGTGCAAGGCTACCTCTACACAGGCCTATCGCCATTTGACCTAACCATTACCGTATCATCACATAGTGTGATCGGTCAGGGGCGTTCGGATTTTGGAGCGTCAATTTTTGACGGAAATGGGTACGTCTTCAGTTACGGCGACTTCGAGCTATGTCCGATCTATTTCTTAGGGCATTGTTCTCCCACAGATCCCAATCGAAATATCACGCCGTTTGACCACGTAGAAGGAACTCTTTTCAGCAGTGGTTGGCAAACTTTGACTTTGCACCACACCGTAAATTCCGGTGATCGTTTTTATGTTGGTGCCTTCTTGGGTGTCAACGCGTGTTGTGGTCATACGGTAGATTCCTCGCATACGCTAAGCATGGCTTTTAACGATTTCTCGCAACTTGAAAGCTTGGCAGTGCCGGGCGTTGTGCCGGAGCCCGGTTCGATCCTGTTGGTCTTGATTGGATTGGGCTTGGTCTGGCGACAACGCAAGACGAGCAAAAATCCCCATGGATAGTGCGACGCTTTGAATATCAACAAAGTGGTTTGAATCCTTGTTTGTGTCGGTGGTTCAATTCCGCCCCAGGCCACCAAATTTGGAAGCCCGTCGTCTAATAGGTTTCCATTTTGACCACCGCGGTGGTCACTTGCGGGAATAGCTCAGTTGGTAGAGCGATACCTTGCCAAGGTATATGTCGAGAGTTCGAGCCTTTTTTCGCGCTCCATATGGTTCACATGGCCCTAGGCCCGTCCTGCGTGACGGGCCCTTTGCTTTCTGGCGCGGAAAACATTGGGAATAGCCGGGCGGGGTTCGGTTGACTCAAACCCGCCTTGCTAGTTGCGTAGAGGACCCTCAGCGGCCCTAATCGTCCCAAGGCAATACCCAAGGCACCCAATTCCGTTTCCTCACCTCGTCGCCAGCGAGCAAGGCGCACATATGCGGTGTGGACTTCACCCGCTGCTGTAGACATACTTCACCTCCCCATTCGAAGTTGTACAGTGACAGGGTCCCAGATTGACGAAACTGTCGTGACCACGTATTCATCCGTGTTGCCGGATTGGGTGTCGGCTTTGGAGCTTCAATTCCAGAGCCCGCTACAGCCGCTATGCGTCTAAAGCGAACGTCTGCCAATTTGGTCCTCCCGATCACCGTCGAAGGCAGGTGGTGTGGCTTGCGGGCGTAGGCTCCATTCGTGGCTGCCGCAGAGCCCGCATGCCCACAACGGTGTTGACGCAGCAATGATTGCGAACCAATAAAGTTGGCCCGCGAGCGTGAGCCGGAGAACGCATGCCACGCCACCCGCCTGGAGCAAGTTCCAGCCCATAGCCGCAAGAGACAATATCGCCATGGCCAAAAAAGATCACGTATCCGAAACCCCCGCCACCCAGCTGCTCAAGGCAAACAAGGTGGCCTACACCGAGCACCCCTACGAATACCTGGAGCATGGCGGTGCCCAGCACAGCGCGCAAGTGCTGGGGTTTGATCCCTTTGCGGTGGTGAAGACGCTGGTGATGCAGGACCAGGATGCCAAACCCCTGCTGGTGCTGATGCATGGCAACCGCAAGGTCTCCACCAAGAATCTGGCCCGCCAGATTGGGGCCAAGTCGGTGGAGCCGTGCGCGCCCGAAGTGGCCAACCGGCACAGTGGCTACCTGGTGGGCGGCACCTCGCCCTTTGGCACGCGCCGGGCCATGCCGGTCTATATCGAAGAAAGTATTTTGGCCCTGCCCAAAATTCTGATCAATGGCGGGCGGCGCGGTTACCTGGTGGGCATTGACCCGACGGTGTGCGTGCAGTTGCTCGCGGCAAAGCGGGTACAGTGCGCACTGGCTGATTGATTGAACTCAGGAGAACTGGTTTTGGATTCCCTCGTCGCTTTTTATCCCCTGCTGGCCATCGTGGCCGCGTATCTGGTTGGCTCGTTGTCGTTTGCCGTCATCGTCAGCCGCACCATGGGCCTGAACGACCCGCGCACCTATGGCAGCAAAAACCCCGGCGCCACCAATGTGCTGCGCTCGGGGTCCAAGGCCGCTGCGGTGGTGACCCTGTTGCTCGATGCGCTCAAGGGCTGGTTGCCGGTGATGCTGGTCAAGTGGTATGGCGCGGCCTACGGGCTGGGTGATGGAACCGTGGCCCTGGTAGGGCTGGCCGCCTTTGTCGGCCACCTGTTTCCGGTGTTCTTCCGCTTTGTGGGCGGCAAGGGCGTGGCAACGGCGCTGGGCGTTCTGGTGGCCACGAGCTGGATACTGGGGCTGGCCACGGGTGTGACCTGGCTGGTGATCGCGTATTTCTTCCGCTATTCGTCGCTGGCGTCCCTGGTGGCCGCGGTGTTTGCACCGGTGTACTACATTTTTGGCGACGGCGTGGCGTGGGCGATGGACAAGAACATTGTGTTTTCCACCACGGTCATGTCGTTGATGCTGATCTGGCGCCACTCCGAAAACATTTCGCGCCTGGTCAAGGGCACCGAATCCAAATTGGGCAGCAAAAAGAAGAAGGCTTGATTGGACCCCGACGTTGGGCCTATGAATTTTGCCCGGCGTAAGCGCTCAGGCGCAGGATTTGAAAGTGGTTCAGGCGGGCCCGGATGGCGGACGCCGGCAGGGCTGACCGGATCTGGGGTTTGCTGTCGGCGGTGGCGTGCAGGCGCGGGCTCGGAACCAGCTCGCCATTGGGCTTGGCGATGATGGCGACATAGGGTTGGTTGTGCAGGCCGCTGCGCCGCAGGACGACCGCCGTTTCATCCGTGTCCAGCCGCACATAGGTGCCCGGAGGGCACAGGCCCACAGCGCGTACCAGGGCGTGGCCGATTTCATCGGTTTTGGCCGACGCATTCGCGATCACCGAACGGGCAGACTCGGTCGCGCTTCGCCCGGCCCGTGAGCCCCGGGGGCTGATCATGGCCGCATAGCGGTCCACCACTTTCAATATCCGGGTCAGGCGGGTCGTGGGCGGCGCTGTGCGCAGGTCGACCTTGTCCAGTGCATCGTCGTGGTGGCCGGACACAATGTCCAGCCATTGGCTGTTGACCACGCCCAAATTGGCCAGCATCAGTGCGCCCTTGACGGCATGGGCCCGGATGGCGTCCTGTTGTTCCGCATTGGGCCTCTCAACTTGCGTGGCCAACGCATCCTGCATGGCGGTCATGCCAATGTTCATGGTCAGCGCCGCATGCACCAGGCTGTCGCGCTCGGCGCGGGCGATGTGCAGCTCACCTGCAATCAGGTGGCACAGCACGGCACATACCAAGGAGTGGGATGCGCTGTAGCCCACTGGCGAATTGCTGGCCAGCTGGAACAGCAAATACAAGCCCACATCGGGGTCGCGTTGCAGCAGGCCCTGCATCCAGCGGTCGTATTGCAGCACCCGGTGTGCAAACTGCTGCGTGCTGTCGGGGCTGCCCAGAATGATGCCCAGGCCCGACTCCAGGTCCGACCACAGGGCCAGCAGGTCTTCGTATTCGTTTTCGCTCTGGATGCTCACGGCAGCTCTTCAATAGCGTTTTTCCAGCACCATCTGGTCGTTGGTGCGGGTCATCTGGAAATGGGTCAGAAAGCTGTTGCCCAGCAGCACCACGGGCATGGAGCCTGAGGAGACGATGCCATCCACGCCGTGCACCACGACGTCACCGACGCGCACCGTTCCCAGCTTGATGAGCCAGCCGGGGATGACCCCATTGGCGGTGCTCATCTGGATCATTTGCCCGGACTTGTAGTCCAGCCCCATGCGCTGGGCTTCCTGGACGCTCAACGACACCGTGGTGGCGCCGGTGTCCACCACCATGTTGGTGGACTTCCCGTTGATCTGGCCCAAGGTAAAAAAGTGGCCGCCGCCACCCGCCGTCAAGACGATCCGGTTGCCACTGGCCCCGGTACCCGTACCGCTACCCACGCTGGCGGGCGCATCGCCCACGCGCAGCGTGTGCTGCTTGCCCGCAATCTCCACAACGGCCTGGTCGCCCTGTGTGGAGACGATCTTCACGCCCTTGTAGGTATCGCCCACGGCCACGGTCTTGGGCGCGCTGCCGTCGACGATGACCAGTGCCTTGCCGCCCAGCATGCCCGACAGGCCCACGGTTTGTGCCATGGCCAAGGGGCTCACGGCCCAAACCAGGGCAAGGGCACGCGTCAGGGCGAGCAGGGCTTGGGTCATCAGTCGCGGAAGTTGTTGAAGCTCAGGGGCAAGTCGGCAATGTCCTTGCGGATCAGTGCCATGGCGGCCTGCAGATCGTCGCGCTTGGCACCGGTGACCCGCACGGCGTCGCCCTGGATGGCGGCCTGCACCTTGATCTTGCTGTCCTTGATCAGGCGCTGGATTTTCTTCGACACTTCGGTCTCGATGCCGTTGCGCACCTTGATGACGACCTTGACCTTGTCGCCACCCATTTTCTGCACGTCGCCCTTATCCAGAAAGCGCACATCCACTTCCTGCTTGGTCAGCTTGTTGCGCAGCACGTCTTCGATCTGGTCGAGCTGGAACTCGGCATCGCCAATGAGGGTGATTTCCTTGTCCTTGAGTGCAATGCTGGCCGAAGTCCCTTTGAAGTCGAAGCGGGTGGTGATTTCTTTGGCAGTGTTGTCCACCCCGTTTTTGACTTTGGACAATTCTGCTTCGCAGACGGTATCAAATGAAGGCATGGTTTTGTAGGCTGGTTAGGAGGGCCGCAGGGCCCGGATGCGACAATCCTGCCATGTTAGTCGAGAAAAACGTCCCACTCCAGCCCTTTAACACCTTCCGCATCGTCGCCAAGGCGCAGACGCTGGTGCGCATCGCCGATGAGACCGATGTGCTGGCGTTGCTGGCCGATCCAGCCTACGGCGCAGAGCCCAAATTTGTGCTGGGCGGCGGCAGCAATATCGTGTTGACCGGCGACGTCAAGCCGGTGGTGCTCAAGGTCGAAGTCAAGGGGCGGCGCCTGGTCGGTGAGACCGCCAAGGCCTATATTGTGGAGGGCGGGGCCGGTGAGGTCTGGCATGACTTCGTGGCCTGGACGCTGGAACAAGGTTACCCGGGTCTGGAAAACATGGCGCTGATCCCCGGCACGGTAGGAGCGTCGCCCGTGCAAAACGTCGGCGCCTATGGTGTGGAGTTGCAGGACCGCTTTGAGTCGCTGGATGCCATGGATCTGCAGACCGGAAAAACCTTTACGCTCAATGCCGCCCAGTGCGCCTTTGGCTACCGCGATTCGGTGTTCAAACACGGGGGTACCGTGCTGCGCGGGGTACACCAGACCCTGGGTCTGAAAGACCGCGCCCTGATCCTGCGCGTGCGCTTCGCCCTGCTCAAGGCCTGGAAACCCGTGCTGGGGTATGCTGACATTGAGAAAAAAATGGCCGAACACGCTTGCACAGCACCCACAGCCCAGCAGATTTTTGACTGGGTGTGTGCCGTGCGCCGTGCCAAGTTGCCCGACCCTGCGGTGATCGGCAATGTTGGCAGCTTCTTCAAGAATCCGACCGTGACGCCCGAGCAGTGTGCCGACATCATTGCCCGCGATCCCAAGGTAGTGCACTACCATTTGGCCGATGGCGCCATCAAGCTGGCGGCAGGATGGCTGATCGACTCCTGTGGCTGGAAAGGCAAGTCCGTGGGGCAGGCCGGTGTCTTTGAGAAGCAGGCGCTGGTGCTGGTCAATCGGGGCGCGGGGACCGATGGCAATGGCGCGACGGGTGGTGAGGTCATGACGTTGGCCAAAGCCATCCAGACCAGTGTGTATGAACGCTTTGGCATTGTGCTGGAGCCTGAACCGGTGGTGGTCTAGTATGAAAAATATTGTGGTCCTGGGCGGCGCTGGTTTTGTCGGCGCCCACGTGTGTGAAAAACTGGTGCGCCAGGGCTACAACGTCACGCTTCCCACGCGCCGGCGCAGTAACGCCCGCCACCTGCAGCACCTGCAGTCCGTGACGGTTCTGGAAGTGGACGTGCACGACGAACACGCGCTGGCCGGTGTACTGCAGGGGCACGATGCCGTGGTCAACCTGATCGCCATCCTGCACGGCAGTGCTGCCGCATTTGACAAGGTGCATGTGGTGTTGCCGCAGAAGCTGGTGCGCGCATGCCAGGCCCAGCAGGTCCATAGGCTGGTGCATATCAGCGCACTGGGTGTCAGCGATACCCGTCCCGGCGCTGCGCCCTCCGAATACCTGCGCAGCAAGGGCCGGGGCGAAGAAGTGCTGGTGTGCGCCGCGCGTGAGATACCGCTGGAGCTGACCATCCTGCGGCCCAGCGTGATCTTTGGCGCCGAAGACAAGTTCCTGAACCTGTTTGCCCGGCTGCAGCAGGTGTTTCCCGTCATGCCGCTGGCCGGTGCCCAGGCCCGTTTTCAGCCGGTGTGGGTGGAAGATGTGGCGCTGGCCGTGGTGCGCAGCCTGGAGCAGCGCATCCTGCCAACGGCCGCAGGGCCCACCGTGCGCGTGCTGGAAGCCTGTGGCCCCGATGTGTGGACCCTCAAACAGTTGGTGCAGTTGTCGGCGCAACTCAGTGGCATCAACCACGGTCGCGGACGACCCGTGATCGCGCTGCCCGACTGGATGGGGCGCTTGCAGGCGAGGCTGATGGAACTGGCGCCGGGTGAACCCCTGATGAGCCGGGACAACCTCGACTCCATGAAAGTCGACAACGTGGCGACGGGCCAAGTGCCAGGCTTGCAGGCACTGGGCATCACGCCGGCGGCACTCGTGCCCATCGCGCGGGACTACCTCGCGCTGCGGGGCAGCGAGCAGGGCTTGCTGGGCCTGCGCAAGCGTGGGCACCGCGATACAAGCCAAGCCTGAACATGCCGGCCACCGAACTTGTCGTCACCTCCGCGGGCAGCATGGGAGGCAAAGAACTGCTGATCCCCACCGGTCCACCCGGCATCACCTACCCGCACCTTCAGGACTGGGTCACCGCCAAGCTCAAGGCCAGGACGCCGGTGAAAGACATCAGCACACGGGTGCTGGTGAAGGGCATCAAGCAATGGGCGGCCTTTGAGGAAAAGGCTGGGTCCGGGACCATTCGGACGGTGTTCAAAATTACCTGACGTCTGGGGCTGAAATGTGTGCCCGCTCGAGGCCTTGGATTCAACCGGTCGACGCAACAAGTTGGCTAAATCGTTCAGCAGGCGTTTCATAGTCTAGAGTTTTCCTTGGACGTTCGTTGAGCTTTCTCGCAATAGCATTG
>Ga0208509_1000031_pt1 | contig 80940 bp, 74 predicted proteins | sample LakWasMeta7_HOW4_2_FD_183857 | JGI IMG/M metagenome (GOLD analysis project Ga0208509, IMG submission 183857) | Freshwater sediment methanotrophic microbial communities from Lake Washington under simulated oxygen tension - Sediment Metagenome... | ecosystem: Environmental > Aquatic > Freshwater >...
CGACGGCAAACGCTTCTTCCGTTCGGGCGACCTGGGCCGCGTGGATGAAGACGGCTACTTCTTCCTGACCGACCGGCTCAAACGCATGATCAATGCCTCGGGCTTCAAGGTCTGGCCGGCCGAGGTGGAGGCCCTGATGTACCGCCACCCCGCTATTCAAGAGGCCTGCATCATCTCCACTCCGGACAGTTACCGGGGCGAATCGGTCAAGGCGGTCGTGGTCTTGCGGTCCACCCACAAGGATTTGGTGACCGAGCAGGACATCGTCGCCTGGTGCCGTGAGAACATGGCGGTCTACAAGGTGCCGCGCGTGGTGCAGTTCGTCACCGCACTGCCCAAGAGCGGTGCGGGTAAAGTCATGTGGCGCACACTGCAGGAAGCAGAAGGGACATAGTTTTGGGTTCATTGGATGATTCGCTCGGCAAACCTTTGACCGGTTGGCGCTTACGGCTCTACACCATCATTTTTGAGGCCGACACACGGGCCGGGCGATTGTTCGATCAATGGCTGATTGCCATCATCCTGGCGAGTGTGTTGGCCGTGGTACTGGACAGCGTGCAGACGTTGGGCGCGCGCTACGACCAGGCGTTTGGCGTGCTGGAGTGGGTGTTTACCGTTGCCTTCACGCTGGAGTATGTGGCCCGGCTGGCGTGCGTGCGCTATCCGGCGCGGTATGCGTTGAGCTTTTACGGGTTGATCGACCTGGCCGCCCTGCTGCCCACCTACATTGCCCTGATAGTGCCGGAAGTGCATGCCCTGATCGACGTGCGCGTGCTGCGGCTGTTGCGGGTGTTCCGCGTGTTCAAACTCACGGCCTATATGGCCGAATTCCAGTCACTGGGCGCCGCGCTGCGGGCCAGTCGCCGCAAGATTCTGGTATTTCTGTCGGCGGTGCTGATGATTGTGCTGGTGATGGGGACCCTGATGTATGTGGTGGAAGGTCCCGTGAATGGCTTTACCAATATTCCCACCTCGGTGTACTGGGCCATCACCACCATGACCACGGTTGGCTTTGGCGACATCACGCCCAAGACCGACCTGGGGCGACTGATTGCGTCGGTCATGATGCTGCTGGGCTGGGGCACGCTGGCTGTGCCTACCGGCATCGTGACGGCAGAAATGACGGCCCGGCACCAGACCAGCCCGCCCACCACCCGCACCTGCCACGAATGCCTGACCGAAGGGCATTTGGCGCAGGCCAACTATTGTTTGCACTGCGGGGCAAAATTGCCCGACTACCAGCACGAGCCCGTGCCGGTCAATCCTTCCTCTTCAGGAGACACCTATGTTTGAAACCGCCATTGCCGGCAGCCTGCCCAAACCCGCCTGGTTGTCCGAAACCGAAAAGCTCTGGCCGCAGTGGAAGCTGGCCGGGTCCGAGCTGCAGCAGGCCAAGGCGGATGCCACACTGCTGTGGATCAAGGAACAGGAGGATGCCGGGCTGGACATCGTGGGCGATGGCGAGCAGTCGCGCCAGCACTTTGTGCACGGCTTCCTGGAGCAGGTGGAGGGCATCGACTTTGAGCACAAGGTCGAGATGGGCATCCGCAATGACCGATACAAGGCCATGGTGCCGCAGGTGGTGGCACCACTGCGGCTCAAGGGCCGCGTGCATGCGTTCGAGGCGCAACTGGCCCGCGCCCATACCAAAAAGAAGCTCAAGTTCACCCTGCCCGGTCCACTGACCATTGTCGACACCGTGGCCGACCGTTTTTACGGTGACCGCCAGAAAATGGCCATGGCCTTTGCCGAGCTGCTGAACCAGGAGGCGCTGGCCCTGCAGGCTGATGGTGTGGACATCATCCAGTTCGACGAGCCGGCCTTCAATGTCTATATGCAGGACGCGGCCGACTGGGGCGTCAAGGCGCTGGAAGTCGCCGCACGCGGCCTGACCTGCACGACGGCCGTCCACATCTGCTACGGCTACGGCATCAAGGCCAACACCGACTGGAAAGAAACCCTGGGCCAGGAATGGCGCCAATACGCGCAGGTATTCCCGGCGCTGGCGGCCAGTTCCATCCAGCAGGTCAGTCTGGAGTGCTACCACTCGCATGTTCCGCCCGACCTGATGGCGCTGCTCAAGGACAAGGATGTGATGGTCGGCGTTATCGACGTCGCCAGCGACGTGATTGAGACACCGGAGCAGGTGGCCGATACGATTGGTGTGGCCTTGCAATACCTGCCGCGCAACCGCATCTTCCCCTGTACCAATTGCGGCCTGGCACCCATGAGCCGCGAAGTGGCCGTCAAAAAGCTGGAAGCCCTGGCCAAAGGGGCGGCATTGGCGCGGGAGCGCTATGCCCAGGCGGGGGCTGGCGCATGACAGCGCCCACAAGTTTGCAACTGGGCAACCCGGGTGACCTGGGTTTCTGCCCGCAGCGCATCCGCAATCTGGTGCACGTCCTGCAGTCCGAAGTGGATACGGGGCGCCTGCCAGGTGCCGTGGCACTGATCGCCCGGCGCGGCCAGGTACTGCTGCATGAACGTGTGGGCCAGCAGGACCCATCGGCGAACACCGCGATGGCACTGGATTCCATTTTTCGCATTTACTCCATGACCAAGCCCATCGTCTCGGTGGCGGTCATGCAACTGATGGAACAGGGCAAACTGCTGCTGAGTGATCCGGTGGCCAAACACCTGCCGGAGTTTGAAGACGTCAAGGTCACCACGCACATCAATGGGCATGCCGTGCTGCATCGCCCCAAGTCCGCACCCACGGTGCAGGACCTGCTGCGCCACACCGCGGGCCTGACTTACGAGATTCTGGGCACCGAGCCCATCCAGCGGCAGTACGCACAGGCGCAACTGGCCTCACGCGAACGCACCAACCGCGAGTTCTCCCAAAAGCTGGCAAGCCTGCCCTTGGCGTTCGAGCCGGGTACGGTCTGGGAGTACAGCCGGGCGACTGACCTGCTGGGCACACTGGTGGAGACCGTCAGCGGCAAGACACTGGGGCGCTATTTGCAGGAACACATTCTGGGTCCGCTGGCGATGGCCGATACCGGCTTCGCCGTGCCCGGGGCTCAGCACTACCGCATTGCGGAACCCTTTGAGAAAGATCCGGACGGTGGCATCGCGATGCGGCTCATCGACATCCGCAAGCCCGTCGCGCTGGAGGCCGGTGGCGCCGGCCTGGCGTCCACCTCGGCCGACTACGCGCGCTTTTTGCAGTGTCTGCTGAACGGCGGCGAACTCGATGGCCAGCGCATCCTCAGCAACGCCACCGTGCGCTACATGACGGCAGACCATTTGGGCTCCATCGGCGTACACCGGGCGGGCCGATCGGGTGAACTGCTGCCGCCCGGACATGGCTTCGGCCTGGGCTTTGCCGTGCGCACCGGGGAGGGCATTGCCGCCATGCCGGGCAGCAAGGGTCTGTACTACTGGGGTGGTATTGCAGGCACCACGTTCTTTGTCGACCCGGCCAAAGAGTTCTTTGCCTTGATGATGATCCAGGCGCCGAACCAGCGGGACTACTACCGGCCACTGTTTCGCAACCTGGTGTACGCGGCGCTGCTGGAGTAGCTGTAAGTCCTATTGAGCGCTAGCCCTCATCAAATATGCGCTATGCGCTCCTGAATTAGGAGCGCTTTGCGCCAGAGCGTCAATCTCTGTCCTTTTTTCCCTTGCCATGGCCTCGCCCATGGCCCTGGTTACCACGGTCATTGCGTTCTTCATAACGTTCTCGCACCCAGTCTTCCTGCACAAAATAGACGGGCTGACCACAGGCGTTGTAGCGTCCACAATGCTTGGCCCAGTTTTTCTGGTGCCCCGGTGGCACATACAGGTAAATCGGCTGCTGGTGGACGGCAACCGGGCTTTGCACGATGATGACCGGTTGCGGGTAGATGATGCGCGGCTGCGGGTAGTTGCCGATGTCGATACGTCCGTAAACGCCCGGTTGGTTGATGCCGATGGACACGCCGACATTGGTTTGCGCAAACGTAGGGGCCACGGCACAGGCGGCCAGCGCCAAGGCTATGAGGTTCTTGTTCATGGATTTTCCTGACTTTCTTTGCGTTTACGCGAGCGTAAACAGGAGGGGCTGTTCATACAACAATGGGTTTTACCATTGCAGCGCAGCGGCGGTTACATGCAAATGTAATACTCTGTCAAAGTTGTCACCGTGGTCCACCGCACAGAAGCGAAAAAACTACAGGTAATCACCGGCCTGAAACCGCCGCGTCTTGAGCCAGTATTCCCAGGTGTAGCCAGGCCACAGGGTGTCGATGTGACCGTCCGCATTCTGGTACCAGCTCTTGCAACCCGAGGACCAGACGGTACCCTTCATCTTTTGCTGGATTTGGGCGTACCCGTCTTGTTGAACATCCGGACGCAAACGCAAGACAGCGTTGTGCGTCCCGCGCATGGTTTTGAGCGCCTGCACGATGTAGTCGACCTGGCATTCGATCATGAAGATGATGGAGTTGTGCCCCAGCCCCGTGTTGGGACCCACCAGCATGAACAGATTGGGGAAGCCTACCACCGTGATGCCCAGGCGGGTCGCCGCGGGCGCGCCGCGCCACTGGGCACCCAGTTCAGGCACCTGCGGACTTGCGCCCGACGGCGCAGCCAGCCCGGCGCTTTCCCCAAAGATGCGCATGGGTGCGACAAACTCCGTGGCCTTGAAGCCGGTCCCCCAAACAATCACGTCACAGGGGTACAGCGTGCCATCGGCTCCCACCACGCCGGTGGGCGCGATCGCAGACACCGCTTGCGTCACCAGTTTGACGTTGGGTCGTTGCAGAGCGGGAAACCAGGTATTGGAAATCAGTAGCCGCTTGCAGCCCGGATTGAAATTGGGTGTCAAGGCATCGCGCATCGCACTGTCAGGCACCTGGGTGCGCAAGTGGTGGCCGGCCAGGCGCCTGAGCATGCCCTGCATGCGCGCGGAGCCCATGAAACCCATGCCAATCCACTCATTGAACCAGTACACCCGCCATCGGCTCAGCCGCTGCAACATCGGCACGTAGCGGTACGCCAGGCGCCGGACCACACCGTAGGGTTGGTCCCATCGCGGCAGGACCCAAGCCGGCGTGCGCTGAAACACATCCACATGGGCCGCATCCGGCGCAATCTCCGGCACAAACTGGACGGCACTGGCCCCGGTTCCCACGACAGCGATGCGCTTGCCTTTCAAGTCGATATCGTGGCGCCAATGGCTGGAATGGAAAGACTCACCGGCGAAACTCCCCACGCCGGGGATGTCCGGAATAGAGGGCTTGTTCAGCGGCCCCGTGGCCAGGATCACGCTACGCGCCAGCAGTGGCTCCCGCCCGTGCAAGTCAATCTGCCAGCATTGCTGGTCAGCCAGCCAGCGCAGGGCCGTCACGTCGGAATGGAAACGGATCAGCGGTCGCAGCGCGTAGGCATCGGTAACGCGCAGGATGTAATCCTGGATCTCCTGCTGCTGCGGGTACGGTCTCGTCCACCGCATGTTGGGAGCGAACGAAAAAGAATACATGTGGGATGGCACATCACAGGCACAACCCGGATAAACATTGTCGCGCCACGTACCGCCCACTTCGCCGCTGCGCTCCAGAATCACCAGCGATTGCGTACCGCTCTCGCGTACGCGAATCGCGGCGCACAAGCCGCCAAACCCGGCCCCCACTATCGCCACATCGATTTGTTGCATGCAACAAACTTAACACAGCCCCGCCGGATACTGAAACCCCTCAGTGCGGCTTGGGTAAGTCCTGTGACGCGGTCGAAATTCCGGGACCCAAACGCTCACTGGTCCAGCGCAGCAGGTCCGTCCACATCTGGCGCATCTCATCATCCATGGGTGTGCGCGTTGCACTCGGCAACTCGATGGTGACAACCGGAACCCCCTTGTGGATGCCGCCATAGTTCCCCAGCGAACCGGGAAATATGCCAACCTGGTCCAGATAGAGCCGCCCGAGCCGGTTGGGTGGAGCCGACGGACCGTCAAAGTCCAGCACGCCATAGGGCGCGTGCACACTGACGATCAGATTGGGCTTGAAACTGTCCATCTGCTCCAGCAGAAACCGCGATTCCGGTTCAGACAAGGGTTTGTTGCCGGGCCAACGGCGGGGGTCGCGACGGGTTCGCGACTCCCAGTACTGGCGGGCATCTCTCGCCCAGTTAGGCGTGGGGAAATTGCGATTGAGGTCTACGCCACGGGCATTGACACGGCGCGCCGGGCGAGAAAACATGCCGTCCGGATTGAGCGTGGGTATAAAGCGCCAGTGGATGGACTGCGGTGTGTCTGCTACGGGCGTTTGTGCCATTGCAATCCAGTGAAAGACCAGGGAACTGGAAGACATCTCGTCGCCATGTATGCCGCCCAGCACCAGAACCCGCAACTGGGTGTCGCCCGTGCGCACGTCTCGGCCCCATATCGGGCGGCCCAGGACTGATCGCGCGAGCGTGTCCTGCAGTTGGGCCGCTTCGCATAGCGGCAGTTTTACGTTCGGTATCTTTGCAGAATAGTCGCCGCAGGAGCGCATAGATATTGCGTAAGACACTACACTATTCATAGCAAGCAAGATCAGGAACACATTTCTGAAGCGCATGACCGGATTGTAGGGCGCCCCTCTTGTGCGACAGGTTTTCCACCCCGCCAGGCCAAACACGCGGAATATCGGGTAAATTGTCGCGATGCCCCCGACAGTCCACGTACGCCAAGCCCACCCTCCCAGTTTTTCCTCCACCGAATTTCGTGACGCGTTGGGCATGTTCGCCACGGGCGTCACCATCGTAACGGCACGTACTGCGCAAGGTGCCTATGTCGGCCTGACCGCCAACTCTTTCAATTCCGTGTCGCTGACGCCGCCGCTGGTCCTGTGGAGCCTGGCCCGCTCGGCAGGCTCCATGGCCGCGTTCAGCACCGGCTCCCACTACGCGATCAACATCCTGGGCGCCGACCAGCAGGATCTGGCGATGCAATTTGCCGCGCGGGGTGGCGATCGCTTCTTGGGCGTCGACTTTGTCCTGGGTATCGGTGGAGCCCCCTTGATCCAGGGCGCCGCGGCAACGTTTGAGTGTTTTAACCGCAGCCGTTACGAAGAAGGTGACCACGTCATTTTTGTCGGAGAGGTCGAGCGCTGTGGCCATCGCGCAGGAGCCTCGCCACTGCTATTCCACGGCGGCAAGTTCTATGCAGAACACCCGCTCTGAGCAGGTGCACCCACGCCAACCCTCAAATCATCGTATTGACGCTGTTGCGCATGGCCAGTTGCGCAACAACATTCAAGGCACCATCGACCACCGGCTGACCCGAGATCACACGCAGATGCCCAGCTGCCACCAGCTTGTCCCGAGAACGCCGGGTCATTGACTGTGGCGCACCAGCGGCACTGGTGAACAGGAACAGCGTCCCATGCGGGCTGGCCCACGTCAATTGGGTACGCACCCACTGGTCATTGGCCATCAGCTCCACCCAGCATCCCAACTCCAGGGTTGCCAGTTCGGTCTGGACATCGCGCGCGGCTGCCATGGCGCCTGCACCGCTTGTCTGAGACCCTTGCGACACAGGTGCCACATCTTCGGCACCCGCAGGCAAATCCGGCAGATCCATGAAGTTGGATGCGCGAGCCTCTTCGGGTGCGATCCAGGGGTTGCCGTCTTCGACCAGGTTGGCACGTGGCTCCAGGGCGGTCGTTGCCAGTGTTGGGGGCGTTGCCAGGGGCTTCTGCTCGGCCCGAAAAGCCCGCTGATGCAGGCCCATCAGCGCTTCAAAGAAAGCGCTGGTTTTTGTGGAAGGGTAGTGAATCGTTTCCAGTCCTTCGCGCAAGGTGCTCAGCAGCGGCGGTACCAGACGGGTGAGCTTGGCAGTGTCTTTGCGGGTCAGGTCGGGATGGGTACTCCACAGCAGCGCCGAAATAAGCGCCTGGTATTTGTCGGCGGTCGCGACGGCGGTCGAACCGCCAATGCGCGCCTGGGCCACCACTTGCGCCCAGGGACCACACAGGAAATCCACAATCACCGCGGGCACCCGCGCTGTATCGGCATGGCCAAGAATTTCCCGGGTGATCTTCTCGGCGAGCATATTGCGTTCTTCGGCATGCCGCAGTGCTCGCACCGCCTGGTCGTGGCTGCGCTCGCTCGCCTTTGCCGCCCTGCTCCACTCGTCCCGCAATATGTTCAACACCCGCTCAAACGGTTCTGCATTTTCGACAGGTGCCTGATTCAACATTGCAAAGGCCTCTTCGATCGCTGCAGCAAACTCCACAAACCCGGGAGACGCGGGAGAGGCATAGGCCAGGCTACGGTCAGCAATTTCCTGGACCAGAACCCGCGCCGGATGCCGCTTGTTGGTAAAGAATCTGGGGTCTACCAGCGCCAGCCGCAACAGCGGTGGCTCCAGACGCCGGATCAACTGCTGGATGGGTGGCAGCAACCGAGCGTCCTGCGCAATGTTGTCGACCATGAGCGTGACCACTTCCAGGCTGAGTGACTGGGCCACTCCACGGGACTCACTGCGCAATTGCGCGCGAATCGCCTCGACCGTCGTATCACCGGACCGGACCGGTGGCGGCGTAGCACCGCGGCGGGACTGGAGTCGCTGCACGACCTCGTCGACTTGCTTCATCTCCTTGAGGGCCTCCAGTGCGGCCGGCACCGTAGCATCAAATTCCGCGGCGGGAACATCAACTTCTGCAGTGCCCTCTTCAAACTCGCGGGCAAACCGCTGCGCGAACGACTCCATCGGCGTCATGGGCTCCTGCGCATCCAATTCTCCAGCCAGAAGACGGCGCAGCTTGTCCAGCGTCAACAAGGTGTCATCGGGGACTCGCACTGCCGTGGAAGATGCTGTGTTACGGACAGGGCTTGCCAGTGCTGCAGATCGTTCAACCGGACGTGATTGATCGGCTGCTGGCAAGGGGTGTCCTGCAAGATGCGTCTGCCCCTGCGGCAGGTCCTGTGCAACACCCCGCCCGACACCGCTGGCGCTGGCGCCAGGTGATTGCAGCACCGTGTACCCGGCACCTACGACACCCTGCCCCCGCAACCCCGCGCACAGCGCGACATACATGTTGCGCAATTCCTGCCCGAGCGTGTTGCTCATGGCCGCCAACCAGTCGAGTTGCGTAGCCGGCGGGACCTGTGTCTGCTCCACCACGGTCCTCAGCGCGTTCACATAAATCTGGGGACGCAACGGGTTTCGCTCGGCGCTGACATAACCCAGGCCCAGCGTGCTGCAGATGAGGGTATTGAGCTCGGCCAGACTGGCCTCGGCAGCCAGCATCGCCACTTGCTGGGCGCGGGCCAGGGTGACGCTGGTCAGGACCTGAACCTCATCCATCAACTCCAGCTCGTCAAACTCTACTTTGCCCCCCGCAAGCGTGCCGGCTTTTTTGGCCCCCTCCGGGTTGCTGAAGGCGTCGAACAGGGCTTGCGGATAGCGCTTGCACAGCTCGGCTTCCCAGCTGCGCAACTGTTTGGCGGACTGGGCAAGGGCATCGCGCTCTCGCAAATCACGGCATGCAGCCTCGCGGGTCTGCAAATTGGTCCGGGCAGCCGCGACCAATTTGCCCATCAACAGACTGCCCCCTGCAGCAGCCTCCTGCACCGTCGACCGGTACAGCGCCTGGTATTGCGGCGAGGCTTGGGTGGAAGCTGCGGACATCGGACTACTTTCGAAACGCTCTATTTGAGCGCCTTGAAACGCATGCGGTGGGGACGCGCGCCCTCTTCACCCAGACGCTTCTTCTTGTCGGCCTCGTACTCCTGGTAGTTGCCGTCAAAGAACCGCCACTGGCTATCCCCTTCGCAGGCCAGGATGTGGGTGGCAATGCGGTCCAGAAACCAGCGATCATGGCTGATCACCATCAGCGAGCCCGCGAATTCCAGCAAGGCGTCTTCCAGTGCGCGCAGCGTCTCGACGTCCAGATCATTGGACGGCTCGTCAAGCATCAGCACGTTACCACCGGCGATCAATGTTTTGGCCAGATGCAGGCGTCCGCGCTCACCGCCCGACAGCGTGCCGACCCGCTTTTGCTGGTCGCCGCCGTTGAAATTGAAGCGGCCACAGTAGGCGCGGCTGGCCATCTGGAACTTGCCCACATTGAGGATGTCCAACCCGCCGGAAATATCTTCCCAAACAGTCTTTTCGTTGGCCAGGTCATCGCGGTTCTGGTCCACAAAGGCCATCTTGACGGTGGAGCCAATCTTGACTTCACCCGAATCCGGCTTTTCACGACCCGCAATCATCTTGAACAGCGTCGACTTGCCCGCTCCGTTGGGGCCGATGATGCCGACAATGGCTCCGGCCGGTACCTTGAAGCTCAGGTTGTCGATCAGCACGCGGTTGCCAAACGACTTGGTGACATTCACAAACTCGATGACTTCATTGCCCAGTCGATCCGCGACGGGGATAAAGATTTCGTTGGTCTCGTTGCGTTTCTGGTATTCAAAATCACTCAACTCTTCAAAGCGGGCCAGTCGGGCCTTGCTCTTGGCCTGACGCGCTTTGGGGTTTTGGCGCGACCACTCCAGCTCTTTCTTCAAGGCCTTGGCGCGGGACTCTTCACCCTTCTGCTCGGATTCCAGGCGGGCCTGCTTCTGGCTGAGCCAGTCGCTGTAATTGCCCTTGTACGGAATGCCGGACCCGCGGTCCAGCTCCAAAATCCACTCCGCCGCGTTGTCCAGAAAGTAGCGGTCATGGGTGATCGCCACCACGGTGCCCGAGTAGCGTTGCAGGAATTGCTCCAGCCAGTCTACCGATTCGGCGTCCAGGTGGTTGGTGGGCTCGTCCAGCAGCAGCATGTCAGGTTTGGAGAGCAGCAAACGGCACAGGGCCACGCGGCGTTTCTCACCGCCAGACAGAACGCCAATGTTGGCATCCCATGGTGGCAACCGCAACGCATCCGCAGCAATTTCCAACTGGTGCTCGGAGTCGGTTCCCGCCGTGGCGATGATGGCTTCCAGTTCGGCTTGCTCGGCGGCCAGGGCGTCAAAATCCGCGTCTTCGGCCCCGTAAGCGGTGTAAACCTCTTCCAGTCGGGCCTTGGCGGTAAAAATTTTGCCCATGCCGGCTTCGACACTTTCACGTACGGTTTGTGTCGGGTCCAACTGGGGTTCCTGGGGCAGGTAGCCAATATTCAATCCCGCCATGGGCGTGGCTTCGCCCTCAATCTCCTTGTCCACCCCTGCCATGATTTTCAGCAACGTCGATTTGCCGGAACCGTTGGTCCCTAAAACACCAATCTTGGCGCCAGGAAAGAAACTGAGCGAAATGTCTTTAAGAATATGCCGCTTGGGCGGCACGATCTTGCCGACGCGGTTCATGGTGAAAACGTATTGAGCCATTGCGAATCTGATTAATGGTTGGGAAATGACGCATTATCGACTGCGCCACCTCGCCCCAGCAGACGGCGGCCCTATTTAGGCCCCACCGCCGGCTTTTTCGACGTCATTGCGCAGGGCGGCCCGTGCCACAGCATCGAGCGCGTGGTCGAGCACCCTGCCATCGGACACCATGCGAATCAAACCCAGGCCGCGCAGCCGGTCCATGGTCCGGCGGGACATGGAATGCGCCATGCCACCGGACGAAATGAACATGAACAGGGTCTTGTGCGGACTCGCCCAGGTCAGCTGGGCGCGCACCCACACACCACCCAGGGCCAGATCCACCCACGAACCGGTAATCAGGCTTTGGGCACTCCATGCCTGTTGCGCAGCAGGATCGGGCACTTCGTCCTCTTCGACTTCCGGAATCCGCTCGTGGTTGTCCTGCAAGTAGCCAGATTCAGCGGCCTCATCGTCCGCCATCCAGAACTCTTCCACTGGCAAACCGACACTTTCCACCGCGGAGATATCGGCCACAACAGCCTTGTCGGTTGTTCCCGCAACCGGTGCGGCCCGCACGCCCTCAAAGGCCTGCTCATGGAAGGTGATCAACTCGTCAAAAAACACAGGAATACGTTCTTCCGGGTAGGAAATCAGGCTTAGACCCTGGCGCATTTTGACCAGCATCCCGGGCACGATGTCGACCAGACGTGCCCGGTTGCGGCGTGCCAGGCGCAGTTGCACGCTCCAGATCAGGTCGTCCACCAGGCCAAGGTAACCATCGGTGTCTGCCGCACCATCGGCACAGAGCAACTGTGACTCCGCCACAACCTGTGCCCAGGGGCCCAGCAGGAATGCCGACACAATCTCCGGCACTTTCTTGTTCTTCAAGCGCTCCGAGAAGTCTTCGGACAAGCGCTGCGCCAGCAAATTCCGCTGTTCGGCGTGCAGCAAGCCACGCGCCGCCTCCTCCGCGCGCTGACGTTGCTCGTGCTCTTCCTTGGCCCAACCTTCTTCCAGCTTTCGAACCACCCGCGAAAAGGTTGCAGCGTCGCCCGGCCCGCTGGCCAGCACACTGACGGAGTTTTCGAGCGTCTTCTGAAAATGAGCGAAACCAGGCTGGTCTTCCGAAGAGAAGGCCAGGCTGCGACTCGTGATCTTGTCCATGAACTGCCGCGCCGGATGCTGGCGTTCACTGAAAAAACGGGCATCTGATTGCGACAATGTGATCAGCACTGGCTCCATGAGCTTCAAGTTCTTGCGCACACCGGCCAGCAGCCTGTGGTCCATGGCCAAGTTCTCCACCATCATCCGGACCACTTCCTCACCGAGTTCACGGCCCAGTTTCTTGCTCTTGCTGTTCTCGCGTTGCACGACGGGGTCCACCACCCCGGCTCCCTTGGCTGCCGTCTTGGGAGATGCAGACTGACTGGCCCGCTCGGCCAGGCGCTTCATCATCGGCTCCATCAACTTCATATCTTCCAGCGCTACGAACGAGGCCGGGACAGTATGGGTGAAATCCTTGATATTGCCATTCAGTGGCCCTGGGTCCAACTCACCCGACAACAGCCGGCGCAGTTTGTCTAGAGTCAACAGAGTCCGCGTCACGGTGTTCTCTGCGGGCTTATGCGCTCCCCCCTGGTGCTGGACCGGTCCCACGGGCTCCACACCCTGTGAACGCAGCCATTCCGACACCTCCCGATAGAGTTGGCGCATGGCAATGCCCAGCATGCCCGCTGCCGGTGTCATCAGGGTTGCGCGTGCTTCGTCACTGGGTACGTGCTTCTGCAAGGCCTCGCGCAAGGCATAGACAAAAGATTCGGGCTTGAGCGGATTCAGGTGGGGTTGAACGGTCAACCATCCCAGCAAACTGCTAACCAGTGCGTTCAGTGTTGGAAGCACGTCGTCCACCGCCATCGCGATTTCCTGTTCGGTCAGCGCAAATTCAATATTGGCGTCGATCTGCTCTTCTTCGAGGAACTGAAAATCATCAAACCGCAGGGGTTGTGTCTGGGCCCGGTGTATGTCGCCGCCATACAGAGATGTACGCAAATTTTCGGCAAACGTTTCCTTGAAGGCATCGGCGTTGGCACTCAGGTACTCTATGGCCACCTTGCCGGCCGGATTCTGGATGACCTGCATGGACTTGCTGCGTGACTGTGTCAGGGATGCCTTCAATCCGTTGAGGACTTCGCTCACCAGCGTATCGCTCTGCTCCAGGACCGCTTCGATGCAATCCTGCAGGGACGGCTTCAAGCTCCCTGCCTCGTGGGCCACGCCCAACCTTCGCAACATGAACTTTTTCATCGTGTGCAGATTCTCCCAGTTGCCAAGCGCAATGACCAGCCCTTTGCAACCATTGTCCCCCCGAAATGACGACTTCGAAACACTCTGTTTCAGCTTTTTTGGCGCGTTCACCCACAACGTGCGACAATGCTAGCTGTTGCGGTGCTTCAGTTGCCCACAACGTCAGCACATTGCTGGGGACACGATTGACACTCAACGTCCTGCTTTTGAATCTATCTGCCTTTGACTGATCCGGTGCCCTGGCTCCGGGACAGGCCGATATCCCAAGCGCCCTGGATGGGCGCCACAACTCATGACATTCGAAGAATTGAACCTGGCCGTGGCCATCGTTAAAGCCGTGCGCGAGCAAGGTTACGAAACACCAACCGCCATTCAGGCGCAAGCCATTCCCCTGATCCTGGAGGGTCGGGACCTGCTTGGCGGCGCCCAAACCGGCACCGGCAAAACTGCCGCCTTCACGCTGCCGATGCTGCATCGCCTGACGATGAACCGCAGCGCTCAAAACAAATTTGGCGGCACCGGCATCCGTGCCCTGGTCCTGACACCTACCCGCGAGCTGGCCGCACAGGTCGAAGAGTCCATCCGCACCTACGGCAAATACCTGCAACTCAGCAGCACCGTGGTTTTTGGCGGCGTGGGCATGAACCCACAGATCTCCAAACTCAAAAAAGGTGTGGACATCCTGGTCGCCACACCCGGGCGCTTGCTGGATCTGATGCAGCAAGGCATGGCCGATCTCGGCCAGGTCCAGATGCTGGTGCTCGACGAAGCCGACCGCATGCTGGACATGGGCTTCATCCATGACGTCAAGAAGGTGCTGGCTGCCGTTCCCAAGGAAAAGCAGAGCCTGCTGTTCTCGGCCACCTTCAGCGACGAAATCCGCGAACTGGCCGCCGGCCTGCTCAAGGACCCGCAAAGCGTGCAGGTCACCCCCCGCAACACCACGGTGCAGCGCATCACCCAGGTGATCCACCCAGTCGGACGCGGCAAGAAGAAGGCCCTGCTGGCCCACATCATCAACGAGCACAACTGGAGCCAGGTGCTGGTATTCACCCGCACCAAGTTCGGCGCCAACAACGTGGCCGAATTCCTGGAGAAAAACGGCATCAGCGCCATGGCCCTGCACGGCAACAAGAGCCAGGCGGCACGTACCCAGGCTCTGGCCGGCTTCAAGAGTGGTGACGTGCGCGCCCTGGTGGCCACCGACATTGCCGCTCGCGGCATTGACATCGACGACCTGCCGCACGTCGTCAACTACGAAATCCCCAACGTTAGCGAAGACTACGTGCACCGCATCGGCCGCACCGGCCGCGCTGGCAATGATGGCGCGGCCATCAACCTGGTGTGCCTGGACGAAGAAGGTTTCATGCAGGACATTGAACGCTTCACCAAGCAAAACATTCCCGTGCAAATCATTGACGGCTTCGGCCCAGAGCCCGGCGAACAGGGCGAACCCATCGCCATGGGTCGCCAGACCATCTGGGGCGGCGCCGGCAAACCACCCAGCCGCGATGTGATGCAGGCAGCCGCCCGCGCAGCCCGCACCGAAATGCTGCAACGCGTGCGTGAGAACAAGGCCGGCCAAGGTGGCGGCCAGGGCGCCGGACGTGGAAACGGCAATGGTGGTGGTGGCCGTGGAGCCCAGGGCTCCCGTGGTAACGGAGGCAATGGTGGACAAGGCAGCGGTGGACGCGGTGGCGAACACGCACCCCGCCCACAAGGCGCACGCGCCCCCCAAGGCCATGGCGGCGGCGGTCCAGGTCGTGGACGCCCTCCCATGGGTGACGCACAACCGCGCAGCCACGAAGGCGGATTTGGCAGCGGCATGGGCGAACGCCCACCCCGCGCCGCGCCAGGTGGCCAGCCAGACCCCATGCGCACCAGTGTCGATATGATGGCTGAACGCGGCGGTCGCCGTGGCGGCGGTGGCTATGGTGGCAACCGCGGCGGTTCAGGCAACGGAGGCGGCAATGGCGGCGGATCACGGTCGGGTGGTTTTGGTGGCGGGGGCAACGGGCCTCGTGGGTCGGGAAATCCTCGCGGACCTTTTAGCCGATAAAACGGTTGCGGCGGTGCACTGTGTGGGCCGCCGCCCAATGGACATCCAGCATGCCAAGCTGACCTCGCATGTGGTCGACTTCGCATCGTTACCCGCCCTGCCCAAGGTCGATGAGTGCTTCATCGCCCTGGGCACCACCATCAAGGTGGCGGGCAGCCAGGAAGCCTTCCGGGCCCTGGACCTTAAAGCCGTTGAGGCTGTAGCCCTCGCCGTTAAACGCTCAGGCGCTACAAAATTAGGAGTTGTCAGCGCCATGGGCGCCGACACCAGCTCCCGCGTTTTCTACAACCGCATCAAAGGTGAAATGGAACTGTCGCTCGCGCGCATGGGCTTCAAAAGCCTGGTGATTGCGCGTCCGTCCCTGATCGACGGAGACCGTGCGGCGCTGGGCCAGGCTGGACGTGCAGGTGAAGGCCTGGGCCTGAAGCTGGCGCGTGGGCTGGGTCCGCTATTGCCTGCCAACTACCGTGCCATCAAGGCCAGTGACATCGCGCACGCCCTGATCCGCCACGTCAAAGCCGGTGTACCCGGCGTCGTGACGCTGATGTCGGGTGAAATGCAAGGCGGCTGAACGCCCCTACTCAACTCCGCACAAACAGCGTGACCAAGGGGTCATCCCCCACCTGGCGACTCCAATGCCCGTGCACGGCCTGATCAAACGTCGCGCCTACGGGCAATACATCGGCAGAATAAAAGTGTTCACCCGGTTTGAAGGTACGTGACACACCGCCCTGCAGGCCAATCTCCATCTGCCCACCCAGAATGAAACACCATTGCGGCGCACCGGTGCAATGGAACTGGCTGCGAAACCCCACGGGGCTGGTGCGCAACTGGTAGCCGCCTGAGACAAATACTTCCGACAGCATGGACTGCGGCGTGCCCTGCTCCAGTGGCACGGCTTCTTCACGAAACCTCGCGCGGCCATCGGTGTCGGTAAACAGAATTACTTTGGTGAAGGTGGTCATGGCCTTGAGCTTACTACCGACTAGGCATGCGCCCACGCCGAAGGCCAGCGCGGCCAGCCCGGTTGTCCAAACCAGGCGCCACCGGCAATGGCATAGGCGTTGACCACGCCGTACACCACCATGGCCGCAGCCTGCGCCGCAAATACGATGCCCAGATCGCCGCCCCAACGCAAAGCCAGCGCACCGCCCACCGCGGCCACCAGCAGACGCGCCGCATTGCCAATCACCGGCCACAGCAGCTTGCCCGCACCCTGCGATGCAAAGTACAGCACCAGACCCAGGCCAAAGAAACCGTAGAACGGCCCGACGATCTGCAGATAGCGCGAGCCTGCTGCAATCATCGACGGGTCGCTGTCAAACAGCGACAGCCAGGCTGCGGGGAATAGCGCCGCCGCAATGCCGATCAGCTCCGACAGCATAAAAGCCATGCCCGCGCCCATCCAGGTGGCGCGCATGGCCCGCTCACGCTGGTCCGCACCCACACAGGTCCCAACCATCGCCACCAGCGGCGCGCCCAGGCCAAACACCAGCGGCACCAGCAGATACTCCAGTCGAGACGCCGTGCCATAGCCGGCAATCGCCGCAGGCCCGAACGCGCCAGACAGCGCCGTGGCAATGGCGATGCAAACATTGGTGGCCACGGTGGACACCGCACCGATCACCCCCACCCACAAGATATCCTTGAACAAGGGCCAACGCAGCCTGCAATGCGCCCAGCGGATGCGCAACAGGCTGCGGTCCGATCGCAGATAGGCCACCAGCACCAGCGTGCCCACCGCGTAATACACCAGCAACGCCAGGGCCCCACCGGCAATGCCCATGGCGGGCACCGCCCCCCAGCCAAAAATCAGCAAGGGGGATAGTGGCACCAGCAACACCAGACCACCAACCGTCACCACCGCAGGCACCGCCATATTTCCAGTGCCGCGGATGATGGCGGACAGCGAATTGAACATCCACACCAGCACCGCCCCGGCGAACACCCAGTTGGAGTACTGCATCGCCGCATCGAGTGCCGCACCGGTCCCGCCCATGCGGGTGTAAAGCCAGCGCCCGCCCAATAACAGTGCCAGCGTGAATGCAGCAGCAAAAAGGAGCCCAATCACCAGCGCATGGAACACCAGGGCATTTGCATCGTCGCGGCGGCGTGCGCCCAGGGCACGGGCAATAGCCGAGGCAATGCCGCCACCCATGGCGCCAGCCGACATCATCTGCATCAGCATCACTGCCGGAAACACCAGCGCCATACCGGCCAAGGCGTCGGTGCCTAGTTTGCCGACAAACCAAGTCTCAATCAGCCCGACCGCCGCCTGCGCCACCATCACCAGCACCATGGGCGCACCCAGACGCAGCAGCGTGGGGACGATAGGACCTTCCAATAACAGGCGGGTGCGCGGATCCAGCGCGCCCTGCCCCATGACCGCAGAGCGGGTGCTCATGCCGCCACCGTGCGCGCCGGCAGTTTGGCCTCTTGGATCGGCAAATGGATCAGCGCCGCCCCAACCGCCAAAGCGATATCGGCGTACCAGATCCAGTTGTAGCTGCCGGTGGCATCAAATACCTTGCCACCCAGATAGGCACCCAAGAAGCCGCCTACCTGGTGGGTCAGCATGACCACGCCAAACAGCGTCGCCATATTGCCCACACCAAAGAACTTGGCCACGAGGCCAGCCGTGGGCGGCACGGTGGACAAGAAGGTCAGGCCCATGACCGCCGCAAACACCAGCAGCACGGGGCCGGTCTTGGGTGCCAACAGAAACACCAGGACGGCCAGCGCCCGTACTGCATAGACCAGCGACAGCAGCGACTTCATGCGCCAGCGTCCCACCGCCCACCCCATGGCAATGCTGCCCACAATATTGAACAGCCCCAGCATGGCCAAAGACCAGGCGCCCCACTGCGTGGGCAGACCGCAGGATGCCACCACGCCCGGCAAGTGGGTAGCCAGAAACGCCACGTGGAAACCGCAAACAAAGAAGCCCGCCCCCAGCATCAAAAAGCTGGGCGTGTGCAATGCCTGACGAATCGCGGCCCCGGTCTTCAGCGGTGTCTGGCTAGCCACCAACGCATGGGCGGGACTGCCCTTGAGAAAAAAAGCGGCGGGCAAGGCCAGCAGCACGATGCAGGCCAGCACCTGCATCGCAGATGCCCAGCCCACACTGACCATCAGGGCACCAGCAATCGGCGCCATCAGGAACTGGCCAAAGGAGCCCCCGGCGTTGATGATGCCGGTCGCCATGCCCCGTTTGTCCACCGGAATCAGGCGCGCCGTGGCCGCCATCAGCACGGCCGGGCCGGCCATGCCCGCGCCACCGGCCGCCAACACGCCAATCGCAAAAATCAGCCCGGCGGTCGTCGTCATGAATGGAGTGATGAAGGTGCCCAGCGCCACCAGTGCCACGCCGATAAACAGCACACGGCCGGCCCCGACGCGGTCGGCAAAGGCACCGGCAAAGGGTTGGGTCAATCCCCACCACAACTGACCAAATGCAAAGGCCAGACTGATGCTGCCCACGCCCAAGCCGGTAGAGGTATTCAGCGCACTGAGGAACAACCCCATGGTCTGGCGTGTGCCCATGGTGAGGGCAAAGGTCGCGGCTGCGGCCAGCAGCACCAACCAGACGGCCTTGCGCGCGCGCGATGCGCCATGGGAAACATCAGACATCGGTATCTCCGGATTCGGTTTCGGCTTCGCCGGCAGCCAGCAGGGCCAGCGACTCCTGGATCAGCGCATGCAGGGCCAGAACGCGCTCCACGCCCAGGCGCTCGTTGAGCTGAACCTGGGCCGCCTTCCAGTGGCGCTGTGCCAGCGCGCGCTTCTCCCGCCCTGCCGGCGTGGCATCAATCAGACGGCTGCGCCCGTCCACGCCGGCCGCCATCTCCACCCATCCGGCATCCATCAGCGGCTTGAGGTTGCGCGTCAGCGTGGAGGGCTCCATCTCCATGGCCTGCGCCAGGTCGGCCGGGCGAATGGGGCCGAGCTTCACCACATAGGACAGCAGCGAGTACTGCGTGGTCTTCAGGCCAATGCGCGCCATCTCCACGTCATAGCGCTGGGACACCCGACGTGTCAATTGGCGCAATTGCAGGTTGGTGCAGCCTTGGGGCTTGCGGTGGGCCGCGCCGGTGGTGGGCTCTGTAACGGGTGTGACATGTTTCATGTTTTGATTGTAGCTACAATTGTTGCATATGCAATTTTTTCATAGGAAACCCATGCACACCACCACTACCCCACTCGATTTCTGGCTGGCACAGGAACACGCCATTCGCACCACCCTGGACCAAGGACCCGGACCGGGCGTCGCCCGCCCGGAACAGATTGCCGGCATGACCGGTCTGGAGATCATGCAGGCCATGCTGCGCGGCGACATCCCCTACGCCGCTATTGCCAAGACGCTGGACTTTGCGATTGTGGAAGTCGAAGCCGGTCGGGCGGTTTTCCAGGGCACGCCCGGCCCCACCCATCTCAACCCCATGGGCACCATCCACGGTGGCTGGTATGCCACCCTGCTGGACTCCGCGCTGGGCTGTGCGGTGCAAACCATGCTGCCCGCCGGGCGGGGCTACACCACGGCCGAGCTGGGTGTGAATCTGGTGCGCGCCATTGGCGCCAAAGTTTCGCGGGTGCGCGCGGAGGGAAAAGTCGTCCATTGCGGCAAGCAACTGGCCACCGCCGAGGCCCGCCTGTTTGGCCCGGACGGCACGCTCTACGCCCATGCCACCACAACCTGTCTGGTGTTTGAAATGCCTGCGGCCAAAGCCGCGCATTGACGCCACAATCGGGGCTGGCCAATTCACCAAAACCCGACCGAGACCCTGACCATGCGACTTCTCCACACGATGCTGCGGGTGGGCAACCTGCAGCGCTCCATCAATTTTTACACCCAGATTCTGGGCATGCAACTGATCCGCACCTCGGAGAACCCGGAGTACAAATACTCTCTGGCCTTTGTGGGCTATGGCAACAACCCGGAGCACTCCGAGATTGAGCTCACCTACAACTGGGGCGTGGAGTCCTATGAGATGGGTACTGCCTTCGGACACATCGCCCTGGGCGTGCCCGATGTCTATGCGGCGTGCGAAAAAATTAAGGCCGCCGGTGGCAACGTCACACGCGAAGCCGGTCCCGTCAAGGGCGGCAGCACCGTCATTGCCTTTGTGACCGACCCGGACGGCTACAAGATCGAACTGATCCAGCGCGCCGACTAGGCCTGACGCGTGGCGTCAGGCCCCACCGCCTGCATCGTGACCCATGCGGCATCGGGCCGCCACGCAGCTGCCCAGGCTTGCACCGCTTCAGCGGGCATGGGGCGGGAAATGCCATAGCCCTGTGCCAGATCGCAACCCAGCTGAAGCAGCAAGGTGCCGTGCGCGACAGTCTCGACGCCTTCCGCAATGACCGAGCGCCGAAAGGCACTGGCCAAGCCGATGACGCCCTGCAAAATGGCCAGGTCGTCGGCATCCTCCAGCATGTCACGCACAAAGCTCTGGTCAATCTTGAGCAAGGTCACGCGCAACAGCTTGAGGTAAGTCAGCGACGAATAGCCCGTTCCAAAATCGTCCAGCGCAAAGGTCACGCCCATGCGGTCGCAGGCCTCAATCACCTGCGACACCTGCGCCATGTCATGGAGCGCGCTGGTCTCCAGTATTTCCAGTTCCAGACGGGACGGATGCACCTGCGGATGGGCCAACAGCAGCGCGCGTAGCCGATCCATGAAGTCTGCCCGCTGCAGCTGCAGTGCTCCCACATTGACGCTGACCGGCAGGTGCAGTCCGGCCTGGTCCCACAACTCCATCTGGCGCAGTGCTGTATCGATGACCCATTCGCCAATGGCAATCGCCAGAGGATGGTCTTCGATCGCAGGCAGGAACAGCGCCGGCGCCAACAGCCCCTTTTCCGGATGCTGCCAACGGATCAGCGCCTCCACACCCACCACAACGCCGGTGCGCATATTCACCTTGGGCTGGTAGTACAGTACAAACTCGCCGCGCTCCAGCGCCAGCCGGGTGCGCTCCAGGCCCTCGAAGTGACCGCGCAAACTGTCGTCCTGTTGGGCGTCAAATACATGGTACCGGTTCTTGCCCGCGACTTTGGCCTGGTACATGGCCTGGTCAGCCTGGCGCAACAGTTGGTCGGCGTCGATCTCTCTGGCTTGTGGATAGAACGTAACCCCCAGGCTGGCCGACGATTGCAGCACCAGATCACCGAATTGCACCGGCTCTGCCGCAGCGTGCAGTAAACGGGTTAGCAAGGGCATGCTTGAAGCCACACTGGCCTGGTCAATCAGAACCGCAACAAATTCGTCGCCCCCCATACGCGCCAGCGTATCGCCGTCCCGCAGTACCGCTTTCAAGTGGTGGGCCAACGCAATCAGCAAGTGGTCGCCAGCGCTATGGCCATGGCGGTCATTGACGGCCTTGAACCCGTCCAGATCCAGGTACACCACGGCCAATTGCTTGTCACGTCGCTGCGCCTGGTTCATGGCCTGCTGCAGGCGATCGGCCAGCAGCAGCCGATTGGGCAAGTTGGTCAACGCATCAAAATGGGCGATATGGTCAAGCTGGTTCTGGTGCTCCTTCAGCGCCGTGATGTCCGAAAACATGGCCAGATATTGCACCGTATGGCCCTGGGCGTCGCGCACCGCGCTGATGTTGAGCATCTCGGCAAACACTTCGCCGTCTTTGCGCCGGTTCCAGACTTCGCCACTCCAGCTACCCTGCTCCAGCAGGTCTTGCCACATGGCTGCATAGAACACCTTGTCCTGACGCCCGGAACTCAGCATGCTGGGGTTCTGACCGACGGCTTCTTCCCGCGAATACCCAGTGATGCGGGTGAACGATGCATTGACGTCCAGGATCGTTCCCTGGGCGTCGGTGATGGAGATGCCTTCGCGGGCATGGCTGAACACGCGGCCGGCCAACACCAGTTTCTCTTCGGCCGCTTTGCGCTCGGTGATGTCCCTTGCAATGAAAATGAAGTGCTGGTCCGGGCCGCCCGCCCCGTCCATGGCCGAGACTGAAATCTCAAACCAGCGCTGCCCCTGCGGCAAGGCCAGCGCATAGGTCCTGCCGGTTGAGAATCCCTTTTCCGCCGCCTCCTGAATGGCCTGCGCACAAACATCAGTGACATCGGCCGGCAAGACATCGGCAAAGGAATTGCCAATAAACACTTCGGGCGCCGCCGCCAGCAGGTCCGCCCGGTGGGAGTGGTATTGGTAGATCCTGCCATCCCTGCCAACTTCAAACAGCAGATCCGGAAAGGCATCGAGCGTGGCCTGCAACTGGCGCCGCGCGGCAGCCATCTCGGCTTCGGCCCGCTTTCGATCACTGATATCCAGAATCGTTCCCCGCATGCTGACCAGGCGCCCCTGCCCGTCGCGCTCCAACTGCCCCAATCCGTGCACCCAGCGCACGGCACCATCACTGGGCCTGACGATGCGGTATTCCTTGTCGAAGGTATGCCCTTGCTCCATGACCCTGGTTCGGAAATACTCCACCACCGCTGCGCGCTCGTCGGGATGCACCATTGCAGTCCATCCCTTGACGCTGCGGTCGTACGCAGCATCGATGCCAAACACCTGGTCGCACACCTCCGAACTCTTCCAGACACCGGTGCTGAAATTCAGCGCGTAGGAGCCCAGGCCGGCGATCTGTTGCGACTCCAGCAATAAGGCTTCACTACTCGAGACCGTTTTGAGCATGCGTTGCACGGTATGCAACTGACGCGCAATCAAGCCATACAACAACAGCGCGGTGACCCCCACAAACAACAAGCCTTTGAGTATGCTGACCAGAGCAGCTGTGCTCCGATCACCAAACAGCCAGGCAACGACCGTGTCTGACAGAAGAATCCACAATACCGCAACCAAAACATAGGCCAGAACGATTTTCAGGGCTGCACCAGCCCCCGGAGCAGGGTTGGCGGATTCTGTCAGTTTGTGGTCTTCAGGGCTCACGCGCGCAATCTCATCGGGGACGATGGCGTGAGTCTATTGCAGTATGCGTCCAAATACCATTGCGCGTGGCTGCGAAGGCGGCTACTCCGGAAGTCTGAGCGGCGCGGCTGCCGCTTAGCCCGCCTACTTGTCGTCGGTGTTGCGGTAGTGCTCCCGCCGACGCGCCTCGGAAACAAATTCTTCCAGGTCGGGGTCCATGGCATTGCGTGCAGAGACGATGCCCAGAACGTGGTCCCCGTCAACCACCGGCACGTGGCGAAAGCCTTTTTCCTGCATCAACAGCAGAGCATGTCCATACGATTTTCCCGGCCCCAGCGTGGCCGGATCGGATGTCATCACCGCGCTCAGTGGCGTGGTGTTGGCGTCCAGGCCCTTGGCCAGCACGCGGAAAACGGCATCCCGCTCGGTGAAGATACCCACCAGCAATGCGTTCTCGACGACCATGACAGCGCCCGTGTTCTTGGCCGCCATGCGTCTGGCGGCCTCACTGACCACCATGTCCGGCGGTGCTGTCAGAAGCTTCTTGGGCTTCATCAGGCTCTTGATTGGTAGATCGAACATATGGCATCACCCGTTGTCTTCATGCGGGGATGCTAGTCCTTCACCTACCAATCTCTTTGCCCTAGGTCAAACTCCCAACGAACAGCGCAGGATTACGCTGTCTTCAACGCCTGGGTATCGCGCGCCAACTGCGTCACGCGCGCCCAGTCGCCCTGGGCCAAGGCGTCTGCAGGAACCAGCCAGGAGCCGCCCACGCACACCACATTGGGAAGCGCCAGAAAGTCGGGCGCGTTGTGCAATGTCACGCCACCGGTGGGGCAGAACTTCACGTCAAAGAACGGCCCGCTCCAGGCCTTGAGCATGGCCGGTCCGCCGGCTTGCATGGCGGGAAAAAATTTGAGCTCGGCAAAGCCATCTTCCCGCGCCATCATGATTTCGCTGCCGGTGGCCACGCCTGGCAGCAGGGCAAGTCCGGCGTCCCGGCAGGCCTGGCCCACAGCACTGGTGTATCCGGGGCTGACTGCAAAACGTGCACCCGCCAAAGCAGCGGCTTGCGCATCGGCCCGGGTGCGCACCGTACCTGCGCCGACGACGGCTTCGGGAACGTCCCGCGCGATGGCTTCGATACAGGCCAGTGCTTGCGGCGTACGCAAGGTCACTTCCAGCATACGCACACCGCCCGCCACAAGCGCGCGCGCCATGGGAACAGCATGCGCCACATCGTTCAACACAATGACGGGAATGACAGAGGCATCCTGCATCACCTGCAGGGCCGTGAGAGTCTGAACTGAAAACATGGCAAATTCCAAATGGTGAAGGGATGGGAGATCAGGGCTTACAACCAGCTGCAGGCGCCCTCTTCCGCAGTCAGCGCAGCACGGCGCATACCAGCAAACAGCTCGCGGCCCATGCCCACCCCGTTGGCCGCGCGCAGAGCCTGTGGCATGGCCACGACCGGGCGTGCGTCCCATGCGGTCGCATCCACCAGGACCTGCAAGCTACCGGCCACGGCGTCCAGGCGAATGCGGTCACCACTTTGGACCTTGGCCAGCGGGCCACCCGCAGCTGCTTCCGGTGACACATGGATAGCAGCCGGTACCTTGCCGGATGCACCGCTCATGCGGCCGTCGGTGACCAGCGCCACGCGGTAGCCCTTGCCCTGCAAAACGGCCAGTGGCGGCGTGAGCTTGTGCAGCTCAGGCATGCCGTTGGCCTGTGGCCCCTGCCAGCGCACCACACAAATCACGTCATGGTTGAGTTCGTCCGCCTGAAAAGCATGGTGCAAGGCTTCCTGGGAGTCGAATACCCGGCAAGGTGCTTCAATTACATGGCGGTCATCGGGCACGGCCGACACCTTGATCACGCTGCGTCCCAAATTTCCCAGCAAGAGCTTGAGGCCACCGCTGGCACTGAAGGGCGCGCTCGCCGGGCGCACCACGCTCTCGTCTTTGCTAGCCCCCGCGTCCGCCCATTGCAACGCGCCGTCTGCGCCCGCCGAAGGAACGCCGGTGAATTCGCGCAGGCCACCTGCACGCACGGTCAACACATCGGCATGCAGGTATCCCGCGTCCAGCAACTCACGGATCACGAAGCCCGGGCCACCGGCGGCCTGGAACTGGTTCACATCGGCGCTACCGTTGGGGTAGACGCGCGTGAGCAGGGGCACCACATCCGACAGATCCGAAAAATCATTCCAGTCGATCACGATACCGGCGGCCCGTGCCACTGCCACCCAGTGGATCAGGTGGTTGGTCGAGCCGCCGGTGGCCAGCAGGGCCACCATGGCGTTGACGATGCAGCGCTCATCCACCAGCCGCCCAATGGGCGTAAAACGCCTGTTCTTGGTGATGTCCAGAACCGTGCGCACCGCCTCACGGGTCAGCTCGCTGCGCACGTCAGCGCCCGGGTTGATGAAGGCCGTGCCGGGCACGTGCAGGCCCATGGCCTCCAACAGCATCTGGTTGCTGTTGGCCGTGCCGTAGAAGGTGCAGGTGCCCATGCCGTGGTAGGCCGCAGACTCGGCTTCCAGCAGCTCCGCGCGGCCCACCAGCCCCTGCGCCGCCTTCTCGCGCACCTTGGCTTTTTCATTGTTGGACAGTCCCGACGTCATGGGGCCCGCGGGCACAAACACCGTGGGTAAATGGCCAAAGTGCAGCGCGCCAATCAACAGACCTGGCACGATCTTGTCGCAGACACCCAGCATCAGGGCGCAGTCGAACACGTCATGACTCAGCGAAATGGCGGTAGCCATGGCAATGGCGTCGCGGCTGAACAGGCTGAGCTCCATGCCCGGTGTGCCTTGGGTCACGCCATCGCACATGGCGGGCACGCCACCTGCCACCTGTGCAGTGGCACCCAGGCGGCGCGCCTCGGTCTTGATCAGGTCAGGGTAATGCTGCAGCGGTGCGTGCGCCGAGAGAATGTCGTTGTAGGCGTTGACGATGCCGATGTTGGGACCTTTTTCAGCTACCACCCGGAATTTGGTGATGCCGGTGACGCGGGCCTTGTCCCCATCGGGCATGGCGGCAAAGGCATGGGCCACGTTGGCACAGCCCATGCGTTCGGCCCCGGGTTTACGCTGTGCGGCTTCGTGCAGCCGCTCCAGGTAGGCAGTGCGGGACGCAAGACTGCGGGCGCGAACGCGCTCAGTAACAGCGGCAACGGTGGGGTGCAAGGGTGTGGGGTTTGGCATGGTGAGCCTGTAACATGACTACGGCTCTCATGGTAACTTGGTTACATACCGCTTGCACAGCCTGGAGTAACCAGTGCGTTACCAAATACACGCGGCCCTTGCCGCCGCGTCAGCCTAGAAAGACTCCCAATTGTCATCCGCAGCAGCAGCCGGCTTTTTGGCTGGGGGAGCCACCTGTGCGCGGGGCGCCGCCAGCTTTTGCAGGGGTTTCGCCAGAGATTTGACAGCGGGTCTGGGGACGGGCGCCGGCGCTGGCCGACGTGCCGGAGCCATGGAGTGCCCCGCTGATCGATGCCGCAGGGGCGCGGCTGGCGCCGCAGCCTGGCCACCTGGCAATTTGAACTCGCCGACCAGACGGTGCAACTTTTCCGCCTGGGACTTCAGGCTTTCGGCGGCAGCCGTTTCCTGTTCCACCATCGCGGCGTTCTGCTGCATGGCAACATCCAGATGCTCCAGCGTGGTCGCAATGTCCTGCAACCCCTGCGTCTGCTGACGCGACATGCCACTGGCCTCAACGATCAACCCCGACACCGCTTCGATCGCCTTGACGACTTCCCCCATCTTCGTGCCAGCGTCGTTGACCAGGCCCGCTCCCTTTTCCACCTGCTCGACGGAAGCCGTGATCAGACTCTTGATTTCCTTGGCCGCTTCGGCCGAGCGGCCGGCCAGTGAGCGCACCTCGCTGGCGACGACCGCAAACCCCCGGCCCTGCTCGCCGGCCCGGGCGGCCTCCACGGCCGCATTGAGGGCCAGAATATTGGTCTGAAACGCAATGCCGTCGATGACGGAGATGATGTCGGCAATCTTGCGCGAGGAGTTGCTCACCTCGCCCATGGCAGCCACGGCCTGGTCCACCACTGCGCCGCTGGTATGCACCAGGGCACTGGTGCCCTGGCTCAGGCTGGTGGCCTTTTGCATGGCGTCGGCACTCTGCGCAGCGGCGTCCGTCATTTGCTTCATGGCGCTGGTCGCCGATTGCAGTTCGGCGCTGCCTTGTTCGGTCCTGCGGCTCAAATCCTGATTGCCTGCCGCAATTTCACTGGACGCATTGCTCACCTGCCAAGCCCCATCATTGAGCGAGCCCAGCATGGAGCGAATGCGAACCTGCAGGGCTTGCATGGTTCCCAGCCCTTCGCGCAGGGTGGGATTGCCAAACGCCACGGCAACATCCCGGGTCAGGTCGCCGTCACCCATGCGCTGGGCACCCGAGATGAGCTCCTCCACGAACTGTCGACTGGCCATGGCGCTGTCCAGGTACAGCCACAACATGAAAACACCAATACCCAGGCTGCTCAAGATCAGCGCGAGTTTGTCCCAGTCCATCAACACGCCGGTGACCACCACCACCTGCAGGGTGATGTTGAGCAACAACTGGATCAGCACGCGCTGCTTGAGCGTGAGGCTATTGAACATGCTTCGGTCTCCTCGAGAGGGAATGTCGGGGTCCTGGTGCAGGACCGCCATGGCCCGGACAAGCATACCAGCGATATCGCGTGTAGGTACCTTGCTACCATGCCTGATCCATGGGAGATTTGTATGCGCGTGACACCCCCCAAACCCGCCCGCATGGGTCGACGCGACCTGTTGCAGTGGGCCAGCGCCAGCGCGGCCACGCTGTCACTTTCCGGCCACGCATGGAGCCAATCCCGCTTTGGGGACTATCCTTTCCAACTGGGCGTCGCCAGCGGCTCACCAACACACGATTCGGTGGTGTTGTGGACGCGACTGGTGCAGAACGGTTGGTTCGGTGGTTCCAGTCTGGGACGGCAGCCGATTACCGTACGCTGGGAATTGGCACACGACGCGCAGTTCACCCGCATCGTGCAAAGCGGTCAGGCCCAGGCCATGGCGGAGCTGGCCCATTCGGTGCATGTGGAGCTGACCGGCCTGCAGGCCGACCGCTGGTACTTTTACCGCTTCATGGCCGGTGATGCCGTCAGCGCGACCGGGCGCACGCGCACCTTTCCCGCGCCGGATGCAGACGCCGCCAGCCTGCGCCTGGCCTTTGCCTCCTGCCAGCGCTGGGAGCATGGCTACTTCAGTGCCTACCGCCACATGGCCGCGGAAAACCTGGACGTGGTCCTGTTCCTGGGCGACTACATCTACGAATACCCGGCGGCGGCCAATGCCGTGCGCCTTCCCTCGGGCGGCTGGGTGCTGACGCTGGACGACTACCGCGCCCGCTACGCGCTGCACAGGGGCGATGCTGACCTGCAGGCCATGCATGCGGCCTGTCCCTGGCTGGTGACCTGGGATGACCATGAGGTGCAGAACGACTACGCTGGCGTGCACCCCGGTGACAGCGGCGCGCCTGTGGCCAATTTCCTGGCACGCCGCGCGGCCGCCTACCAGGCATATTACGAACACATGCCACTGCGTGCCAGCGTCTTGACCCAGGGGGTGGGTGGCCTGGCGCGTGGAGCCGAAATGCGCCTCTATGACCGCATACCCTTTGGCACGCTCGCGACGCTGTACCTGCTGGACGACCGCCAGTACCGCGACGTCCAAGCCTGCACACCGGGCGAAAAACCCGGATCTGGCATCGTCGATCCGGCCCAGTGTGCCAGTTGGAAGGACTCCCAGCGCACGCTGCTGGGTGCCGCGCAAGAACGCTGGCTGGACCAGACACTGGCCCAGGGCAGCAAGGGATGGAACGTGATCGGCCAGCAAACCTTGTTGGGCACCCGCAACTTCAAGGCCGGTGCAGTGCAGTCTCTGTGGAACGATGGCTGGGACGGCTACCCCGCAGCCCGCCAACGGCTGACCGCATCGCTGCAACGCCACCACGTCGCCAACCCGGTCGTGCTGGGCGGAGACGTGCACGAAAACTGGGTCGGCCATGTGAAGGCCGACTACGCCAAGCCCGACAGTGCCGCCGTTGGCGTGGAGTTTTGCGGCACCGGCATTACCTCGCGCGGTGGCGGCAACGCCAAGATCGCGGCACGCCTGGCCGAAAATCCGCATTTCGTTTTTGCGGACGGCGAGCGCAGGGGCTACGGCGTGGTAGACATCACACCCCAACAACTGACGACCACGCTGCGCGTGGTGGACAACGTGACGTGCAAGGACACGCGCATCGAGACCCTGGCGCAGTTCACGGTGCAGGCGGGTAAGCCCAGCGTGCAGCGCGTGGCCTGAATACACTCCATACGATACCCAACATGCCCATTTCCCGAATTGACCTGCAACTGTGCGTGCTGGCCTGCACCATTGCTTCGCCCGCCCTGGGTGGCACCAGCGCACCGCCGCAAGCCGGGCTTGCTCCAAGCGTTCGTGTCCAAACCGTCAAGGTAGCGGGTCTGCAGCAACCGGCCCAGATTCTGGTGGACCGCTGGGGCGTGCCGCACATCTATGCGGCGAGCCAGGAAGATGCCTTTTTCGTGCAGGGCTACAACGCGGCGCGCGACCGGCTGTTCCAGATCGATCTGTGGCGCCGCCGGGGTCTGGGGCGCCTGTCCGAGGTTTTCGGGCCGGGCTTTGTGGAACAGGACACCGCCAGCCGGTTGTTTTTGTACCGTGGTGACATGCAAAGGGAATGGCAGGCCTACGGAAAGAATGCCCAGGGCATCGCCGAGCACTTTGTAGCCGGCATCAATGCCTACATCGACGCAGTGGCAACAGACCCGCAGAAGTTGCCGCTGGAGTTTCGGCAGTTCGCCTACGCCCCTGAAAAGTGGCAGGCCGACGACGTGGTACGCATCCGCAGCCACGCCCTGACACGCAACCTGACCTCCGAAGTGTCACGCGCCTACGTGACCTGCCATGCCGACCTCAAGACCGATGCGCTGCGCATCCAGCTGTCACCACCGTGGGAAACCCGGGTGCCCGAGGGACTCGACCCATGCCTTCCCAAAGACCTGTTGAAAGTATTCCAGTTGGCAACCCAGGGCGTCGTCCTGGGCAAAGCTGCGCTGCAAACCAGTGACGCCGGCGCGGCCACCGTCACATCCTCGACCGAGGGCAGCAACGCCTGGGTGCTTGCGCCGTCCCGAACCACGACCGGCCGCGCCATGCTGGCCAGCGACCCGCACCGGGCCTATTCGGCGCCATCGCTGCGTTACATCGCCCACCTCAACGCGCCGAGACTCAACGTCATGGGCGCGGGTGAGCCTGCGCTGCCCGGCATCTCCATAGGCCACAACGGCAGTATCGCCTTTGGCCTGACCATCTTCAGCATAGACCAGGAAGACCTCTACACCTATGCACTCAATCCCGCCAACCCATTGGAGTACCGTTACCAGGGACAGTGGGAAAAAATGACGGTGCTGCGCGAACCGGTCGCCGTCAAAGGCACGCGCGCCGTTGATGTGGAATTGCGGTTCACCCGCCACGGTCCGGTCATCTATACGGAGGGCAGCAAGAACCGCGCATTCGCGGTGCGTTCCGCGTGGTTCGAGCCCGGCATGGCGCCCTACTTTGGCAGCGTGGGCTATATGTATGCGACCAATTTTCAGGAATTCCGGCAAGCCATGTCGCACTGGGGCGCGCCCAGTGAAAACCAGGTCTACGCGGACACCCTGGGCAACATTGGCTGGGTATCCGGTGGACTCGCACCGGTCCGCCCCAACTGGGACGGACTGCTGCCCGTGCCCGGCGACGGACGTTATGAATGGGCCGGCTTTCTCGCGGGCGACCAATTGCCCTGGGCCTACAACCCCAAGGCCGGATGGTTCGCCAGCGCCAACGAAATGAACCTGCCGCCGGACTACCCCTACCGTACGCGCAAACTGGGCTTCGAATGGCCCAGCAGCGACCGCTACCAACGGCTGCGCGAAGTGCTGTCCAGGCCCACGCCCCTGTCGCCGGAAGACTCCATGCGTCTGCAAAACGACGTCGTGTCGGTGCCCGCGCGCCGTATCGTTGCCTTGCTCAAAAACCTCCGCACCAACGACAGCAAAACCCAGGCGGCCCTGCAACTGCTGCGCGGGTGGGACGGCGTTGAAAGCGCGGAATCCGGTGCAGCCGCGTTGTTTGAGGTCTGGTGGTCGCGCTATCTGGGCTACGTCTTCAAGGAGGTGGTGCTCAGCAAGCCAGCGGCCGCCACCATAGCCATGCCCGACCCCACCGTCCTGCTGGACGGACTGGAAAAACCCGACACCGTTTTCGGCAACGACGCGCTCGCCAAGCGGGACTGGGTGCTGCTGGCCAGCCTGAACATGGCATGGGTGAACACCGAAAAACTGCTGGGCAGCGACCCCCGGCAATGGCAGTGGGGAAAACTGCACCACGCCCTGGCACCCCACCCATTCGCACCCGCCGTCGACACCGCGCTGGCGGCCCGGCTGAACGTAGGCCCGTTGCCCAAGCACGGCAGCGGCAGCACAGTCAACCAGTCAAGCTACGACCCCAGGAACTTCCGACAGTTGGGAGGGCCATCCTTTCGCGTCGTGGTCGATGTCGGCAACTGGGACAACTCCCGGGCCATCAACATGCCCGGGCAATCCGGCGACCCGGACAGCCCCCACTACCGAGATCTGAGCAAGCTGTGGCTCAAGGGCGAGTACTTTCCGCTGCTGTACTCCCGCAAGCGCATTGAAGCGGCCACCGTTCTGCGCATTGAGCTGCAACCCTAGAGATGTAGCCCCCACGGTCGCCCATTGCATGTGGCTACCTGCCCCCCGAGGGGGCCGTGTTTCACCTTGGGGCGGCCCGGCGGTGAAACCTAGCGTCGCATGGCGGGTGTGGTGCGGTAGGTGAAGGCGCGCCAGACCCACTCCATGGGTCCAAACCGGTAGCGCGCCAGCCACCAATGGCTCAGCGCAATTTGCACAGCGAACACGCAGACCACAAACACCACCTGCATGGCCCGCCCCATGCCCCACTGGCCCAATCCGTATCCATAGAAGTACGCCGAACACAGAACCGACTGCAGCAGGTAGTTGGTCAGCGCCATGCGGCCCGCAGGGGCCAGCACCCGTATGCGGGATAAAACCGATTGGCTGTGCAACATCAGCACCACCAGGCCCACATAACCCAGGCACGCCGGCAGGTTGCCCAGCATCATGAGGCCTCTGGCGAACTGGAAACCGTCGTGGTTGTCCCCGGCCACGTGCGACACCGCCACCATGCTGCCCAGGAGGCCCATTCCAATGCCAATTGGCAGCCCGTAGACGGCGAGTTTGCGAAACAGGGGCAGATGCGCGCGCGTGTTTTCCATGACACCCGAACGCACAAACCAGCTGCCCAACAAAAACATGGCCACCAGAACCGTAGCAAATCCGGCGTCGCCAGCCATCTTTTCGGGGAACCGCCGCCCCCGCATCTCGACGGCTTCCAGATAGCTGCCGCTGGACAGAATCCGCACTTCTTTGGCAATATTCTCCTGCCGCGTGACCAGTCGCGTGGCTTGCTCGGCCTTCTTCTGCTCCAGCTTCTTCTGCGCAGCCTTTTCGGTCTCGGTTTTGTCCGCCGAACGGGCCGCAGCAGCCGGACTGGCGACAGGCGTAGCCGGCTCTTCCGGGGTGAGGTATTGCACCGCACCGAAGAACGTCATGATCACAAAGGAGACGGTGTAGATGGTCACGCCCAGGCGCAGCTCACGCGCCGCGGGCGGGTCTTTGTATGCTGCCGACAGCACCGACAGCACCAGCAGGATCACCGCGAACAGGCTGACCGGAACCCGTGGCTCCTTCGGACCATCGGGCAGCGACCAGAACACGATGGCGGCGACCAGCGCCACCACCCCCAGGACCAGAAACAGCAGCGACAGGCGCGGCAGGCTGTGGCCGCGCACCGTGATGCGCTTCTCATCCCGCACATACAGCGATATCAAGGCGACAAAGCCCAGCGCGCCCGCAATTCCATAGACCGGATCCAGCCCCGTCGCCATGCCGAACCCGACCAGCACCAGCACGGCCAGCAGAATCGGCTTCCACGTGCCATACAACAGGATCAGCAGGGCGCCCGCACCCACGGCATAGCTGAAGAGGATGTCGCCCGCCCACAAGAAGATATAGTGCGCCGCGCCGAAAACCGCCAGGCCCAGAATGCGGCGCAGATAGGGTGCCAGAAAGGGCCGCCCGGCCCGCTCGGCCCGGGTCAGCATCACTGCAAAGCCCATGCCGAAGAGCAGAGAAAAAATGGTCCAGAACTTGCCCTGCACAAAGTAGGAAATGAACCAGCTGGCCAACCAGTCAACCCCCGTCAAGCCCAGGGGCATGCCCTCGCCGATACCGTTCATGGAGCGGTTGAAGAATTCAATATTCATCAGAAAGATGCCGAACAGTGCGAAACCCCGTACCACGTCGAGTGCCTCGATGCGCGCATCCGGGTTGACAGGTGACGTTGGCGACGCGGTGGACGCGCGCAACATTTCTTCTTGCATAGGTGCTCCTTGTTTGACAGCAGGCACTCTACCCGTTTACCCCGCGATACGCCGGGAATTTGCGACGGGCTGCAAACGGCGGCGATGGACGCAGCCTGAGCCGTGTGCACTTGCAACATTTGGTGGCATTTGAGCCAAGGATGTTGCAATTGACCTAGGGTTTCTACCGGGTCACGGGGCTAGTATGCAGGCTCCCAAACTTTGAAAGCAGACCGATGTCCATACAACCTCCATTCTTTGGCAAGCGCCCCGCCGATCCAGCACCCACCCGTTCGCCCACAGGCCAGCCCGGCAGCCTGTCCGGCTCCGCCAGCGCAGGCGCAGGCGCTGCCCCGGTTGCCGCAGTGGCCCCGGCCACAGGACCCATGACAGGCGCTGGCAATCCGGCTGCGCCGCTCTCCGGCGCGCCCACCAAGGAAGGCGGCAGCAAGCTGACGGTTGGGCCAAACATCAAGCTCAAAGGCGTGGAGATAACCGACTGCGACACCCTGGTGGTCGAAGGCACGGTGGAGGCAACCATGGATTCACGGGTCATGCACATCACCGAGATCGGCGCTTTCAAAGGTTCCGCCGATATCGACTACGCCGAGATCCATGGCGAGTTCAATGGAGACTTGACGGTTCGTCAAAAGCTGGTGATCTATTCCACGGGACGGGTTAGCGGCAAGATCCGCTACGGCAAGGTGGTGATCCAGGAGGGGGGACAACTGATGGGCGACATCCAGTTTGGCGCGGCCATGGACACCAAAATCCTGCCCCCTCCCAAAGTAGGCATGCTGACAGCGGCGTGAGGAGCCAAGCGGGGCGCGCAGAGGCGCGTCCTCTGTGGCGCGCTTCTATACTGCGTGCATGACCCACATCGCAGACCTTCGCAAGAGCTACGAACGCGCCGAACTCGACGAGGCGGCCTCGCACGCCGACCCGATGCAGCAATTTGACCAGTGGCTCAAGGAAGCCATTGCGTCCGAAGTCCCCGAACCCAACGCCATGACGCTGGCCACCGTGGCCGGCAACCTGCGCCCGTCCACCCGCGTGGTGCTGATCAAGGGCTACGACGCGCAGGGCATCACCTGGTACACCAACTACGAAAGCCGCAAGGGCCGCGAACTGGCCGGCAACCCGTTTGCCGCGCTGCAGTTCCACTGGGTCGAGCTGGAACGCGTGGTCCGAATCGAAGGGCTGGTGGAGCGCGTCAGCGCCGCAGAAAGCGATGCCTACTTTCACACCCGTCCGCTGGACTCGCGCCTGGGCGCCTGGGCCTCACCGCAAAGCGAGGTGATACCGGGGCGGGGCGTGCTGGTAGCCAATGCCGCCAAATATGCGGCCCAGTTTTTGTTGCACCCCCCGCGCCCGCCGCACTGGGGTGGCTACCGCCTGAAGCCCGACAACTGGCAGTTCTGGCAGGGTCGCAAGAGCCGCCTGCATGACCGCCTGCGCTACACGCCGGCGCCCGACGGACAGTGGTTGCGCGAGCGGCTGGCGCCCTAGGCATACGCCCAACCATGCATACCTCCCTGCCCCTGCGGCACTTCCTGCTGGCCCTGGCCGTCGTCGCCGTCTGGGGCACCAACTTCGTCGTCATCAAGCTGGCCCTGGGCCACATGCCACCCCTGCTGTTTGCCACGCTGCGCTTTGCCGTGGCGGTGCTGCCTGCCATCTTCTTCCTGCCGCGCCCCGCCGTGTCATGGCGCAATCTGGCGGCCTACGGGCTGCTGATTGGCGTGGGCCAGTTCGGCCTGCTGTTTGTCGCCATGAATGGCCATATCTCGCCGGGACTGGCCTCGCTGGTGATCCAGGTCCAGGTGTTCTTCACCATCGGCCTGGCCATGCGCCTGTCGGGGGAGCGGCTGCAGGCCGTGCAGTGGCTGGCGCTGGTGCTGGCCACTGGCGGCATTGCCACCATCGTCATGCACACCGACGGCAGCACCACGGTGCTGGGGCTGGGGCTGATCCTGCTGGCGGCCATGTCGTGGGCCGGCGGCAACATCGTTTCGCGCAAGGCCGGCCAGGTGAACATGGTGGCCTATGTGGTGTGGTCCAGCGTGTTTGCGGTGCCGCCGCTGCTGGCGCTGACCCTGGCCGTGGAAGGCTGGGATGCGGTCGCTGCCGGCCTGCAGCAGGCCGATACCGGTACCTGGGCGGCCGTGGCCTGGCAGGCCTGGGGCAACTCGCTATTTGGCTACGCGGCCTGGGGCTGGCTGCTGGCGCGCTACCCTGCCGCCACCATCACGCCGATGGCGCTGCTGGTGCCGCTGTTTGGCATGGGCGGCTCGGCGCTGATGCTGGGCGAGGGACTACCGGCCTGGAAGCTGATAGCCGCTGCGCTGGTGATGGGCGGCCTGGCGCTGAACCTGCTGTGGCCGCACGTGCGGGCGCGGCTGATGGCGCGCTGAGCGGTCAATCGTCGGCAATCGCCTTGAGCTGCTTGGCGCGCAGATTCTCCGGCATGCGCAGCGTGGCACGGTCCCACTGCTCGATGCGCAGGATTTCATCCATGCAGTCCTGCAAATGGGCATGCGTTGCAATGGCGGCCTCGGCAATCGCGCGGTGCACGCGGCCGTCGTTGTCGGGGCCGGCAATGCACCCCAACTGGTAACGGTACAGGCTGCGCACAGTGCGTATGGTTTCGGCTACCTGCGCGGGACAGGCGCACATGTAGATCAGGCCTTCCGCGATGACCTGCTCCAGTTCCTGATCGGAGAAGCGCTCTTCGTAGTCCATGGCCAATCTCACTTCACCGCCACAGCGTCGCTGATGCGGTAGTACAGGCCATAGGGGTCATCCTTGAGCACGGCAAACTGGCCTTCGACGACGACCGGCTCCAGCGTGTACTTGACAGGAGTCTTGGTCTTGACCTCGACCATGCTTTCCGGCCCGCCTGGCACACAGAAGGAACAGGTCAGCGGCACCGAACTGATCAGGAAATGCTTTTGCTTCTCGCCCGGCTCCAGCGGCATCATGAAGCCCTGCACACGCTGGCTCTTCTGGTTGAGCGCCATCACCGGAGCCGTAAACACCGGCAGCATGCGGTTCTTTTCCACCTTGGTCTTCACGTCGGTCAGCACTGACCAGGGCACCACGTCGGCACGCTCCTGCAACGGGGCAAATGGGCTGTTGGGGCTGTGCACACCGGCGCCGGTGCCGGCGGGAATGCCCGCGGCGTTGGTGGAACCCTGCTGCGCCACACCCAGTACTGGCAAAAAACCTGCGCCCAGGAGGGCAACGATGGCTAAACGGCGGGTGGCAATACGTTTCATGGTGAACTCCTGAATCTGGACATCTTAGTGCGCGTGCTTCATTCCGCAAAACTTGCCAATGGCCAGCCCCTTGCAGGCCGCCAACAGCTCTTTGTTGCACACATCCTCCGTCTTGCGGGACTCCAGACACTTGGCCGCAGCTTCATGGGCAGCGGCCATGGCGCGGTGGCGGGCGATGTCTTCCCGGGTTTCCTTGTCGCCGTGCGACTCGAATGCTATACAAATAGTAGCACTACAAGCAATAACGACGAGGGCCAGGATCTGCTTTTTCATATGAAATCCGGTAAGTATCAATGCAGTAGGACCTAGCGGCCCTGCAGAAGTTCCAGCACGCTGACGCGGTAGGCACCCAGGGCCGGCAGCAGTGCAGCGCCCAAGGATACGCCCAGCGCCAGGGCCGGCACGACGGCCAGTTCGCTCGGCCAGACCATGCCGCCAATCAGCAGCGTGGTGTCCAGCTTCAAAAACCAGCCCAGCGCCGCCGCAAAACCCTGGCCCAGCAGCAGGCCCAGGGCGGCGGCCAACAGGCCCAGCCAGACGGCCTCGCATAGCAAGAGCGCCGCCACCTTGGCCGGAGGTGCGCCCAGCATGCGCAACAGTGCCAGATCGCCCCGGCGCTCGCGCACGGCGCTCCACAAGGCGATGAAGACGCTTAAAGCGGCGGTCAGCAGCAGCACACCGGCAAAGGCACGCAGCACGTCTGTGCCCAGACCCAGCATGTTGAGCAGGCGGCTGATTTCCAGCGCCGGGGCGGCGGCCTGCATCTCGGTGCTGGTGTTGACATAGCGCGGAAAGCTCAGCGCCGCCATCGGCGTTTTGTATTTCACCAGGGCCATGGTGACTTCGCGGTCTTCCTCCATGGCCTTGCGGTCGTCGTCGTCCAGCGCGGTGAAGTCTTCGTGCACCTTCCAGACCGAGGCGGAGTCAGTCAGGATCAGCCGGTCCAACACGCTGCCGCTGGGCGCCAGGATGCCAACCACGGTGTAGGCGCTGTCGCCATGCGCGTGGCCACCGGCGCCCAGGCCGTGGGTTCCGACAAAGCGTTGCCCCAGCGTGGCGCCCAACTTGGCGGCGGCGGTGGCGCCCAGCACCACCTGCATGGGCGCATCCCACAGGCGGCCCTGGGCCAGCGTGGCTTCGTAGTGCGTGAGGTAGGCGTGCGAGGTGCCGACGATGCGGTAGCCGCGGAAGTTGTCCCCCAGGCTGATGGGGATGACGCTGGCGACCATGGGGTGCTTCTCCAGCGCCCTGACGGCCTGCAACGGCACATTGCCCGGTGGCACGTCGATGTGCAGCACCCCGCTCAGGATGAGCTGCATCGGGCTGCCCTTGGCCCCCACGACCACGTCGATGCCCGCCAGGTCGCGGTCAAACGCGCGGCTGAGCTGGTGGCCCACCAACAGCAGGAAGGTGATGGACGCCAGCCCCAGGCTCAGCAGCAGCACATTGAGGGCCGCACCCAGCGGGCGGGACCACAGGTAGCGCCAGGCAAGGGCCAGGGTCTTCATGCTAGCGTTTTCATAGCGACATGCGCAACAACCACGAGGGCTGGATGCCGATTTGGTCATGGGTATCGGGCGCAATCAGCCCCGCCACCCGGGCGTCGTGCGTGGCAATGACCAGCGTGGCGCCCTGCTGCAGCGCGGCGGACAGCAACAGGCCCACCGCCTGGGCGGCGGATGCGTCATCCAGGCTGGCCGTGGGTTCGTCCGCCAGGATCACCCGGGGCTGCAGCAACACGGCCCGCGCCAGCGCCACGCGCTGTGCCTGCCCGCCCGAGAGCTCACCCGGCTTGCGCTGGGCCAAATCTGCCACGCCCAAGGTTTGCAGAGCGGCATGGATGCGGGAGGTATCTTCAGGTTGCCCGGCCGCCCACTGCGCCATCGCCAGATTCTGGTAGACGCTGAGCGCCGCACTCAAGTGAAGTCTTTGGGGTAAGAAGCCGATAGCCCTCGCCCGCCATGCATCTGCCGCTACGGATTTGAGAGCATTCAGTGGCTGATCCGCCACCACCAGCGCACCAGCGGTGGGTGCTACCAGGGCGGCCACCAGGGCCAGCCAGGTGGACTTGCCGCAGCCCGAGGGGCCGCTCAGCAGCAGCACCGCGCCCTGCGGCACCTCCACGTCCGGAAAGGCCAGCAGTGGGCCATTGGGATACTGGTAGCGCAGGCCCTGGGTGCGGATCATGGCTACTGGTGCTGCGAGTCAGGGGCTCGCCGGGCCGATCGGTTTACTCCTGCACCGTGCGAATGGTGTCGCGTCCGTGGCGGTCTTTGGCACGGCCCAGCTCGGTGTCGAGCAAGCGGGTCAGCTTGTCCACCGCATCGGTGAAGGCGGCGGCCATCTTGTCGGCATCAGCCGTCACGGTAACGGCGGGCCGACCGGCCACGCGGGCTTCCAGGCGGCAGCGCTTGTCGTTGGTACCGGACTTGCCGGCGTCCACGTCGGTCAAAAAGGCTTCGACGCGGGTGACGGTTTCGGCAAAGCGGGCCAGACGGGTTTTGGTTTCGTCCTGAACCCATTGGGCGAGCGACTCGCCGCCCTGGATGTGGTCATCGGTGTGTACTTGTACTTGCATAGATCTTCTCCTGGTTGGGGCCCGTCGCCGGTGGCATGACGGGCCGACAAACCTTTATAGCACGCAGGCCGCAGTATGTTTTGCGGTGGCTCAAACTGCGCAATTAAAAGGGTTAATCCACGCCTTGCGACAAGGCAATCGCAAACTGGCAGATGTCGGGCTCGTCCGTTGCGAGCTTCACCATCTTCTCAAAGCGAAATCCCAGTTTCTCCAGCATGCGACTGGAATCGACGTTGTCGGGGTTGACCACGGCGATGACACGCCGCAGTCCATGCAGGCGTGCCGCACTGTCCAGCACCGCGCGCGTCGCCTCGGCCGCATAGCCCTGGCCACAGAACTCGGGCAACAGCGCGTACCCGATATCCACATCTTCAAAGGCGTCGCGCTGAATCAGGCCGCACATGCCAATGACCTCGCCCGTCGCCTTCAACTCCACGCGGTTCAGCCCAAAGCCGTGACGCGCCACACTCGCAATGGGGCCGTTGCGCAGATATACCCGTGCATCGTCCAGTGTGCGCACCCCCTTGTCGGCGATGTGGCGGATGAAGGTCGGCTCGTTGAGCAGCCGCACAATAAACGCCGCGTCGTCGACGGATAAGTGGCGCACCCGCAGACGTTCTGTTTCAGCCACGACCATGCGAACCGCTCCCTGCAAGAAACATAAATGGTGGGTCATCGTACCCGCAGGACGCATCCGCGGCAGACAGCACCCTGCGCCCGGTAAAATCATGGGCTCTGACCGAACTGACCCCACCATGACCGACACCGCATCCACTCCTCCCGCACAACCCGGCCTGCAATCCCTCTCCAAGTCCTTCGAGCCCGCCGCGCTGGAAGCCCATTGGGGACCCGAGTGGGAAAAGCGCGGTTATGGCGTGGCCGGCTACCGCGGCACGCAGGCGCCTAAAGAGGGCCAGCCCTCCTTTGCGATCCAGCTGCCGCCGCCCAATGTGACCGGCACGCTGCACATGGGCCATGCGTTCAACCAGACCATCATGGACAGCCTGACGCGCTACCACCGCATGCTGGGCGCCAACACGGCGTGGATTCCCGGTACCGACCACGCCGGCATTGCCACCCAGATCGTTGTGGAACGCCAGTTGCAGGACCAAAAAGTCAGCCGCCACGACCTGGGCCGCAAGGCCTTCGTCGAGAAGGTCTGGGAGTGGAAAGAGAAGTCGGGCAACACCATCACCACCCAGATGCGCCGCATGGGCGACAGCGTGGACTGGAGCCGCGAATACTTCACCATGGACGACAAGCTGTCCAAGACGGTGACCGAAACCTTTGTGCAGCTGTATGAGCAGGGCCTGATCTACCGCGGCAAGCGCCTGGTGAACTGGGACCCGGTGCTGATGAGCGCTGTGTCCGACCTGGAGGTGGAGAGCGAAGAGGAAGATGGCTCGCTGTGGCACATCCGCTACCCGTTTGCTGACGGCCCGCAGCTGGTCAACGGTGAGCTGGTGGAAGGCCTGGTGGTGGCCACCACCCGCCCCGAGACCATGCTGGGCGACGTCGCCGCCATGGTGCACCCCGAGGACGAGCGCTATGCCCACCTGATCGGCAAGCACGTCACCCTGCCCCTGTGCAACCGCACCATTCCCGTGATTGCAGACGACTACGTGGACAAGGCCTTTGGCACCGGCGTGGTCAAGGTCACACCGGCGCACGACCAGAACGACTACGCGGTGGGCCAGCGCCACCAGTTGCCCATGATCTGTGTGCTGACGCTGGACGCCAAGATTGACAGCAACGCACCGGCCCCCTATGTCGGCATGGACCGCTTTGCCGCCCGCAAACAAATCGTCAAGGACCTGGACGCCCTGGGCCTGCTGGTCGAAGTGAAAAAACACAAGCTGATGGTGCCGCGCTGCGCCCGCACGGGCCAGGTCATAGAGCCCATGCTCACCGACCAGTGGTTTGTGGCCATGAACAAGGTCAGCCCCCAGGACGCCACCGGCAAATCCATCGCCCAGAAGGCCATTGACGCCGTGCAGTCCGGTGAAGTGCGTTTTGTGCCCGAGAACTGGATCAACACCTACAACCAGTGGATGAACAACATCACCGACTGGTGCATCAGCCGCCAGCTCTGGTGGGGCCACCAAATTCCGGCCTGGTACGACGAAGACGGCAAGGTCTATGTGGCCCGCAACGAGGCCGAGGCACAAGCCCAGGCACCGGGCAAGACACTGCGCCGTGACGAAGACGTGCTGGACACGTGGTATTCATCTGCCCTCGTTCCGTTTAGCACCATGGGCTGGCCCAACCAGGGCGAAAGTGCCACGGAAGACTACAACCTGTACCTGCCATCCTCCGTGCTGGTCACCGGCTACGACATCATTTTCTTCTGGGTCGCCCGCATGATCATGATGACCACGCACTTCACCGGACGCGTGCCATTCAAGCATGTCTACATCCACGGCCTGGTGCGCGATGCGCAAGGCAAGAAGATGAGTAAGTCCGAAGGCAATGTGCTGGACCCGGTCGACCTGATCGACGGCATCGAACTGGCGCCCCTGCTGGACAAGCGCTCCGAAGGCCTGCGCAAACCCGAGACCGCACCCCAGGTGCGCAAGAACACCCAAAAGGAATTCCCCGAGGGCATTCCCGCCTTTGGCGCCGACGCCTTGCGCTTTACCTTTGCGTCACTGGCCTCGCTGGGTCGCAGCATCAACTTCGACAGCAAGCGCTGCGAGGGCTACCGCAACTTCTGCAACAAACTGTGGAACGCCACCCGCTTTGTACTGATGAACTGTGAAGGCCAGGACTGCGGCCTGCAAGAGCACACCAAGGAGCAGTGCGCCGTGGGGGGTGAAGCGCACGGTTATCTGGACTTCAGCGCGCCCGACCGCTGGATCGTCTCGCTGCTGCAAAAGGCCGAGGCCGAAGTGGCCCAGGGCTTTGCCGACTACCGCCTGGACAACGTCGCCAACACGATTTACGACTTTGCCTGGAACGAGGTTTGCGACTGGTACCTGGAAATTGCCAAGGTGCAAATCCAGACCGGCACGCCCGCGCAGCAGCGCGCCACCCGCCGCACCCTGATCCGCACGCTGGAGACCCTGCTGCGGCTGGCCCACCCGATCACGCCCTTCATCACCGAAGCGCTGTGGCAGCAGGTGGCGCCGGTTGCTGGACGCTACCCTTCCAGCGCCGATACAGCGGGTCAGCACGGGCCTTCCATCAGCATTGCCGCCTATCCCGTCAGCCAGCCCGAGCGCATTGACGAAGCGGCAATAGCCCATGTCGCCAAGCTCAAGCAGTTGGTGGACGCCTGCCGCAACCTGCGGGGTGAAATGAGCGTGTCACCGTCGACCCGGTTGCCGCTTTTCGTCGTGGCACAGACGGCCGCCGAGCGCGCATTCCTGCAAGGGGCTGCGCCCGTGCTGCAGGCCCTGGCCAAGCTTAACGAGGTGCGCTTGTTCGATGACGAAGCGGCGTGGCAAGCAGCGGCACAGGCTGCACCAGTCGCCGTGGTGGGCGAGGCACGCATTTGCCTGCACATGGAAGTGGATGTAGCCGCCGAAAAGCTGCGCCTGGGCAAGGAAGTGGCGCGTCTGGAAGAGCAGATCAGCAAGGCCCAAGCCAAGCTGGGCAACGAGGCCTTTGTGGCCAAGGCCCCGGCCGCCGTGCTGGAGCAGGAACGCAAACGCGTGGCCGATTTTGCGGACACGCTGGCGAAAATGCGCGAGCAGCTCGCGCGGCTGGGTTAACTAACGCCGACGCAGCACGTGAACGAACTCTTCGTTCACGGTCTGCTGCTCCATCAGTTCATTGCCGGTTTGCCGGGCGAAGGCCTGAAAGTCGCGCACCGAACCGGCATCGGTCGAAACCACCTTGAGTGTTTGGCCGGTGGACATTTCTGACAGTGCCTTCTTGGCCTTCAGAATGGGCAGGGGGCAGTTCAGGCCGCGGGTGTCTATTTCTTTGTCGGTATGCATAGTCTCAATCCTGCTTGGGAAACTCGATGAATGTGGGAGTATGCCCCCGGGACTTGAGCCAGTCGGCCAGCGCATAGCCGGTACCGGCGGGCCAGCATTTGACACTCTGCGGCGCATACAGCCGGTAGTCCACCAGTTCGGGCGACAGGCGCACGTCTCCATGGCACACGGCGTGGTAGGCGATGATGATCTGGTTCATGCGCTGAAAGTCATACACGCCAATCAAATCCAGCGCATCCGTGGTCAGGTTGGTTTCTTCGGCGATCTCGCGGGCAATGCCGTCCTGCGGGGTCTCGCCCGCCTCCATGAAGCCGGTGATCAACGCGTACATCTTGCCCGGCCAGGCCGCGTTGCGCGCCAGCAGAATCTGGCCGTCGTACTCGATGACAGCGGCCAGCACCGGCACCGGGTTGTTCCAGTGCGTGTAATCGCAGGCCGGGCAACGCAGGCGCATCTTGTCGCCGCCGTCCTCGGCTCGGGTGATGAAGGCCAGCGGTGTGGCGCACTGCGGGCAAAATTTGAAGGCCTGTGTCATGCGGGAAATACTCCGGTCGAGAGGTAACGGTCGCCGCGGTCGCAGACGATGAAAACAATGGTTGCGTCCTTCTCGCGCAAGGCAATCTCTTGCGCCACCCAGCAGGCACCGGCCGCGGAAATGCCGGCAAAGACGCCCTCCTCGCGCGCCAGACGGCGACACATTTCCTCGGCATCCGACTGGCTGACATAGACCAGTTCGTCAACGTTGGCCGGGTCATAGATCTTGGGCAAATATTCCTGCGGCCATTTGCGAATGCCGGGGATGCGCGAGCCCTCGGCAGGCTGGGCCCCGACGATACGAATGGCCGGATTTTTTTCCTTCAAGAATCGTGCCACACCGGTGATGGTTCCGGTGGTGCCCATGGCTGACACAAAGTGCGTGATCTTGCCGTGCGTGTCGGCCCAGATCTCGGGTCCGGTAGTCTCGTAGTGGATGCGCGGGTTGTCGGCGTTGGCAAACTGGTCGAGCACCACACCCTTGCCGTCGCGCTTCATTTGCTCGGCCAGGTCACGCGCGTATTCCATGCCGCCGCTTTTGGGCGTCAGAATCAGCTCTGCTCCAAAGGCCTTCATGGTCTGCACCCGCTCGATGGACAGGTCCTCCGGCATGATCAGCACCATTCGGTAGCCTTTGATGGCCGCCGCCATGGCCAGCGCAATGCCGGTGTTGCCCGAGGTCGCCTCAATCAGGGTGTCGCCGGGCTTGATCTCACCGCGTTCCTGGGCCCGCTGGATCATGGACAAGGCGGGCCGGTCCTTGACGGAACCGGCCGGGTTATTGCCCTCCAGCTTGCCCAGCACCACCGTGTTGCGCGCGGTATTTTCCGCAGCACCGATGCGCTGCAAGGCGACCAAGGGAGTTTTACCAATCGCGTCTTCAATAGTTGGGTATTTCATGCCCTTAAATGTGCCATAATTTGGGTCTTGATTGTTCGCGTCGCCCGGGTGGTGGAATTGGTAGACGCACGGGACTCAAAATCCCGCGCCGCAAGGCGTGCCGGTTCGATTCCGGCCCCGGGCACCACATATAAAGCCGGAAGGGTTCAAAACCTTCCGGCTTTTTCTTTTTCCCCTCTAAAGACCTACTTTTAATCGTGCAATAGCGTCCGTTTGAGTTTGCCACGTTCCGGGGCATCTAAGGGGCACAAATGGGGGCAACTATTCGAAAAGTGGGGGCATTGGTGCGTCATCGAGGGCAGCCTCAGGGCACCTTTTTGGGGGGGCATTTCGTACCGTTTGAAATGCAAAATCTCAAGGTTCAAACCGCCCCACGGCGAATGGGGTGCTGCTCCCCCCTGAAACTTGCGCACGAACGGAGTCGTTCACAGAAAGCCTTGCAACCTGCATGAATGCTTAGCTTCATCCTAAGTGTCATACTAATATCCCTCCAAATGTGTCCCAAATAGATGATGGCTCCCCCCGCTACGCGGCATTTGGCGGTTCTTTGAAATTCCCCAAAATTTGCCGGGCTCGCATTTACCCAACTGATGACAGTAAGCAATCCGTGCACATTCATCGGTCAACCCGTGTGATTCGAAATTTGCGTGGGCGTTTACCATGAAGGTGAAAGACTGCTTCCAGTCACTCGATGCACTCCAAGGTCTTGAAGCGTCTGAAGTCTGCCAACATGAAGATGCGTACCCAACCGCAAATGGTCAGCTTGACAGCGGACTAGGACTCAGATCGATATGAACCGAAGCAAGACGCGCAGTACCCTGAGGGGCTCGGACGAACATGGCTGCCACAGTGTGGGCATGAAGAAGGCAGAGACTTGACTTCGTGCTCCTTAATTCGTGTTTTTCGACGGAGTGTGGTATCTGTGTCCCGCTTTCCGCCTATTGAGCCTGGTGTGAGTCGACGAACAACACTAGGAGTGCTGAGAGGAAGTTCGCACTGAGGCCCTTCTGGCGGGATGTCGATTCCGATCCGTTCCATATGCAACTCTAGGTCTAATTCCGCCGCCACTTCACGAATAGTTTTAACGGCAACGGAAGGATTGACCCGAAAGAATTCTTTGCTCTCGTGAGCGTACTTAAGTCGTGAGTGAGTTAGCTGCTCGACCTCACGAGGGTTTTCGACAAGCGCTTCAAAGGCGATCTCGAAGCTTTGAGGAACGCCTGTAGAGGAAAGCTCCCTTACACGCAGCGCCGGGTCCTTTGTCGAAAATCCAACCTTCACCAAGCCCTCGTGACCCGGATTGATCAAGACGTATATCCAACCTCGAATGGCCATGCCATGACTCCTTTGACGTCCACCGTTTGAACTCCGTTTGAGCAAGGGGTTATCTGAAGAATTGCGGCACTGATTGAATGATTGTGTCCGCTACATTTTGGCATTTCTAATAGGTTTTTGCAGTTATGCGCAACGCTCCATTGGCCACAGGCATTCGGTACCGACTATGCACAATTGGATACCGAAATACAGCCGTAGGTGCGTCCCCAACAGACAAAACATCAGTCGGTCTCATGCGCTTGTAGGGGAGTCCACATATGCTATTCATTGCGCTTCTTGGAAACAACGGCTGTTGAATCCGGAGACGGCTCTTGGGTCAGGAGTAGCGGAGCGTTCTGTCCAATCACGGTGGTCTCAGACGAGGCAGAGCGAGCTCTGTCTCGTAGATCGCGAAGTTTGGCGATCCGATCCTTTGCATCTGCCAGATTATTTAGAAACTCTTGCGACGGCTTGGCTCCTTCAGCCTCGCCCTTCGCGGGCGTTGGCTCCTCTGGAATGCCGACGTTTATCTCAACGTGGGCACCCTGATTCATTCTCCGCGCCAAGTAGATCAAGCCCTGGCGTAGTTGGGTTTCGATTTCATTTAGGCGTGCTGTATCGTCGATCTTTCCGTAATCGCGTCGAATTTCGGATGCCAACTCCTTTAGCTCGTTTGACATACGCTTCTCAACTTCCTTCTCAATGAGGTCGGTAATTTCCTTCGGCATCTTCTTGTCGCCGAGTTGATGCTGTAGATTCTTGATTTCGAGGTTCGACTTGAAGAGGTTAACAATCCGTTCAATTGCGAGCACCCAGACCAGTATCTGGTTAGGGTCCAAGTCCAGAAAGACTTGCCACCAAGATGAGGAGATAGTTAGAACATGTGGATCGTATTCATCAGCCGCGACAAGCTCATTCACCGCTCGCAAAAGCTTGCTGAGTTCGTTGAACTCGCTTGTGAGGTCCTTTAGCGTCTCACCGACGACCTCACGCGGAAGCAAGAACCCAATCTCTGCTGAAGTGGATTCGACTTTCTCGTACTCGACCCCGAGTGCGGTGAAGCCCTGATCTATGGCAGCCACGTGAATTGTCTTTTTTGTGGCGGATGCCGCCATGAGCCGAAGCTCTGCTGAAAGACCAGTGGTATCGAAGGATTTCTCTGTGATCGTCCGCTTAACTGCATCCTGAAACGTCGGCGGCAGTAAGTCACCAATATTCATATCGGCAATGACTTGCCTCGCATAAGGCTGCGCCAGATCGGCCTCAAGAATATCCGAAGAGTTAAGGAGGTCCTCCACTGCAGTTCGAAAGGCGTCCAGCTGAGGCTGGGTTCGCCCTGAGGAATACTGATCGAGTAGGCCGGCGCACTGTTCGAGCTTCTGTGGAAGCTGCGCTTGCTTGAAATGCGCAGCCAACGCTTCGATGACGACATTGAATCTGCCAAGGTGCAAGATATTCTCCCTGAGTGTTGTTCTGTTGACTCTCGCGTAGCTTAGCGCAGTTTCAATCGGGTTCACCATGACTGAAGGACAACTCCCAACGACCACTGTCATCCTGCAATCGAGTCTCTCATCGTCAGCAACTGACCATTCTTTCCCAACCGGCACGGAAATCAATTGCTACCAGAATGTGCAACCGGCACATCCTTGCACATCGCAGTATCACCCCCTTATGAATTGCATTGAATCTAGAGAATTCGCGACGCCGAATTCACCCGCCGTTGATTCGTCAGGGAAAGTACCTTGAATGGGGGGCACCCGCCGTCAATGACACCCCGGCAGCGCCTACCAAACTCACCACCGGGACGGTTAACTGTCGGCATATCGATTTCTTTACAGGGGACATAGGGGACACAGGGGACAAGCCCTATCCATGCGGGTTTGCGCGGTCCCCGGTGTTTTTTCTTCATAGGGGCCACAGGGGACACCTCACACCGCATAGGTGCGGGGAAGTCCAGCCGCTGGTATTGATAGGTATCTGCGCCACGTTTCACACGCATTTGCAGCGCGAAATGACTTCGCGCACACCGCCCCAAACGCGGCCCGGAGCTATCAGTCGTTGGATGCGGAGTAACATCACTTCGCAAAACAAAAAAGGAGAGGCAGCATCATGCTGGACGATACCCATAACAACAACTTTGACGCAGACAATGCCATGCGCTTGCACAAACGTGCGCAAGCTGGCGCTATGCGGCCCACACCAAGAATGCCGAGTGGCAAGACAATGGGTTACATCTTCTGGGCTGTAGTAGTGTGGGTGGTGTTGGCGTTTCTATTCGGAAACAAAGACACACCGAAGGCAGTTTCTACCCAGGCATCTGCCAACGCGTCAGGACCGACGGAAAGCAACAAGAACACGCTAGCAGCGATGATCAATCTGCATGGTGAGCTATGTGCAACAGTCACTGGCGTTGATCGCATTGAGGGTGATGTGTACCGCATTTCGTGCGTTAGATACCGGGACGGTACTGACTCTGCTGTGTATGAGGTCAACGCACGGACCGGAACAGTCAAATAGCGTCCCCGTTCCTACGCATTCTTTTGCAAGTTGCCTGAGAAACCTCCAGCGAAAATAGATTTCGTTTGCGCTGATTTCCCTTTTTTTTGCATCGCATCCCAGCCAGGCCATGCTAATTTCTTGTGCTCACACGTCAATGTCAAAAATCGCAGGCGGGATGCAGTAGCACCGAGCTGGGCCAATGCCAGGCAATTTGGTCTTGACACTGTAGCGGCCCGGTTCCTTGATGGTCAAGGCCCCGTGTTCCACCAGCACAGCGCACACCGCTTGCACGTCAAAGCCTTTGCACACCTCGGTCTTGAATGTCTCAGCCAGGACAAAGTATTCAAAGCTCACGCCTTCACCCAATGCAGCGGGCATCCGGTCGCCGTACTCTGTACCGTGCTGGCTGTTGGTCTTGATGGGTTCGCCATCCTCATTCAACATGCGCCGCACCCCAGCACGGTGCAGCGTCTTGGCAGCATGGTCGTCAGCGGCACGGTGCCACATCGCAAAGCGGCCATCACCATGCGTCTCCAGAAAGGCCCGTACCTGCCTAAGCATGGTCGTTTTCTCGCTACTGCCAGCACCACCGCGCAACTTAAGCCAGGCATCAAAGCAAGTGTGTGCCGCCCGGATCGCTTCACCCACTGGCCAAGCCGTCAGGCCCGCCGCCGTTGCCATCTCGCCAGCGGCTGCAATCAGGGCAAAGCGCCGCCCGCCCCGCTTGACTTGACCTGATGCACCAGTGGGCACGATTTGGGCCTCTATCGCGTCCATATGCTCACGCAGCACAACGCCCAGGCCTTCGGTGTGGGCAACCAGATATTCCAGCCAGGCGCGGCCCACTGTGCCGTAACACCGTGCCGCGTTGTGCTGTACAAAGCCGGACAGCTCGTGCCCGCTTGCAAACTCGTGGAATGTCTCCAGGGCGGAACCCTCTTTGACTTCGGTGGGAATCGGGATCAGCCGCACCTCTTGCCCACCCTTCATTTTCTTGCCCACGGTTTCCATGTGTTGGGCGAGGGTCAACTCGCCGCTACTCAAGAACAACAGCCGCCAGGTGGGCTTAGGGCGCAATCCCCCGGCCCCTTTGCCGCGTGTCTTGCCCATGCCGTCAGCAAGCATGTACGCCGCGTTGCCAGCGTCGCCCGCGTCCATTTGTCCCAGCTCGTCAAGGATCAAAGTGCAGTCGTTGTGCTGTTCGCCCTGGTACTCCAGGCCGTTGCTGGTTGCCCGCCATTTCTGCATATAGCTGTCAGGGTCTTTTTCGGTGCCCTTGCCCCACACGCTTGCGGCCAATAGAAAGCATGTGGTCTTGCCGATAGAGGTTTGCCCGGTGTAGTGGATGCCGCCGCCCGTGACTCCTTGCGCCCACGCCAGCAACGGCCCGGCAAAGGACGTGGCCACGGCAAACGCGGCCCGAGAGTTGCCCACGCACAAACGGGACAGGTCTTTGCGCCACTGGTCAGCCGTGCCGCGTTGGTTGAAGTTGGCTTCAATGCCCGCCTCGCTGTGAAAGATCACGGTTTCACCGCTCGCGTTTGTGCCCAAGGTTTCATTGGGCAACACGTAGCAGCGCCCAGCCCAGCCCACGCGGGGCACGTGCCGCACCAGTTGCTGGGATTCAGACGGGCGGCTTTGCAAGTACTCGGTCAACCATTGGCGCTGTGCGTTTTTGGTGGGGGTCATAAAGCCTTGACTCAGCAGCGCCGTGCGGTAGGCATTTCCATCGCCCGCCAGCATGGACAAGGGCATCAACCAGCGCCGCACCTTTGCAAACTGCGTGACAAACTCCAACAGCAACGCTGCCTGGTTGTCGTGCGCATCACGTGCCAGACCCACCACGCGCAACACGCCGCACACCTTGCGGGCGGTGCCGCCATCGTCGCCGGGCGGGGTGTAGTAAACGCCATCACCATCCACCACAAAGAAGCGGTCGAACACATTGCCGCTATCGGCTGCGTTTTGCGGCCCCGTGCGCTCTCGGTTGGTGCTTTGGCTACGCTTGCCCGCCGTGCTTGACTTCGCGCCTTGTCGTGCGTTCTGGTGCGGTTCGTGGCTGTCAATCGCACTATCCACAATCAAGCGCACGGCATCAAAGCCCGCCGCCTGGTGCAGGTCGTTAAAGTCGCTGCCACCTTCGGGCAAGCCCTCGGGGAACACTGCCAGGCCATGCACAGCCAGCGCCGCCGCCGTGGCTTTGTCGCGTCCGGGGTTGTGGCCAGCTCGTGCGAATGTCTGTGCATCATCATCGCCACACAGCACCAGCAATGCGGCTGGGTACGACTTGTGCAGGGCTTTGGCCACGTTTGCCAGGTTGCCCGCATCAAAGGCCACGGCCACCGTGCGGCCTGTTGCCTGGTGCAGGCTTGCCGCCGTGGCGTAGCCCTCTGCAATCAACAGTACCGCAGCGCCCACCGGATCGCCGCACATGTGCCACAGCCCGGACTTACGTCCGCCCTTCAAAAACAGCTTATCCGGCCCGCTGGCTGGCTTGTCGGCTGCGATGCGTTGCACGTTCCACAGCTTGCCGGATGCATCGCGCACGGGCACCAGCAACCAGCCGTCAGCACCGAAGCGAACACCATAGGGCTGCACGCCTTTGCGGGTCAGATAGGCGCTCTTGCCTGTCTCGCTGGCGCTCTCCCACACCTTTGTGGCTTCAAACGCAATGACAGAGTGGTCCCCTTCACGCAGTTCCTGCTCTATCTTTACGCGTGCGGCGCGCTCTGCCGACAGGCGCGCGGCTGTTGCGGGGTCTGGTTTGCTGGGTGTCTGGTTGGCTTGAGGCAACACAAAGCCGCACTCTTTGGCCAAGTGAAACAGGGTGCCGATACTCACGCCGCCGCCTGCTTTGATGCTCTGCCAGGTCGACTTTGCCGCCTTGGCATCGAAGCCGTCAGCGGATGCGCTCCAGTCTGTAAACAGGTCGCGGCCAATTTCGTCTGAAAACTCAGATTTGATCGCCATGCCGACGCGCGCCCATTCGTCACGGGGCAGATTTGCAGGGATGCATTGCAGTGCGGCCCGGATCAGCTCGGGGGTGATGTTGTGATGTGTCATTGACGTTCAAATAGGTCGGTTTGCCGTGGGTCGCGTGCGGTCAGCACGTACAAGGCCACGCGGTTAACGCTGCCATCAGTGTTCGGGCGGTCAATCCAGCGGGTTGCAATGTCGTACCCCTCGCCCCGCAATTCATGGATGCGGGCGCGGGGGTCCGGTGCGTGGCAGTCAGATTGCAATTGCATTGCGGTCGCAGGACTCACCGCCAGGCGGGCAAGGATTGCCGCCCGCTGTGTGATGATGCCGTTGTAATAGCGCGGAGTTAGGGCGTCATGCATTCGCAGGCCATCCACTAATCGCAGCGGCTTTTGGTGCCAGCGAGGGCGGGCACTGTGGGCACAAAATCGGGACTCAGAATCGAAGGCTGTCCCGGTGCGGAAATGGCGAAGACCTCGCCCGTCTCGGGATCAATCACTTTGATCACGCCGGGCCATTCCAAGCGCACATAAACCGAAGTCGTGCCCTTGCCCATGCGTTTTTGAAATAGGGGGTTTTTAACGTTGGACGAAACGAATAATGCAGCTTGCTGCAAGCGGTGTTCCGCAGATTTGCGGGCCTGCTCCTTCAGATATGTTGGGCCGTAAATCATTACTGTCCCCCTGCGCGCTTTGTACGGCTTTGAATCCAAGCCGATATCTCACTTTGTTTCCACGCAACTGCGCGGCGCGACAAGATCAGCGGCTTCGGAAAGTCCGGGAGTGCGTACACACTGGATTTCCCCAATCCAGTCTGTTCGCAGACCGACGGCAAACGCAGGAGCCTTTCAGGGTGTGGGTGCGTAAGGGCAACACGCCCATCATGGGGCTCGATGTCTGTACCGAGGGCGGATGTGGTTGGAATCACTGGCATCGTCTTGTTTCCGTAGAGAGTTAATGGAAACGTAATCGTGCCGCCGCCCGACCAAATCGCAGGGGGTCCTAAGGCTCTTGCTTTGTGGCCTTAGACCCCCCCTTTTTGAACCGTGTAAAAGGCTCTGGCGAGTGTTTCAAAATGTCCTTGACGGTTTCTTTGTCAAGTGGTTCGAGGGGGTCGTAAATGGCATTTGCAATGCGGGCAACCGTTCCAGGAAGGTAGCTTCCCCATTCCTTGCGAATCAACCAGCCAAGCGTGACAACAAACGCCCTAATTTCAGGGTGCTTTACGTGGCGAATGACTGCCCGTGCAGGCTCAGAGTTGCGATGCGTTTCGAGCATTTGAAGGGCGAAATCTAAGGTATCGACCACACTCACGGGGTGAAACGCAAAGTCAGCTTCTGGATTCATTCCGTGCCAGCCAAAAACTACATTCAGGGGGGGCATATTCGCATGTCTCAGCTCCGCAAATGTGCCCACGTTCGCAGGTAGTGGCGACTGCAAAATAGCCCTGCGCAATTTGCGGATCAGTTCCTCTACGCCATTGAGTTGTTTTTCCACTTCACTGGCTGTTAGCTTTTTCGCATCTTGGCGGGCGTTCTTGATCGCATTTTCCACAAGCGCCCGCAGCGTCATAGATGGGATTTTCAATCTTTCCAGCTCTGGCCAGGCCCGGCTCATGTCGCTATCACTGAGCAACTTTCTCGCCACCAACTGCGAAAAGGCCAAAACGTTGTTGCTTGGGTTCTGATTGTCGGCAAGCCACTGCCGCAAAGGCTCAGGGCCGTATCCGTTGGGCGACATCGATTTTGAACTTTGCATTTTCAGGCGCCGGGCCACTGCTGATTTGTGGAGATTGTGGCCGAGCTCTAAATCTTGATTTTCTCAACGTCAAACATTTCGGACAGAATGGCTTCGACAATATTGGAGCACTCGATTTCCAATTGGGTCAGCCGGTCAGTTTCGCTTTTCAGCTTCGCGCTTTCCATTGACGTGTTTTCTTGTCCGAGATTTGAAATTAGTTGAGCCATGGTGGCAGCATAGTTCCTGAATTTACTGCGCTGTTCGGAGCTAAGAAAATGGGTAGCCATATCAATGGCCTTGGAGACTTTAAAAATTTTGTCGGTCAGCACCGACATTTGTTTTTGACGTACGGAAAATTCAGCGTTTTCGAGCACATTAAAGGACGCAATTACACCTGAAATTCCAGATTCCACCATAGTGCGATGGAGTAAATCAATGGCATCAAACTTCTTTTCTGCAATTCGCATAGCCATTGCTTTGCGTACATCCTGCCGGGCTTTCGCTCCTTCGGCTTGTGCAATCAACGACACTTTGTAGGCCTCTAATTCCCTTTGGTGTGTCGCTTTGACTGCCTCCAAATCCTTGTTCAGCCAGTGAGACAACTGGGCACGACCGAGATAGCCTGCAAGCCCGATCAAAAATGCCGCTCCCGCCGCGCTTGCCAACACCGAATACAACCAATTGATAACGCTTGCTTCCATCGACTATCTCCCTTGCGCCGGATAGTAGCAGCGCCGCCAAAAGATGCGCCAGAGGAAGCCTCTTTGCGCCCGTTTCCGGCTAAGTACGCAATCATCCGAAGCAGTTCGAAGGGTTGAAAGCATGGGTAAAAGTGGGCAAAAGAGACAAGTTAGATATAGAGTTTGTCCCCTCTCAGTCCCCTACTAGTCCCCTACACTGTCCCCTCCAGTTATTGCTGGTTTTCATTGGGGGATTCAATTTGTCCCCTGTGTTCCCTACAAAACACACGCCCGGCCAAAATGTGCACCGCATTTCATGGTCACGCGGCCCGCTGGGGCATCTTCACCACGTTGCCAGCCTTGCGCCCGTCAAGGTAATCGGCCCACCACTGCATCAGGCGTTCACGGTCTGCCAGGTAGGTGCTTCGGTGGTACGCCGCCCGGATTTCGTTTTGCTCTTTGTGGGCTAGCTGGCGCTCGATCACATCCGGGTTCCATCCGCACTCATTGGCCACCGTGGAGAAAAGAGCCCGGAAGCCGTGGGCGGTTGCCGTGTACTTGTAGCCCATCCGTGCCAGGGCTGAATTGAACGTGTTTTCGCTCAGGGGCTTGCTGCGATAGACGGGGCTGGGGAACACCAGCGCACCGCCGCCGCTCAGGGTCTGTATGGTGCGCAAGATCGCCACGGCTTGCGTGGACAGGGGCACCCGGTGCTCCGTGCGCATTTTCATGCGTTCACCCGGAATGACCCACAGCGCCGCGTCAAGGTCAATTTCAGCCCACAGTGCCCCGCGTGTTTCGCCCGGGCGGGTTGCAGTCAGGATCATGAAGCGCAGCCCGTGCAGGGTGTGGGGGTCGCCGTCGTACCCTGCCAGCTTCGCCAGGAATTCGGGCAACTCTTTGTCGGTCATCGCGGCCCGGTGTTGCACGGTGCGGGGCTTGAGTACTTCGGATGGCACCAGATCAAGCATGGGGTTTGCCTCGATACGCTCGTGGATCACCGCCCACCGATACACCGCCTTGACCCGCTGCAACACGCGCCCGGCCTGGTCAGCAGCGCCCCGGGCCTCGATCTTTTTCACGGCCTCCATGATTTCGCCGGGCTTGATGGATGCCAGCGGGCGGGAGCCCAAGGGCTTGAAAATGTCGGCCTCCAGGGATGCACGGATGCGCCCCGCCGTTTCGGTGCCCCACCGTGCCGCCTGGTGGGTCATCCAATCGCCCGCCACGGCCTCCAGAGTGTTGACGGATTCATGCACTGCCTTTGCTTTTTCGGTTCTGCGCAGCGCGCCGGGGTCGCCGCCGTCTTTCAGCACTTGCCGGGCCTTGGTCGCCAGCTCGCGGGCATCTTTGAGGGTCACGCCAGGGTAGACACCGAAGGCCATGCGCTTTTCTTTGGCGCCGTAGCGATACTTCATGCGCCAGTACCTTCCCCCGCTGGGGCTGATTTCAAGGTACAGGCCGAAGCCGTCGGAGTGTTTGCCGGGCTTGGTCAGGTTGCGCAGTTGCGCGTCGGTCAGCTTCACAGGGGTATCCTTCACATTCTGGGGGCACATTTGGGGGCATATTCAGCCATCGCCAGACCAGAAGTGAGGTATTATGCGGGTTCCGAGGGTGTCTGCGTGTGCGGCCCCGGCACCATAGCTTTCTTGCTATGGTATTGGAAGCATTTCCATGCATTTTCTGCGCCACTTGTTTGGCCTGTTCCTCCAGTCACGGCGCACCGGCCATCTTTTTAGCAGCCGGTTTCTGTTCGAATCCTTACCTTCCGAAACAACGGCAAGGGCCGTACCCGACGCACTGGCGCGCCAACTGACACGCGATGCCACGGATGCACTACCCACCGTCTTGGCGCGGTTGAACGCCAATGGTGACGGGCTCAGCGACGCTGCGGCCGATGCAATCCGCAAAACGGCCGGACCCAATGAAGTCAACCACGAAAAGCCCATGCCCTGGTGGCTGCACCTGTGGCTGAGCTTCAAGAATCCGTTCAATCTGCTGTTGAGTGCGCTGGCCGCCGTATCGTGGTTCACGGCCGACTTCAAGGCGGCGGTTGTCATCGTCAGCATGGTCACGCTGTCGACCAGCATGCGTTTTGTCCAGGAGCGACGTTCCAACCGGGCCGCACAAAGCCTCAAGGAGATGGTCAGCAACAACGCAACAGCCCTGCGACGCGCATCCCCTGATGCACCCCCGCGGCCGGTAGAGTTGGCCGTCAAGTGGCTGGTGCCGGGCGACGTTGTGCTGCTGTCTGCAGGTGACATGATCCCGGCCGATTGCCGCGTGCTGGGCGCCAACGACCTGTTCGTCAGCCAGTCCGCCATGACGGGCGAATCCCTGCCGGTCGAAAAATTTGCGGACACCGCGGGCCAGGATGACGGTCCGCTGGCGCTAAAGAACCTGGTCTTCATGGGCACCAATGTGGTGTCCGGCTCGGCGACCGCTCTGGTGCTCGCTACCGGAAACCACACCTATTTCGGCGCACTGGCCACGCGGGCGACCGCGGACGGCCCGGAGGTCACCGCATTCCAGACCGGGGTGAACCAGGTCAGTTGGTTGCTGATCCGCTTCGCCTTTGTCATGGTGCCGCTGGTGTTGCTGATCAATGGTTTTAGCAAAGGAAACTGGACGGAAGCCCTGCTGTTTTCACTGTCCATTGCGGTGGGCCTGACGCCCGAGATGCTGCCCATGATCGTGACCTCGACGCTGGCCAAGGGTGCGGTGATGCTGTCGCGCAAGAAAGTAATCGTCAAACGGCTCGACGCCATCCAGAACTTTGGCGCCATGAATGTGCTGTGCACCGACAAGACCGGCACGCTGACGCAGGACAAGATCGCGCTGGCGCGCCACACCGACGTGTTTGGCAAGGACTCCGACCTGGTGCTGGAATTCGCCTACCTGAACAGTTTCTACCAGACCGGTCTGAAGAACCTGTTGGACCATGCGGTGCTGGAGCACACCGAGGTGCAGGAACAATTGGCTCTGACGCAAAACTACCAGAAGATCGACGAGGTTCCCTTTGACTTTCAGCGTCGGCGCATGTCCGTCGTGGTGTCGGAGCGGGATCATCACCACGAACTGATCTGCAAGGGCGCGGTCGAGGAAACCATGGCGGTGTGCACGCGGGTGCGCGATGGCGACCATGACGCCCCGCTGGACGCCGCCATGCTGGAGCGCGTGCTGCGGGTGACGCGCGAGCTGAACCAGCGCGGCCTGCGCGTGGTGGCGGTAGCCATGAAAGAGTTGCCACCGAACCAAACCATCTATTCAGTGGCCGACGAGTCCGACTTGACCCTGATCGGTTACATCGCCTTTCTGGACCCGCCCAAGGAATCCACGGAGCCGGCGCTGAAGGCTCTGGCTGAGAACGGCGTTGCCATCAAGGTGCTGACGGGCGACAACGAACTGGTCACCGCCGAAGTGTGCCGGCAAGTGGGCTTGACGGTTCATGGCGTGGTCATGGGTGCCGCGATTGACAAGATGGACGACCAGGCACTGGGCCTTGCCGTGGAAGCAAACACCATTTTTGCCAAGCTGTCGCCCCTGTGCAAGGAGCGCATTGTGCGTGCCCTGCGCAGCAACGGCGACGTGGTCGGCTTCATGGGCGACGGCATCAACGACGCCCCGGCACTGCGCGCGGCCGACATCGGCATTTCGGTAGACACGGCTGTGGACATTGCCAAGGAAGCGGCGGACATCATCCTGCTGGAGCGCAGCCTGATGGTGCTGGCCGAAGGCGTACTGGAGGGCCGCAAGACCTTCAGCAACATGCTCAAGTACATCCACATGACGGCCAGTTCGAACTTTGGCAATGTGTTCTCGGTGCTGGTGGCCAGTGTGTTCCTGCCTTTTTTGCCCATGCTGCCCTTGCAATTGCTGGTGCAAAACCTGCTCTACGACATCTCTCAAATCGCCATACCGTTTGACAATGTGGACGCCGAACTGCTCAGGACTCCGCTGAAATGGAATCCCGGTGAAATCGGCCGATTCATGGTGTTCTTTGGGCCCATCAGTTCCATCTTTGATATCGCCACATTTGTGCTCATGTGGTTCGTCTTCAAGGCCAACTCCAGTGCCGGCGCTTCGCTGTTTCAGTCAGGCTGGTTCGTCGTGGGCCTGCTCACGCAGACACTCGTCGTGCACATGATACGAACGCCCAAAATTCCGTTCATCACCAGTTGGGCATCCCCCGCGCTGATGGCGGCCACGCTGGTGGTCATGGTCGTAGGTGTCTTGTTGCCCATGGGTCCGCTGGCCGAATATTTCAAATTCCAGGCCCTGCCCACCGCATTTTTTCCATGGCTGGTGGCGATCTTGATAAGCTATGCCTTGACGGCAACGCTGATGAAGCGTTTTTATATTCACCGATTTGGATGGCAGTAAGAGCCAACATCAAATTGAACGCCACTTACCTGTCTGAGCGACGTGTTCTTCACATGGGCTGTGTGCTGGCACTGGCGCTGGCCACAGTGGGATGCGGGTCCATGTTGCCCAAATCACAATCCCAGTCACCCACGTTCCAGAGTTTTGACGAGGCGCGCCAGGCCATTGAAAGCCTGGTGCCACGGCAGAGCAACCTGCACGCACTGTCAGAGATGGGTTTGACACCTGCCAAGCAACCCAACACCCTGATCCTGACCCACGCCGATGTGGTGCGCCGAATGGTCAACGGCAGTGTGATGGGCAAGGAAGACCTGGACCCGGGAATTGTGACCTGCATCAACGCGCGGGACGCCTGCCGGGGCTGGGAGTTCAATGTGGCCCGCATTTCCAAGGCGCGCACCGGCAGCTTTCTGACCGATTTTTTCAACTTCAAACGCCGAACAGAGACCACAGGGTGGCGTTTCAACGCGCTGATCCTGTTGGTGGACAACGTGGTCGTTTACCGGGGCTGGGGCGGCCAGCCCGTCATCAATGAGGTCGAGGTCAATACCAATCCGCTGGGACCGTTGCAGGATATGGGCCCCTCGGTCATTACCAGCGGTCACTAGTCCGCCGTCAGGCCATCCACAAGGCTCAGCGGGTCTTGAGAAAACGCGCCAGCTGCTTGCCGGTTTCGTCCGTTAGAACCAACTGGTCGCGCTCCACCCGTGCCTTGCGGGTGAGTTCCAGGGCCTTGAAGAACAGGTCTTCCTGCGATCCCGGCATGCTCAGGCAGGCCCGTCCGGTGGATGCCAAGGCGCCCAGACGCAAGCTGTTCTGTGCCACGACCACCGGTGCGGTAAAGCCGTTGCAGCCGCCAGAACCTGCCAGTTTGTCTGCGCTGACCCAACGCAGTTTCGGTTTGGGGTTTGCGACCTCGGCCACACCATCAATGGCAAACGCCACCCATTCGGTGCCCGCGAGCAAGGTCGGCGTGGGTGCCACTGCCGTTGGCGACGCGACTGGGGTCGGAACTGCACAAGCACTCAACAGCGCGGCCAGCAACAAGGAGCAAACTGTCAAATGCGGGCGAATGGGAAACATACGACAGATCCTTAAAACAGAACTCAGTCAAAGAATCGGGCATTGGCCCACAGGGCGCCAGCTGCGTCCTTGGCCGACAGCTTGGGTGCCTCGCCAAGGTCCGGCCAGGTGATGTTCAGAAACGGATCATTCCAGGCGATGCACTGCTCGTGCTCCGGCGCATAGTATTCGGTCGTTTTGTACAGAAACTCTGCGGCATCAGACATCACCACAAACCCGTGCGCAAAGCCGGGGGGAACCCAGAACTGCGCCTTGTTGTGTTCAGACAAAACCGCCCCCACCCATTTTCCAAAAGTGGGAGATGAGCGGCGAATGTCAACGGCGACATCAAACACCTCACCCGACACAACCCGCACCAGCTTGCCCTGAGGTTGCTGGATCTGGTAGTGCAAGCCCCGCAAAACACCGTGCGCAGAGCGGGAGTGGTTGTCCTGCACGAAATCGGTTTCCACTCCGGTAGCCGCGGCAAAGGCCCGCGCATTGAAGCTCTCAAAAAAGAAGCCCCGGGCGTCACCAAAAACGCGCGGTTCAATCAGCATCACCTCCGGTATTTCGGTTCGCGTGACCTTCATGGGTGCATCCCTTCCTTCAGCAAGCCCAGCAAATACTGGCCATAGCCATTCTTGGCCAGGGGCTGCGCCAGTTTTTCCAACTGCTCGTTGCCAATGAAGCCATTGCGCCAGACAATTTCTTCAATACACGCAATCTTGAGACCCTGGCGGCGCTCCAGCGTGGCAATGAATTGTCCCGCTTCCAGCAGGCTGTCGTGGGTGCCGGTGTCCAGCCAGGCATAGCCGCGCTGCATGATTTGCACACTGAGCTGACCCAGATCCAGGTAGGCCTGGTTAACGGTGGTGATCTCCAGTTCGCCCCTGGCACTGGGCTTGACCGCCTTGGCGATGTCGACCACCTGGTTGTCATAAAAATACAGCCCGGTCACCGCATAGTGGCTCTGGGGCTTGGCCGGCTTCTCTTCAATGCTGCGCGCCTTGCCTGCGGCATCAAAAGCCACCACGCCGTAACGTTCGGGATCATGCACGTGGTAGGCAAAAACGGTTGCCCCCTGTGGCTGCACATCGGCATTGCGCAACAGGATTTGCAGGTCGTGTCCGTAGAAAATATTGTCACCCAGCACCAGGGCGCTGTCGTTGTTGCCAATGAACTGGTCGCCAATGATGAAGGCCTGCGCCAGGCCGTCCGGACTGGGCTGCACCGCGTATTGCAGGTTGATGCCCCACTGGCTGCCGTCGCCCAGCAGCTGCACAAAACGGGGCGTGTCCTGCGGCGTACTGATGATCAGGATGTCGCGGATACCGGCCAGCAGCAGGGTGCTCAGCGGGTAGTAAATCATGGGCTTGTCATACACCGGCAACAGTTGCTTGCTCATGGCCAGGGTGGCGGGGTGCAGGCGGGTGCCGGAGCCCCCGGCCAGGATGATGCCCCTGCGGGACACGGATGTGGTTTTATTGGTTACGGCCATAGTCAATCTCGTTCAACATGCGGTTCACACCAACCTGCCAGGCTGGCAGGGTCAACCCAAAGGTGGTTTGCAGCTTGGTGGTGTCCAGACGCGAATTATGGGGGCGTCGGGCCGGTGTGGGAAAAGCCGATGTGGGCACTGCCTTGATCTCATTTGCTACTATTTTTATAGCTGGTTGTGCTTGTTCTGCGAGGGCTACAACATGTTTTGCGTATTCATACCAGCTGGTGCAGCCACCTGCGACCAGGTGGTAGATGCCGGCCAGCGCCACATCACCACCCGCCGAATCGGGGTTGATCTGGCGTATCGCATGGGCCGTCACATCCGCGATCAAATCGGCACCCGTAGGCGCGCCCAACTGGTCGTCAATGACTTGCAGCGTCTCACGCTCCTTGGCCAGACGCAGCATGGTCTTGGCGAAGTTGCCGCCCCGCGCGGCATAGACCCAACTGGTTCTGAAAATCAAGTGGCGCTGGCAACGCATGACGGCCTGTTCACCTTCGAGCTTGGTCTGTCCGTACACGCACAGCGGCCCGGTTGCAGCGTCCTCTTTCCAAGGCTGGCCGCCACTGCCGTCGAACACGTAGTCGGTGCTGTATTGCACCAGCCAGGCACCCAGGCGCTGCGCCTCATCGGCCAGCACCCCGGGTGCCAGCGCATTCAGCAAACGGGCGAATTCTGGCTCGCTTTCGGCCTTGTCGACAGCGGTGTGCGCAGCCGCATTCACGATGACATCAGGGCGGACCGCACGCACGGTCTCTGCCAGGGCGTCCAGTTGCGTGAAATCGCCACCGAGGCCTCCAGGATTGGTGGCACGGTCCAAGCCCATGACAACCAGCTCACCCAGCGGGGCCAGACTGCGCTGCAATTCCCAGCCGACCTGGCCGTCGGTACCCAACAGCAGTATCTTCATGCTAGGGCTGCGGCATTGCCATATTGCGTAGCCACCCAGTCACGGTAGCCGCCACTCTGCACATTGGCCACCCAGTCCTGGTTGGACAAATACCAGGCCACGGTCTTGGCAATACCGGTTTCAAAGGACTCTGCGGGCTTCCAGCCCAGTTCACGTTCTATCTTGCGGGCATCGATGGCGTAGCGCCGGTCGTGGCCGGGGCGGTCTGTGACGAAGGCGATCTGGTCCTGGTAGGGCTTGCCGTCGGCACGCGGTTTCAGGTTGTCCAGCAAACCGCAAATGGTGCGCACGATGTCCAGATTGGCCTTCTCGTTCCAGCCGCCCACGTTGTAGGTCTCCCCGGGTTTGCCGGCCTCCAACACACGGCGGATGGCACTGCAATGGTCCTTGACGTAGAGCCAGTCACGGATTTGCTGGCCATCGCCATAGACCGGCAGGGTCTTGCCTGCCAGCGCGTTGACGATGACCAGCGGGATGAGCTTCTCGGGAAAGTGGTAGGGACCGTAGTTGTTCGAGCAATTGGTCGTCAGCACCGGCAGGCCATAGGTGTGGTGCCAGGCGCGCACCAAATGGTCGCTGGCGGCCTTGCTGGCGCTGTAGGGGCTGTTGGGCTCGTAAGTATGTGATTCGGTAAACGCGGGGTCACCCTTGTGCAGGGAGCCGTAGACTTCGTCCGTGGACACGTGGAGAAATCGAAAATCGGTCTTGGCCGGTGCGGCCAGCGCGCCCCAGTAGCTGCGCACCGATTCCAGCAGTTGATAGGTCCCCACGATGTTGTTCTGCACAAATTCGCCAGGCCCGTGGATGGAGCGGTCGACATGGGACTCGGCGGCAAAGTTCACCACGGCGCGGGGCTGGTGCCGGGCCAGCAGCTCGGGCACCAAGGCGGCATCGCCAATATCGCCTTTGACGAAAACATGCCGTGGATTGCCCTGGAGGCTGGCCAGGTTTTGCAGATTGCCGGCGTAGCTCAGCTTGTCCAGGTTGACGACTATTTCATCCGATTGCGCCAGCCAGTCCAGCACATAGTTGGAGCCAATAAATCCGGCGCCGCCGGTCACGAGAATAGTCATGGGGTTGGGTTCGCTGAGTTAATGCCGAATGATACCTGCCGATGATTTTCGCAGACAATTGCGCCTCTATCGCCCGCCCCCACTCCCCATGCAGCCCAGCCCGAACCCAGTGCCACTCCGCAGCCAAACTCCGACCTTGTTCTGGTGGATCCTGAGCGGGTCAGTGGTGGTGGCCCTGATACCGACGGTGTGGACGGACCTGGACCTGGGAGCCGCGGCGCTGTTCCTGGGGCCACAGGCGCATACGGAAGTGGCAGGCTGGTGGTGGGTGGAACTGATCAACCTGTACATCCCCGCGGTCTTTCGGGCCTTCGTGATGCTGGCACTGGTCGGCTGGATCTGGGCCAGCGCACGCCCCAACGGCAAACCCTGGCGCTTGGCACTTGCCTTTTGGGTCCTGGCAGGGGCGTTGGGGCCAGGTCTTGTTGTCAATAGCGGATTCAAGGAAAACTGGCAACGCGCCCGCCCCTACCAGGTCGAGAACTTTGGCGGAGCACAGCAATTCACCCGTGCGGCGGTCATGACGGACCAGTGCAACAACAACTGCTCCTTTGTCAGCGGCCACGTCGCGTGCGGCATTTTTCTGGCATCCGTCATGCTGGTGCATCGCAGCCGCCGCGTTGCGTGGGGCATTGCCGGGGTCGCATCGGGCCTGACCATCGGATTTGCGAGGATGGCGGATGGAGCGCATTGGCTCAGTGATGTGTTGTGGGCCAGCCCCATCACGCTGGTCTGCAGTTGGCTGGTCTGGAAACTGCTGTTGCGCCTCTACCCCGAATAGCAGGCAATCTGCGTAGAATCTTCCGCAGATCAATGTGCGTTTTGACCACAGCAGGACTTGCCCAATGGATTTGATTTTTGCCGACGAAGAATCTCCGTCACCTGACCATCCGAAAAAGGCCTACAAAAAACCCTGGTGCATCCTGCTGGTGGACGACGATGCAGAAGTTCACGCGGTGACACGTCTTGCGCTCAAGGGCTTCGAATTTCAGGGAAGCGAGCTGGAATTGCTCAGCGCCCACTCCGGCGAGGCCGGTCGCGAGATCTTCCACAGCCGGGACGACATTGCCCTGGCTATTGTCGACGTGGTGATGGAGACCGACCATGCCGGCCTGGATTTGGTGCACTACGTGCGCAACACGCTGGAGAACCACCGCACGCGTCTGGTCATGCGCACCGGCCAGCCTGGTCAGGCGCCAGAAGACCGTGTCATACGCGAATACGACATTGACGACTACAAGGAAAAAACCGACCTGACGATCCAGAAGTTGCGCACGCTGCTGTACAGCAAGCTTCGCGCCTACCGCGACCTGTGCGTCATCGAGTCTCAGCGCGACGGGCTGGCCCGCGTTCTGGGCGCCACCGCCATGGTGCAAAACGCGCAATCCCTCACTGTTTTTGCCACCGCGGTGCTGGATCAACTGACCTCCCTGTTGCACCTGGACAAGTCCGCGTTGTATTGCATCGTCTTGCCCCATACCGTCAATGGCAAGCACGAAACCAAGACCATTGCAGCTACCGGTGAGTTCGTCGAATACAGCACCGACCGGGGTTGTACCGACCTTCCCGCCATCGTGTCGTCGCGCTTCAAGGAAGTTCTCGCCAAGAAGGGCCCCCAACACTTTGAAGATGCCTACGTGCTGTACAGCGCGGCCAAGAACGGTGGCGCCAACCTGCTCTACCTGAAGCACGCCTGCGAATTGGGCAAGATGGACCGCCAGTTATTGGAGATCTATACCCAAAGCGTCGCCATCACCTTTGACAACATCAATCTGCAGGAAGACCTGCGGGATACCCAGAAGGAGCTGGTCTATACCCTGGCGGACGCAGTGGAGGCACGCACCAAGAAGACCGGGGCCCACGTCAAGCGCGTTGCCATGGCCTGCGAGATGCTGGCCCGTTTGTATGGTCTGCCAGAGTCAGAGGTCTCGCTGCTCAAGAATGCATCGCCCTTGCACGACATCGGCAAGGTTGCCATACCGGATGCGATATTGCACAAGCCGGGAAAACTGGATGCCGAAGAGTGGAAACTGATGCAGCAGCACGCCCAGTTCGGGCTGGATATCCTGCAACGCTCCGAGCGCCCACTGATGAAACTGGGCGCGGAAATCGCGATGTCCCACCATGAGCGGTGGGACGGTAGCGGCTACCCCAGTGGATTGGCCGGGACGGCCATTCCCATATCCGGCCGCATTACGGCTCTGGCTGACGTGTTTGACTCGCTGGGATCGCGCTTGAGCTACAAGGAGCCATGGTCGCAGGAGATGGTGGTCAACGCCATGCGGGAAGGCCGGGGCGCGCAGTTTGAGCCCGCCCTGGTTGACTTGTTGCTGGACAACCTGGATAGCTTCCATGCGCTGCGCCAGCAATTTCCCGACGACTGCACCGACGCAGCGCCGAGCGGCGGCTGAAGCTACACCAAACCACTGATCACGGTGGGGTGCAACAACGCCAGGCGCAACTCCTGCTTCATGCGGGTGTTTACCATGCGCCGGGACTCATTCATGAAGCTCAGCAGCATCAAAGGCAGGTGTGCTGAAGCGCCCTCACGGGCGATGCGCGGCGGCCGGGCCAAGCCATACAGATCGGCGGCCAGGTCAAAGTAATCGCCCATCTTCAGGTCGCTGTCGTCATTGACGTTGTAGACCCGTTGCCGGGCACCATGCCACAGCGCCCGGCAGCAGGCACGCGCAAGGTCATCCGCATGGATGTGGTTGGTGTACACATCGTCCGTGGCCAGCAGTACCGGAGTCCCTTTCAACAAACGGGCACGGGGCGTGCCGCCTTCGCGGTCCGGCGCATAAATACCCGGTATGCGCAGGATGCTGATCCGTACGCCGGCCGCCAGCCCCAGAAAGCGCACTTGTGCTTCCGCATGGACACGCCTTTGAGCGCGCGGCGTGTCAGCATGGACCGACCGGGTTTCAGCGACCCACGCCCCGCCGCAGTCCCCGTAGACGCCACTGGTGGAGCCGTATACAACGCTGATGGGTTTTTGCCGCAAACGCAATGCCCGCACCAGTGCCTGCGTGCGCAAATCGCTCCAGCCCTCGGATCGCGGTGGCGCCAGGTGCACCACCCGCGTGGCAATGCCGGCCAGCCTGCGCAAGCTTGCACGGTCGTCAAGATTACCCAGTAGCGGCACCAGCCCTTTGGCCCGCAGTTCCACCGTCCGTTCAGATTGCGATGTCAGCGCCAACAGGCGCACCCGTTTGCGCATTTGGCCCGCCACGCGCAGGCCTACGTCGCCACAACCGACAATGAGGACACGTTCACGTCGAAACCGGGAGGGCAAGGCGCCGAGGGATGGCTGGTTTGAAGGCAAAATCGCTGATCCGTTCCAATAGAAGAGTTCCGAGGATACCTACAAGATGACCCCAAGCAATTCAGACGCCCCACTTTTTTCAGTCGTGGTTCAACCCAGCGGCCGCACGTTCGGCGTGGCAACCGGCGAAGCGGTGTTGGCCGCGGGCATCCGCCAGGGTATCGGCCTGCCCTATGGTTGCAAGGACGGCGCCTGCGGATCCTGCAAATGCAAGCTCCTCACCGGCACGGTGACACATGGCCCGCACCAGCAGAAGGCCCTCAGCCTGGAAGAAGAAGCGGCAGGTTTTGTGTTGACCTGCTGCGCACACGCACAATCCGACCTGGTGCTGGAGTCGCGTCAAGTGACCGAGGTGGGCGCCCTGCCCATCAAGAAAATGCCGACCCGGGTGATTTCGATGGTCAAAAAGTCCGACGACGTCATGGTGCTGCAACTGCAACTGCCGGCCAATGACAGCTTTGCCTACCGTGCCGGCCAGTACGTGGAATTCATTCTGCGCGATGGTGCGCGGCGCAGCTACTCGATGGCCAGCGCCCCCAGTCTCGGGCCCAGCATGGAACTGCACATCCGCCATATGCCCGGGGGCAAATTCACCGACCAGGTTTTTGGTGCGATGAAGGAGAAAGACATCCTGCGCGTCGAGGGCCCTTATGGATCGTTTTTTCTGCGCGAAGACTCCACCAAACCCATCATCCTGCTGGCCTCCGGCACGGGCTTTGCGCCCATCAAGGCGCTGATTGAACACCTGCAGCACCTCGGCACTGACCGCAGCGTCACCCTGTACTGGGGTGGTCGCAGACCGGCAGATCTGTATATGCAGGAGTGGGTCGCGGAGCAACTGCAAACCATGCCGACGCTGCGCTATATCCCGGTCGTATCGGACGCCACCGCGCAGGACCGCTGGACGGGCCGAAGCAGTTTTGTACACCGTGCCGTGATGCAGGACTTTCCCGACCTCAGCGGCCACCAGGTGTATGCCTGCGGAGCGCCCATCGTTATCGAATCAGCCCGCAGGGATTTTTCCGCGCTGGCCCAACTGCCGCCGGAAGAGTTTTTTGCCGACGCATTCACGTCCGAGGCCGACAAGGTCCAGGCATAAAAAAAGCCACCGCACCGGTGGCTTTTTTGGCTGGCGATGCGGCCTATTCGCCCAAATAGGCAGCACGCACCCGGGGGTCGGTCAGCATCTCCGCGGCATCGCCCGACATCGTGACAATGCCGGACTCCATCACATAGCCGCGATTGGCAATGCCCAGGGCGCGGCTGGCGTTTTGCTCCACCAGCAACACCGTCACGCCCTGCGCATAAACATCCTTCACCACCTCGAAGATCTTGTCCACCATGATGGGCGACAAACCCATCGAGGGCTCATCCAGCAGCAGCACCTTGGGGCGGCTCATCAACGCGCGGCCCATGGCCAGCATTTGCTGCTCACCGCCCGACATGGTGCCGGCCAACTGGTCCTTGCGCTCGCGCAGGCGTGGAAAGATGGTGAACATCTTTTCCATGTCGGCAGCGATGCCGTCCTTGTCGTCGCGGATATAGGCACCCATCTGCAGGTTTTCGATGATGGTCATGCGGGTGAAAACCCCACGACCTTCCGGCACCATGGCCAGGCCCTGCTTGACCAGGTCCCAGGGGCCCTGGCCACGAATGCTCTTGCCCAGGTACTCGATATCGCCGGCATTGATGGGCAGCGTGCCTGTGATGGCCTTCATGGTCGTGGTTTTGCCCGCGCCATTGGAACCAATCAGGGAGACCAGTTCACCTTCGTGCACCTCGAAATCCACGCCCTTGACGGCCTGGATGCCCCCATAGGAAACCTTCAAACCGGTTACCTTGAGCAAAGTCTTTGTTGTCATTGTCTTGTTCTCCTGAAGCTGCCTAGTGGCCGCTGGTGCCCAGATACGCTTCAATCACTTTTTCATTCTTCTGCACGTCCGCCGGAGTGCCTTCGGCAATTTGCTTGCCGTAGTCCAGCACGGTGACGCGGTCACACAGCCCCATCACCAGTTTCACATCATGCTCAATCAGCAGGATGGTGCGGTTGTCCTTGCGGATGCGGTCGATCAGTTCGCGCAACATGACCTTCTCGGTCGCATTCATGCCGGCGGCGGGCTCGTCCAGCGCGATCAGTTGCGGATCGGTGGCCAGCGCACGGGCGATCTCCAGGCGGCGCTGGTCACCATAGCTCAGGGTGCGGGCCTTGTACGCGGCAAACTTGCCAATGCCCACGTAGTCCAGCAACTCCTGCGCGCGCTGCGCAATGGCGGCTTCTTCGGCCTTGAAACTGGCGGTCCTGAAAACCGCGCCCAGCAGACCAGAATGGGTCCGGATATGGCGCCCCACCATCACGTTTTCCAGTGCCGTCATCTCGGCGAACAGGCGAATGTTCTGGAAGGTGCGCGCAATGCCGGCCTTGGCAACCGCATGCACGGCGGTGGGCTGGTAGGTTTTGCCGGCCAGCTCGAAGCTGCCGCTGTCGGGCGTGTAGAGTCCGGTCAGAACGTTGAAGAACGTGGTTTTGCCGGCGCCGTTGGGACCGATCAGGCCGTAGACCTGCCCGCGCTGGATCTTGATGCCCACATCGCTGAGGGCCTGCAAGCCACCAAACCGCTTGGAAACGCCGGAGACGTTGAGTACTGTATCTGTCATGTTGGTTCCGTTCAGCTCTTCACGTTCTGCAGGGACTTGCCGTGCTCAGGCGATGGCCACAGTCCACGGGGGCGCATCAGCATGACGGTAATCATGGCCAGTGCAATCAGCAACTGGCGCAGGATGGAGGCATCCAGGCGTCCGCCGGTCATGTCCTGCAAGGGACCGGCAACGTAGCGCAATACCTCGGGCAACGCCGACAACAGCACGGCACCCAGAATGACGCCGGGTAGATGCCCCACACCACCCAGCACCACCATGGCGACGATCATCACGGATTCCATCAGGCTGAACGACTCGGGCGAGATGAAGCCCTGGAATGCGGCAAACATGGCACCCGATACACCGCCAAATGTGGCACCCATGCCGAAGGCCAGCAGCTTCAGGTTGCGGGTGTTGATGCCCATGGCCTTGGCGGCAATTTCGTCCTCACGGATCGCCATCCAGGCGCGTCCGACACGGGACAGCTCCAGGCGGTGGCAAATGACGATACTGATAAGCACCAGGGCCAGGAACAGGTAGTAGTACAGCGAAACCGACGCCAGCTCGAAACCACCCACCACCATTTTCTTGCCCAGGTCGAGGCCGAAAAAGTGCAGGGAATCGATCGAACTAACGCCCTTGGGGCCGTTGGTGATGTTGAAGGGCTGGTCCAGGTTGTTCAGGAACACCCGGATGATTTCACCAAACCCCAGGGTCACGATGGCCAGGTAGTCACCCCGCAGGCGCAAGGTGGGCGCGCCCAGCAACACGCCAAACAGACCGGCCAGTCCGGCGGCCGCCGGAATCACGACCCACAGCGGGGTGTGCAAACCATCGGGAAACATCTGCGCGATGACCGGAAAGGTATCGGTCAGGTGGGGTGACGCCATCAATCCAAACATGTAGGCGCCAATCGCGAAAAATGCGACGTAGCCCAGGTCCAGCAAGCCGGCATAACCCACCACAATGTTCAGTCCCAGCGACAGCAGCACAAACAGCAAGGCCATGTCGGCGATGCGCACCCAGGCATTGCCAAAACTCTGCAGCACCAGGGGCAGAACCAGCAACCCGATGGCGGCCAGGAAGAACGTGATGATCTTTTGTTGTTGTTTCATGTGCGTAGGCTCCTCAGGCACGGTCCGCCACGCGCTCACCCAGCAAACCGGAGGGTCGCAGGGTCAACACAATGATCAGGACAATGAAGGCAAAAATGTCGGAGTAGTGGCTGCCCAGCACACCGCCGGTCAGTGCGCCGATGTAGCCCGCGCCGATCGACTCAATGAGACCCAGTAGGATTGCTCCCACCACGGCGCCAGCCAGATTGCCGATGCCACCAAACACGGCGGCGGTGAACGCCTTCAGGCCGGGCAGGAAACCCATGGCATGCTGGGCGGTTCCGTAATTGGACGCGTACATCACGCCGGCAATGGCGGCCAGCACGGCACCGATGATGAAGGTCGCGGAAATGACCATATCGGGCTTGACGCCCATCAGGCCGGCAACCCGCGGATTTTCTGCCGTGGCGCGCATGGCGCGTCCCAATTTGGTGTAGTTCACCAACCACATCAGCACAGCCAATGACACGGCCGTGAAGCCCAGGATCATGACTTGCGTGGGCGAGATGACGGCGCCGCCGATTTCAATGGGCGTATTCGACAGCAGCGTGGGGTAGGACTTGTTGTTGGGCAACCAGATGATCATGGCCAGGGTTTGCAGCAAGGTTGACATGCCGATGGCGGTAATCAGGGGCGCCAGCTTGGGGCTGTTGCGCAAAGGGCGGTAGGCCACCTTTTCGATCGTGAAATTCAGCACCGCTGCCACCACGCACGAAATGATGAGCGCAACGATCAGGATGATGTAGCCGGGTGTGCCAGGCATGGACTCCTGCATCATGCCGATGATGCTCCAGCTGGTAAGTGCACCCACCATCATGACTTCGCCATGGGCAAAGTTGATCAGGTTAATGATGCCGTACACCATGGTGTAGCCCAGTGCAATGAGCGCATACATGCTACCCAACACCAGACCGTTGATGATCTGCTGCAACAAAATATCCATAGAAATTCTCCGAATTTTGGCTGGCGCCCAGGTCACCAATGTTTAGGGCAGCAATTTGACGATGCGTGGGACGCCTTGTGGGCAACACCAGCTCTCAAGCAAAAAGCCTGCCATGTATGGTGGTACGACAGGCAAGTGGGAGGATTGTAGCCACGGGCCTGCGCCAATCGTTGGGTCAATCCCTTGGGTTTACCCCTAGCGGCAGGGGTGCATCAGTCGAAGCAGCGGGGAGTAAGCGCAGCTAATACTCGGGGCCGTTCGATGGCATGCGCGCAGGCTAGGTCGATTCCTGCGACTGCCCGCCGGCCTTCTCCGCATTGCGTGCCTGCAGCTGCCTGAGCTTCTCGGCAATCCGGATTTCGAGGCCGCGCTCCACCGGCCGGTAAAAGACCGGCGCCGGCATGCCGTCCGGAAAATAGCTTTCGCCCGCCGCAAATCCGTCCTCTTCATCGTGTGCATAGCGGTACCCCTTGCCGTAGTCCAGGGTCTTCATGAGTTTGGTGGGAGCATTGCGCAAATGCAGGGGCACCGGTCGCGAACCATCCTGTTTGACCAGGGCCTTGGCCTCCTTGAACGCCTTATAGACCGCATTGGATTTGGGTGCAACGGCCAGGTACACCACACACTGCGCCAGCGCCAGCTCGCCCTCGGGCGTGCCCAAACGCTCATAGACCTCCGCCGCATCCAGCGCCATGCGCAACGCCCGGGGGTCGGCCAGACCGATATCCTCACTGGCCATACGCACCAGTCGCCGGGCCATGTAGCGTGGATCGGCACCACCATCGAGCATGCGCACCAGCCAGTACAGCGACGCGTCCGGGTCCGATCCCCGCACCGACTTGTGCAGGGCGCTGATGGAGTCATAGAACTGCTCACCACCCTTGTCGTAGCGCCGCATGCGCTCGCCCAGCACCTTGACCACCCAGACGTCGGTGACCTGTTGCAGGCGCTGCTGCCGGGCTGCCACGGCCAGCGTCTCCAGCGTGTTCAACAGGCGCCGGGCGTCACCATCGGCATAGGCCACCAGACGCTCAACTGCTATATCTTCGATAGCAGGCAGTTCAGCATTGACGAGGGCTAGCGCCACAATTTTCTTAAGGTCTTCGGCCGAGAGGGGCTGCAACACATACACCGCGGCCCGCGACAACAGCGCCGAGTTGACCTCAAACGACGGGTTCTCGGTGGTGGCACCAATGAAGGTGAACAGGCCGCTCTCCACATGCGACAAGAACGCGTCCTGCTGGCTTTTGTTGAAGCGGTGGACCTCGTCCACAAACACAATCGTCCGGCGGCCGTTGCCTAACGCAACCTGCGCCTGCTCCACCGCCTCGCGGATGTCCTTGACGCCGCCGAGCACGGCGCTGATGGCAATGAACTGGGCGTCAAACGCGTCCGCCATCAGACGCGCAATCGTCGTTTTGCCAACGCCCGGCGGCCCCCACAAAATGCAGCTGTGGGGTTGGCCAGATTCAAATGCCAGGCGCAGCGCCATGCCCTCCCCCAACAAATGCTGCTGGCCAATGACTTCCCCCAGATGCTTGGGGCGCAGGCGTTCGGCAAGGGGCGCGGTGGGGGCGGGACGGGAGTGGTTCACAACGGTGCAACAAATGGGCGTGCCCCAGTTTAAACGTCGGGACCGTGTTTCAGGGTCCAGACCCTAACTGACCAAGGACTTGATCTAGGGCAAAAAATTCAGGCACTGGCCGTCCTACATTGGAACCGGACTTTAAAAATACCAAACCAACCTGCGGAGACACCATGCCGACACCCTTGATGATGAATTCAATCGACGCTGCCGTGGACCACGTGCTGGACGTGACACCGGGCGACATCGTTCTCGGTATTCCCCTGGGCGTTGGCAAGCCCAACCCTTTCGTGAACGCGCTGTACCACCGCATCAAGGCCAACCCGGCCCGCAAACTCAAGATCATCACCGCGCTGTCACTGGAAAAACCGGTCGGCAAAAGCGAACTGGAACAGCACTTTCTGGCACCCCTGGTCGAGCGCGTGTTTGAGGACTACCCCGACCTGGAGTACGTCAAGGATCTGCGCGGTGCCGGCCTGCCGCCCAACATCGAGGTGTGCGAAGTCTTCATGAAGACCGGTGACTATCTGGGCAACGAGGTGGCCCAGCAAAGCTACATGTCCACCAACTACACGCATATTGCCCGGGACATGGAGTCGCAGGGAATGAACGTCATGGCACAGGCGGTTGCCGCCAGGGAAGACGAGAGCGGTCTGCGCCTGAGTCTCTCCAGCAATCCGGACGTGGTCATGGAGGTGATGGACAAATTTCGCGCGTCGGGCCACAAGATCACGGCAGTGGGCGTGGTCAACCAGAGAATGCCCTTCATGCCCAACACGGCCGAGGTCACGCCGGATTTTTTTGACGTGGTGGTCACCGATCCCGCGGGGACCCATGCAGTCTTCGCACCACCCAACAACAAGGTCAGCCTGGCCGACTACGCCATTGGCCTGCATGCCTCCAGCCTGGTGGCCGACGGCGGTACGCTGCAAATCGGCATTGGATCCCTGGGCGACGCCATCGGCCAGGCCCTGATCGTGCGCGACCGGCATAGCGCCGAATACCGCCACATCCTGGAGTCGCTGTGCCCCGACGGACTGGCCGGGCGCGAGCTGGGCCGCTTCGACAAGGGCTTGTATGGCTGCTCCGAAATGTTCGTCAACGGCTTCCTCAAGCTGATCGAGGCCGGCATCATCCGCCGCGAGGTGTTCAGCGACGTGGTGCTGCAGCAGTTGCTGAACCGCGGAGTCATCGCGGACGAAACCGTCACGCCGCAAACCCTGCGTGCCCTGCTGGACGCCGGCCGCGTGCGATCGCCCGTGGCGGCGGAAGACCTTGCTTACCTGCAGCGCTTTGGCGTGCTGCGCCCGGACGTGACGCTGGACGGCGAGTTTCTGGTGCTCGACGGGCAACGCTGCAGCGCCAACCTGCACGAGGAAGATGCCTTCGATTGCGTCTGCCAGCACCTGCTGGGTTCGCGGCTGCTGGGTGGCATCGCCATGACGGGCGGATTTTTCCTCGGGCCCCGCGACTTCTACGAGCGCCTGCGCACCATGCCCCCGCAAGAGCTGGCCAAGATCGACATGACGCGCATCGACTTCATCAACCAGCTCTACGGGCAGGAAGACCTCAAACGCGCACAGCGCCGCAAGGCGCGCTTCATGAACACCACGATGATCATCACGCTGTTGGGTGCGGCCGCCAGCGATGCGCTGGAGTCCGGCCAGGTGGTCAGCGGGGTTGGCGGGCAATACAACTTTGTCGCCATGTCGCACGCCCTGCCCGATGCGCGCCTGATCATGATGCTGCGCGCCACGCACGACAACAAGGCCGGGCTCAAGAGCAGCATTGTGTGGAACTATGGCCATGTCACCATACCCCGGCACTTGCGCGACACCGTCATCACCGAGTACGGCGTTGCCGAGTTGCGCGGACAGTCCGACAGCGAAGTCATCAAGCGCCTGATTGCCGTGGCCGACTCCCGCTTTCAGGATGAACTGGTCAAGCAGGCCAAGGCGCATGGAAAACTGGATGCGCACTACCAGGTGCCGCCGCGCTACCGCAACAACCTGCCCCAGACGCTGGAAGACAAGTTGCACCCCTGGGCCGAGGCCAAGCTGCTGCCTGACTTTCCGTTTGGTACCGACCTGACGGCCGACGAGTTGAAGATCGTCCGCGCGCTGAAGAAACTCAAACACGCCAGCCAGCACCCCTCGGAGCTTCTGTCACTGGCATTGAAGAGCTTTTGGGAGGCCAAGGAAATGCCACAGGCCTACCAGGAACGCCTGGGCCTGGCCGACGCCCGCAGCTTCAAGGACACCGTCTTGCGCCGGCTGCTGGCGGGCAACCTGTAGGGCCACTGCGGATCGCGTGGTGGCCATCTGTTAAAAGGATGGCATCCCACCACGCTTTACGCCCCCATGCCCGCCATCTCCATCGTTTTCGGTTCCGACAACACCGCCGTGCAGCCCAATGGGCTGCATTGGACCCACGCCGGGCAAGCCTGCTCGGCGTTGTGGCGCTCGGAGCGCGGCGCACCACCGCCCAAAAAGGTGATGGTGGCCGACGACACCATCACAGCCGACGCCGCTTACCGCCTGGCCTGCGAGGGCACGGCCCTCCTCTGGCAAGGAGATTTTCAGAATGCCCGCCAGTTGCTGCAGGCCATGGCGCGCCGCGTCGACCAACCCGCAAAACGCACCCACCGCAAGCAAACTGCCAAGGTGGCGATCGCGGCGCAAACCCCATCGACGGACCCATCGCAAAGCGCCTTCAACCTGCACCGCCAGGCCCAGGCGCAACGGGCGCGGGTGCTCGGCATGCTGTTGATACCCTTCCATCCCGACTTTGGCATCGCGCTGCGGCGCGCGCCCGATGCGCGCCAGGCCTGCACCGAAGCCTGGGGCGTGGCCGATCCCGCAGCCGGTGTGTCCGTCGCCTCGCTGCGCGAGCTGCTGGGACTGATCAGCGCGCATGAATGGCGCAAGAACGGCGTCGAAATCCCCGCGCTGGGCTTGGCACCCAACAACCGCATCCATCCCCACTACGGCGTGTTTTCTCCGGTGCGCGGGGAATACATCGCGCTCGTAGCCAATGCTCTGAAATCCAGGACCGTTCGCACAGCGTTTGACATTGGCACAGGCACCGGTGTGCTGGCGGCCGTCATGGCTCGCAGCGGCATCTCCCACATCGTCGCCACCGACCTGGACCCGCGTGCGCTGGCCTGCGCGCGCGACAATTTGCAGCGCCTGGGTGTGGGCGAACCGGTGCAGTTGGTGCAGGCAAACCTCTTCCCGCAAGGCCTGGCAGATGTCATCGTCTGCAATCCGCCCTGGCTGCCGGCACGACCCAGTTCACCGGTTGAACACGCGGTGTACGACGAAGACAGTCGCATGCTTTTGGGATTTCTGAAAGACTTGCCAACGCACCTGGCGCCCGGCGGTGAAGGCTGGCTGATCCTGTCTGACCTGGCCGAACATCTGGGCCTGCGCTCACGCGCCGAGTTGCTGAACGCGATTGAACAAGCAGGCCTGCGCGTCGTTGGCCGACTCGATGCCAAGCCCGTGCACCCCAAGGCCCAGGACTCAACCGATCCCCTGCACGTGGCGCGCGCCGCGGAAGTGACCTCGCTGTGGCGCCTGGCCGCCAAGTAGTCTGCGCCACAAAAGAAAAAGCCACCAGTCTTGCGACTGATGGCTTTCCAATTTTGGCGGAGTGGACGGGACGTGAGCCGTACCCCCGGAAACCGTTGAATCTACTCGTGCTACGTAAGCACTGATGTTGTTTTAGCTTAGCGTAGAACGGGTAGCAGTGCAACAGCCAAACCGGCAAAGCGAAAATATTCTCAGATATTTCTTCGAAACCCCAAATGGACAAACAGCGAACCGGAAATCCTGTTTGGGGTGCCGTCTTCTTGGGAACTTGGCACAAAAATAGGCCCCCAATCTGGGGGGGCCTGAATCAATATTGTCCTGCGCAAACTCAAAAAACCCGCGCCTTCCGCGGGAGGTCTCCGCGCTGCGCATCCCCCTCGGCACCGGCTTGGTCGCCGCCCGCAGCCACTCTGGTCAGGGCGTGAATCCATTCGTAACCACTGCCCTCTTGACTGCCCTTCCCTTCTAGCTGTCGGTACAAAAATACGACAAATAGCTGCACTGACGGGTCAGCATCGGCCAACTCGGACGGCACAAACCCGCCCAAAAAGGGGTCCTGCCGCAGCCGCTCAAGCTGATGCGCTACGCGTTCTGCCAGGGAAGCCTGTCCTGGCCACACAAACTGCTGAATGTGAATTTTTTGGGCCATTACCATCGCCAACACGGTGGGGATGCCAAGGTAGCGCGCAGCATTTTGGTAAACCAACTCGTTCGCGCGTGAAATGCCAACCACATTGCGCCGCCACTGGGAAAGTCGCTCGTAGCTCACGCCCAGATATTGGGCGAGCTCCATCAGAGTGTGCCCCTGCCGGGCGGCCTGCCCTAGAAGAGCACGAATCAATGGCTGCTCATCTCCCCTCTTTCTCTCACGTGCAGGGTCATTTGGACCGCGCATGTTCTGCCTTTTCATATCGTTATGCCCTCAGCTTTCAACAACAAATCGTTGTCGAAACGTCTAGCGACCTTCCAAAGAGTGGGTCTGCCCACCATGAAATGGAAAAACGCAGATGGGGGGTTCTCATTTCATGTAGCTGTGGTGCAAAGTGCCTGCTTTGAGTAGCCCGTGCTTAAGCGAGGCAGAACCATCCATGACAGCACCGGTGCGCTCATTACAGAGCAAAAAGCCGCAACGAAGGAAAGCGAGAACAACATGTCGGCAAATTGGGCAATAGCACGCATCGACAAAGAACCGCATTGCACATTGCAGCACTGGCAGGTCTTCGAGGTCAATCCTAACGGTCCCTTTTTCCTGCCAAGACCGGGGCCGCGTATTCGCATTTTTATTGGCATTCCCAACCGCTCAATTGACGTTCAGATGAGCTATGAAATCGTCGCCTTTGACCCAATAGCCGGCGTCGGTCTTTGCGAATCCGGCAAAACATATTGCCTTGGCCAAGAGGCAGGCTTCACACCTGAAATGAAACCTTGGTACACGCAGCGGTGGTCACTGGCTGCGGCGGAGCCCGTTGACGTCACATGCGATGTTCTGGCAGCAATGGGAAGAACCCAAACTGGTGCAACACGCAACGGCGTATGGGACGGGAATATCAGGTCATGAAGGGCACTGGAGGTATCGTTTTGTATCTGGATTTTGATGGCGTTCTACACCATGAGAACTGCTTGTGGCACCCCAAGCTCGGGCCGTACCTTGGTGCTCCGCCGCGGTACTCGCTCTTTCAACACGCTGAGTTGCTTGCCCAATTGCTGGCGCCGTACCCCGAAGTCAGAATTGTGCTGAGCACGACTTGGATTCGGCGCTATGGCGTTGCCACCTCCACAAAGCGCTTGCCCGAAGCGCTGCAAAAGCGCGTCATCGGTGGCACGTTCCATTCGCGCCATATGCGTGAAGACGAGTTTCAATATCTGCTGCGCGGCGAGCAGGTGATTGCTGACGTTCAGCGGCGCCAGCCGCGGGACTGGCTCGCACTGGATGACGATTACGAGGGTTGGCCAAAGATGCAACTCCACCAGTGGGTACAGACCGACCCTTACGAAGGCATTAGCGACCCTGCGGTACTCGCCACCCTCAAAGAGAAACTGGAGACCCTGTGCAAACCGCCAAAAACCAATTGAGCGGAGGCGTTTGGCCCCTGGCTAGCCTTGCATCCGAGCCTGAAATTTCGGTCCAGGATTGGGAAATCCACGAGCTGCAGCTACCAGGCCGTGCGAACCGCACGCGGCACATAGTTGGTTTGCAGGGGCGGCATCGCGAGGGGGTTGTTAGCAGTGCAATAACTGCTGTGGACGTGGCCACACTCAAATTTACGACCGAATCTGGCCGTATCTACGAGCTTGGCAGCCGCACCGGGGGCAATCTTGACTCGCAATACGTGTGGAACAGGTGGCGAGGGCTGAACAACGCGGTGGGCGACGAGAACGTCACTCCGCCCTACAGGCACATGATGGAAATTCAACGAGCTCGCGCTTGCATAGCGGACGCCGAACGTCCTGAAAATTCCAAGGCCGTGCAGGTCGATACTGCAATTTTTGCAATTGGTTTTTTAGGCCCATCCCCACACGACCCCCTGATTGCCGAGTACTTGCGGAAGAAGTATCTGCGACCGCTGTCAGACGATGAAATTGCACCTTACCTTGCGCACGCGCTGTCCCTGGCGAAGAGGTTGCTATCAAAACGGGAATCCGACAAATGATGAGACTAGGCAAAGCCATGAGGCAGAGCCTACGCGCTCTTGCGTATCTGCAAATCATGAACAGCGGCAAAGCCAGGCTGGCAATCGATGTCATCTGGTGCACGACTGCGCGAGAGCAAAGGGCAGTGCGTCAGCTGCACCGCAAGTTGCTGTCACAAAAGGAGCTACAAGACGGTTGCACGATTCAGTGCGTCGTCGTGCCAGGGGCCTGGGATGACTCTTTTAGAGCGGGCCGAAAGGTCAGCGACGACTTTTTCCCGGGAGAGTTCGAATGACAGTTCAAGACCTGATTTCAATCTTGCAGCAGCAAAACCCAGAGGCAATTGCTGTGATTCCGTCTCCCGACGGGGGCTTAGACTCCCTAAAAGTACTAAAAGTTGAGCCGCGGGATATAACGCCGGCTTGGCTCGTCGGCCTGGACCGGCCGGGGCTAGATAACCTGTGGCTTGCAGACAGTGACGCTCCTGGCGCGATGCCGGGCGTCTATCTCGGTGACACAAATGCGGTACCAGCGCTTGTCACCGGTGCACGGCTTAATGAGAAAAAGGAGCACCCGTGACTGTTTCAGAACTGATTTCAATCCTGCAGCAGCACGACCCCGCCGCTGTCGTGGCGCTGTCTTTGTGCCCCGGTCAAGGCGTTGGAGACCGAGATGTTGTGGCGGTCGAACGTACTGATGTGTCAGCCGTGCGGCTGAGTGCAATGGACGACGGCGAATATCGCAACCGCTATGCCGCCGTGCCTGAAGGCGGCGTGCCAGGGGTGTGGCTAGGATGAATTAGAGGCAATGATGACAAAGAACCGTAGGCCTCCGCGTCTGGTGCCGGCGCTCACTGCTGCGCAAGAGGCACTTCTGTCCGCAATAACGGATAGCGGGCAGTTCACGCTCGACAAAGCGCTTAAGAGGTGCGCGGGTCAGGTCCGTTTGCGGCCGTTAACCAAAGTTGGAGCCAAGAAATGCCCAAACGAATAAGACGTGAAATACGCAAAATGCTAAACCGCGATATTGCAATGCTGACGCGTAGCCCCTGGCTGAGTGAGCCCCTTCGGTTCATCATCAAAAAACATGGCAAAACCATGCGCGCAATGCAGCGGGCCGCCGACAAGTCATGCGGTGGGAGGATTCGAACAGTTACTGCGACGGTGATTGCTGTGCTCACGGAATTCAAGCAAGCGCGCCTCCAAAGCCCGGACGGTTGGCACTACGCAATTACCGATAAAACCCCGGGCATCGAGTGGCAGGGCGTGCACGAGGGTCAGCAGATTGAGTGCACAGTTACGACTACGGACCTACCGCGCGTTATCGATGCGCGGCTTTTGGAGCCCAATAGTGACCATACCTACTGAACGCACTCGCGCACTCGTTTACGCGCACCTGTTCCTAAAAGACCTTCTCAACCCCGCTGTCACGCCCAGGGTCTCCCGGGAAGTGCGGGAAACTGCGAAGTGGCTGTTACGACACTACCCCGAGCCGAGCACCGTTCAATATGCATACCGCCTATGCCCCGAGCTGTTTGGCCCGGTGCCAGAGCAGATGGCGTCGCTTTCGTATGCGCCACCCACAAAGGCGGGAGCCCAAAAGTGACCATCCCCTTTGAACGCACGCGTGCCTTGGTCATGACCAAGGAATTCTTGGAAGCAATGATGGACCCAAAGCAAACACCCAGGGCGCCACGTT
>Ga0208509_1000032_pt1 | contig 77887 bp, 69 predicted proteins | sample LakWasMeta7_HOW4_2_FD_183857 | JGI IMG/M metagenome (GOLD analysis project Ga0208509, IMG submission 183857) | Freshwater sediment methanotrophic microbial communities from Lake Washington under simulated oxygen tension - Sediment Metagenome... | ecosystem: Environmental > Aquatic > Freshwater >...
CCTGCGTGACCAGGCCCAGGCCAACAAGGAACTGGTGCGCAACCTGGCGCACGAGATCAAGAATCCGCTGGGCGGCATTCGCGGTGCGGCGCAGTTGCTGGAGATGGAAATGGAGTCGACGGAGCTGACCGAATACACGCAGGTCATCATCCGCGAAGCCGACCGCCTGCAAAGCCTGGTGGACCGCTTGCTGGCACCACATCGCCGACCGCACATGGTGAGTGATGTCAACATCCATGAGGTGTGTGAGCGGGTGCGCTCACTGATCCTGGCCGAATTCCCCAAGGGCTTGCGCGTCATCCGCGACTACGACACGTCCATTCCCGAATTCCGTGGTGACCACGAACAGCTGATCCAGACCGTGCTGAACATTGCCCACAATGCTTGCCAGGCGTTGGCCGAGCGCATCGCGGCGGGCGATGCCAGCCTCACCTTTCGCACCCGCGTCTTGCGTCAAATAACTTTCGGCAAACAACGCTATCGGTTGGCATTGGAATTGCATGTCATTGACAACGGACCTGGCGTGCCAGATTCGATCAAGGACCGCATTTTCTATCCGCTGGTGTCGGGCAGGGAAGGTGGCTCCGGCCTGGGGCTGACATTGGCGCAAACCTTTGTTCAGCAACACCATGGCCTGATCGAGGTCGACAGCGTGCCAGGCCGTACGGATTTCAAGATCTTGATTCCGTTGCCATGACATATTGAGGACGAAAAAATAATGAAGCCGATCTGGATAGTAGATGATGACCAGTCCATCCGCTTCGTACTGGAGAAGGCCCTGTTGCGGGAACATCTGCCGACCCGCAGTTTTTCCAATTCCCGTGATGTGCTGGCGGCACTGAACTCCGCCGCTGATGACGAGGGCCCCCAGATTCTGGTCAGTGACATTCGCATGCCGGGGGGCTCAGGCCTGGAGTTGCTGGAAAAGGTCAAGGCCAAGCACCCTGGGCTACCCGTCATCATCATGACGGCGTTTTCCGATCTCGACAGCGCTGTTAGCGCCTTCCAGGGCGGGGCCTTTGAATACCTGCCCAAACCCTTTGACTTGCCCAAGGCGGTCGAACTGATCCGCCGCGCGGTGGAAGAAAGCCAGCGCGAAGAGGTCGCAGAAGAGCGCATGGGAGATGCGCCCGAGATGCTGGGTCAGGCACCGGCCATGCAGGACGTGTTCCGCGCGATTGGCCGCCTGAGCCAGAGCAACGTCACGGTCATGATCACCGGCGAGTCCGGCTCCGGCAAGGAACTGGTGGCACGCGCCCTGCACAAGCACTCACCGCGCGCCAGTGGCCCGTTTGTGGCCATCAACACCGCGGCCATCCCCAAGGATCTGCTGGAGAGCGAACTCTTCGGCCATGAGCGGGGTGCCTTTACCGGTGCGCAGACCATGCGCCGTGGCCGCTTTGAGCAGGCAGACGGCGGCACGCTGTTTCTGGACGAGATTGGAGACATGCCGTTCGAGCTGCAGACCCGATTGCTGCGGGTGCTCAGTGATGGTCACTTCTACCGGGTCGGCGGGCACAGCGCCGTCAAGACCAATGTGCGCGTGATTGCCGCCACGCACCAGGATCTGGAGCAACGGGTCAAGGACGGAGCGTTTCGCGAAGACCTGTTCCACCGCCTGAACGTGATCCGCCTGCGCCTGCCAGCCCTGCGGGAGCGCAAGGAAGACATCTCGGTGTTGACCCGGCATTTCCTGCAGCAAAGCGCCCAACAACTGGGCGTCGAGCCCAAGCGCATATCCGATGCCGCGCTGGCGTGGCTGGAGGTCTTCAACTTCCCGGGCAATGTGCGCCAGCTCGAAAATATCTGCCATTGGCTGACCGTGATGGCGCCTGCGCAAATGGTCGAGGCCAAGGATTTGCCGCCCGAAGTCGGTGTCTCGCTGACGGAGCCTGTAGCCCAAAGTCCGGCCCCGTTCGTCGGCGTCGGCCTGGCGCCGGTTGCCACTGCGCCGGCACCTGCGGCATCGGCTGCGGCTATGCCCGCGACCGCCCCTGTTGTGGCTGCGCCCTCCATGGGGGCCTTGGCAGGCTGGGAGTCTGGGCTGGAAGCAGAAGCCATTGCCCTGCTCGGTGCGGGCAGTACCAATGTGTGGGATGCGTTGACCCATCGCTTTGAATCGCGCCTGATCCTGGCGGCCTTGTCCAATACGAAGGGCCGGCGCATCGAGGCGGCCCAGAAGCTGGGCATCGGGCGCAACACCATCACCCGCAAGATCCAGGAGCTGGGTCTGGAGTGAATTCAACGCTAACCCTCGTGGATATTGAACTCGCCGCTATCTAAACCATAGCGGCTTTTTTTCGTCCACGCGCTAGCCGAAGCGGTAAAACATTAGAGTTTGTAATGATATGCATATTCAATGCATGAAGCTACTAATTTTCTGAATTTTGCGCACAATGGCGTTTTTCACAAACAAAGAGGAGATCGCCATGCTGATCGGAGTCCCCAAGGAAATCAAGAACAACGAGTTTCGCGTCGGCCTGACGCCGGCCAGCGTGCGCGAACTCATCACCAACGGTCACAAGGTGCTGGTGCAGACCAATGCCGGCACCGCCATTGGACTGGATGACGCCCAGTACCAGGCCGCCGGTGCGGAAATGGTGGCCGCTGCCGCCGACATCTTTGCCCGCGCCGAGATGATCGTGAAGGTCAAGGAACCCCAGGCGGTCGAATGCGCCATGCTGCGCCCCGGCCAGATTCTGTACACCTACCTGCATCTGGCTCCGGACCCTGAGCAGACCAAGGCCCTGGTCCAGTCCGGCGCCATCTGCATCGCCTACGAAACCATCACTGGCGCCGGCGGCAGCCTGCCGTTGCTGGCGCCCATGAGCGAGGTCGCCGGGCGCATGGCCATCCAGGCCGGAGCCACCCATCTTGAAAAAAGCCATGGCGGACGCGGTCTGCTGCTGGGCGGCGTGCCCGGCGTGGCACCGGCACACGTGGTCATCATCGGTGCCGGCGTGGTCGGCACCAATGCGATGCAAATGGCCGTGGGCCTGGGTGCCCGCGTGACCGTGCTGGACAAGAGCGTGGACCGCCTGCGCCAGCTGGACCTGGTCTTTGGCAACCGCATCAGCACCGTCTATTCCACCTCCGCCAGCATCGAGGAAGCCGTGATGGACGCGGACCTGGTGGTTGGCGGCGTGCTGATCCCCGGTGCTGCAGCCCCCAAACTGGTGACGCGTGACATGATCAGCCGCATGAAGAAGGGTGCGGTCGTCGTGGACGTGGCCATCGACCAGGGTGGCTGCTTCGAGACCTCGCACGCCACCACGCACGCCGAGCCCACCTATGTGGTGGATGGCGTGGTGCACTACTGCGTGGCCAACATGCCCGGCGCCGTGGCCCGGACCTCGACCTTCGCCCTGAACAACGCCACTATCGCGCACGCCGTGGCCCTGGCCAACAAGGGCTGGAAGGCCGCGTTGCGCGACAACGTGCATCTGAAGAATGGCCTGAACGTCTGCGAAGGTAAGGTTACCTACGAAGCCGTGGCCAAGGACTTGGGTTACGCCTACGTGGCTGCCGACGGCCTGCTGGGTTAAACAGCCTATGCGAGCGTCAGGACGACCGGTGCATGGTCGCTCGGGCGCTCGTTTTTGCGTGGAGTCTTGTCGATGGAGCAGGCCTGGGCCAGCGGTTTGAGCGCGGGGCTGATCAGGATGTGGTCGATGCGCAAACCGCGGTTGCGCCGGAAGCCCATGTCGCGGTAATCCCACCACGAAAAACTCTTGGGCGGTTGCTCGAACAGGCGGAAGCTGTCGCGCAGGCCCAGCGCGACCAGCGCGCGCAGGTGGTAGCGCTCTTCCTCGGTGCAATGGATCGTGTCCTTCAGGCCCACCGGGTCCCATACGTCCAGGTCATCGAAGGTGATGTTGTAGTCGCCCATCAGCACCAGTTTGGGGTGTGCCTCCAGCTCGGCCTTGACCCACTGGCGCAGGCCCTTGAGCCATTCCATCTTGTATTCAAATTTGTCACTGCCCGGCTCCTGGCCATTGGGAAAGTAGGCGCCAATGACGCGCACTCCGTCCACGGTGCCGGCTATCACCCGCGCCATGTCGTCGTCAAAGCCGGGAATGTTCTTCACCACGTCGGTGGCCGGCGTGCGTGACAGCAGGGCCACGCCGTTGTAGGTCTTTTGGCCAAACCACTGGGCGCAGTAGCCCGCCGCCTCAAAGGCCGCGGCGGGGAACTTGTCGTCCGTCATCTTCAGCTCTTGCAGGGCCAGCACGTCGACGGGGTTGTGGCTAAGCCAGTCCAGCACCTGGGGCAGGCGCACGGACAGGGAGTTGACGTTCCAGGTGGCTAGTTTCATCGGGTGGCTCAGAAGAAATTCAGACGCTAGCCCCCGTCAAACAAGGGCATTCTGCTATCACATGTGTAGCGCGGCCATCGCGCCCACGGCCAGGCCGATGGCCCCGGCGGCAAACATGGCGTACTCCAGCCATTTCTTCTTGGTCAGCAGCGCGATGGCCGCCAGTGCGATGCAGACCTGCAGCACGGTGGTGGACTGCGCCCAGCGGTGGTGCTGGTGCATCTGCTCTTCACTGCGGTGGTCCCACTCGGTGGCCTCGGCTTCGAGCTTGTCGGCCCCCACCTTGATCTCGGTCTTTTCCTTTTCGTAGCGGTCTACCTTGGCCTGGTACTTGGCCTTGTCCTCGTCCTTGGCGGACAGGTCACGCGACATTTCCGCCAGCGACTGCTTGGTGCTCTTGGCCTGGAAGTAGTTCCACTGGTTGGAGGCCTCGGTTTTCTTGATGGCGGCGTTGTTCTTGTACAGGCCGGCATTGGCCTGGGTGGCGCCACCCATGTAGCCAAAAATGGCGCCAATGGTGGCAATGATGGCCGTGAACATGGCGATCTGGTTGATCATGCCGCTGCTGTCGTGTCCGCCGTGCCCGCCACCGCCTTGCTGGGCGTGCTCGAGTTCGTGGTCGTGCGGGCCGTGTACGTGGAATCCGTGTCCTGACATGCTTAATTTCCTTGAAGGCGTGGCTGTGGTTGGGGGTTGCTATAGGTCACAAAGCTGAAGCGCAGCCCGTTGACCGAAGTGTGGGTTTCGCGGGCGGTTTCAAGCCACGCAGGCCCGAATTGTGGGGCAAAAGCGTCGCCGTCAAAGTCGGCATCGATCTCGGTCACTTCCGCCGTGTGGGCGTAGGGCAGGGTCAGGGCGTACAGCTCGGCACCGCCAATCACCCAGACGTGCTCAAATTGCTCACAAAATGAGATCGCCTCATCCAGACTCGACGAGGGCCGTGCGCCATTTTCTTTCCAAGTCGGCAGGCGGGTGACGACCACATTGGTACGCCCCGGCAGCGGCCGAAAACGGGCGGGGATCGAGTCCCAGGTCTTGCGTCCCATGACGACCGGGCAGCCCATGGTCACACGCTTGAAATGCGCCATGTCCTCGGGCAGATGCCAGGGCAGGGCGTTGTCCTTGCCGATGACGCCGTTGCGGGCTTTAGCGAAGATGAGATGCAGTTGCATGGGCACCTCCGCTACACGGCCACCGGTGCCTTGATGGCGGCGTGGCTCTCGTAGCCCAGCACTTCAAAGTCTTCGTACTGGTAATCGAAGATCGAGTCTGGCTTGCGTTTGATGTGCAGCGTGGGGTAGGCAAAGGGCGCGCGGCTGAGCTGCAACTCTACCTGCTCGTGGTGGTTGCTGTAGATGTGGCAGTCGCCACCGGTCCAGATGAAGTCGCCGACGTCCAGATCGCACTGCTGCGCCACCATGTGCGTCAGCAGCGCATAGCTGGCAATATTGAACGGCACACCCAGAAAGATGTCGGCGCTGCGCTGGTACAACTGGCAGCTCAGCTTGCCCCTGCCGCCAGGTTCGGTAGCGGGCGCCACATAAAACTGGAAGAAGGCGTGGCAGGGCATCAGCGCCATCTTGTCCAGATCGGCCACGTTCCATGCGCTGACGATGATGCGACGCGAGTCCGGGTTGCTCTTGAGGGTCTGCATGACCTGGGCAATCTGGTCGATGTGGCCGCCGTCCGGCGTGGGCCAGCTGCGCCACTGCACGCCGTAGACCGGGCCCAAGTCGCCATCGGGCCTGGCCCATTCGTCCCAGATGCTGACGCCGCGTTCCTTCAGCCAGTTATTGCTGCTGGAGCCGGTCAGAAACCACAGCAGCTCCTGGATGATGGAGCGCAGGTGCACCTTCTTGGTGGTGACCAGCGGGAAGCCCTCAAACAGGTCGAAGCGCATCTGGTGGCCGAACACGCTCCGGGTGCCCGTTCCCGTGCGGTCGGCCTTGACGACGCCCGTCGTGTAGACGTGGCGCATAAAGTCTTCGTATTGGCTGCGGATAGGGCGTTGGGTCGTGGATGAGGTCATGGAGGGCGGGCCAGGCTGCGGGTTAGCGCCGAATTTTAGCGGGCGTCCGTGGCTCCATAAAACCGAAACGCATCGCCCCCCGCGGCTTTGGCCTGGTACATGGCCGCATCTGCCCACTTGAGGATGTCATCGGCGCTCGCGTCATCCCCCATGAACAAGGCCACGCCAATACTGGCGGTGCAACGGTGCTCCACGGTGGTGGCTGAACCCGCGTGTTCCGCCGTATTCAGCACATAGGGCAAACCGATCGCCAGGCGCACTTTCTCGGCGACCCTGCTCGCCTGCGCGGTGGACTCCGACCGATCCACGTCCAGCTCGCTGAGCATCACCACGAATTCATCGCCACCAAACCGGCCCACCGTGTCGATTTTTCGCAGGCAGCCGACAATGCGAATGGCGGCCTCGATCAACAGCAAATCACCAAACTGGTGGCCATGCGTGTCATTGAGCGGCTTGAAGTCATCCAGATCCAGGATCATCAGCGCGCCGTACTTTCCGGCCCGCTTGCCACCGGCCATCGCCTGGCGCAGGCGGTCAATCGTCAACCGGCGGTTTGGCAACTTGGTGAGCGTGTCGGAGAACGCCAGCTCGTGCAGCTGGTATTCCGTCAGTTTGCGTTTGGTGATGTCCTGAACGATGCCCAGGGCACTCAGCGCCGTTCCGTTCAGGGCGTATTGAAACTCGGCCTTCTGGCGTATCCAGCGAACCTTGTCGCCCACGAGAATGCGGTGCTCGCAGTCGAAAGCTGCGCCTTTGATCGCATCTGCCCAGGCACGTTCCACCGCCGTGCGGTCCAGGGGATGGGTCAGTTCCAGGTAGCTGTCGTGATCGGTGGATGTACCTTCTGCCAGACCAAACGTGCGGCAGGCCTCCGCCGACATGCGCAGCGCATCGTCTGCGAAGTCATACACCCAGCTTCCCACATTGCCAAGCGCTTGCGCATGGTTCAATTCGTCGGTGAGACGCAAAACGGACGAACGGTCCGCGGCCGCGGCGCGGATGTTGCGGTTATTGAAGAGGGCGACGCCCAGCAGCAGCGAAAAATAGGTCAGCCAGCACAGCATTAGTGGCAGGCGCGGAGTGACATAGCTGGCGGACCCCAGGAACACCAGACAGACCAGGGCGATGGAGCCCGCGAATGCCAGAAAAACGCGAATGAACACCGACATGGACGACAGCACAAACGACATGGCAGTCGCCAGAATCATCAGCCGAATATAGAAATTCTGGTCCATGACCAGGGAGTCGAAGACGTAGACAATGCTTGCCCAGCCCAATCCGGTCAGCACACACAGCAGCGCCTCCGTGTGGACCATGGGTGTTGCGTCGGCGCCGCTTGCAATCCTGCGCAGTGCGTGCCCGGCGAACAGCAGGCGCGAGGAAAAAAACACCAGCATGGTGACCACCCACGGCAGGTAGGCATGCCATTCGACAGCCTCCCTGTGGGTAAACGCAACAAGGCAGACTCCGACGACGCCAACCCCCACCGACATCGGCATCCGTCTGAACAGGTCTGATGCCAGCGCGTTTCCTGTGGGGTCCCGTGTTTTCACAATTCTCCCTGTGTTTTTGAAATCTTAGTCGATCCACCTCTTCGCTGGTTGTGCCATAAGGGAAAATACCAAACTATGCACCCCATCCAGAAGCTTTTCGGTTACGCCAGCACCTACAAACGCGACTTCCGGCTTGCATCCCTTTATTCCGTCCTCAATAAATTCTTCGACATCCTGCCCGAGGTGCTGATTGGCGCGGCGGTAGACGTGGTGGTCAAGGGGGAGCAGAGTTTTCTGGCGCGCAATATCCTGGGCGCGGTCGGCATCACCAACACCTGGCACCAGCTGCTGGCGCTTGGCGTGTTCAATGTGCTGGTGTGGGGTGGTGAGTCGCTGTTCCAGTACCTGTATGAGCTGAAGTGGCGCCAGCTGGCGCAGGATATTCAGCACGACCTGCGGCTGGACACCTACCGCCATGTACAGAAGCTGGAGATGGCGTATTTCGAGAACCAGCGCACCGGCAACCTGATGGCCATCCTGAACGACGACATCAACCAGATGGAGCGTTTTCTGAATGGCGGAGCCAACCAGATCATCCAGGTGTTTTGCTCCAGCATCATGGTCAGCGCCGTGTTTTTTGCGATGCAGCCCGGTATTGCGCTGATTGCCTTGCTGCCCGTGCCGCTGATTCTGTTTGGCACCTTCTGGTTCCAGCAGCGCCTGGCCCCGCGCTACGCAGAGGTGCGCGAGGCCTCCGGTGACGTCAGCGCACGGCTCAACAACAATTTGCTGGGCCTGGCCACCATCAAGGCCTTTGCGACCGAGACCTTCGAGGCCGACCACATCGCCCAGGCCAGCAACGCCTACCGCACGGCCAACGCCAGGGCCATCCGCTTCAGCGCCGCCATCACGCCGGTGATCCGCATGGCGATCCTGAGCGGCTTTACCGCCACGCTGCTGTATGGTGGCTGGCTGACGCTGCACGGTGAGCTGGCCGTGGGCGCGTATTCGGTGCTGGTGTTCTTGACCCAGCGCCTGCTGTGGCCGCTGACCGGCCTGGCCGAGGTGGCGGACATGTACCAGCGCTCGGTGGCGGCGATTGACCGGGCGATGAAGCTGCTGGACACGCCGATTGCCATTCCCTACGAAGGCCAGCATTTCCCCATCAACACGGCCCAGGGCGAGCTGCGCTTTGAGCACGTGGGCTTTGCCTACGACACCACGCCCACGCTGCAGGACATTGACATCACGATCCCCGCCGGCAAGACCACTGCCTTTGTCGGCTCAACCGGCTCGGGCAAGTCCACGCTGGTCAAACTGCTGTTGCGTTTCTACACCGCGCAGAAGGGTCGCATCCTGCTCGACGGCCGGCCCATTGATGGCCTGAACCTGCAGGACCTGCGCCGCGCCGTGGGCTACGTGTCGCAGGACACCTTTTTGACTGATGGCACAGTGGCCGAGAACATCGCCTATGGCGCGGCTGGCGCCAGTGATGAGGCCATTGCTGAAGCGGCGCGCGCCGCCGAATGCTCGGAGTTCATCGCCAGGCTGCCGCTGGGCTTTGCCACCCGCATCGGCGAGCGTGGCCAGAAGCTCAGCGGCGGCCAGCGCCAGCGCCTGGCCCTGGCGCGGGCCATCCTGAAGAACCCGCCGGTGCTGATCCTGGACGAGGCCACCAGCGCCGTGGACAACGAGACCGAGGCCGCCATCCAGCGCTCGCTCGATGTGGTGAGCCGCAACCGCACCACCATCGTCATCGCCCACCGCCTGTCCACCGTGCGCCAGGCCGATTGCATTCACCTGCTGGAAGCGGGACGCATTGTGGAGAGCGGCACGCACGACGCACTGGTGGCGCGCGATGGCGGCTACGCTGCGCTGTGGCGGCTGCAGACGGGTGAGCGCGCCGTGTGACCGTGAATAAAAACGGGCTGTAGCCCTCGTAGAATATGCTTAGTGCGCTATAAATAACGTAGCGTCGTCAGACGACGGAGCGCAACTCCCGCCGCAAAATTTTGCCGACGGTTGACTTGGGCAGCGCATCCACAAACACCACAAGCTTTGGCACCTTGTAGGCCGTCATTTCCTTGCGGCAATGCGCGATGAGTTCGTCTGCCGTCAGCGTGGCACCGGGCGCTTTCACCGCAAACAACTTCACCGCTTCGCCGGTTTTCTCGTCGGCCACGCCTATGCACGCACACTCGGCAACGCCGGGGCAGGCGCTGGCCACGGCCTCGATCTCGTTGGGGAATACGTTGAAGCCCGAAACGATGACCATGTCTTTCTTGCGGTCGACGATCTTCAGGAAGCCTTCGGGCGTGATCACACCCACATCACCGGTTCGGAAATAGCCATCGGCGGTAAACGCTGCCGCGTTGGCCTCGGGCTGGTTCCAGTAGCCGCGCATGACCTGCGGGCCTTTCACGCAGACCTCGCCGGATTCACCCAGAGCAACCTCATCCCCATAGTCGTCGAGCAGCTTGATATCGGTACCTGGCAAGGGCAGGCCGGTCGTACCGTTGAAGTCCTGAATACTGGCCGGGTTGAATGACACCACGGGGCTGGTTTCCGACAGGCCGTAGCCCTCGCGGATGAAGTTGCCGGTAATCGCCTTCCATTTGGCCGAGGTCGCACCCACCACGGCGGAACCACCACCGCCCGACAGACGCAGATTGGAGAAATCCACCTCGCCAATGCGCGGGTGCATGGTCAGGCCTGCGTACAGCGTGTTGACGCCCATGAAGATGCTGGGCTTGGCCTGCTTCAATACCTCGACAAAGCCGTCCATATCGCGCGGATTGGCCACCAACCAGCTTTCCGCGCCCACCGAGAAGTAGGTGAGGAAGTTCACCATCAGCGCGAAGATGTGGTATAGCGGTATGGCCGTCACGATCACTTCCTGCCCCGGGCGCAGCGCCGAGGGCATCACGCTCTTGAACTGCTCCACATTGGCCACCAGGTTGCGGTGCGAGAGCGCTGCACCCTTGGACAGGCCGGTTGTGCCGCCGGTGTACTGCAGAAACAGCAGGTCGTCGCCGGTCAGCGCTACGGGCGTGCGCGCGAGTGTTGCGCCCTGGGCCAGTGCATCGGCAAAGGCGATGGTGCCACTCAGGCGTGCATCCACGGCGGGCGAGGGCAGTGCAGCGCCGCTTCCGTCACCCGGCGTTACCGTGACCACGGTCTTGATGCCGGTCCTGGCGATGGCCTCGGCCAGCGTGGGCGTGGAGCCGTTGAAGATGACGATGATCTCGCTGCCCGAGTCGTTGAGCTGGTGCTCCAGTTCGCGCGGCGTGTACAACGGGTTGACGTTAACCTGCACGGCACCCGCCCGGGCAATGCCCAGGAAGGCGATAGGAAACGCCAAAAAATTGGGCAGCATCACCGCAATCCGGTCTCCTTTTTTGACGCCCAGGCGCTGTTGCAGCCACGCCGCAAAGGCCGCGGACTGGCGGTCCACATCGGCATAGCTCAGGGTCTGGCCAAAGGCGCGGAAGGCTGCTCGGTCGGCGAACTGCGTCATAGCCGCTTCGAGCATGTGCACGACCGAGGGGTAGGCGTCGGCGTTGATGGTGGCCGGTATGTTGTTGGTCTTGTAGGTGGCGAACCAGTGTTTGGTAGTCATAGTTGAATCTCCGTTTTGCAGGATTTATTCTTGAACAATATCAGGCTGTAGCCCTCGTGAAATGGTCGTTAGTAGCTATTTTTTTGAGAGCACCCGCCCCGGATTCATGGTGTTGTGTGGGTCCAGCGCCTGCTTGATGGCGCGCATCATGCCCAATGCCACGGGTGACTTGTGCTGCTCCAGCTTCTCGCGCTTCAGGCTGCCCACGCCATGCTCGGCAGAGATGGAGCCGTTGAACCGGTCCACCATGTCGTAGACGATGGTGTTGACGCCTTTTTCATCGTCGCGCAAGAAGGCTTCGGCATCGGCGCCGGCCGGCGCCTGCACGTTGTAGTGCAGGTTGCCATCGCCCAGATGCCCGTAGTTGACCAGCCGCACGCCGGGGAAGGCCTGCGCCAGCGCGGCATCGGTCAGGCGCACAAACTCCGGGATGCGTGAGACCGCAATCGAGATGTCGTGTTTGATGTTCAGCCCCTCTTGCGCCTGGGCCAGCGGGATGCTCTCCCGGATGTGCCACAGGGCGCGGGCCTGGGTGATGCTTTCGGCCACCACGGCGTCCAGCACGCAGCCCTGCTCCATGGCAACTTCCAGAAGTCGTTCAAAGCAGGCACGGGCGTGGGTTTCGGACTCCTGATCCGAGTTCTCCAGAACAACGCAGTAAGGCGTGTCGGCTCTGTCCTGGAACGGCACGCGCTGTTGCGGAAAATGCTTGGTCACCAGGCTGAGTGCGAATGTCCCCATGACCTCAAAGCCGGTCAGGCCCGCGCTCAGGTGCTGGTGGGCCAGGCCCAGCAGCTGCACGGCGGAGTCCAGCGAGGGCACGGCGGCAAAGGCGGTGAGCTGGGCCGCGGGCAGCGGGTAGAGCTTCATGATGGCGCCGGTGATGACGCCCAGCGTGCCCTCCGACCCGATCATCAGGTGGCGCAGGTCGTAGCCGGTGTTGTCCTTGCGCAGGCCCGACAGGCCATCCCAGATCTCGCCCTGTGGCGTGACCACTTCCAGGCCCAGGCACAGCTCGCGCGTGTTGCCGTAGCGCACCACCTGCGTGCCGCCCGCATTGGTGCCGAGGTTGCCGCCCACGGTGCAGCTGCCCTCGGACGCCATGCTCAGCGGGAACAGAAACCCGGCTTTTTCGCAGACTTCCTGGATGGCTTGCAGCACGCAGCCGGCGTCGACCGTCACGGTCAGGTTGGCGCCGTCCAGCGTGCGCACATGGTTCATGCGCTGCAGGCTCAGCACGACCTGGGTGCCGCTGGCATCCGGTGTGGAGCCCACCACCATGCCGGTGTTGCCGCCCTGGGGCACGATGCTGACACCGGCCGTTGCACAGGCCTTGACGACCGCGGCCACCTCGGGTGTGTTGGCCGGGCGCACCACGGCCAGTGATTTGCCGGTTTCGCGCTTGCGCCAGTCCTGCTCGTAGGCGCGCAGGTCGGTGGCGGGGTCGTCGTGTGTGAACACGTTGGCGGGGCCAACGATGGCGCGCAACTGGGTCAACAAGCCGGTCATGGTGCGGTCTCCGGGGTTGCGGTGGCGGTCTTGCTGGCGCCGCGTGGCCCCAGGCGCAGGCGCACATGGGCGGTGCAGGCCACAAACAGCAGAACGCAGACCGCGATTTCCACCATGGCCAGGTAGTTGCCGGGGGCCTTGTCGCTCCAGGCGCGCACCACGCCTTCGATGAAATACAGCCACACCACCAGGCTGACCCAGCGGTAGGTGTAGAGGCGGTTCTTCAGTAGCCCGGCCAGCGGAATGCACAGCGGCAGGGCCTTGAGCACCAGCCACGAGCCGCCGGGGCGCAGCGGCGCCAGATAGAGCTCCCAGGCCAGGGACAGAACAATGAGGGAGATGAGACTGCCCACAGCGAGCCAGCGCGTGGTGTTGACAAAGGGGTGGGTAGAAGCGGAGGGGGTGTGCATGTCGGTGGCATCATAGCGGCATGCAATACCTTGAACGTCTGAGGGGCTGGCTCAATGAAGTCGCCCACGTGCCATGGCTACACGCCATACGAACCCTGCGCGAACGCTTTCGGGAGGACCGCCTGGGTCTGACCGCCAGCAGCCTGACCTTTACCACCACGATTGCGCTGGTGCCTTTCATCACCGTGGCGCTGGCCGTGTTCACGGCCTTCCCCATGTTTGCCAAGTTTCAGGATGTGCTACAGAAGTGGCTGATCGAGAGCCTGGTGCCCGACAACATCGCCCGCCAGGTGCTGGGCTACCTGAACCAGTTTGCCGGCAAGGCCAGCAAGCTGGGCGTGGTGGGGCTGGCCGCGCTACTGGGCACGGCACTGGCACTGGTCTTCACCATCGACCGCACGCTCAACAGCATTTGGCGCGTGCGCACTTCGCGCCCCTTTGCCCAGCGGGTGATGATTTACTGGGCCTCGATCACGCTGGGGCCGGTGCTGCTGGCAGTGAGCCTGAGCATGACGTCGTATGCCGTGGCCTTCTCCAAGGATGTGGTGGGCGTGATGCCAGGGGGCATTTCGCTGTTTCTCGATGTCTTTCAATTCGTGCTGGTGGCGGGCGGCATGGCGGCCATGTTCCACTACGTGCCCAATACCCATGTGCGCTGGGGTCACGCGTGGATAGGTGGTCTGTTTGTGTCCGCCGGCATGGAGCTGTCCAAACGGGGCCTGGCCCTGTATGTGAGCAAGGTGCCCACGTATTCGGCGGTGTATGGCGCGTTTGCGACGCTACCCATCCTGCTGGTCTGGATCTATGTGGTCTGGGTCATCGTCTTGCTGGGCGCTGCACTCACCGCCTATTTGCCCAGCCTGCTGGCCGGTGGCACCCTGCGACGCCTGCCCCACGGCTGGCGTTTCCAGTTTTCACTGGAAGTGGTGCAGCATCTGGAGCGCGCGCGCGCCGAAGGTGCCAAGGGCCTGACCCTGGAGCAGCTGTGCGCCGTGATGCACGTGGACCCGCTGCGCCTGGAGCCGCTGATGCGCACGCTGACCGCGTTCGACTGGGTCGGGCAATTGCAGGAAGTCTTGCAACCCGGGGACGAAGCGCGCTACGTGCTGCTTGTGGACCCCGACACCACGTCACTGGAGCCGTTGCTGAGCGCCTGGCTGGTTGAACGCACGGATCAGACCGAGAAGATGTGGCAAATCGGCCGCTGGCCCTCGGTGACACTGCGTGAGGTGCTATGAAATCAGGAGAACGGCATCAGCCCTGAGGTCTTGCAGAAATACATGGCCTGGTCTGCGACTTCCAGGATGTCTTTGAGGTTTTCTCCGTCTTTGGGATACCAGGCGAAGCCAATGCTGCCCCCCAGGCTGACCACTTCACCGGAGTCCAGGGTGACGGGTTCCTCCAGCAGGGCTACCAGTTTTAGCCCCAGTGAGGTGATCTGTTCACGCTCGGCAACGGACTCGATGATCAGCACAAACTCGTCGCCACCCAGCCGCGCCACCGTGTCGGTCGAGCGAACCAGTGAAACCAGGCGCTGGGCTATCGTGACCAGCACGGTGTCCCCGGCGGAGTGACCATAGGTATCGTTGACGTCCTTGAACTTGTTCAGGTCGATCATCAGTACCGCGAATTGCTTGAGGCTGCGCTTGGAATGCTGCATAGCCAGCTGAAAGCGGTCGATCAACAATGAGCGGTTGGCCAGGCCGGTCAGGGGATCAAAGAAGGCGTGCTTCTTGAGTGAGCGCTCGGCGTTCTGGAGCTTTTTCACGTAGCGCAGCAGCTGTCTTTTTTGCGCACCTGCGCGTCGCAGCCGGTAGGCCAGGAACAATGCCACGCAGGCGAGGAGCGCTGCGACGATAGCGAGGATGGTTGCTGTCAAAGTGGTACCCGTGGCGTTAGAGCATTTTCCGTGCATCGTGGCTGGACTGCCACGGTTTCAACACTCTTTTACAAAGTCTACTCCGCGCACCATGCTTGCCCAATTCCTCTCGGAATTCACCCACGCGCCGGTGGCATTCAATAGGGCATGGTGTTGGCGTCCGGCTTGATTCGGGTCGGTGTTTCGCCGGGCAGCCATCTGGCGTAGATCGTGGCGTAGGTGCCATCGCGCTTCATGCTGTCCAGCGCCACCTGCCAGCTGGTGACCACATCCTTGGGCGTGCCCAGGGAGAAAGCGATATAGGTTTGTATGCTGGTGACGGTGAACACGCGCTCCACGTCGCCGGGTTTAGCATCGGCGCGCTCCAGCAGGTCCGGCAGGGTCAGGTTGCCAACGAACATCAGCGGGGCCCGGCCGTTGACGGCCATCTTCACCATGGTCTCCGGCTTGGAGACCAACTCCAGGTTGGTAAATCCCAGCTTTTGCAGCAGTTGGTGGGTATAGAAATCCCGGACCACCAGAATACGGCTGACGGCCTTTGCATCGTCCAGGCTTGCAATGTGCAGGCCGGCCCCGCGCTTGCTGTACAGCGACGCAACAGCCGTTGCGACCGGCCCTACCCACTGAAACAAATCCTCACGGGCGGTGGTGCGTGCGGTGCCAAACAACGCAACATTGGGTACCGTGCTGGCCGTGCGGTAAGCGCGCGCCCAGGGTTGCACTTCAATCGTGTCGGTGTTGCCCACGCGCCGCTGGATTTCCTGCACCACATCGATGCTCAGTCCCTTGGGCTTGCCATCCTGGGAAAAATTGAGCGGCGGGTTTTCTTCGGTCAGTAGCTGCAGTTCGGTGGCGTAGACCACCGCGCCGGTGAGGGACAGCAGGACGACCGCAGCGGCCATCACGGTGGGCCACAGCCGGCGTGGCCGGGTGGGGTGCGTTGGGTGGTTGGACGGCATCCCGTCAATCCAGCTTGGCGCCGGATTTGCCCACCGCATCGGCCCAGCGCGGCATCTCGGTGGCCAGGTATTTTGCAAATTCGTCGGCGCCCAGAAAGGCCGGGTCGGCGCCCTGGGTGATCATGCGGTTGCGCACATCGGGCAGGGCCAGCACCTGCTTGAAGGCATCGCTGAGTTTGGCGACCACGTCCCTGGGCGTGCCGGCCGGGGCCAGAAAACCGTAGAAGCCCACCACTTCAAAGTTCTTGATGCCGGATTCCATGACCGTGGGCACGTCGGGCAGGGCCGGGTTGCGTTCGCGGCTGGTCACGGCCAGGGCCCGCACCTTGCCCTGCTTGTGGTAGCTGGCGGCCTGGGGAATGGACTCGGCCATGAACTGCACCTGGCCGCCCATCAGGTCGGTAAAGGCCGGCGCGCTGCCCCGGTAGGGAATATGCACCATGAACAGGCCGGTGGCCGCCTTGAACATCTCGGGCGCCAAGTGGCTGATGCCGCCATTGCCGGCCGAGCCGTAGTTGATTTGGCCAGGTCTTGCACGCGCATAGTCCACAAACTCTTTCAGCGTATTGACCGGCAGCTTGGGGTTGACCAGCAGGGCCAGGGGTTGCATCGCTGTGCGGGCAATGGGCGTGAAGTCGCGCAGCGTGGCGTAGGGCAGCTTGCTGTAGATGGCGGGGTTGATGACCATGACGCCGGTGTTGGCCAGCATCAGCGTGTAGCCGTCGGCCGGGAACTTCATCACCTCTTGCGCACCCACGGTGCCACCGGCTCCGGACTTGTAGTCAATCAGGATGGGCTGGCCCAGTACGGTCTGCAGCTTATCGCTCAGCAGACGTGCGTGCTGGTCCAGCGGGCCACCCGCCGGGAAGCCGATGATGAGCTTGATGGGTTTGTCGGGATAGGCAGCCGATGCCAGCGTGCTGGTGGCCAGCAGGGCGGTGGCAACGAGCGCGGTGAGGATGGATTTTGCTTGCATGGCGGTGTCAGAGTTTCAAAAAGTCACGAATGGCGAACAGGGTTTCGTCGGGCGTCTCGGTCATCTGGTGGTGGCCCACCGGCAGTGTGACGACCTGCAGGGCCTTGCCAGTGGCCTTGGCTGTGGCGATCAGGGGTTGCGCGGCCTTGGCCATTGTCATCTGGTCCAGTGCACCCAGCACAAACAAGACCGGGCAGGTGATGGCACCCATCGCCTGTTCACCATTGGCATAGCGATCACAGGCCACAAAGCCGCGGTGGAAGACGTTGACCTTGGTGTTGCTGGCCAGCACGCGGCGGTTCAGTGCGGTGTTGGCACCAAAGACCCAGGTCCCCGGCCCCAGCGCCGAGGGTGGTGCCGCTAGCGTGCTGCGCGAAAACACGTTGATCATGTTGACCGCTTTCAGGGGCTCGTTCAGCGAGGTTTCGATCAGCACGGGCGACACCTTCATGGGGTAGGCCGTGCCCACCAACACCAGGTGGGTGACGCGCTCTTTCAAGCGCGACGCCGCCTCCAGCGCAATCAGCGAGCCCCAGCTGTGGCCCACCAGTGCCGCTTTCGCCACGCCCGCCGCATCCAGCAGCGCGGCGATGAAGTCGGCCGCCTCTTCCACGGTGGAGGGGGCCTCGCCCGCACTGCGGCAGTGGCCGGGCAAGTCCACTGCCAGCACGTTGTAGCCATGGTTGGCCAGGTAGCGGCTTTGCAGAATCCAGACGCTGTGGTCGTTGAGCACGCCGTGGATGAAGACCACCGTCGGCTTGGCGGCGTCGAACGGCTTGCCGCCGGTGTAGCAATAGGTTTTGGCGTTGTTGACGACGAGCTCCATCAGGCACCTGCCTTTTCTGCGGCCTTGAGTGCCCGTTTGAGGTCGTCGATCAAATCGTCAGGGTCTTCCAGCCCAATCGACAGGCGGATGGTGCCCTGGGTGATGCCGCCAGCGGCCAGTGCCTCGTCCGTCATGCGGAAGTGCGTGGTGCTGGCCGGGTGGATCACCAGGCTGCGGCAATCGCCCACATTGGCCAGGTGGCTGAACACCTTGAGCGTTTCGATGAATTTTTTGCCCTGCTCGCGGTTGCCCTTGAGGTCGAAGCTGAACACCGAGCCGGCGCCACGCGGCAGCAGCTTTTGCGCCAGCGCGTGGCTGGGGTGGCTCTCCAGCATGGGGTGGCCGACACGGCCGACAAAGGGCTGGCTGGCCAGAAATTGGACTACCCTTTCCGTGTTACTGATGTGGCGAGCCATGCGCAGACCCAGCGTTTCCACGCCCTGCAGGATCAGCCACGCGGAATGCGGGCTCATGCAGGCACCAAAGTCGCGAAGACCTTCGCGCCGGGCACGCAGCAGGAAGGCGCCCACGGTGCTTTCCTCACTGAAGTTCATGTTGTGAAAGCCCTCGTAGGGTGCGGCCAGTTCCTCAAACCGACCACTCTCCGCGTAGGCCCTGGCCCAGTCAAAGCTGCCACCATCGACCACGATGCCACCAATGACGGTGCCGTGGCCGGACAGGAATTTGGTCGCCGAGTGGTAGACCAGATCGGCACCCAGCTCCAGCGGCTTCATCAGCCAAGGGGAGGTCAGCGTCGAGTCCACCAGCAGCGGCACACCGGCCTCGTGTGCGATCGCGCTGACGGTGGGAATGTCCAGTACGTCCAGGCCCGGATTGCCCACGGTTTCGCCGAACAGCAGCTTGGTAGTGGGGCGGATGGCGGCCTTCCAGCCATCGATATCACCGGGTTTGACGAAGGTGGTGTCAATACCGAAGCGGCGCATGGTGTAGTGCAGCAGGTTTTGCGAGCCACCATACAGTGCCGTGCTGGCCACGATATGCGAGCCCGCGCCCATCAGTGTGGCCACGCTCAGGTGCAGCGCCGCCTGGCCGCTGGCGGTAGTGATGGCACCAATGCCGCCCTCAAGCGCCGCCACGCGCTGCTCCAGCACCGCATTGGTCGGGTTGCTGATGCGGCTGTAGACGTGGCCCGCACGTTCCAGGTTGAACAGCGACTGCGCGTGTTCGCTGGACTCGAAGACAAACGAGGTCGTCAGGTGGATGGGCACAGCCCGCGCCCCGGTTGTGGGGTCGGGCGCGGCGCCTGCGTGCAGGGCCAGGGTATCAAAACCGGGGTCAGCGTAGCCAGACATAGGATCTCCGTGCGGCAGTATGTGGTGTCAGGCACCAATTGTGGGCTATATTTGGGTGACATTCTTCATCCATGAGCTTCGGGGAAACACCATGAAAGTCAGCGACATCCTGCGCGTCAAGGGCAACACGCTTTACACGGCCTCACCGGACGAACCCCTGGCGAGCGCGCTGGACCTGATGTCGGGCAAGGATATCGGTTCACTGGTGGTCATGGAGCATGGCGACCTGGTGGGCATGCTGACCTTTCGCGAAGTGATCCAGACGGTGGTCAAGAACGGTGGGTCGATTGGCAAGACGCTGGTGCGCAGCGCCATGGACGACCATCCGCTGACCTGCACCATGGAAACCGACATGGACGAAGTGCGCCGCATGATGTTGGACCGCCACGCCCGCTACATGCCGGTGATGGACCACAAGATGCTGATGGGCGTCATCAGCTTCTACGACGTGGCCCGTGCCGTGGTGGACAGCCAGAATTTTGAGAACAAGATGCTCAAGGCCTACATCCGCGATTGGCCCGAGGGTGAGGGCGACGCCGCGCAGGCTTGAGCGTGCTGGCGTTGGCGGCAGAGTGTGCGGCAGTGGCCCCCGCCTCATGGTGTCAAACGCCCAGAAATCGGCGGGGGCCACTGCCCCACACTCTGCGGTGCTTCTTAAGTCTTCGGCTCATGGAATTGTTCTGCTATTGAGCTGGCCGTCTATCTGGCCATTGGCGCAATTGGCCCCTTTAAATTTCTCGTCAATGCATAGTCACTCTGGCGTCAAACCGACACCATTGGGTCGTTTATTGGATAGACCATGAAAAGAGAGAGCATTGCTTCGGCACTGATTGGAGGTATTTCGGTCTTTGCCCTTTTTGTTGCATTTACGGACCATGGACCTCGTTCACCGCATGCCACGCTTTTCGTGCTTAGTTTCTGTTGCGATGGTCTGTGCCTGGCTTTTGCACCAGAAGTCTTGTTCGAGAAGGTGACGCTATGGAGCCTATTCAAGGGTGAAGGGGCTGTCCAGCGCGGAATCGCCGCCCTTTTTGCGATGTTTGCTACTCTCTTTTTTATTGGCGCTGTCGTGTTTTTGGGGTTGTCTTATGCCAGCCTCTAGTTGCGCATTCCAGTGGAACAAGCTGGAACCAGCGAGGTACAACACGGCGCACCACCTCGACCCACCCCTGCCGCTCTGGGATAATCCCAGTCTATGAGCGGAAACACCTTCGGAACCCTATTCGCAGTCACCAACTTTGGTGAATCCCACGGCCCGGCCATTGGCTGCGTGATTGACGGCTGCCCACCGGGCATGGAACTCAGCGAGGCTGATATCCAGGGCGACCTGGACCGCAGACGCCCCGGCACCAGCCGCTTCGTAACCCAGCGCAACGAGCCCGATGCGGTGCAGATCCTCAGCGGCGTCTACCAGGGCAAAACCACCGGCACTCCCATCGCCCTGCTGATCCAGAATACCGACCAGCGCAGCAAGGACTACGGCAACATCCTGGAGACCTTCCGCCCAGGTCACGCCGACTACAGCTATTTCCAGAAGTACGGCATCCGCGACCCACGCGGTGGTGGTCGTTCCAGCGCCCGCCTGACGGCGCCCATGGTGGCGGCCGGTGCGGTGGCCAAGAAGTGGCTGTTTGAGAAATACGGCACCACGTTTCGCGGCTGCATGACGCAGATTGGCGATATGGTGATTCCCTTCGAATCCTGGGACCACGTGCCCAACAATGCCTTCTTTGCCCCGGTGGCCGATGTGAAGTCGCTGGAAGACTACATGGACGCGCTGCGCAAGGCCGGTGACTCGTGCGGTGCGCGCATCCGCGTGTCCGCGTCGCGCGTGCCCGTGGGCCTGGGCGAGCCGCTGTTTGACAAGATGGACTCCGACATCGCCTACGCCATGATGGGCATCAACGCCGTCAAGGGCGTGGAGATTGGCGCCGGCTTTGCCAGCGTGGCGCAACGTGGCACCACGCATGGGGATTCGCTGTCACCCCAGGGCTTCATGAGCAACAACGCGGGCGGCACCGTGGGCGGTATCACTACCGGGCAGGACCTGGAGGTGAGCATTGCCATCAAACCCACCAGTTCCATCATTACGCCACGCGATTCCATCGACGTGCAGGGCAATGCCACCCAGGTCATCACCAAGGGCCGCCACGACCCCTGCGTGGGCATACGCGCCACGCCGATTGCCGAGGCCATGCTGGCCCTGGTTGTGATGGAACACGTACTGCGCAACCGCGCGCAGTGCGGGGATGTGGTGCCGGCGCTGACACCGATTCCTGCGCAGGCTTAAATACCGCGTACTTCGCGGTTTTCTGTGCCAAGCGTATGCGCCCGGGGCGGCGTGCGTTGGCGCCTGCCTATAGAACTTTTTGCCCTGCGAATAGCCCTTAAGAAAAGGGTTTACCCCATGTCTTTTGCCTACGCGGTAGGAATAAGCTGATTATTATGTATCTTGCATCTGGTTGAATCGATTCCGACGACCCGGTGCAGTTTCATTTACCCATGATTGGATGTTAGACATGAAGTTCTTTTCACTGGCAAAGGCGTTGTTGAGCGTATGCGTACTGAGTTTCTCAATGTTGGGCGTCAGCCATGCGGCTGATCAGGGCACAGCGGCTGACGCCGAGGCCATGGTGAAGAAGGCGGTGGCCTATATCAAAGCCAATGGGCCTGAAAAAGCCTACGAAGAATTCACGAACGGCAAGTCGTTCAAGGACCGTGACCTTTACATCATCGTCTATGACCTCAACGGCAAAAACCTGGCCCAGGGTGCAAACCCCAAACTGGTCGGCAAGGACCTGATTGGTTTGAAGGACCCGGACGGCAAACCTCTGATACAGATGTTTGTGGACCTGGCCAAGTCCAAGGGCAAAGGCTGGGTCGAGGGGTACAAGTTCCTGAATCCGGTGTCCCAAAAAATTGAAGGCAAGGCCATGTACCTGGAGCGCGTTGGCGACACCTTGGTGGGCTGCGGTATCTACAAAGGTTGAATGATCAGGCGGGACGATTTGTGGGGAGCGAGGCCGCAAGTTTGACGTGGCGCAAACTTGCCGCAATCAGGTCCCCGCGCATCAGGCGTTGCCCTTCGTTGACCTTGTAATTGCATTGGCTGTTTGCCTAGACTTTCAGGCGTGTAGCCCCAGAAATCGTTGGAATTAAAGGAGTATTTTTATGCAATTTTTGTCTGTATTGAAGAGTGTCTTTGCAGCCGCTGCTGTGAGTTTGATGATGGTGGGCATGTCCCACGCGGCCGATCAGGGCACGGCTGCGGAGGCGGAAGCCATGGTCAAGAAGGGCGTGGCCTATATCAGGGCCAATGGCCCCGAAAAAGCTGCTGAAGAGTTCACCAACGGCAAGACCTTCAAGGACCGCGACCTGTATATCGTCTATACGGAGTTCAGTGGCAAGGTACTGGCGCATGGGGGCAACCCCAAGCTGGTGGGCAAGAATCTGACCGGCATGAAAGACTCCGAGGGCAACCCCTTCTTCCAGATGTTGCTGGACCTGGCGAAGTCCAAGGGTAAGGGCTGGTCGGGCAGCTACCGCTTTATGAATCCGGCAACGCAGAAGATTGAAGCCAAGGTCATGTACCTGGAGAGCGTGGGCGAAACTTACGTCGGCGTCGGTGTTTACAAACAGTAGACAACCAGCCCGCGCCGCCCGCATGGGGGCGTGGGAATAACAATTTCGGTCTAGCAGTTGGAGCGTGTGAATGAATATCCGTGATATGAGAATTGGCCTGCGTCTTGGCCTTGGCTTTGGCATGATTTTGCTGGTGGCCAGCGTCATGCTGGTAGGCACCCTCATTAGCAACAGCAACAGCCGCGCGACCGTATTGGGGACTTTGCAGCGTGCGGCGGCCCAGCAGGATCTGGCCGAAGAGATGCGACGCACCCTGCTCAGCAGTGCGGTGTCGGTGCGCAACATGGGATTGCAAACCAAGGTCGATGCGGTGCAGAAGGACGAGGCGGAAGCCAAGCGCCAGCGCGCCGCCTACCTGGCTGCGAAGAGCAAGCTAGAGGCCGATGGGCTGGGCGACAAGGAGCGTGAATTATTCAGCAACTTGGCTGACATTGATAAGCAAATGGATGCCCAGTTCAAGGAAGCCGTGGATCTGGCCGCCCAGTTCAACACCGAGCAGGCCGGTGCGGTCATCACAGGCAAGATTGATCCCTTGCTTACCAAGGCCATGGCCGAGTTGGCAACCTTTATTGCACTGCAAAAGCAGCGTGCCAATGAAGCGACCGAACAGGCCAATGCCAGCAACCAGGCGACCGCCAATATCATCGCGGGCGCTGGTGTTCTGGTATTGCTTTTGGCCGGCCTGATGGCCTGGAGTCTGACCAATAGCATCACCGCTCCCTTGAAAACCGCGCTGGAAGCGACCGGGCGCGTTGCCCAGGGTGATTTGGTCAGCGATATTCCCCAGGGGCGCGCCGATAGCCGTGAGGAGACGCAGCAGTTGTTGGCCGGTTTGCTGGAGATGCGCAACGGGCTGGCACGCATGGTCAGCGAGGTGCGTTCCGGTGCCGAAAACATCTCTACCGGGGCCAACGAGATTGCCACGGGCAATACCGATTTGTCGCAACGCACGGAAACCCAGGCCAGTAACCTGGAGGAGACCGCGGCGTCCATGCAGGATTTGAGCAACAACGTCAAGAACAACGCCGAAACGGCACGCCAGGCCAACCAGATGGCCAGTTCGGCCAGCTCGGCGGCCACCAAGGGCGGCGAAGTGGTCGGCCAGGTGGTGACCACCATGGACGAAATCACCGCGGCATCGCGCAAGATTGCCGACATCATTGGCGTGATCGACGGCATTGCCTTCCAGACCAATATCCTGGCGTTGAATGCCGCCGTCGAAGCCGCACGGGCGGGCGAGCAGGGCCGCGGGTTTGCCGTGGTTGCCAGCGAAGTGCGCAGCCTGGCCGGGCGCTCGGCCGAGGCGGCCAAGGAGATCAAGAACCTGATTGGTGCCAGCGTCGAGAAGATCGAAACCGGCACCCGCCTGGTTGGCGCTGCGGGAAATTCGATGAACGATATCGTGGCCCAGGTCAAACGGGTTGCCGACCTCATCGGCGAGATCAGCGCATCGGCCCACGAACAGACCAGCGGCATCGAGCAGGTCAATCAGGCGATCGTCCAACTGGACAACGTGACCCAGCAAAACGCCGCGCTGGTAGAGGAAGCAGCGGCTGCCGCAGACAGCCTGAACCAGCAGGCTGGTCGCATGGTCGAAGTGGTCAGCATCTTCAAATTGGGGGGGAGTGCGGCGGCGGCTTCCAAGCGACCCAGTTATCAAGCACCCGTGAAGAAAACCCAAGCCCTCGCGCCGCGCAAACCGGCACCTGCATTGGCGCGGCCGGCCACAGCGCCGAGCCGCATCGCAGCCAAGCCTGCGGCTGCCGCACCCAAGCGCCTGGCCCCCGCTGCAGCAAAGCCTGCGGCCGGCGGGAATGACGATTGGGAGAGTTTTTAGTCCGCGTTCAGATGCCGGGTGTGGCCAGGTAGGCTGCCAGATCGGCGGCCTGAGGTGCGCCCACGGTGGCCGACAGGAAGCCCATTCCACCCGTATTGCGGCTGATGGCGTTTGTGATAGTGGCGGCCGAATTGGCCCCGTTGAGAATCTTGTTGCCGTTGGTTGCAGGGTTTGCTCCGTGGCAAGCAGCGCAATTCGCTGCATATAGCGCCTTGCCAGAAGTCGGGGACGCCGAAGGTGCCGGTGCTGGCGTAGGCGTAGGCGTAGGCGCAGGCGCAGGCGCAGGCGCAGGCGTCGGTGTGGTCGGAGTTCCGCAGACCGGAACTACGACGGCGCTCCTGCGTGCATCGTCATCACTCTCGTTTTCGTTTGCGTCAGATTCCTTTCGAACGGTATCCAGGTTACCGATAAGGCCTTCGTTGATGTGGGTTTCCTTGACGTGTTCCGCCTCTTTGCTGGACAGGCCACTGGTGCATTGGCTGCTGGTCGATGAAGTGGAATTTTCCTTTGACTTCTGGATGCTGAGCACCAGCCTGCGCGCGATGTCGCCGGTCTTTTTATATTCCGCGCTGGTAGCCCGTTGGGCAATGAAGTTGTCAAACATGGAGACTTTTAATCCGGTTTGGGATTTGACGTAGCTTTCAGCGGCCTCCACGCTGACTTTTGCAGTCTCCATTCGGGTTTGCACCATCGTCGTCAGCGGACTGATCACGGCGAGTTTTCCGGCTGGCGCGGTCATGCTGTAGGCCGTTTTAACCGAGCCAGTGTCGGCATCCGTGGCGTCGGTTCCAACCACCGCAATCAGGCGGGTGGTCGCCAGTGCTGCGGTTGGCACTTCAAGCGTCACTTGTCCGTTGGCATCGGTATGTGCCTGGGTCTCACCAGCATCACACAGGCCGTTGTTGTTGCTGTCGACACAGACCAGGGCATTGCGGATAAGCCCATCCATGACGGTTGTGGTGACGGATGTGGTGGCTACCGTAGCCGTGGTGCCCGTGCTGCTGGTGCCAGTCGCGTTGCCACTTCCGCCGCCTCCACAGGCACTCAGGGTTGCCACGGCAATACTGATCATGCCGAGCGAGAAATGGTTGATACGGTGTTTCATGGTGGGGCTCCTATGGGTAATGGTGAGAATGCGGAAGCGATAAAAAAGGGAAAGTTTCCCAATAATATAGGGGTTTTGTTCCGGCGCCAAGAATTTCCGCATTAAAAAGGGAAAATAGCCCTTAAAATGCCTGTAACAGTTTGTAGGCGCCCGTGCCCGCAATCTGACAAAGGACCCTTCATTTCGTGAGCGATACGCCAATTCCTGCCGATGCGAGCGGTAGCACTGCTGAGCGGGCTGGCGCCGGTTTGCCAGAACCTGCGCTCGCGGCGGAGGCTATTGCTGTGGTTCTGCAGCCCCTGGCCCGTTTGATGATTGACCACGGTCTGCAGCTGCCGTCGATGGTGGATTTGCTCAAGAAGGCCTTGGTGGATGAGGCGGCGCGCGCCTACGGGGTGGCCGATAAAGGGAGTTCGGATACCCGAATTTCGCTGCTGACCGGTGTTCACCGCAAGGACGTCAAGCGCTTGCGGTCCGCGCCGCAGGTTGACGCCGATGCGACGCCGTTGGTGCCATTGGCGGCGACCGTGGTGGCCTGCTGGATCAGTGAACCGAGGTTCCTGAATGCGGACCAGACGGCCAGGCCCTTGGCGCGCACGCCGGGTAGAGGGCTGCCGGGCGAGCCAGACTTTACGTCGCTGGTGGCCGAGGTGAGCCGTGATGTTGGTGCGCGTGCGGTGCTCGACGAGTTGGTCCGTCTGGGCGTGGTCGAGCTGCGTGACGATGGCTTTGTCGTCCTCAAGACCAACGGGTTTGTGCCCCGTGAGGGCCTGAGAGAGTCGTTCCATTTTTTGGCGGCCAATGTCAGCGAGCACCTCAACGCGGCAGTACATAACCTGGCGCCGGATCGTGCGACGCCGCCCAAGCTCGAACAAAGTGCGTTTTCGCAGAACTTGACGGGCGCGCAGGTCGAGCAACTCCAGCAACTCGCTCGCCGACTGTGGGCAAAAGCGTTACAGCAGTTTCTGCAGACCGCTACGGTTGCCGAGGAGCGCAGTGAAGGCGTGGCTGGGGCCAAATACCGCGTCCACTTCGGTGTGTATTTCAATGACACGCCGCAAAGCAATCCGACAGAGGCCACGCTGCCCGGCGTGGCCTTACAAAAGAACAAAAGGAAAAAGAAATCATGAGTCGTCAATCTGCGTTGGATACAGATATCAGCAGGCGTAGCTTTTTGTCTTTGACCGTGGCCGGGCTGACCGGTTGTGGAGGAGGCCTGGACATTGGGCTCCAGACGGCCATGCGCCCAGGTACCGGCGGCACCGGGCTGTTTGTGCAGGGGTCCATTTCAGGTTTTGGCAGCGTGATCGTCAACGGTATCCGTTTCGACGACACATCGGCGACGGTGCAGCTCGATGGCGTGCACGCCAGCGCACAGGACTTGCGTCTGGGCATGGTGGCTGATGTTCAGGGCTTGCGCGGTGTGGACCTGACGCTGGGTGTTGCCAACGTGATTGAGGTCTGGTCGATTGCACAGGGTGTGGTTTCGCAGGTTCAGGGCGGTCTATTCACGGTCGCTGGCATGTTGGTGCAAGCCGATGGTGCAACTGTTTTTGACGGCATCGGCTCGGTCGCCGCTTTGACCAATGGAATGCGTGTGGCGGTGTGGGGCTTGCAAGCGGGGGCTGATGCCAGCGGCTGGACTGCGACACGCGTGGCCCTGGTGAGCGCCCCGTCAATGGTCAGCACTGGCATCGTCACCGCGGCGCGCACGCTCAATGGCTTCGCCCTGGTGGGGCAGAATGCGGCCAGCCTGTCAACAGGGCAGCTGGTGCGGGTGCAGGGGGTGTCGTCTGGCAGCAGCCTGACGGTGGACAGCTTCAGGTTGCTGGGTCTGCAAAACCTGGCTTCGTACCAGGGTGACTGTGAAATGGAAGGACTCGTGACCGCACTCTTGTCGGGCAGCCGGTTCATGCTGGGCAACATTGAGGTGGATGCCAGTAGCGCCAGCTTGGCAGCCGCCTACAAGGCGCTGTCCATCGGGCAGCGTATTGAGGTCCAGGGCACTTGGCGGGGCAAAGTTCTCAGCGCGGTCTCCCTGGGAGCGGAGAGCGAGCAAAAACTCGATGAAGCGGAGATTGAAGCCAAGATCGAGCAATTCACCAGTCTGTCCAATTTTGTGGTCCGGGGGCAGCGCTGCAACGCCAGCGCAGCGACGATCAGCAAAGGTGTGGTGGGTGATCTCAAGGTCGGCGTCAAAGTCAAGCTCAAAGGCACCAAGGCCGGCGACGTACTGATGGTGACTACCCTGGAGTTCTCCAGTTAGGCCTATAGCCCTCGTGCACTATACGTGAGTAGCTATTATTTTCGTAGCAGCTACGGGCTGCTATGGAGTTGGCCGTCGCTCTGCACGGCCAGGTAGCGCGCGCCTTGGGCGGACAGCCAATCCAGCGCATCGGCCTCCTTGAGCATGGCAATGGTGGTGAGGGCGCCTGCGGTGGTGGTGTTGGTCGCCAACACGCTGACCGATTGCCAGTGCGTCACTGGCTGGCCGGTGCGCGGATTGAGAACATGGCAGTAGCGCCTGCCGTCTTGTATGAAAAAACGCTCGTAGTCGCCGCTGGTGGCCAGGCCACCCTGCTGCAGTGCCAGCACGGCGAGAGAGGATGTGCCGCTGGCCGTGTCGGGCCGCGGATGCTGGATCTCGATCTGCCACGCCGTGTCGTCCTGCAGCTCGGGCAGGGCCCGCGCCCCCAGGGCATGCAGATCGCCGCCCAGGTTTACCAGCGCATGGTGCATGCCGTGGCCGTGCAGGATGGTGGCGGCGCGGTCGGCGGCGTACTCCTTGCCAAAGCCGCCAAAGTCCAGCTCCATGCCCGGCAGTGCCAGGCGCACCGCGGAGCCGCTGCGTTCCACCTTGTCCCAGCCCACCCGCGCGAGCACCGATTGCAGAACCGCAGGCTCCGGCAGGCGCGCGGCACGGAAGTCCCAGGCCTGGCGCAGCACGCCTGACGTGATGTCAAACAGGCCGTCGCTCAAGTGCCACAGCGCATCCGCAAACACCAGCAAATCGGCCGTCTCGGCATCCACGTCAACGGCCGAACCGCCAGCGGACTGGTTGATGCGGCTGACGATGCTGTCCTTGCGGTAGCGCGAGAACTTGTGTTCTATGCGCTGGACCTCTGCGATGGCCTGGGCGGCCGCCTGGCGCATGGTGGGCTCGTCCTGACCATCCAGCTGGATGGAGCAGGGCGAGGCCATGGCCCGGAAGTCAAATCGCAGTGTGCGCCAGCGTTTCATGCCCCGATGTTAAAACCTGTGCGTGAGTCCGATCTGCACGAACTGCGCGTTGAACGGGTCCAGGCCCGGGCTGCCCTTGCCGCTCAGGTACAAATCGGCCGATTGCCGGTAGGTCTCGACCTTCAGGTCCACCACCGTGTTGGGCGTGATGGCGTAGGCGACTTTCATGGACAGCGTGACCGCGCCAAATGCCGCCAGTCGCTGGTCCGCCGATTTGTAGCCCTTCAAACCCACGACCCGCATCAGCGTGCCCAAGGCATCGTACTGGCCCTGCGCGGTCAGCACCGGGTCAAAGTAGAAATTGGCCGCCGTCTGGCTGTAGTAGCGCATACCCGGGGTCACGGTCAACTTGCCAACGGGCTGCACCCAGTCCAGGCCTACGGTGTGCGACTGCACGCCAAAGGTGTCGCTGTAGTAGCGGTAGCTGGTGCGCAGGGACGCGTCAAACGGCTCCAGGTAGTGGTTCCAGCGCGCCAGCGCGATCCAGGTGTCGCGCTGGTTGGGACGCAGGTCGTAGGACTTGTACGGGTCGTTGAAGTAGCCGCTGCCCACGCCGCGCGTGAGGTTGAACTGGACGATGTCAGTGGGCGTCAGCACCTGCGTGATGCCGCCCATGATTTCATGGGTGTTCTTGTGTTCGTTGATGGCGGTGTTGATGCCGCTGGCCGTGTTGTCTATGGTGTCGCTGGACGCGCCCACACCCAGGGCCCAGGTGCGGTTGTTGTCCTCGGTGGACCAGCGTGCGTCCAGACCCACGGCCGTGGATTGGTAGTCGTGCTCCGTGCTGTAGGCCACGCTGGCCGAGAGGGCCGAGCGCGCCATGTGGCGGGTGATCTTGACGTCGCCGGCCTTGCGCTCGTCGCTCATGCCGAGTTTGCCGCCACTGCTGGCCCCCGACTTCTGCGTGTGCGCATAGGGCGTGGCGCCAGAGACGTTGTCGGCCACGGCGGAGGCTTCGATGGACCAATCTCCGGCAATGGGTGCCTGCACGTAGACCTGGGGTGCCGTGGCCGTGATGCGGTCCCAGCCGGGCTGGCTGTCACTGTAGCTGCCGTACTTGACGGCAATGGTGGTCTTTTCGGGGGCCGTCTCGGCGGCAGCCGAGGTGGCCGCGGTTGCCGCCAGTGTCGCCAAGCCCGGCAACAGCAAAGTGGCCAGCAGCACGCCTTTGGCGGACTGGGGGCTGGGGGTGTTGTGTGTACTCATCGTGTTGATCTCTTAGTTGCAGCCGCAGCCGCCACCACCGACGCCGTAACCGCCGCTGGAGTTTTCCTTGCTGGTGTAGATGTGTTGTGTGAAGCGCTGGTCCAGCGGGTCGGACTCAAACGTCATGCCGGGTTTGGCCAGATGGCCTTTTTCCCAGGCGTTGACCTGGCCTACGCTGCTGCAGCCCCCCAGCCAGGCCAGCGAAGTGATGGCCATCAGGCCCAGAATGGTTCTTTTCATCGTGTGTGAGGTGGAGTGCTTGCTTGATCTGCTGCTCCAGCTCCGTTTTCTGTTCGGGCTTGAAGCCGCTGTGCATGCTGATCACCCGGCCGTCAGGGCCGATCAGCACCGAGGTGGGCATGCCCTTGATGGCGAATGACTTGGGGGTTTTGCCGCTCTGGTCAAACGCCACGTCAAAGCTGGCCGTGGTTTCCTTCAGAAACTCCCGGGCGTCGTCGTTCTTCTGGTCCAGGTTGATACCCACTACGCGCAGGCCCTTGGTGCCATAGCGAGCTTGCATGTCGTTCATCCACGGGAACGACTGCTTGCACGGGCCGCACCACGAGGCCCAGAAATCCAGGTACACGGTCTTGCCCTTGTAGTCGCTGAGCTTCACGGCGTTGGCGCGCCCCGGCAGGTCAAAGTCGGGCGCCATCTGGCCGACTTCCATGGAAAAGGCGGAGCAGTACAGGCAGGTGGACAGGAGCAGGGGAAGTGTTTTGCGGTAGAGGTGTTTCATGGTGATTTCTAGCGAATGGCAACGTGGTTGAGGGATGTCAGGAAGTCGCTGGCGTTTTGGTAGCCAACCACCTTGTGCACGACGCGGTTGGCGGCCGCGCCGTCAAAGAACACCATGCCGGGTGGGCCAAACAGGCTGAAGCGTTTGAGCAAATCCTTGTCGGCTGGGGTGTTGGCAGTGACATCGGCCTGCAGCAGCACCACATTGCCCAGGCGCTTTTGCACTTCGGGATGGCTGAACGTAAAGGTCTCCAGCTCCTTGCAGGCCACGCACCAGTCGGCATAAAAGTCCAGCATCACGGTCTGGCCCTTTTGCTGTGCCTGCGCCAGGGCCGTGTCCAATGCCTGCACGCTGTGCACCCGCTCGAACTTCAGACCGACGGGGGTGGGCGCGCTGGGGCCGCCTGCGGCCTGGGCCACGTGCAGGTGGCCCAGGGGTTGCAGCACCGATTGGCCGCCCGACGACGCCCCCACCAGCAGCACCAGGGACAGCGTCGCCAGCGCGGCGCCACTGGCCCGCGCGGCCACCGGGGTGCGCGCATGCTGGGGTGTAGCCGGGCCAAAAACACCCAGCAACGCGGCGCCGGTCAGCAACCAGACGGCCCATGCCAGGATGTGCACCGCGGCGGGCACCACGGGTGACACCATCCAGATGGCAACGCCCAGCAGCATCATGCCGAACACCTGCTTGACGCGCTCCATCCAGGCACCGGCGCGGGGCAGCAGGCTGCCAGCCGACAGGCCCACCAGCAGCAGGGGCACGCTCATGCCCAGGGCCATCGCAAACAACGCCAGGCCGCCCAGCACCACGTCCCGGGTCTGGCTGATGTAGACCAGCGCGCCGGCCAGCGGCGCGGCCACGCAGGGCCCAACCACCAGGGCAGAGACGCCACCCATCAGGAACACGCCGGCATACGATCCGCCCTTGAAGCGGTTCGACCATTCGGTGGCCCGGCTCTGGATGCCGCTGGGCATTTGCAGGTCATAGAAGCCAAACATGGACAGGGCCATGGCCGACAGCATCAGCGCAAAACCGCCCAGCACCCAGGGGTTTTGCAGCGCGGCGGCCAGGCCTTCTCCGGCCAGTCCGGCGGCGACGCCAAAACCGGCATAGACCAGGGCCATGCCCAGCGAATACGCCAGTGCCAGGCTAAAGCCCTTGCTGCGGCTGACCACGCCCGATTGCCCGGCAATCAGGGAGGAGAGGATAGGCACCATGGGCAGCACGCAGGGCGTAAAGGCCAGCAGCAGGCCGGCCAGTCCAAACACTCCCAGGGTGCGCAACAGGCTGCCCGATGCCAGCGTGGATGCTATTGAGTCAGTAGCGCCTTGTGTTGATTCCACGATGGCTACTGGTGGATTGGATGCAGTAGCGGCAGGCGCGTTCAGGGTCGCGGACTCGGGCGGGTAGCACAGCCCTGCATCGGCACAGCCCTGCCAGGTCACGGTCAGCGGGCTGGCGGCGCTGCCCTGGGTCAGATGCACGTCAAGGTCCAGGGCCTGCTCGTACACCGCCATGGTCTTGTTGAAGTTGGTATCGAACGTCTCTTTGGCCGGTGGCAGGGCCAGCGCGGACCACTGCACGTCGGTCGCCTCGGTCTGCACCGTGATGCGGTCGCGGTACAGGTGGTAGCCGGGAGCGATGGTCCAGTGCAGGTGGATGGTCTTGGCGTCCACGGTCTGACTTGAGAAAGCGAACGCCTGTTCCGGCGGCAAAAAGTCGTCAGCAGAAGCAGCAATGGGCCAACAACCCAACGCTGCAATCAGGCATGCGAGTAAGCGCCCGAGTAAAACCCTTATCCAGCTGCGCATGCGACATCTCCACTTAAAAACGACAGTCCGAATGTAACCTAAAATAGGGAAATATTCCCTTAAAACATTCTTAAGAGTCGATACTGAGCGCTTGAAATAGTTACGAAATGTGGGGCTCGACCCGTGGGGTGGTATTGCGTTTGTCCCGCAAGTGACTTTCTGTCGACTCTGGACTCGCAGCAGCAGTAGCATGGTTCTCCATGACATTGCCATCTGCTCCCAACACCGCCCCGCTGGCCTTTGACGACGTCTCGCCGCAGACCGCGCCCAACATCCCTGAAGGCTTTCGGGCCATCACGGTCGGAGGTGCCTTCATTGCCCACAATGGCCCGCTGTACGGCAAATGGGATGGCACCCGCCTCTTGCTGGGCTTTCGGGTGGAGGAGCGCCATACCAACCCGCTGAAGATTTGCCACGGTGGCATGATGGCGACCTTCGCCGACATGCTGATCCCGGTGGCAGCCATGTACCAACACACCATGGAGCGGCGTTTCCTGCCCACCATCAGCCTGCAGGTGGACTACATGGGGGCGTCACCGCTGGGCGCGTGGGTACAGGGCGAGGCCGATGTGCTGAAAACCACCCGCAATATGCTGTTCGGCCAGGGCCTGGTCACCGCCGACGGTCAACCCGTGCTGCGGGTCAGCGGTATTTTCAAGATGGGCCCGTTGATTGGCGACGGCAAGGCCAACGATCCGATGGGGTTGAAATAAAGCGAAGCGGGTCAATAGCTATTATTTTTATAGCTGCGCACGTATATTCCACGAGGGCTAGAGGCCCATTTCAGCACTCAACAATATTCACGGCCAGCCCGCCACGCGCCGTCTCCTTGTATTTGGTCTTCATGTCGGCGCCGGTTTCCCGCATGGTCTTGATGACCTTGTCCAGCGACACAAAGTGCGAGCCATCGCCGCGCAGCGCCATGCGGGCGGCGTTGATGGCCTTGACCGAGGCGATGGCATTGCGCTCGATGCACGGAATCTGCACCAGGCCGCCAACCGGGTCGCAGGTCAGGCCCAGGTGGTGCTCCATGCCGATCTCGGCGGCGTTTTCCACCTGCTCTGGGCTGCCGCCCATCACCGCGCACAGGGCGCCGGCGGCCATGGAGCAGGCAACGCCCACTTCGCCCTGGCAGCCGACCTCGGCACCGCTGATGGAGGCGTTCTCTTTGTACAGGATGCCGATGGCCGCTGCGGTAAGCAAGAAGTCGATGACGCCCGCGTCGCTGGCGCCGGGCACGAAGCGCGTGTAGTAGTGCAGCACGGCGGGGATGATGCCGGCTGCGCCATTGGTGGGCGCGGTGACCACGCGGCCACCAGCGGCGTTCTCCTCGTTGACGGCCAGTGCGTACAGATTCACCCAATCCAGCACCTGCAGCGGGTCGCGCAGCGCGGCCTCGGGGTTCTCGCTCAGCGCGCGGAACAGCGGTGCCGCGCGGCGCTTGACCTTGAAACCACCGGGCAACACACCCTCGGTGCGGCAGCCCCGGCGCACGCAGTCCTGCATGACCTGCCAGATGCGCAGCAGGCCGGCGTCGATCTCGGCGTCGCTGCGCCAATGCTGCTCGTTCTTGCGCATGATTTGCGCGATGCTTAAACCGTGTTGCTGCGCCAGTGCCAGCAGTGCGTCGCCGCTGGTAAAGGGCATGGGTAGCACGGTGGCATCGGGTGCAATCACCTTTTGGCGACTGCCGTCGGCGGCCACTTCGTCACTGACGATAAAGCCACCACCCACCGAGTAGTAGACGCGATTGGCCAGCTCGTTTCCCGCCGCGTCCAGAGCCACAAAGCGCATGCCGTTGGCATGGAAGGGCAGCGGCGCGCGCATGAAGAGCAGGTCGTCTTTTTCGTCAAAGGCAATGCTGTGCACGCCAGCCAGCCGCAGGCGCTTTTCGTTGCGCACCTCGGCCAGCAGTTCGGGGATGTGGTCCACATCCACGGTGTCGGGCTCATGGCCACATAGACCTAGCAGCACGGCGACATCGCTGGCGTGGCCTTTGCCGGTTGCGCCCAGCGAGCCGTGCAGCCAGCAGCGCACCGTTACCGTATGCGCCAGCAAGTCTGCATGCTGCAGCCGCGTCACAAATTGCCGCGCCGCGCGCATGGGCCCCACGGTGTGGGAGCTGCTGGGCCCCATGCCGATCTTGAACAGGTCAAATACGGATACTGCCATTGCGTTCTCCTGGTTACGCGATGCCGCCGGGCCGCCCCAAGGCGACGACGGCCCCCTCGGGGGGCAGCGCAGTACGCGCAGCGACCAGCGTGGGGGCAACGTTTTGTAGTGTGAATGATTTGGCCATGGGTGCAAAGTGCGCTTGCACATGGCCTGCCAATTGGTGGGCAGTAATGGCCGACAGTGTCCAGCCCAAGTGCCCATGGCCCGTGTTGTAGAACACATTGGCCTGCCGGCCCGGCCCCACGCGCGGCAGCATGTTGGGCATCATGGGGCGTAGACCGGCCCAGGGTTCAACCCTCCGCGTGTTGATGCTCGGAAAGCATTGGTTGACCCAGTCCACCAGCGGGCGGATGCGCTCGGCGCGGATGTCGCGGTTGATGCCGTTGAACTCGGCCGTGCCGGCCACGCGGAAGCGGTCCACCCCCAGGCGGCTGGTGACCAGCTTGGTTTCATCGTCCAGCAGGCTGACCATGGGCGCGGCCTGTTGGCTGGCACTGTCCTGCAAATCTACAGTGATCGAATAGCCTTTGACCGGGTAAATGTTGAGCCGGTCGCCCAGTTGTGCGGCCAGTGCACGGCCGTGCACACCGGCGCAAACGACGAGCGCATCGCAGACCAGGGTTTCGTCGCCGCCCTGGTCGTTGCGCATGTGGACCCGTGCGGTCTGGCCGTTGGCGCTGCTACGCACCACGTCGCGGCCATACAGCGTGCGCACGCCCAGGCGTTCGCAGGCCAGGGACAGTCCGTGCGTGAACTTGTGGATGTCGCCGGTGGAATCGCTCTCGGTGAAGTAGCCACCGTAGTAGCTGCCTTGCAGAGTCGGCTCGATGGCGCGCATTTCTTCCGGCGTGACGGCGCGGCGCTCCAGGCCACCGGCTGCCAGCAGCTTGGAGACTTCTCCCGCATGCTCAAAACCTGCTTTGTTGCGGTAGATGTGCAGGATGCCTTTGCGTTCGTGGTTGAAATCAATGCCCTCGGCCTCGGCCCAGCTGAACAGGTGTTGGCGTGCGGCAATGGCCAGGCGCGTGGTGGCAATGGTGTTGTCGCGGTACTTGGGTATGGCGGCCACAAACTCGGCCATCCAGCTCAGCTTGTGCCAGGTGGGTGTCGGGTTCATCAGCAGCGGCGCGTCCTTGGTGAACATCCACTTCAGGCCCTTGATAAGGGTGCTGGGGTGGGTCCAGACCTCTGCGTTGGACGCCGACAGCTGACCGCCGTTGGCATACGACGTTTCCATGCCCGCGTAACGGTTCTTTTCGATCAGGGTGACGCGGTAGCCAGCTTGGGCCAGCGTGTAGGCGCTTGTGACGCCGGTGATACCGCCGCCGATGATGGCAATGTGATGTGGTTGCATGGTGAGCACTCTTCTTTCAGACGCTGTCGGAAACACAAAGGGTCATGTGGCGCACACCATGTGCGCCACATGACCCCCTCTGTTTGCGACCTGAGAGATTCGCGTGCTGCCTTGTGGGCCGCGCGCTTGCTCCTGCGGTGTGCCGGGTGACAAATTCCCGGCAGCTCTTCAGAGTGCAAAGGGACCTAAATCCCTGACCGCAGCGGTCCTTTTGCCTGAGAGTTTCCGGGGTGGTTGCTCCTTCGGCGCTGGCACTTTTTACGGTACCAAGCTCTCCCGCTGCGGTGCCAGATCGAGTCTGGCAAGGGCGGCTGCATGCAATGCGGTGCCGCCCTTTGTTTTCTAGTCGCCGCCGGGCCGTCCCAAGGCGACTACGGCACCCTCGGGGGGCAGCGCAGTACGCGAAGCGACAAGCGTGGGGGCAAATTTCATCAACTTGCGTATTCAGTCAATGGCACGCAGCTGCAGAAAAGATTGCGGTCGCCATAGACGTTGTCCACGCGGCCGACTGGCGGCCAGTACTTCACGGCCTTCAGCGTTGCCAGCGGAAAGGCACCCGTTTCTCGGCTGTAGGGGCGGTCCCATTCGCCACCGAGCAGGCTGGCCGCGGTGTGCGGAGCGTGCTTCAGCGGGTTGTTGTCCTGCGGCCACTCACCTTTTTCCACCTTGGCGATCTCGCCGCGGATGGCGATCATGGCATTGATGAATCGGTCCAGTTCGGCCAGGGTTTCGCTCTCGGTGGGCTCCACCATCAGCGTGTTGACGACCGGGAAAGACAGGGTTGGGGCGTGGAAGCCATAGTCCATGAGGCGCTTGGCCACGTCCTCGGCCATCACGCCGCAGGTCTCCTTGAAGCCGCGCAGATCCAGGATGCATTCATGGGCTACGTGGCCGTTGGCCGATGCGTACAGTGTGGGGTAGTGGTCGGCCAAGCGAGAGCTGATGTAGTTGGCCGCCAGGATGGCCGCCTCGGTGGCATGCTGCAGGCCGTCGGCGCCCATCATGCGGCAGTACATCCAGCTGATCGGCAAGACCGCAGCATTGCCCAACGGAGCAGCGCTGACGGCACCCGTGCCGGGTACACCGCCGGTGGCGTGGCCGGGCAGGAAGGGCACGAGGTCGGCCACCACGCAGACGGGGCCAACACCGGGGCCGCCACCGCCGTGGGGGATGCAAAAGGTCTTGTGCAGGTTCAGGTGGCTGACGTCGCCGCCAAACTCGCCGGGCGCTGCGGTGCCCACCAGCGCGTTCATGTTGGCGCCGTCCACGTAGACGCGCCCACCATGGCTGTGCACCAAGGCGCACAACTCCTTGACGCTGGTCTCGAACACGCCGTGTGTACTGGGGTAGGTGATCATTACCGCCGCGAGCTGTGAGCTGTACTGCTCACACTTCGCCTTGAGGTCGGCCATGTCCACGTTGCCCATGTCGTCGCACTTGGTGACGACGACCGTCAGGCCCACCATCATCGCGCTGGCCGGGTTGGTGCCATGGGCGCTGCTGGGAATCAGGCAGATGTTGCGGTGCGCCTGGCCTTTGGACGCGTGGTAGGCCTTGATGACCAGCAGACCGGCGTACTCGCCCTGGCTGCCGGCATTGGGCTGCAGGCTGATGCCGGCGTAGCCGGTGGCGGCGCACAGCCAGGCGCGCAATTGCTCGTCCAGCTCGGCATAGCCCTGGCGCTGGTCGGCCGGGCAGAAGGGGTGGATGTCGGCAAACTCCGGCCAGGTGATGGGAATCATCTCGCTGGCGGCGTTGAGCTTCATCGTGCAAGAGCCCAGCGGAATCATGCTGCGGTCCAGCGCCAGGTCCTTGTCCGAGAGCATACGGATATAGCGCAGCATGCCGGTCTCGGAGTGGTGGGTGTTGAACACCGGGTGGGTCAAGAACTTGCTGGTGCGGCGCAGTGCGGCGGGGATTAGCGGTGCCGCGTCACGCTCAAAGTCTTCCACCTTGGGCAGCGTCTGACCGGGCTTGGCAAAGAAGGACCAGATCAGCGCCACGTCGTCGCGCGTGCTTGTCTCATCCAGTGACAGGAGGATGTACTCACCCCAGGCGATTTGGACGTTAGCCCTCATGGATACTGCACGGGCCGCTATCTCTTTGGTAGCACCCTCGGTCTTGATGGCCAGCGTGTCAAAGGCTTGCAAGAAGGTGTCGCGGTGGCTCATGGTGTAGCCCAGCGCCTGCAGGCCCTTGGCCACAATGGCGGTCAGGGTGGCCACGCGCAGCGCAATGCGGGTCAGGCCCTCGGGCCCGTGGTACACGGCGTACATGCTGGCAACCACGGCGGGCAACACCTGCGCGGTGCAGATGTTGGACGTGGCTTTCTCGCGGCGAATGTGTTGCTCGCGGGTTTGCAGGGCCAGGCGGTAGGCCGGGTTGCCATGCTCGTCCACGCTGACACCGACCAGGCGGCCGGGCATGGAGCGCTTGTATTCGTCGCGGCAGGCCATGTAGGCGGCGTGCGGGCCACCGTTGCACATCGGCATGCCAAAGCGCTGGGTGGTGCCAATCACAATGTCCGCATCCCACTCGCCGGGCGGTGTCAACAGGGTCAGCGCCAGCAGGTCGGCGGCCACGATGAAGGCGGCGTTCTTGGCGTGTACCTTGGCCACTTCACCGCGCAGATCGCCAATGGCGCCGCTGGTTGTGGGGTATTGGTCCATGACCGCAAAGTAGTCGCGGTTGGCCAGCCAGTCGTTCCAGTCTTCGCCATTCATGGCCACCAGCACTTCAATGCCCAGTGGCGCGGCGCGGGTCTGCACGACCTCAATGGTTTGCGGGTGGCAGTCGCCGCTGACGATGAACACATTGCCCTTGGCCTTGACCGAGCGCTTGGCCAGCGTCATGGCCTCGGCTGCGGCGGTGGCCTCGTCCAGCATGGAGGCGTTGGCCATGGGCATGCCGGTCAGGTCGCAAACCATGGTCTGGAAGTTGACCAGCGCTTCCATGCGGCCCTGGGAGATCTCAGCCTGGTAGGGCGTGTAGGCGGTGTACCAGGCGGGGTTTTCCAGGATGTTGCGCAGGATCACGCCGGGCGTGTGCGTGCCGTAGTAGCCCTGGCCGATGAAGCTCTTGAAGATCTGGTTCTTGCCCGCCAGTGCCTTGATCTCAGCCAACGCGGCCGCTTCGGTGATGGCAGCCGGAATCGCCATCGGCGTCTTGCGCGCAATGCTGCGCGGCACGATGCTGGCGATCAGTTCCGCACGGGACGTTTCGCCAATGGCCTTGAGCATCAGCGCCTCGTCGGCGGCGTCGATGCCGATGTGGCGGGCGATAAATTCGCTGGGGTTTTCGAGTTGGGCGAGGGTGTGGCGTGTGGACATGGTGGCACTCATGCCGCCGCATCGGGTGCGGCTGGCGGTTTTTGATGAATTAAGCGTTGGCGGAGAAGGTGGTGTAGCTGGTCTCGTCCATCAGCGCGTCCAGCTCGGAAGCATTCGACAGCTTGACCTTGAAGAACCAGCCAGCGCCCAGCGGGTCGCTATTGGCCAGCGACGGGTCGGCACGCAGGGCTTCGTTGACCTCGGTGATTTCGCCGGTCACAGGCATATACACGTCGGCCGCGGCCTTGACGGACTCGACCACACCGGCGATGTCCTTGGCGGCAAAGGTCTTGCCGACTTCGGGAAGGTCGACAAACACCACGTCGCCCAATGCGTCTTGCGCGTGGTGGGTGATGCCCACAACGGCCGTGCTGCCGTCGATCTTGAGCCATTCGTGGTCGGGGGTGTACTTGATCGTCATGGTGCGCTCCTGAATAAAGTGATGAGTGAAAAATTTAGCCGCGGAAATAGTTGGTCGGTACAAAGGGCATGGCCGAGACCGCCATGGGCACGGGCTTGCCGCGCACCATCGCCACGACCTGGGTTCCCAGTGCGCTGAACGCCACGTCCACGTAGCCCATGGCGACAGGCTTGTCGATGGTGGGGCCGAGCAGGCCGCTGGTGACTTCACCGATGCGGTTGCCTTGGCCGTCTTGCAGCTCGGTGTGGTCGCGCACGGGGACTCGCTCCAGGGCAATAAGCCCTACGCGTTTTCGCCCGCCAGCCCTCGTGGAATCTGCAAGTTCTGCTAGTATTTTTGTAGCACCCGGAAAACCACCTTCGCGTGCGCCCCCCGCGCGGCGGACCTTTTGCATGGCCCATAGCAGATTGGCTTCCACCGGGTGGGTGGTCTCATCAATGTCGTTGCCGTACAGGCACAGACCGGCTTCCAGGCGCAGGGAGTTGCGTGCGCCCAGGCCAATCGGCTTGACTTCGGGTTGGGCCAGCAGGGCGCGGGCGAGAAGCTCGGTCTGGCTGCTGTGGACCGAGATTTCAAAGCCGTCTTCGCCGGTGTAGCCGCTGCGGGTCAGGAACACGTCAATCTTTTGCGTGCCCGTGTCCACGGTGAAGTTGCCACCTGTCATGAACACCAATTTTTCCACACCGGGTGCCAGGCGGGACAGGGCGGTCACGGCCTGCGGGCCTTGCAGCGCCAGCAGCGCCATCTCCGGCATGGGGATGACCTCGCAGCGGCTGCCAATCTTGGCCTGGATGTGGGCGATATCACCGACCTTGCAGGCGCCATTGACGATGACGAAGAGCTCGTTGTTGCCCTTGTTGAAGAACATCAGGTCGTCGATGATGCCGCCCTCGTCATTGAGCAGCAGGCCGTAGCGCTGCTTGCCCACGGGCAGGTCGATGACGTCCACCGGAATCAGGGTTTCGAACGCGGCGGCGGCATCGGGCCCGACCAGGCGCAACTGGCCCATGTGGGACACGTCAAACAGGCCGGCGGCCTTGCGCGTGTGGTGGTGCTCGGCCATCAGGCCGCTGGGGTATTGCACCGGCATCGAGTAGCCAGCAAAGGGCACCATGCGGGCACCCAGTTCGATGTGCAGGGCGTTGAGCGGTGTGGTCAACAACGGGGATTCTGTGGGAGCGGACAAGGGCGGTCTCCAAATGGCGGGGGCAATGGACTATCCACGGCAGCAACTGTTTAGTCAATGCCATGGGCTTGGTTGCCCCCGCTGTCCGCTTTACCTGAGAGATTCGCCGGGGTTGCAGCACACAGCGTGTGCGCAAACTGCGGTTTGCTCCTTCGGTGGGCGGCATCAGGTGCCGCCTCTCTCCAGTGGGGATCGTGCTGCGGCATCACTGCCGCAACCCGGTTGTCAGTCCTTTTGCCTGAGCGTTCAGACTGCTGCAATCAGCAATCCTGCGCCTTCGGCGGCCTTCACGGGGAAGACTCTCTCCTGACCGGATGGATTCTAAACCAGCTGGGTTGCCGCTCAGTTGGAGCCGCTGCTGCGCAGCTTTTCCATCTGGATGGCCAGCTTTTGCTGCAGCTCAGACAGGCGCCGCCGGTCTGCGGTTGCGTCCGCTGTGTCTGGCGCGTTGTCGAGCTTCTGGCGAAGCGATTCGATAGTTTGCATCATTTCAACTTCGGGTGGCACAAAGCCGGCGTCCTTGAGGGCTTTGAAACCCATGCGCAGCGCCTCCGGGGTTTCCTGGTAGCCATCACCAAAGTCAAGTGGCTTGCCAAAGCTGGCCGCTGATCGAAGCTCGCCCGTCTTTTCGCTGTCGGCCAGGTGGCGACCAATATGGTCTTCCACCAGGCGCAATGCGTTTTCGCGCTTGCGTTCGTCGGCGTTCACGGGCTGCTCCCTGGCTTACATGCCGGCGTAATTCGGGCCGCCGCCGCCTTCTGGCGTGACCCATACGATGTTCTGGGTCGGGTCCTTGATGTCGCAGGTCTTGCAATGCACACAGTTCTGGGCGTTGATCTGCAGACGGTCGGTGTTGTCGTCGTTCTTCACAAACTCGTAGACCCCGGCCGGGCAGTAGCGGGCCTCGGGACCGGCAAACTTGGCCAGGTTGATGCCCACCGGGACGGATGCGTCCTTCAGCGTCAGGTGCGCGGGTTGTTGTTCTTCATGGGCCACATTGCTGATGAACACGCTGGAGAGGCGGTCAAATGTCAGCTTGCCATCGGGTTTGGGGTAGTCGATCGGCGTGCATTCAGCGGCAGGCTTCAGGTACTCGTGGTCTGCCTTGGTGCGGCGCAGCGTCCAGGGCATGTGGCCGCGCAGCGTGAACTGCTCAATGCCGTTCATCAGCGTGGCCACGGTCAGGCCCCATTTGAACCAAGCCTTGAAGTTGCGCGACTTGTTGAGTTCGGTGAACACCCAGCTCTTCTCGAAGGCCTCGGGGTAGGCGCTCAGCTCGTCATGCTGGCGCTGGGCCAGCAGCGCGTCATACGCGGCCTCGGCGGCCAGCATGCCGGTCTTGATGGCAGTGTGGCTGCCCTTGATGCGGCTGACGTTCAGGAAGCCGGCATCGCAGCCCACCAGCGCACCTCCGGGGAACACGGTTTTGGGCAGCGACATCAAGCCGCCGGCCGTGATGGCCCGTGCTCCGTAGGACAGGCGCTTGGCCGTCACTTCACCCTTGGAGTTTTCCAGGTAGTAGCGGATGTTGGGGTGGGTCTTCCAGCGCTGAAATTCCTCGAACGGGCTCAGGTAGGGGTTGCTGTAGTTCAGTCCGGTGACAAAGCCCAGCACGATCTTGTTGTCTTCCATGTGGTACATGAAGGAGCCGCCATAGGTCTGCTCGTCCATGGGCCAGCCCGCAGTGTGCATGGCAAAGCCGGGCTGGTGGCGGGCCGGGTCGATTTCCCACAACTCCTTGATGCCAATGCCATAGGACTGGGGATCGCAGCCCTCGTCCAACTTGAATTTGGCAATGACCTGTTTGCCCAGGTGGCCGCGGGCGCCTTCGGCAAAGACCGTGTATTTGCCCAGCAGCTCCATGCCGATCTGGAAGTTCTCACCGGGGTTGCCGTCCTTGCCGACGCCCATGTTGCCGGTGGCCACCCCCTTGACCGATCCATCGGCGTTGTACAGCACCTCTGCGGCCGCAAAACCGGGGAAGATTTCCACGCCCAGGCTCTCGGCCTGGGTGGCCAGCCAGCGGGTCAGAGCGCCCAGGCTGATGATGTAGTTGCCGTGGTTCTGCGAGCATTCGGGCAGCAGGAAGTTGGGCATGCGAAAGGCGGACTTCTCGCTCATGAACAGGATGGCGTCGTCGGTGACGGGCTGGTTCAGTGGGGCGCCTAGTTCCTTCCAGTTGGGGAACAACTCATTGAGGGCGATAGGGTCCATGATGGCACCCGAGAGAATGTGGGCGCCGGGCTCGGAGCCTTTTTCCAGCACCACGACCGACACGTCCGTGCCCTTTTCTGCAGCGAGTTGTTTGAGGCGAATCGCGGTGGACAGGCCGGCGGGGCCACCGCCCACAACGACAACGTCGTACTCCATCGCTTCACGGGGGCCGAATTGGGCAAGAATTTCCTCGTTGGTCATGGTGTGTCTCGTTCAATAATGGGAACCAGGTGGGTTCGGCCAATCAGTTTCTGGGCTGCTTGGGTTTGCATGGGATTTTATGCTCTGAATTAACGCAATAGCACGGTCGTTCTTTTTTATTCGTAGGGGTTCTCTAAATGGCATACACCATCGATCTTTCAGGCCGCGTGGCCTTCATCACCGGCGCTTCCAGCGGCCTCGGCGCGCAGTTCGCGCGGACCCTCGCTCAAGCGGGTGCTGCAGTGGTGCTGGCCAGCCGCCGTGTTGAAAAACTCAAGGACCTGCGCGCCACCATCAATGGGGAGGGTGGTGACGCGCATGTGATAGAGCTCGACGTCAATGACCACGACTCCATCAAGTCGGCGGTGGCACACGCCGAGACCGAAGTCGGGTCGATTGACATCCTGGTCAACAACTCCGGCGTGAGCACGACGCAGCGCATCCAGGATGTGTCGCCGGACGACTATGACTATGTCTTCAACACCAACGTCAAAGGCGCGTTCTTTGTGGCGCAAGAGGTCGGCAAGCGCATGCTGGCACGGGCCACGGGTTCGGCCCCGGGCAGCTACACCGGCGGGCGCATCATCAATGTGGCGTCCATGGCGGGCCTGCGCGTGTTGCCGCAAATCGGCGTGTACTGCATGAGCAAGGCGGCGGTGATCCAGATGACCAAGGCCATGGCGCTGGAGTGGGGCCGCTTTGGCATCAACGTGAACGCCATTTGTCCGGGCTATATCGACACCGAAATCAACCACCGGCACTGGCAGACTGAGGCCGGTCAAAAGCTGGTGCAGATGCTGCCCCGCAGGCGCGTGGGCCAACCCAAGGACCTGGACGCCTTGATGGTGATGCTGTGTTCGGACGAAAGCCATTTCATCAACGGCGCGGTGATCGCCGCGGACGATGGCTTTGGTGTCTAGAGAATGGCGCCCAGCGGTGAGACTTAACGCGGCGCGAGGCGGATAGCGCCATCGAGGCGGATGACTTCGCCATTGAGCATGTCGTTCTCGAAAATGTGCACCGCCAGCTTGGCATAGTCTTGCGGCGTGCCCAAACGGGATGGAAACGGTACGGCTGCGGCCAGGGAGTCTTGCACTTCCTGGGGCATGCCGAACATCATGGGCGTGCCAAAGATGCCGGGTGCAATGGTCATGTTGCGAATGCCGTTGCGCGCCAGGTCACGGGCAATGGGCAATGTCATGCCGACGATACCGCCTTTGGATGCGCTGTAGGCGGCTTGGCCCATCTGGCCGTCATACGCCGCCACGGAGGCGGTGGAGACGATGGCTCCGCGCTCACCCGTGGACTCGGGTTCGTTCTTGGCCATGGCGTCGGCCGCCAGGCGGATCATATTGAAGCTGCCCACCAGGTTCACCGTGATGGTCTTGCTGAATACTGCCAGGCTGTGGGCGCCGTTTTTGCCAATGGTTTTTTCGGCAGGCGCAATGCCCGCGCAATTCACCAGACCCATGAGCTTGCCCAGTGATACCGCCTTGGCCACAACGGCCTGGCCGTCCGCCTCCTGGCTCACATCACACTTCACGAACGCACCGTCGAGTTCCTTGGCAATGGCTTCCCCTTTTTCGACCTGCATGTCGGCGATGACAACCGTGGCGCCCTTCGCCGTGAGCATGCGGGCAGTGCCCTCGCCCAATCCTGACGCACCGCCCGTGACGATGAATACTTTGCCTGCGATTTCCATGGTATTTTCCTTGTAGTGAGTAGAAAGAGTTGACGTTTACGTAAACGTCAATTATGGCCCAAGCAGGTGTTGTGGTGCGAAGTGATGGAAGACTGTTTTTTTACTGCTATACTTCGGCCTCTCGAATACTGTAGGCGCGTAGCTCAGCTGGTTAGAGCACCACCTTGACATGGTGGGGGTCGTTGGTTCGAGTCCAATCGCGCCTACCAACAGGATAGCCCCGGTTCCATGAATGGAACTGGGGCTTTTTTACGTCCGTTCCTAGGGTAATCCTAGGGTGGTGCACGGTATGCAGTCCCTAGAATGTGTTGCACTGCAATACACTCGTGCACTTCAGGGAATCCGTCACTCGCCATGCAAAGCAAATCCAGTACAGACCGAAAGCCAGCGCAGCGGGTCATCAAGAAATATCCCAATCGGCGTCTGTACGACACCGATACGTCGAGCTACATCACACTGGCTGAAATTAAACAGCTGGTCATGGAAAATGAACCATGCGTGGTAGTCGATGCCAAGACCGGTGAAGACCTCACACGCAGCATTCTGTTGCAGATCATTCTCGAAGAAGAGGCCAACGGCACGCCCATGTTTACCGCGGCGGTGCTGGCCAACGTGATTCGGTTCTATGGCCATGCCATGCAGGGGCTGATGGGCGGGTATCTGGAGAAAAACATGCAGGCGTTGATGGAAATGCAGGCTCCATTGGTGCAGGGGACCATGGGCAACAATCTGTTCCAGCAGATGCAGGAGCAGATGCAAAAGCAGACCGAGCAGCTTTTGGGTACTTTTGGCCTGAAGCGTTAGGGCAACACCCCTGTTTTGGGTGGGTGATTGCGCAATTGCGGCGACAATCAGGGCATGAGTGAAGTACTTTCCCCCCCCGCCCGTGTTCCAACCGTTGGTTTTGTCAGCTTGGGCTGCCCCAAGGCGCTGACCGATTCCGAGTTGATTCTGACCCAGTTGAGTGCCGAGGGCTACCAGACGTCCAAAACCTTCCAGGGTGCGGATCTGGTGATTGTCAACACCTGTGGCTTCATCGACGATGCGATCAAGGAAAGCCTGGACACCATTGGAGAGGCCCTGGCAGAAAATGGCCGTGTGATCGTGACCGGTTGTCTGGGCGCCAAAACGGCCGACAACGGTGACAACATGGTGCGCCAGATGCACCCCAAGGTATTGGCGGTCACCGGCCCGCACGCTACGCAAGAAGTGATGGACGCGGTGCATGTCAATTTGCCCAAGCCACACGATCCCTTTGTCGATCTGGTTCCCAATTCGTTTGGCGTGGCAGGTATCAAGCTCACCCCCCGGCATTACGCGTATCTGAAAATCAGCGAAGGCTGCAACCACCGCTGTACTTTCTGCATCATTCCATCCATGCGCGGTGACCTGGTGTCGCGCCCGATCGGCGATGTGTTGACGGAAGCCCGGGCCTTGTTCGCCGGCGGGGTCAAAGAGTTGCTGGTGATCAGCCAGGACACATCAGCCTATGGCGTCGACGTGAAGTACCGTACCGGGTTCTGGGACGGCAAGCCGGTCAAGACGCGCATGCTGGAGCTGGTGCAGACGCTGGGCGAAATCGCGGAACCGTATGGCGCGTGGGTGCGGTTGCACTATGTGTATCCGTATCCCAGTGTGGACGAGATTCTTCCGCTCATGGCGTCAGGCCATGTCCTGCCGTACCTTGATGTTCCGTTGCAGCATAGCCATCCGGACGTGTTGCGCCGCATGAAGCGTCCCGCCAGTGGTGAGAAAAACCTGGAGCGTTTGCTGAAGTGGCGCGAGGCCTGCCCGGAGATTGTCATTCGCAGTACCTTTATTGCCGGCTTCCCCGGTGAGACGGAAGAAGAATTTTCACATCTGCTGGACTTTATCCGTGAAGCAGACATTGACCGTGCGGGTTGCTTTGCCTACAGCGCTGTGAATGGCGCTACGGCCAATGCGCTTCCCGGCATGCTGCCGGTGGAGTTGCGTGAAGAGCGTCGTGCACGCTTTATGGCAGTGGCCGAAGCGGTGTCGATAGCCAAATTGCAGCGGCGTGTGGATTCCACCATGCAAATCCTGGTGGATTCGGCGCCGGGTATGGGCAAGAAGGGCGGGCTGGGCAGAAGTTACGCCGACGCTCCTGAAATTGATGGCGTGGTGCGCCTGTTGCCGCCAGAAAAAATCAGCAAAACTTTGAAAGTGGGGGAATTTACCAAGGCCCGCATTGTGGCTGCACAGGGACATGATCTGGTCGCCATGCCCATTTAATCGTGGCCCGGCATCATACGATTTCAGAGCAAAAAAAAGCCGCTTCAATTGAAGCGGCTTTCATTATCTACATTACCATACTTGGTGCCCAGGAAGGGACTCGAACCCCCACGAAGTTACTCGCTAGTACCTGAAACTAGTGCGTCTACCAATTCCGCCACCTGGGCATTTCAGATAAGAGGATTATTGTATCAAAAATATGAGCCAAACCAGCGGCTTGCTGGATGAAGTTGAAGGAATTGTGCAAGGTCACCGCGACGGACACGGATTTGTGTCCCGTGATGACGGTGCTCCCGACATCTATTTGCCACCCAACGAGATGCGTGCCGTGCTGCACAAGGACCGGGTCAAGGTCCGTATTGTTCGCAGTGATCGCAAGGGGCGCCCCGAGGGGCGCGTTGTCGAAATATTGGAGCGATCCAAGCAGCCCATCATTGGTCGTCTATTGCAGGAGAGCGGCGTCTGGCTGGTTGCACCCGAAGACAAGCGTTACGGTCAGGACGTGTTGATTCCCAAGGGAGCCACCAGCGTTGCCAAAGTGGGACAGGTGGTGGTGGTGGAATTGATGGAGCCTCCTGCCTTGTTTGGCCAGCCGGTGGGTCGCATCAAGGAAGTGTTGGGTGAAGTCGATGACCCCGGCATGGAGATTGAGATCGCCGTGCGCAAGTTCAGCGTGCCGTATGAGTTCTCAGAAGCTTGTATCGCCTTGGCGCGCACGCTGCCGGACAAGGTTCGTCCCCAGGACCGGCTGGAGCGGATCGACTTGACCGACGTGCCGCTGGTGACCATCGACGGTGAGGACGCGCGCGACTTTGACGATGCGGTGTACTGCGAGCCCGCGACCAAAGGGCGCGGAAAAACCGCGATCAAGGGGTGGCGATTGCTGGTGGCGATCGCCGACGTCAGCCACTACGTGGAAACCGGTTCGGCCATTGATGTGGATGCCTACGATCGCGCTACCAGTGTGTATTTTCCGCGTCGCGTCATTCCGATGTTGCCGGAAAAACTGTCAAACGGCTTGTGTTCCCTGAATCCCGAGGTCGAGCGTTTGTGCATGGTGTGCGACATGTTCGTGACCGAAGACGGCGAGGTCAACGCCTACCAGTTTTACCCCGCCCTGATGTGGAGCCATGCGCGGTTTACCTATACCGAAGTGGCGGCCATCCTCGGCAACACCCGTGGACCCGAGGCCATCAAGCGCAAGGAGCGCGTTGGAGATTTGCTGAATCTGCATGGCGTTTTCCAGTCACTTCTCAAGTCGCGGCAAAAACGCGGAGCGGTTGATTTCGAAACCACCGAGACGCAAATTGTGTGTGACGAAAACGGCCGCATCGAAAAAATTGTGCCCCGGACCCGCAACGTTGCGCACCGTGTGATCGAGGAGGCCATGCTGGCGGCCAATGTCTGCAGCGCAGACTTCATTGCGCAGAGCAAGCATCCAGGGCTGTTTCGGGTGCACGAAGGGCCGACACCGGAGAAGAAGGAGATACTGCAGAACTATCTGAAGGTCACCGGCTTGGGCATGACGATCAGTGACGATCCATCGCCGGGTGAATTTCAGGCGATTGCGGTGGCCACAAAAGACCGCCCCGATGCGCAGCAGATCCATTCGATGTTGCTGCGATCCATGCAGCAGGCCATTTACACGCCAGCCAACAGCGGACACTTTGGCTTGGCATATGGCGCGTACACCCACTTCACCAGTCCGATCCGGCGCTATCCCGATTTGCTGGTGCACCGGGTGATCAAGGCCATCCTGGAAAAGAGCCGTTACCAGTTGCCTGTTTTGCCGACACCCGGGGAGGCGCACGCAAAACTGGCCCGCCGCTTGGAGAAAGGCCTGGCTTCGCGCGTGGCGCAACCCAAGCAAACCCCCAAGAAGACCAATGCCGAAGGAATGGCCTGGCTGGCGGCCGGTTTGCATTGCAGCGCCAACGAGCGCCGCGCAGACGAGGCCAGTCGGGATGTGGAAGCCTGGTTGAAATGCAAGTACATGAAGGAGCACTTGGGCGAAGAATATGGTGGTGTGGTGACCGCTGCGACGAGTTTTGGGGTCTTTGTCACACTGGATGCGATGTACGTGGAAGGCCTGGTGCACATCACCGAACTGGGCGGCGAGTACTTCCGCTTTGATGAGGCGCGCCAGGAGCTGCGTGGCGAGCGTACAGGCACCCGCTATGCCATCGGCACACGGGTACGGATTCAGGTGAGCCGCGTCGATCTGGACGGTCGCAAGATTGACTTTCGTTTACTCCAGGACGGCGACGCCTTGCAGTCGCGTGCGATGGCGGACAAAGGTTTTGGCCGCGATGTGAAGTCCCGCTCGTCCAAGGACGAGCGCGCCGAAGCGGTGGCTGGTGTGCGACCCATTTCGTTTAAAGGCGAGACACGCCAGCGTTCTTCCAGCAAGGCAGCGAAGACGTCCAAATCCCAGGACAAGGGGACTGCATCGCAAAAAAAGGCACCCCGCAAGCGCCGCTGATTAGATGGCCTGAATCAGATCCTGGGCGGTCATGGTTGCGGTAGAGTCCCACGCATCAGCAACCTGACCATGTCGAAAGACCGATTCACAGGCGCTAGAAAAAGCATCTGAGCCAGCGGCGAGGCGTGCGCCGATCATGCCGGCCAATACATCGCCGGTTCCAGCGGTAGCCAACCGTGCATTGCCTGTCGTGTTGATGCGTGCAAGCTGGCCCGGTGCCGTGATGATGGTGCCGGAGCCTTTGAGTACCACGGTGCATGCAAAGCGCTTTGCCATGACCTGCGCCAGTTGGAGCCGATTCGACTGGATGTCTTTGCTGCTCATGTTCATCAGTCGCGCGGCTTCCAGTGGGTGTGGTGTCAATACCGTGGTCTTTGCGGCGCGTGCAGCCAACAGATCTTGCAGCTTCGCATCTTGGGCAACCGCATTCAGGGCATCGGCATCCAGAACCAAGCGCTTGGCTTGGGCCAGAATGCGCGGCAGGTGCGCATGAATGGCGTTACCACCGCCGCATCCCGCAACCACCGCCATGGATTCAATGGCAAGTGTCAAGGGGTCGCGGAACATCAGTTCGGGTTGGCCTCTATCCAGATGCGTGGTCGAGGGGGTTAACGAGCCGACATACACGCGTCCGGCACCTTCATGCAGGGCGGCGCGAGCGGCAAGTAGAGCCGCACCGGTCATGCCCGAACTGCCTCCGATCACACAAACATCTCCGTAGCTGCCTTTATGGGTATTGTGGGCGCGGTCACCATGGAGTGTCGGGCGGTTCAATTGGGCACACGCGTTTGCGGGCGCAGTAGTTCCGAGGGAGTTGAACCATATGTCACCGCAGGCTTCGCGACCGTCGGCTGTGAAGAGACCGGGTTTCAGTGTCAGCAGACTCAGCGTGCAGTTGGCCCTGACGTAGAGGCGGGCGGCGGCTCCGGTATCTGTGTCGAGCCCGGATGGTACGTCGACGGCAACCACCGGCGCAACACGCGAGTTGATCTGTTGGATCCAGGCGCTGCACCTGTCATCAAAGTCCCTGACCTGACCGATTCCAAACAACGCGTCAACGCACAGATCGTACTGTTCGGGCGCTGTATCGGCAAATAGGACGCCTGCAGCCACAGCTTCCCGGTGGGCGATTGCGGCGTCGATCGGGAGTTCCTTGGAGTTCTGGAGACGGGTCACGATCGGGGTTTTCCCCCAGTGTTTGAGGTGCCTAGCGGCCTCGTAGCCGTCGCCTCCATTATTTCCTGGGCCACAAGGGATCCAGACAATCTGCGCATGCGGTGCCACCGCCATTGCGAGCTTCGCGACGGCAAGTCCTGCCCGTTCCATCAGAGCATGCGGTTGCAACGATTCCGCATAAGACGCCTCCAGTTCCCTGGTTGCTGCGCAGCTATGGAGCAGTCTGGCGCCAGCGGACCCATTGCGGTGAATTTTCAGGACGCGTTCAGAATTCGTACGTTTCTCCTTCGCGCGCCAGCCGGATGTCCATGCCCACTGTGATTGCCGCGTTGGTCGCGAGTGCGCCCTGGAATGCCTCTTCCAGTGCGTCATCACTGCGCGTGGGCTCATGGTGGGTGCAGTACAAGACTTTTGCCCGGGCTTGGTGTGCTATCGCAATGCTGGAGCTGAACGTACCGTGCCCCCATCCCTTTTTCGCAGGGTACTCGATGTCAGTATAGGAGCTGTCAGCAATGAACACGTCCACGCCTCGGATGGCTTCGAGAATCATGGCATTCTTGTCGTCGACAAACTCCTGGTACTCGTCGAATCCTTCGTCGCCGGGTTCATAAATGTTGTATGGGGGTTCGTGGTCACCGGTAAAAAACACAGATTTTCCGTTGCATTCAACGCGGTATCCAAAGTCGATCACCGGGTGGTTGAGCATACAGGGCGTTATGGTGGCTGAGCCGATTTGCACCGACTCTCCTGGAACCAGGGTGACGTATTCAATGCGAGCCTTCATCTCGGCTTCGCGGACCGGGAAATAGCTGTACTGAAGCTGAACCGACATGACCTGTTCGATACCCTTGCCGGAAACAGGATCGAAACCGCCGTGCAAACGTAAAGTGTTGCCGGGAATGAAATTGGGAATGAAGAACGGCAGGCCCTGGATGTGATCCCAGTGGGAGTGCGTAATCAGGACGTTGGCCGTGACGGGCAATTCCGCCAGCAAAGTCTGCGATAAAGGGAAAATGCCAGTACCAGCGTCCAAGATGATGAGTTCGTTGTTGTCGGTACGAATCTCTATGCAGGTCGTATTACCACCGTATCGAACGGTCTTGGGGCCAGGCGAGGCGATGGATCCGCGAACCCCCCAAAATCTGACCTTCATGGCAACTCCTTCCTGCGCAAAACACAATGTGGCGTCCGAACCAACCCGACCAAGTGCTGGATTGGACCTAAATACCAATGCAAGCGCATTGTCAGGGGAAAACACACTCGAATCGGCGTCTCCCCACCATAAGGGGAGTGGCTAGTCGCCATGTTATACTCGAACGGCTTTGCTGATGGTGCATCTGCCTGTCGGCGAGCAAATCGCAAATCCGCCCTATCAAGGTGTTGCCCGTCCAAGTAGCTGTTGCTCTTGGATGGCGATAAGGGGGCAGGATTTTAGACCTAACCTTTGGAGTAATTTATGGCAGTAACAATGCGCGAAATGCTGGAAGCCGGCGTTCATTTTGGACACCAAACCCGCTTCTGGAACCCCAAGATGGCCCCGTTTATTTTTGGCCATCGCAACAAAATTCACATTATCAACCTGGAAAAGTCTTTGCCGATGTTCCAGGATGCGGCCAAATTTGTCCGCCAGTTGTCTGCCAAGCGTGGCACCATTCTGATGGTCGGCACCAAGCGCCAAGCGCGCGAGACGGTGGCTGAAGAGGCAAAACGCGCAGGTGTTCCTTTCGTGGACCAGCGCTGGTTGGGCGGCATGTTGACCAATTTCAAGACGGTCAAGACCTCCATCAAGCGCCTCAAAGAGATGAAAGCCCAGCAAGAAACCGGCCTGGACAGCATGAGCAAGAAAGAGCAGTTGATGTTCGCTCGTGAGCTGGCCAAGCTGGAAAAGGACATTGGTGGCATTCAGGATATGGCAACCCTGCCAGACGCGATTTTTGTGATCGATGTCGGCTATCACAAGATTGCCATCGCAGAAGCACGCAAACTGGGCATTCCTTTGATTGGTGTGGTTGACTCCAACCACTCGCCAGAAGGCATTGACTACGTTATTCCTGGCAATGATGACTCTTCCAAGGCTGTCACTTTGTATGCCCGCGGCATTGCAGACGCCATTCTCGAAGGCCGTGCGAACGCCATGGACGATGTGGTCAAGGCTGTTGCAACCGAGACTGGCGACGAGTTTGTTGAGGTGAATGAAGTTTCTGCGTGAAGCTTTTTTGCCCGAAAAAGGGGGCTTCGTTGCCCCTTTTTTTTAGCCTTTTATTAAACTATTGAACTGATAACGGAGAAACAAAATGGCTGCAATTACCGCAAGCATGGTCGCTGAACTACGTGGAAAAACCGATGCTCCCATGATGGAGTGCAAAAGGGCATTGACCGAGGCCGAAGGCGATATGGTCAAGGCTGAAGAGTTGTTGCGCGTCAAGCTGGGTAGCAAGGCTGGCAAAGCAGCAGCCCGTATCACCGCCGAAGGTGTTGTGGTGAGCTGCATGGATGGTACCGTGGGTGCCATGCTCGAAGTCAACTGCGAAACCGACTTCGTGACCAAGAACGACAGTTTCCTGGGTCTGGCCAACGCGGCCGTTGGCCTGGTCGCCAAACACAATCCCGCGGACGTGGCCGCACTGGGCGCGCTGGCCTATGAGCAAGACGGATTCGGCCCCACACTGGAAGATGTGCGCAAGGGCCTGATCGGCAAGATCGGTGAAAACATGACCTTCCGTCGTTTTAAGCGTTTCGCCAGCGGCTCACAACTGGCTTCTTACTTGCACGGTACCCGTATCGGTGTGGTGGTCGAGTTTGAAGGTGATGCTGTTGCAGCCAAGGACGTTGCCATGCACGTTGCCGCCATGAAGCCTGTTGCGTTGACCAGCAACGACGTGCCTGCCGAGTTGGTGGAGCGTGAGCGTTCAGTGGCGGCTGCGAAGGCTGCTGAAGACGCCGCTGTTGCCACTGCTGCGGGCAAGCCCGTCCAGTCTGCTGAAATCGTTGCCAAGCGAATCGATGGCGGTGTGCAGAAGTACCTCAAAGAGGTATCTCTGTTCAACCAGACTTTCGTCAAGAACGACAAGCAAACCGTGGAACAGATGCTGAAAGCCGCTGGAACCACCGTGAAAGCGTTCACCATGTACGTGGTTGGCGAAGGCATCGAGAAGAAGGTCGACGACTTTGCCGCTGAAGTGGCAGCGCAAGTCGCGGCTGCTCAACAAGCTGCCTGATCTACGGTTTCACGGCGCCACACTGTCCACCTGCAATACACGGAGTCACCCATGAGCCAAGATAAGCCTGCCTACAAACGCATATTGCTGAAGTTGTCGGGAGAGGCCTTGATGGGTGACGATCAATTCGGTATCAACCGCGACACCATTGTGCGGATGGTCGATGAAATTGCCGAAGTCACGCGATTGGGCGTGGAGGTGGCGGTGGTCATTGGTGGCGGCAACATTTTTCGTGGGGTCGCCGGTGGCTCGGTCGGAATGGACCGTGCCACGGCGGACTACATGGGCATGCTTGCCACGGTGATGAATGCGTTGGCTTTGGGCGATACCATGAACAAAGCGGGTTTGATCGCCCGGGTGATGTCAGCCATTGGAATTGAGCAGGTTGTCGAGCCTTACGTGCGCCCCAAGGCCTTGCAGTACCTGGAAGAGGGCAAAGTTGTAATTTTTGCAGCGGGTACTGGCAACCCTTTCTTTACAACAGACACTGCAGCAGCATTGCGCGGAGCGGAGATTGGGGCGGAGATCGTGCTCAAAGCGACCAAGGTGGACGGCGTCTATACGGCGGACCCCAAGAAAGATCCCCAGGCCACCCGGTATTCCAAGATTACATTCAATGATGCGATGTCGCAAAACCTCGGAATCATGGATGCGGCTGCCTTTGCATTGTGCCGGGACCAAAAGCTTCCCATTAAAGTGTTTTCAATCTTCAAGCATGGCGCGCTCAAACGCGTCGTGATGGGGGAAGACGAGGGTACGCTGGTCTACGCCTAAGGGGTATTCCTGGATTTGTTCTATGGGTTTGACGTGCGGAGGATGAACTATGGCTATTGAAGAAATCAAAAAGACGCTGGATGGCAAGATGGACCAGTCCATTGAGGCATTCAAGCATAACTTGACAAAAATTCGCACGGGACGCGCCAATCCGGCCTTGCTGGATACCGTTCACGTTGACTACTATGGGGCCATGTTGCCTCTGAGTCAGGTTGCCAATCTTTCCCTGCTTGATGCCCGCACCATCAGCGTACAGCCTTGGGAAAAAGGCATGGGTGCCAAAATCGAGAAAGCCATTCGTGACAGTGATCTGGGACTCAATCCGTCGAGCATGGGGGATCTGATTCGGGTGCCCATGCCGGTGATGACCGAAGAGCGTCGGCGTGAGTTGACCAAGGTCGTTCGCGGAGAAGGGGAAAATGCAAAAATCGCCATTCGCAATTTGCGACGCGACGCAAACGAAGCCGTCAAGAAATTGGTGAAGGAAAAGATGGCGTCCGAAGATGATCAAAAACGATCGGAGGCGGAAATCCAGAAACTGACCGATCGACACATTGCGGAAGTCGATCGTCTGATTGCTTCCAAAGAACACGACATCATGGCGGTTTGATTTACCGCCATCACTGAATCGAGCGGGCCCGTATGGCAGAACAGGTTTCCGTGCCACGCCATATTGCCATCGTCATGGATGGAAATGGCCGATGGGCTTCCAAGCGTTTTATGCCCCGTATTGCGGGTCATAAACAAGGAGTGGATGCGCTCAAGCGCATTGTCAGTGCATGCCCGCAACGCGGCATTGACACATTGACAGTCTTTGCGTTCTCCTCTGAAAACTGGAACCGTCCTGCTGAAGAGGTTTCGGGACTGATGGATATTTTGGCCATGGCCCTGTCCCGAGAAGTTCCGAAGCTGCAAACCGATGGTGTACGCCTCCGGTTTGTGGGCTCGCGTGAAAACCTGTCTGTGCGGGTGAGGCGGGGGCTGGAGGAGGCCGAGGCGGCAACCACGGGTAACACGGTGCTGACACTCAATGTCTGCTTCAATTATGGTGGGCGGTGGGACATTGCGTCGGCGGCGGCGCGCCTGGCAGCAGCTGGCGAGCCCATCACCGAGCAATCACTGTCAGGAGCGCTGTCATTGGCCCACTGTACGGACCCGGACTTGTTGATCCGGACCGGCAACGAGATGCGTCTGAGCAACTTTCTACTATGGCAGGCTGCTTACTCGGAACTCTATTTCAGCGAATTGCTCTGGCCCGATTTTGACGAAGCCGCACTGGATGCAGCGCTACTGGAGTATGGAACGCGAGAGCGCCGATTTGGCAAGACCTCTGGCCAGCTTTCTGACCCCGCTGCCTTGAAGGCATAAAGAGGACATGTCATGCTGAGGCAACGAATTATTACCGCGCTGTTGTTGTTGGCTGTCCTGTTGCCTGCCGTTTTTTACCACCGATCAGAAGCATTTGCTGCCGTGGCGCTGGTATTGATCGCGGCCGCAGCATGGGAGTGGGCGCGCTTGAACCAGTGTCGGCCGACGGCGTCGCTCCTGGTGGGGGGGCTATGTGCGCTGTCGTGTGTCTTGTCGTGGTATGCGGGGGTCCTCTCTGTGCCTTTGCACTTGCTCTGGGTGTTCGTCGGCAGCGCGTGGGTCATTGTGGGTGCCTGGCTTTTGTACGGTGGCGCCAAGGTCTGGTCCAATGTGCCACGATTTTTGCGGCTGGCAGGCGGCTTGGGCGCGCTCTGGGCAGCCTGGGTTGCGGTGACCCAAGCACGGATCATCGGGATAAATTTCCTCTTTTCCGTGTTGGTACTGGTGTGGGTTGCCGACATATTTGCTTATTTTTTTGGCCGGGCATTGGGCGGAAAGTTCTTTTCCCGCAAGCTGGCGCCGTCCATCAGCCCCGGTAAAACGTGGGAAGGGGCGCTGGGTGGAATGCTGGGCGTCATAGTCTGCGCCTTTGTGTGGCGCAGCCTGGATGTCTCTGCGCCTATGGGGGTCGCCAGTTTGTACACGCGCCTGGGTAATGTGAATCTCGCGTTCATGGTGCTGGCCGTTTTGTTTCTAGCCGCAATGAGCATCGTGGGTGATCTGGTTGAGTCGCTTTTTAAGCGCAGCGCCGGTGTCAAGGACAGCAGTGGCCTGCTACCAGGGCACGGCGGTGTGCTGGATCGGGTGGATGCACTGCTTCCGATACTCCCGCTGGCGATGATGTTAGGTACGGTATGAATGCAGCGAAGTCTCGCGTGGTGGTCCTGGGGTCGACCGGCTCGATTGGCGTCAATACCCTTGATGTCATAGCGCACCATCCGCAGCGTTTTGAAGTGTTCGCCCTGACAGCTGCCACCAGTGTGGAGACCATGCTGGCCCAGTGCGCGCAGCACAAGCCCGTTTTTGCCGTGATGGCCAGTGAACCGCATGGGTTGCAGCTTCAGCAGGCGTGTCGCAGTGCGGGTTTGTCCACCCGGGTTTTGTGGGGCAGCAGTGCCATTGCCATGGTGGCTGGGCACGAACTGGCGGACACCGTCATGGCCGCCATTGTGGGTGCGGCAGGGCTTGCGCCGTGCCTTGCGGCCGCGCGGTCCGGCAAGCGCTTGTTGCTGGCCAACAAAGAGGCTTTGGTCGTTGGCGGGCAACTGTTCATGGACACCGTAGCAGCGGGTGGAGCCATCTTGTTGCCGATTGACAGTGAGCATTCCGCCGTCTTTCAGTCCCTTCCCCCAGACCCACGGGATTGGTCCACGCGTATTGACAAAATCATACTCACGGCATCCGGTGGTCCGTTTCGAACCCGGGACCCCTTGACATTGCGAAATGTGACCCCCGAAGAGGCCTGCGCCCACCCCAATTGGGTTATGGGACGCAAAATCTCGGTGGATTCAGCCACCATGATGAACAAGGCCCTTGAGGTCATTGAGGCGAAGTTCCTGTTTGGCGTCGCACCGGAGCAGATTCAGGTCGTCGTTCACCCGCAGAGTGTCATTCATTCCATGGTCCAGTATGTGGACAACTCAGTCGTAGCGCAGTTGGGTACTCCGGATATGCGGGGCCCCATCGCTTACGGTTTGTCGTGGCCTGAGCGCATCCGTTCTGGTGCAGCCGCGCTGGATTTTTCTGCGATGGCGGGATTGACCTTTGAATCTCTGGCAACCGACGACCACAGGAAACGCTTTCCCGGCATTGACCTGGCCTGGGCCGTTCTCAAGAGCCCGCCGGGAACCACGGCCGTGCTGAATGCCGCAAACGAGGTGGCCGTGGCGGCATTCCTGGATCGCAAAATCCGATATGACCAGATTCACCACGTCAATACGCAAACCTTGAATTCCATTGCGCCACAACCGCCGGGTTCGTTGGACGATTTGTTGGCGCTGGATCTGCAGTCTCGGCGGGCCGCAGAAGTCGCGATTTCGCATTTACATGCTAAATAGCTGCGGCAGGGTCCCTGCATGCTGACACTGGCTGCCTTTGTCGTCGCTATTGCCGTCCTCGTCGCTGTGCACGAGCTGGGGCATTTTTCCGTGGCGCGTTTGTGTGGTGTCAAGGTCTTGCGCTTTTCGGTGGGATTTGGTCCACGGCTTTGGGGATGGACATCGCCGAAGTCCGGCACGGAATTTGTGGTGGGCATGCTTCCTTTAGGGGGCTATGTCAAGATGCTGGACGCGCGCGAAGGCCCCGTCGAACCGCATGAGCAGGCCACGGCGTTTAACGCCCAGCCACTGCGCGGCAAAGTTGCGATTGTTCTTGCCGGGCCACTCGCCAACCTCATCCTGGCCGTCGCCCTATACAGCGGCGTCCATTGGACTGGCATGGAGCTGCCTCAGGCGATTGTTGGTATGCCAGCAGCTGGCTCTGTTCTCGCAGCAGCAGGTTTCTCAGGTGGAGAGCACATACAGCAGGCCGGCTTTGAGGGAGAGCCACTTGAAGAGGTACAGTCTTTTGAGGGCTTGCGCTGGTGGCTGGCACGGGGTGCCATAGAGCACCGCAATGTGCAGTTGGTTTTTACGACGTTGCGAGAACCCCGCCCACAATCCACACTATTGAAGCTGAGTGGCGTTGACGCACGCAGCGCAGATGCTCAATTGTTTCAGCAAATTGGCCTCGCTGCACCGTATTCCCCGGCGCAACTGGGTTCTGTATTGCCTGATGGCGCTGCGGCCCAGGCGCAGCTACAGGTGAATGACCTGGTGTTGCGGGTGGATCAGACCGATATTGTTGACGCTGGGCAGTTGCGTGCCCTGATTCGACAGTCCGGACAAGGTGGCGCGCCAGGACAGCAGCAATGGTTGGTGGATCGCAGTGGCACGCGTCTTTCCATCACCGTGACACCCAAGCTGGAACATGAAGGCAAGGAATCGATTGGCAGGGTTGGAGCCCTGATTGGTGCCCCGCTCGCCATGACGACGGTGCGTTATGGCCTTTGGGATGGGGTGGAGAAGGCCGTGCTACGGACCTGGGAAACTTCTGCTTTGACCCTGCGGGTTATGGGGCAGATTGTGATGGGTGACGCATCACTGGATAACTTGAGCGGCCCCATCACCATAGCCGACTATGCCGGAAAGTCCGCTGCAATGGGCTTTACACAGTTTCTCGTTTTTCTTGCACTGATGAGTGTTAGTCTGGGGGTTCTCAACCTGCTGCCGTTGCCTATCCTCGATGGAGGGCACCTGATGTATTATCTTTGGGAGGCGCTCTCTGGTAAGCCTGTGTCGCAGCCGTGGACCGAACGGCTGCAAAAATTGGGGTTGGTCGTCTTGCTGATGATGATGTCAGTGGCCATTGTGAACGACGTGACGCGTTTGCTGCGGTAACCGGGCCGTCCTCAAATTTCCGGAATACTTAAATTGACAAAAATGCAATTCAATCGAAATTTCCTGCGCCGCGCGTCTGCCGTGGCGGTATCCCTGTTTGTTTTGCAGGGCGCGATGGCAGTGGAACCATTTACGGTCAAGGACATTCGTGTTGAAGGACTTCAAAGGGCCGAGGCGGGAACCATCTTCGCGTCACTGCCGGTGCGGGTTGGGGACACCTATAGCGATGACAAAGCGGCCGCATCGATCAAGGCGCTGTTCGGTCTCGGTTTGTTCAAGGACGTTCGCATCGACGTCAACGATGGCGTACTGGTGGTCATCGTCGAAGAGCGGCCCACCATTGCCGAGATCGATTTTTTGGGCACCAAGGAATTTGACAAAGACGTGCTGAAAAAAGCGTTGCTGCAGATAGGTTTGGCCGACGGCAGGCCGTTTGACAAGGCACTGGTTGACAGGGCCGAGCAGGAGTTGAAGCGCCAGTACATCAACCGCAGTATGTACGCGTCGGAAGTGATTACGACGGTGACGCCGGTGGAGCGCAACCGTGTGAACCTGAGTTTTTCGGTGCAAGAGGGTGAGCCCGCCAAGATCAGCGATATTCGAATTGTTGGCAACAAGGCTTTCTCGGAATCCACTCTACGGGGCCTGTTTGATCTTGACACAGGCGGGTGGTTGAGCTGGTACACCAAATCAGACCGCTATGCGCGCGCCAAGCTGAACGCCGATCTGGAGGCCCTGCGGTCGTACTATTTGGCGCGCGGCTACCTTGAGTTCAAGGTTGAATCCACGCAGGTCGCCATTTCCCCCAACAAGCAGGACATTGGCATCACGATCAACGTGGTGGAGGGCGACCAATTCGTGGTCTCCAAGGTCAACCTGGCTGGCAATTTCCTGGGTAAGGAAAATGAATTCAAGTCCCTGGTTCGGATTCAGGTCGGTCAACCCTATAACGCGGACCAAGTGGCCGTCACGAGTAAAGCATTCACGGACTACTTTGGCAATTTTGGCTACGCTTTTTCAAGGGTTGAACCGCGTACCGTGATCGACAGAACGACCAATCGCGTGGAGATTACCTTGCAGGTGGATCCTTCGCGACGCGTTTACGTGCGTCGCGTCAACGTAGCCGGAAATGATCGCACCCGCGACGAAGTGATTCGCCGTGAGTTCCGCCAATTTGAAGCGTCCTGGTACGACGGAGAGAAGATCAAACAATCTCGCAACCGCGTAGACCGGCTCGGCTACTTCAAGGAAGTCACCATGGACACTTCCGAGGTTCCTGGTTCTCAAGACCAGGTGGATTTGACCATCACGGTGGCTGAAAAACCAACGGGCAGTATCAGCCTGGGTGCCGGTATTTCAAGCGCAGATGGTTTTGGTGTGTCGTTTGGATTCAAGCAGGACAATGCATTTGGGTCTGGCAATTCGCTGGGCATTGAATTGAACACCAGCAAGCAGAACCGTACATTGGTATTCAATACAACGAATCCGTACTTTACGGAGGACGGTGTGTCCCGTACTCTGGATGTGTACCAGCGAAACTCCAAGCCATACGTCGACGTCAACAGCTACGCGATTGAGACGACCGGAGGAAGTATCCGGTTTGGCGTGCCATTCACCGAATACGACACGGTTTTCTTTGGTCTCGGGATTGACCAGACAACCATTGTTCCCGGGTCGTACTTGCCTGTGGTTTACCAGGACTTTGCCAACAAGTTCGGCTTTACCAGCAATGCTGTTCCACTCACGATTGGCTGGGGCCGCGACACCCGTGACAGTGCGTTGGTACCTACCATTGGTAAAGTGATCAAGGCGTCCGGTGAATGGAGTGTTGCGGGCGAACTGAAATATGCCCGCGGAACCGCGGTATACCAACAGTTCATACCGGTCACCAACAAGATTACCGGCGCGTTGAATGCCGAGCTATCCGTTGGTTCCTCGACCGGGGATTCGACGTATCCCATATTCAAGAATTTCTACTCCGGCGGCTTGGGTTCCGTCCGTGGTTTCGAGCAGGGTAGTTTGACGACCGGGACCCAACGCACGTTGGGCCTGACGGCGACCGGCGGAACCAAGAAGATCAATTTCAATGCGGAGCTGCTGTCTCCCTTGCCCGGAGGCGGCAAGGACCGCACTTTGCGGGTCTACACGTTTCTCGACGCTGGCGGGATTTATGGCCCCGACGAAGGGCTCCAATTGAGTGACATGCGCAGCTCCTATGGCGTTGGTATCAGCTGGATATCTCCTGTGGGACCACTGCGGCTTGCCTTCTCGAAGCCGATCAAGCAATTCGAAGGCGATAAAATACAGGCACTGCAATTCCAGATCGGAAGTTCCTTCTAATGAACACTTTAAAACTACGTTGCTTGCTGTCGGTGCTGCTATTGGGCTTTGGCGTAGGTGCTTTTGCGCAGGACTTCAAGGTTGGATACATCAATACGCAGATGATTACGACCCAGTCCAACCCGGCCAAAGCGGCACAGGCCAAACTGGAGCAAGAGTTTTCCAAACGGCAAAAGGAGCTGGTGGAACAGCAGGCTGCTTTGAAAGCGTTTGGCGAGAAATTTGAACGCGATGCACCCACGCTCAGCGAGAGTCAACGCAGTGCCCGCCAAAAAGAAGGTGCAGAATTGGGACGAGATTTGCAGCGCCGTCAACGTGAGTTCCAGGAAGACCTCAATGGGCGCCGGAATGAAGAATTGCAACAGGTTTTGGACCGGGCAACCAAGGCGGTCAAACAGGTTGCCGACGCTGAAAAGTACGACATGGTTCTTCAGGAAGTTGTCTACGTCAACACCAAGCATGACATTACCGACAAGGTTCTCAAGATCCTGAACGCTGGATCCAAGTAAGTTTCGGGCGCCCGAGGACTAGGGTATGCAGCTCGAACTGGGTTCCATTGTGGCCGCGTTGGGGGGTGAATTGTGTGGCGAACCCTCTGTGGTCATCACCGGATTGGCTCCATTGGAGTCGGCTACGCCACAGCAGATAGGTTTCTTGAGCAACCCCAGGTACCAGCCACAATTGCTGGCTTCCAAGGCGGGTTGTGTCATTGTGGCCCCGCAGATGAAAGAGACGGCGGTCCTGCGCGGCGCCTGCATTGTCACGGACCAACCGTATTTGTACTTTGCCAAACTCACCCAATTGTGGAGGCGCGGGTTGACGCAGAGCACGCCAGCGACCGTGCACCCCAGTGCGGTGGTGGATGCGCTGGCGGTGGTGCACCCCTCGGCGTCCATTGGCCCCTTGTGCGTGGTGGAGCGGGGCGCACGTATTGGTGCTGACACGGTATTGAAGTCGCGCGTGACGGTAGGCGAAGACTGTGTGGTGGGTGATCGCTGCATCGTGCATTCCGGTGTGGTCATCGGAGCGGACGGATTCGGCTTTGCTCCGAATGGCGATGGATGGGAAAAAATTGAACAGCTCGGCGCAGTGCAGATTGGCAATGACGTGGAGATTGGTGCCAACACCTGTATTGACCGTGGCGCTTTGCAGGACACCGTGATTGAGGATGGCGTCAAGCTCGACAACCTGATCCAGATTGGTCACAACGTGCGGGTGGGGCGGCACACGGCCATGGCCGGCTGCGTGGGTGTTGCTGGCAGTGCGACAATAGGAGCGCATTGCACGGTGGGCGGGGGCGCCATCATTCTGGGCCACTTGACAATTGGTTCCCACGTCAATATCTCCGCCGGAACCCTGGTCAGCAAGTCGATATTGAAGCCTGGCCACTACACTGGAATATTTCCCGTCGACGACAACGCCGCATGGGAGCGCAATGCCGCCTCGCTCAAGCAATTGCACAGCCTGCGCAACCGGATCAAAATTTTGGAACAAGAGACAAAAAAATGATGGATATCCACGAGATTCTCAGGCAACTGCCCCACCGTTACCCGTTTTTGATGATCGACCGCGTGGTGTCGATGGAAAAAGGCAAATGCATTCAAGCGTTGAAAAACGTATCAATCAACGAACCTTTTTTCAACGGTCATTTTCCGCACCGTCCGGTGATGCCTGGGGTGCTCATGCTCGAAGCCATGGCGCAGGCAGCTGCCTTGCTGGCGTTTGACACAATAGGTGAAAGACCGGATGACAAAACGGTGTACTACTTTGCGGGCATTGATTCGGCACGGTTCAAGCGCCCGGTTGAACCCGGTGACCAATTGATCATGGATGTGGAGTTGCTGCGCGTGAAGTCCGGGATTTTCAAGTTCAAGGGTGTGACCCGCGTGGATGGCAACGTGGTCTGCGAGGCCGAACTGATGTGCACCATGCGCACCGTTGCCTGATACACCGGGCTGCCTGTCGTGACACACATCCACCCCAGCGCTATCGTTGACCCGGCTGCCGAGCTGGACAGCTCCGTCACCGTCGGCCCCTACACCGTCATAGGACCCCATGTCCGCATTGCAGCCGGTACCACGGTGGGCCCGCACTGTGTGATCGAAGGCCATACGACCATTGGCCGTGATAACCGAATTTTCCAGTTCAATTCACTGGGCGCCATTCCGCAGGACAAAAAGTATGCCGGAGAGCCGTGTGAGTTGCGCATCGGTGATCGCAACACCATCCGCGAGTTCTGCACCTTCAATATCGGCTCGCCCGGTGATGCCGGTGTGACCCAACTCGGCAACGACAACTGGATCATGGCCTACGTGCATCTGGCGCATGACTGCCAGGTTGGCAACAACACCATTTTTGCCAACAACGCGGCGCTGGCCGGCCATGTGCATGTGGGGGACTGGGCCATTCTGGGCGGCTATACCGCAGTGCACCAGTTTGTGCGGCTGGGCGCGCATTGCATGACCGCCTTGTGCTCCATGCTGGTCGCCGACCTGCCGCCGTTTGTGATGTGCCAGGGCCAACCCGCTTCGGCACGCTCCATGAATTTCGAGGGCCTGCGCCGCCGGGGCTGGACGCCTGAGCGCATCAGCGGTGTCAAGGCCATGCACAAGGCCTTGTACCGCGATGACCTCACGCTGGAGCAGGCGAAAGCCCGCATCGCCGCCATGGCGTCCAACCAGCCAGAAACGGCGGTCGATGTGGCCATGATGTTGTCCTTTCTGGACCAGACCTCCCCCCAACGCGGCATCGTCCGCTAAGGCCGATGAGTGAGTTGAGCGCCGCCGGGCCGTCCCAAGGCGCGAGGGCCGTACATGTCGCCATGGTCGCCGGCGAAGCATCTGGTGATCTGCTGGCCGGCCTGCTGCTGGAGGGCTTGCGCCAGCGCTGGCCGCAGCTGACGTCAGCGGGTATCGGCGGCCCGCAGATGGCGCGCCACGGCTTTGCCGCCTGGTGGCCGCACCACACGCTCTCGGTGCACGGCTTCGGTTGGGAGGTGCTGCGCCGCTACCGCGAGATCGTCGGCATCCGCAAGCAGCTGCAGGCCCGATTGCTGGAACAGCGCCCGGACGTCTTCATTGGCGTTGATGCGCCCGACTTCAACCTGGACCTGGAGCGCAATCTGCGTGGTGCAGGCATCAAGACCGTGCACTTCGTTTGCCCGTCGATCTGGGCCTGGCGGCCCGAGCGGGCAGAGAAGATTCGCGCCAGCGTGGACCATGTGCTGTGTATTTTTCCGTTTGAGCCGGAGTTGCTGGCCAGCCACGGCATCAGCGCCACCTATGTGGGCCACCCGCTGGCCAACGTGATCCCGCTGGAAGCGGACAGGGCCGCCGCCCGCGCGGCGCTGGGCCTGCACGACCGGGACCGGGTGCTGGCGCTGCTACCCGGTAGCCGGGTTTCCGAGATCAAGCACCTTGCCTTGGGATTTTTTCAGGCCGCAGCCCTCGTCAAACAAGCACATCCTGCTATCAAATTGATAGTTCCCGCGGTTCCGACCCTGCGCGCTGCGATTGAGCATGCGGCCGCCCAGGCGGGGCTGCTGGAGCAGGTGCAGATTGTCAGCGGGCAGTCGCATGCCGTGCTGGCGGCCTGTGATGTGACGCTGATCGCCAGCGGTACCGCCACGCTTGAGGCCGCGCTGTACAAGCGCCCCATGGTCATTGCCTACCGAAAGAGCTGGCTGGACTGGCAAATCACGCAACGCAAGCGATTGCAACCTTGGGTGGGACTGCCCAATATCCTGAGCCGGGACTTCATCGTGCCCGAGCTGCTACAGGATCGGGCCACGCCGCGGGCCCTGGCAGATGCCGTGCTGCAGTGGCTGGACGATCTGGACCACCAGCCTGCGAAAATGGCGACTCTGCAACAACAATTCGTCACGCTGCACCACAGTTTGCGGCGCGACACTCCCACTTTGGCGACCGATGCGATCGAAAAAATTCTTGCACGCTGAGCAGGTGGCGCTTTCCTGGGATACGCCCGGCCTGGTCGCCGGCGTGGACGAGGCCGGGCGTGGCCCGCTGGCAGGGCCGGTCGTGGCCGCCGCCGTGATTCTGGATGCGCGCAACCCCATCCAGGGTCTGGCCGATTCCAAGGTGTTGACCGCGCGCCGCCGGGAGCAGTTGTTCGACGAAATCCGCGCCAAGGCTCTGTGCTGTTCCATCGCCCAGGCCAGCGTGGAAGAAATCGACCAGATCAACATCCTGCAGGCCACGCTGCTGGCCATGCGTCGCGCGGTGGAGGGCTTGCGGCTCAAACCCGCACTGGTGTTGGTCGATGGCAACCGCTTGCCGGTGCTGGACATCCTGGCCGAAGCCATTGTCAAAGGCGATAGCAAGGTACCGGCCATTTCTGCCGCCTCAATTCTGGCCAAGGTCACCCGCGACCGCTGGTGTGCCGAGCTGGACGCGCAATATCCGCAATACGGCTTTGCCGGCCACAAGGGCTATGGCACGGCCGAGCACCTGCAGGCGCTGCAAACCCACGGCGCGTGCCCGCAGCACCGCAAAACCTTTAGTCCGGTGGCCAGGGTGCTGGCATGAGCTTGCCAGTCCCCGTCACCTCGCGCGACAACCCGCTGCTCAAGGAGTTGCGCAAAGTCGCACAGGACAATACCGCCTACCGCAAGGCGGGACGGTTCTGGATCGAGGGGGACCATCTGTGCAGCGCGGCCCTGCAGCGCGGTCTGAAGCCTGCCGTGGCCGTTTTCACTGAAGATTATTGGCCTCTAGCCCTCGCGGAATATGCACGGGTCGCTATCAAAAGCATAGTAATCCCGACGGCATTGTTTCGCGAACTCAGTGGTCTGGAGTCGCCAGCGGGTGTGGGTTTCGTACTGGATTTACCGACGGACCCGGTCTTGCAACCCCTGGCTGCCACGGTGATTCTGGACCGTGTGCAAGACGCCGGCAATGTGGGTTCCATCCTGCGCAGCGCCGGGGCCTTTGGCTTCAAGCAGGTGGTAGCGCTCAAGGGCACGGCCGCACTGTGGTCGCCCAAGGTCCTGCGCGCCGGCATGGGCGCGCATTTTGGCTTGCATCTGCTGGAAGGCGCGGAGCTGTCGACGCTGGATGCATTGCAGGTTCCGATCGTGGTGACCAGCTCACACCGGGGCGAATGGATTCAAGACCTGCGGTTGCCGCAGCCCTGTGCCTGGGCCATGGGCCACGAAGGGCAGGGCGTGTGTTCCGGGTTGATGGACCGGGCCCAGTTTTTTGCCCGGATTGGGCAACCCGGCGGCGAGGAGTCGCTCAACGTGGCGGCAGCGGCGGCCATTTGTCTGCACGCGAGCAGCCTGACCCTGCGGGTCTAGTGTATGAACTTGCCACCGCGGCCAATGATGGTCAGGTCGGTGAAATTGGACCCCTGGTGGTCTTTGGCGCCATAGGTGATGGTGAAGCCACCCAGGTTGACATCGTGCATGGATTCGAGCCCCGCAATCAGCGCGTCACGTGACAGGTTTTTCCCGGCGCGGCGGATACCCTCAACCAGCACGCGCGCCGTGAGATAGCCCTCCAGGCTGGAAAAGTCGAAGTCTTTCTGACCTGCCTCGGTCATGCGCAGCTGGTATTCCCGAACGATGGGAATGCCCTGTGCAAACGGAAATGGCACGACCTGCGAGATCACAACCCCTTGGCCGGCGTCGCCCAGTTCTTCCGCCAGCGCCCGGGACCCGACAAAACTGACGTTGAAAAATTGTCCGCCGTAGCCCTTCGCGCGCGCTTGCTTTATCAGAGCTGCACAGGCTTTGTAGGCGCCAATTTGCACGATGGCTTCGGGTTCCGATTTGACCAGCGTTTCCATAGAGGCCGCGACGTCCACCGTATTGCGTTCCACCGTGGCGGTCGACACTGGCTTGAGCTGGCGTTTACCCAATGCGCGTGTAACGCCTTCGAGACCGGCCTTCCCATAAGCATCATTTTGGTAGAAGACCGCGATTTTTTTGATGCCCAAGGTTGTGAGGTGCTGCACAATGCGCTCGGTCTCGTCAAAGTAGCTGGCACGGACATGAAAGACGTTGCGGTTGAACGGCTCGCGCAGTGCCTGTGCGCCGGTGAACATGCCAACCAGGGGAACTTGTTCCTCGCTCAGGATGGGCAGTGCAGCCAGTCCGGTGGGCGTCCCGACAGAACCTGCCAGTGCGAATACCTTGTCCTCATGAATCAGTGCCTTGACCGCTGCTGCGGCTTTTTCGGGTTCATACCCGTCATCGCGGGTAACGAGCTTGATCGCCCGCCCGTTCACCCCACCTTGTGCGTTGACGGCACTGATATAGGCTTGCATGCCCAGCTGCATGCGCAAACCGAGTTGCGCCGAAGGTCCGCTGACGGCCGCAAACTGGCCAATCAGAACTTCCCGGTCAGTGACACCGTTTTCAGCTTGTGTTGCACAGGAGGCAAACACCAAAACAAGCGCAGCCATTTTTTGGGACAGGTTCATGTTGTGTGCCATTCGTAAGTGGACAAGTGGGCGTAGGCTAACGCATTTTGTTGACGCGGTCGACAATTGTGCGCTTTGCAGAATGGATGGCCCGCAACCGGCGGGTGCAGGGCCGCAGCCGCTATAATGGGAGGCTTTCCAGAAAACAGCCGTCCCAAGCGCAGTTCAAGCACCTTTCCCAACCAACAACAGCAGCCAAGAATTGTTCTTGAGCACGCTTGGGCGTACCCGTAACACAGTCGGAGAACCCAGTGCTTTTGTCTCTCAAGGGAACCACCCCCCCCGCCATTCTGGCGCTCGCAGACGGCACGATCTATATTGGCAATTCCATTGGAGCGCCAGGCTCCACGGTCGGCGAGGTCGTGTTCAACACGTCCATGACCGGCTACCAGGAGATCCTGACCGATCCCAGCTATTGCCAGCAGATCGTCACCCTCACTTACCCCCACATCGGCAACTACGGCACCAACCCCGAGGACGTCGAGTCCGACAAGGTCCATGCCGCCGGTTTGATCATTCGTGATCTGCCCTTGGTGGCCTCCAATTTTCGCAGTACTGCGACCTTGAGCGAATACCTGGTCAAGGCTGGTACGGTGGCCATTGCCAACGTGGATACCCGCCAGTTGACCCGACAGTTGCGCACCCAGGGCGCGCAAAATGGCTGCATCCTGGCGCTGGCGGCGGGTGAGGCCGTGACCACCGCCTTGGTGGACAAGGCGATTGCGGCGGCCAAGGCTGCGCCTGCGATGTCGGGCCTGGATCTGGCCAAGGTGGTCTCCGCGCGCGAAACCACCCAATGGACCGAAGCCGAATGGACGCTGGGCACGGGCTACGGCCAGCAGACGGCGCCACGCTTCCATGTGGTGGCCTACGACTTTGGTGTCAAGAAGAACATTCTGCGCATGTTGGCCGAGCGCGGCTGCAAGGTCACGGTGGTGCCGGCGCAAACGTCGGCGGCCGAGGTGCGCAAGTACCAGCCCGATGGCATTTTCCTCAGCAATGGCCCCGGTGACCCCGAGCCCTGCGACTACGCAATTGAAGCCACCCGCACGCTGATCGAGTCCGGCATCCCCACCTTCGGCATCTGCCTGGGGCACCAGATCATGGCGCTGGCCTCCGGCGCCAAGACTTTCAAGATGAAGTTTGGCCACCACGGCGCCAACCATCCGGTCAAGGACCTGGACAGTGGCCGCGTCTCCATCACCAGCCAGAATCACGGTTTTGCGGTGGATGAGCGCACGTTGCCTGCCAACCTGCGGCCCACCCACATCAGCCTGTTTGACAACACGCTGCAGGGGCTGGAGCGCACCGACAAACCGGCCTTCTGTTTCCAGGGCCACCCCGAAGCCTCGCCGGGGCCGCACGACATTGGCTACCTGTTCGACCGCTTCATCCGCTCCATGGAAACTGCCAAGGGACAAGGCGCATGAGCTTTTATGGCGTCACTGATTTGTGGACCTATGTGATAGGTGCGTTTGGCATCATTTTGCTGCCCGGCCCGAATTCGCTGTTCGTGCTGTCGGTGGCCACGTCACGCGGGGTGAAGGCGGGTTACCAGGGTGCATGCGGCGTGTTTGTGGGCGACACCATTTTGCTGGTGCTCACCGCTCTGGGGGCTGCCAGTTTGCTGCGCAGCAACCCGGCGCTGTTCATGGTGGTGAAGTACGCCGGTGCGGCCTACCTGGCCTGGTTGGGCGTGAACCTGGTCTGGGCTGCCATCCAGAAGTGGCGCAGCGCCGATGCACCGCAGGCTCAGGCGGTTGCTGAAGCTCCGGCCGACCTGGCGCACCCGTTCAAGCGGGCACTGGTGATCAGCCTGCTCAACCCGAAGGCGATTCTGTTTTTGCTGTCGTTCTTTGTGCAGTTCATTGACCCGACGTATGAGACGCCCGCCATTCCGTTTTTGATACTGAGTGCCATCGTCATGGCCTTCAGTGCCCTGTATTTGTCCGCGCTGATTTTTGCCGGTGCCCGACTGGCCCAGATATTCAGGGCCCGCAGGCGCTTGTCTGGCAGCCTGTCCAGCGCTGTGGGCGGATTGTTTTTGTGGTTTGGGGCCAAGCTGGCCACCGCGAGCCTGAATTAAGCAAGTCCGAATTAATTGAAGAAAAAGTAAAGAGCCCCAAAAGCTACGAGTTCCAACATGCCAAAACGTACCGACATCCAAAGCATTCTCATCATCGGCGCCGGCCCCATCATCATTGGCCAGGCCTGTGAGTTCGACTACTCGGGGGTGCAGGCCTGCAAGGCGCTGCGCGAAGAGGGCTACAAAGTCATCCTGATCAACAGCAACCCCGCGACCATCATGACCGACCCGGCCACGGCGGATGTGACCTATATCGAGCCAATCACCTGGCAGACGGTCGAGAAGATCATCGCCAAGGAACGTCCCGACGCGATCTTGCCGACCATGGGCGGTCAGACCGCGCTGAACTGCGCGCTGGACCTGTGGCACAACGGCGTGCTGGCCAAGTACACCGGTGCGGCCACTGGCAAACCGGTGGAACTGATTGGCGCCACGCCCGAGGCCATTGACAAGGCCGAAGACCGTTTGAAGTTCAAGGACGCCATGACCAAGATCGGTCTGGGCTCGGCCCGCTCCGGCATTGCGCACAGCATGGCCGAGGCCTGGGATGTGCAAAAGACATTGGGCTTTCCCACCGTCATCCGCCCCAGCTTCACGTTGGGCGGCACCGGTGGCGGCATTGCCTACAACCCTGAAGAGTTTGAAGTCATCTGCAAGCGCGGCCTGGAAGCCTCGCCCACCAACGAGCTGCTGATCGAAGAGTCGCTGTTGGGCTGGAAAGAGTACGAGATGGAAGTGGTGCGCGACAAGGCGGACAACTGCATCATCGTCTGCTCCATCGAGAACCTGGACCCCATGGGCGTGCACACCGGTGACTCCATCACCGTGGCCCCAGCGCAAACGTTGACCGACAAGGAATACCAGATTCTGCGAAACGCCTCGCTGGCCGTGCTGCGCGAAATCGGTGTTGACACGGGTGGATCGAACGTGCAGTTCTCCATCAATCCGGTCGATGGCCGCATGATCGTCATCGAGATGAACCCGCGGGTGTCGCGCTCGTCCGCACTGGCGTCCAAGGCCACAGGTTTCCCGATTGCCAAGATTGCTGCCAAGCTGGCGGTGGGCTTCACGCTGGATGAGCTGCGTAACGACATCACCGGTGGTGCCACGCCCGCATCGTTCGAGCCCAGCATCGACTACGTTGTCACCAAGATCCCGCGTTTTGCGTTCGAGAAATTCCCCGCGGCCGACAGCCGCTTGACCACGCAGATGAAGAGTGTGGGTGAGGTCATGGCCATGGGCCGCACCTTCCAGGAGTCCTTCCAGAAAGCCCTGCGTGGTCTGGAAGTGGGCGTGGACGGTTTGAACGAAAAAACACAAGACCGCGAAGTGCTGGAAAAGGAACTGGGTGAGCCCGGCCCCGAGCGCATCTGGTACGTGGGCGATGCGTTTGCCCAGGGCTTGAGCGTGGACGAGGTGTTTGCGCTGACCAAGATTGACCGCTGGTTCCTGGTACAGATCGAGCAGATCGTCAAGATCGAGCTGGAGATTGAACGCCTGCCGCAACCAGCCAGTGGCACGACCTTTGACAATATCGACGCGGCCACGCTGCGCAGCCTGAAGCAAAAAGGTTTTTCCGACCGCCGCCTGGCGCGCCAGTTCAAGACCACCGACAAGGCGATCCGCGAGAAGCGCCGCGCCCTGGGTGTGCGCCCGGTCTACAAGCGGGTGGACACCTGCGCGGCCGAGTTCGGCACCAACACCGCCTACATGTACTCGACCTACGAGTCCGAAGGCGCGGAGTGCGAGGCCGCACCCACGACCAACAAGAAGATCATGGTGCTGGGCGGTGGTCCCAACCGCATCGGCCAGGGCATTGAGTTCGACTACTGCTGCGTGCACGCCGCGCTGGCCATGCGCGAAGACGGCTACGAGACCATCATGGTCAACTGTAACCCCGAGACCGTGTCCACCGACTACGACACGTCGGACCGCCTGTACTTCGAGCCGCTGACGCTGGAAGACGTGCTGGAAATCGTTGACAAGGAAAAGCCGGTAGGTGTCATCGTGCAATACGGCGGCCAGACGCCCTTGAAGCTGGCGCTGGACCTGGAAGCCAACGGCGTGCCCATCATCGGTACCAGCCCCGACATGATCGACGCCGCTGAAGACCGCGAGCGTTTCCAGAAGCTGCTGCACGAGTTGAAGCTGCGCCAGCCACCCAATGCCACGGCCCGTACTGAGCCCGAGGCCCTGGAAAAGGCGGCAGCTTTGGGTTATCCACTGGTCGTGCGCCCCAGCTACGTGCTGGGCGGCCGGGCCATGGAAATCGTCCACGAGCAGCGCGATCTGGAGCGCTATATGCGCGAGGCGGTCAAGGTCAGCCACGACTCGCCGGTGCTGCTGGACCGCTTCCTGAACGACGCCATTGAATGCGATGTGGACTGTATCCGTGACTCCACAGGCGTGACCTTTATTGGTGGCGTCATGGAGCACATCGAGCAAGCCGGCGTGCACAGTGGCGACTCCGCCTGTTCTTTGCCGCCGTACAGCCTGAGTGCCGCCACGGTCACCGAAATCAAGCGCCAGACCGCCGCCATGGCTGCCGCGCTGAACGTGGTGGGGCTGATGAACGTGCAGTTTGCCATCCAGAACAGTGAAGGCCGGGATGTGATCTTCGTTCTGGAGGTCAACCCGCGCGCCTCGCGCACCGTGCCTTTCGTGTCCAAGGCCACGGGCATCCAGCTCGCCAAGGTGGCGGCGCGTTGCATGGTCGGCCAGTCGCTGGCGTCGCAGGGCATCTCCAAGGAGGTGACGCCGCCGTACTTCAGCGTCAAGGAGGCCGTGTTCCCCTTCGTCAAGTTCCCCGGTGTGGACACCATCCTCGGCCCCGAGATGAAGTCCACTGGCGAAGTCATGGGCGTGGGCAAGACCTTTGGCGAAGCCTTTGTGAAGTCGCAACTCGGCGCGGGCGCCAAGCTGCCGCGCTCGGGCAAGGCCTTTATCTCCGTCAAGCAGAGCGACAAACCCCGCGTGGTTGAAGTGGCACGCAAGCTGGCCGACATGGGCTTCACGCTGGTGGCCACCAAGGGCACGGCGGCCAGCATCAACGCAGCCGGTGTGGCCTGTTCCGTGGTCAACAAGGTCACCGAAGGCCGTCCGCACATTGTGGACATGATCAAGAACGAGCCCCTTGCCATGGTCATCAACACCGTGGAAGAGCGGCGCAATGCGATTGCCGATTCGCGCCAGATCCGCACCAGCGCTCTGTTGGCGCGGGTCACGACCTACACGACCATAGCCGGCGCCGAAGCCGCGGTCGAAGGTATGAAGTATCTGGACCAGCTGGACGTGATCTCGGTGCAGGAAATGCACGCACAGTTGCAGGGTTGAGTCTCAAGCGTGGCTGGCTAGAACATTGGCATAATCCTGCCTAGTTGTAAAGGACAGTGCAGCGTGCAAACGCAGCGCTGTCCTTGTTATTTATGGCGGCCGGTTTCGGCCATTGTTCACACCGACCCACTGTTCTACCTATGGCAACCCTTCCTATTACCAAACGCGGCGCTGAAATTCTCAAGGCGGAGTTGCACAAACTCAAGACCGTGGAGCGGCCTTCGGTGATCGCCGCGATCTCCGAAGCGCGCGCGCAGGGCGACTTGAGCGAAAACGCCGAATACGAGTCTGCCAAGGACCGCCAGGGCTTTATCGAGGGCCGTATCCAGGAAGTCGAAGGCAAGTTGTCGGCGGCGCAGATCATTGATCCGTCCGAGTTGAACGCCGGTGGCAAGGTGGTGTTTGGCGCGACGGTCGAGCTGGAAGAAGAAGAGACCGGGGAGCGTGTGACCTACCAGATCGTGGGCGAAGACGAGGCGGATCTGAAATTTGGCCGCATCAATATTGGCTCTCCCATTGCCCGTGCCCTGATTGGCAAGGCTGAGGGTGATACCGCCGAGGTGCAGGCGCCAGGCGGCATCAAGGCCTATGAAATCGTTGCCGTGCAATACATCTGACCGGCATCCGGAATATGCGCAGTGTGACCCTGTGGATTGCCGCGGTATGGTGGGGTAGTCTGACGACCCTGGGTTTTTTCGTCGTCCCGATGCTGTTCGCCCATTTGCCCACCCCCGCAATGGCCGGTGCCATGGCGGCCAAGTTGTTCACGACTCAGACGGCCATCTCGGCCTTCAGTGGCTTGGTCCTGCTGATGTTGTTTAGATCAAATAAGTCGCCAGCCCTCGTGGATATTGGGCAGAGCGCTACACTTTTTGTAGTGAGTGGGGTTTTGCTGGCGCTCCTGGTGGAGTTCGGGGTGGCACCGCACATCATCGCCCGTGACAACCTGGCCTTGTGGCACGGCGTGGGGACGGGGATGTACGTGGTGCAGTGGATCTGCGCGGGGGTGGTGTTTGGCAAGCTGGCCAAACGCATCTAATCAGTTGGGGACAGAGCTTGTCTGCTCCGCAGCCTTACGGTCTGTCCCGCAAAGTCTCAGGTTTGGCTGCGTTTCTTGACGCTAACCTGTGGCTTCGGTTTTGCCCGTTTGACATTGCCGCCAGCGGTCAGGCGTTGATTGCCCAGCACGCGCAGCGTTTTAACCTCGGGGCGCTGACCAGCCCGTTTGCTGTACTTCAGCACCTTGACGTCGCGTGGCCCGGCCATTCGGTCTTCATCGACGGTTTTCTCCTTGTCGACCTTGGGACGCCACAGCACCAGCAGTTTGCCAATGTGTTGAATGGGCGCTGCAGAGAGTTCTCCTGCCAGCAGCTGAAACATCGCTTCGCGGGCCACGCGGTCGTCCGAAAAGACGCGGATCTTGATCAGGCCGTGGGCATTTAAAGCCGCATCGATCTCTTTCTTGACGTTGGCAGTCAGGCCGTCGTTACCGACCATGACCACGGGGTCCAGGTGGTGCGCATCGGCACGGTGTTCTTTGCGCTGGGCAGGGGTCAGTTGAATTAGGGGCATACCTGTATTATCGGTTGAACGGAAACAGGGCGGTAGAGCCGCCCCCTCAGAAAGCACGTATGAAAACCAAAGCCGGCAACAAAAAGGTCAACAAGGCCTGGTTGCACGACCATATTAACGACCCCTACGTCAAGTTGGCGAGCCGGGAAGGCTACCGCGCGCGCGCGGCCTACAAGCTCAAGGAGATCGACGAAACCTTCGGCCTGATCAAACCGGGCTACCTGCTGGTGGACCTGGGCTGCACGCCAGGCGCCTGGAGCCAGTATGCGCGGCGCAAGATGTCTCCCTCGGGGGCGGCGGTAGGTGACCTCAATGGCACCATTATTGGCCTGGACCTGCTGCCCATGGAGCCGATTGAGGGGGTGACTTTTATCCAGGGGGACTTTCGGGAGGCCGAGGTGCTGGCGCAGTTGGAGCAGACCTTGCAGGGTCGCCAGGCGGATGTGGTGGTGTCTGACATGGCGCCCAATCTGTCCGGCATCTCGTCGGCCGACGCAGCAAGGATCGAGCACCTGGTCGAACTGGCGATTGAATTTGCCCAAAACCACATGAAACCCCAGGGCGCGCTGGTGGCCAAGGTGTTTCACGGCGGCAGCTACAACGACGTGGTGCTGCGGTTCAAGGCGGCTTTTGACATCGTGAAGCCGTTCAAACCCAAGGCTTCCCGGGACCGGTCTTCCGAGACATTTTTGGTCGGACTGGGGCTCAAGCGACAGCCCGGTGACCGCTAGTGTTGCGGTGTTGACGGGCGTCATGCCTGTTACATAACCCTGCGGTATATATGGCAGAAAACCGGAAAAACCCGCGCCACACACCTTGAAACGCCTAAAATGCGACTCAGATATGCACGGTATCTCTACTTGTGCCCCTATTGGAGCTTCGCTTGAATAATCAGTGGTTTTCAAAAATTGCAGTGTGGTTGGTGATCGGGCTGGTGCTCTTCACGGTGTTCAAGCAATTTGACACACGTGGCACGGCCGGTGCGACCTTAGTAGGCTATTCCGACTTCCTTGAAGAAGTGCGCAACAAGCACATCAAGAGCGCCCTAATCCAGGAAGGCCAGGGCGGCACCGAAATTTTGGCGGTCACCACCGATGATCGCAAGGTGCGAACCACTGCGACCTATCTTGACCGTGGCCTGGTGGGGGATTTGATCAGCAATGGCGTCAAGTTCGACGTCAAACCCCGCGAAGAAGGATCACTCCTGATGACCCTGTTGGTCAGTTGGGGTCCCATGCTGCTGCTGGTCGGCGTCTGGATTTACTTCATGCGCCAGATGCAGGGCGGCGGCAAGGGTGGCGCGTTCAGCTTTGGCAAGAGCAAGGCCCGTTTGCTGGACGAAAACACCAATACCGTGACTTTTGCTGATGTGGCGGGTTGCGATGAAGCCAAGGAAGAAGTCAAAGAGGTAGTCGACTTCCTGAAAGACCCCAGCAAGTTCCAGAAGCTCGGCGGCCGTATTCCCCGTGGTTTGCTGCTGGTCGGCCCTCCGGGCACCGGCAAGACCCTGCTGGCCAAGTCCATTGCCGGTGAAGCCAAGGTTCCGTTCTTCAGCATCTCCGGTTCCGATTTCGTGGAAATGTTCGTTGGCGTGGGCGCATCCCGCGTGCGCGACATGTTTGACAACGCCAAGAAAAATGCTCCCTGCATCATCTTCATTGACGAAATCGACGCGGTTGGTCGCCAGCGTGGCGCTGGCCTGGGCGGTGGAAATGACGAACGCGAACAGACCCTGAACCAGATGCTGGTTGAGATGGACGGCTTTGAGACCAATGTGGGCGTGATCGTGGTGGCGGCCACCAACCGCCCCGATATTCTGGACGCGGCGCTGCTGCGCCCTGGACGGTTTGACCGCCAGGTCTATGTCACGCTGCCCGATATCCGTGGCCGCGAGCAGATTCTGGCGGTGCACATGCG
>Ga0208509_1000036_pt1 | contig 74902 bp, 90 predicted proteins | sample LakWasMeta7_HOW4_2_FD_183857 | JGI IMG/M metagenome (GOLD analysis project Ga0208509, IMG submission 183857) | Freshwater sediment methanotrophic microbial communities from Lake Washington under simulated oxygen tension - Sediment Metagenome... | ecosystem: Environmental > Aquatic > Freshwater >...
ACTGTGAAGCTGATCAACCCCATCGCCATGGAAGAAGGCCTGCGCTTCGCGATCCGCGAAGGCGGTCGTACCGTGGGCGCCGGTGTGGTTGCCAAGATCATTGCGTAAGCAAAGGAACAATCATGGCTACCAAGCAAAAAATCCGTATCCGCCTGAAGGCGTTTGACTACAAGCTCATCGACCAATCGGCCGCTGAAATTGTGGATACCGCCAAGCGCACCGGCGCAATTGTCAAGGGCCCCGTGCCTTTGCCAACCCGCATGAAGCGTTTCGACATTCTGCGTTCACCCCACGTGAACAAGGCTAGTCGCGACCAGTTTGAAATCCGTACACACCAGCGTCTGATGGATATCGTTGATCCAACAGACAAGACGGTTGACGCGCTGATGAAGCTCGATCTGCCCGCTGGCGTGGACGTCGAAATCAAGCTGCAGTAATTGACTTCCAAGTTCGGGCTCCGGCCCGAACTTGCGTCAAGACCAGATGCGAGTTATACTCGCAGGCTCGACAAGGATTTGCCCGTGCGTAATGTATGGGCGCCTGATCGGGTTTTATTAACAGTCTCCCACGTAAAACGCTGTAGCCAATTGAAGTTGCAACGGTGGGAGTTACGGAGAAAACAATGAGTCTTAGCAATCGCTTAGGGTTGCTGGGTCGCAAGGTGGGCATGATGCGCCTATTCACCGACGACGGGGACGCTGTTCCTGTTACGGTGGTGGATGTGTCGAACAACCGCGTGACTCAGGTGAAAACCCAGGAGAATGATGGCTACGTTGCCTTGCAGGTAACGTTCGGTGCACGCAAAGCTTCGCGTGTGACCAAGCCAGCCGCTGGCCACCTTGCGAAAGCAGGGGTTGAAGCCGGTGAAATCATCCAGGAATTCCGTGTTACCGCTGATGCAGCAGCCAAATACGCAGCAGGCGCTACGGTGCCAGTTGCCGACGTATTTGCTGTTGGTCAAAAAGTGGACGTGCAAGGCACGACCATCGGTAAGGGTTTCGCGGGAACCATCAAACGCCACCACATGAGCTCGCAGCGCGCGTCGCACGGTAACAGCCGTTCGCACAACGTGCCTGGCTCCATTGGTATGGCCCAGGATCCCGGTCGCGTCTTCCCTGGTAAGCGCATGACGGGTCATCTGGGTGATGATTTGGTCACTACGCAAAACCTCGACGTATTCCGCATTGACGAAGCCCGTCAGTTGTTGTTGATCAAGGGTGCTATCCCCGGGTCGGCTGGCGGTTTTGTGACCGTGCGTCCCGCTGTCAAAGCGAAATCCGAAACTGCGAAGGGAGCGAACTGATGCAGCTCGAACTCCTAAACGACCAAGGTCAGGCTACTTCCAAGTACGAAGCGCCTGAGACCGTGTTTGGCCGCGCATACAACGAAGATCTGGTGCACCAGGTTGTGGTTGCTTTCCAGGCCAATGCCCGTCAAGGCACGCGCGCCCAGAAGGACCGCGAACAGGTCAAGCACTCGACCAAAAAACCGTTCAAGCAAAAGGGAACGGGCCGCGCCCGTGCCGGTATGACTTCCTCGCCACTGTGGCGCGGAGGCGGCCGCATATTCCCGAATATGCCCGACGAGAACTTCGCACAGAAGATCAACAAGAAGATGTACCGCGCCGGTATGGCTTCCATCCTGTCCCAGCTGGCCCGCGAAGGCCGTCTGGCCGTGGTTGACTCTCTCAAGGTTGACTCTCCGAAGACCAAGCCATTGGCTGCAAAGCTCAAGGCGATGAATCTCGAGTCCGTGCTGGTGATTGCCGACGAAGTCGATGAAAACCTGTACCTGGCATCGCGCAATCTGGTCAACATCCTTGTGGTGGAGCCCCGTTACGCTGATCCGCTGTCGCTGGTTCATTACCGCAAGGTATTGGTGACCAAGGCCGCCATGGACAAACTCAAGGAGATGTTCGCATGAGCGCCCGTATGAACAACACGTCGAAAGTCAAGTACGACGAAGGTCGTTTGATGCAGGTTCTGGTTGCTCCCATCGTGTCTGAAAAGGCAACCATGGTGGCTGAAAAATCCAATGCTGTGACGTTCAAGGTGCTGCAAGACGCTACCAAGCCCGAAATCAAGGCCGCTGTGGAATTGATGTTCAAGGTGGAAGTGCAAGGCGTTTCTGTGGTGAACACAAAAGGCAAGGCCAAGCGCTTTGGCAAATCCAATGGCCGTCGCGACAACGTTCGCAAAGCCTATGTGATGCTCAAGCCAGGTCAAGAGCTGAACCTCGGTGGGGAGGCTGCGTAATCATGGCTGTTATCAAAATGAAACCAACTTCCCCAGGCCGTCGTGGCGTGGTGAAGATTTCGCGTGACCACCTGCACAAGGGTGCGCCCCACGCTGCCTTGCTGGAACCACAATTCCAGCAAGCCGGTCGTAACAACAACGGCCATATTACGACTCGCCACAAAGGCGGCGGACACAAGCACCACTACCGTGTGGTGGACTTTGTTCGCAACAAGGACGCAATTCCTGCCAAGGTTGAGCGCATTGAGTACGACCCTAACCGTTCCGCGCACATCGCTCTGGTGTGCTACGCAGACGGCGAGCGCAAGTACATCATCGCTCCCCGCGGCCTGGAAGTCGGTGCCTCCATCATGAGTGGTTCCGAAGCGCCTATCCGCGTGGGTAACACTCTGCCGATTCGCAACATCCCTGTGGGTTCCATCATCCACTGTGTGGAATTGCAAGTGGGCAAGGGCGCACAGATCATCCGCTCTGCGGGTACCTCTGCAACTCTGCTGGCCCGTGAAGGCACCTACGCCCAGGTTCGTATGCGTTCTGGTGAGGTCCGCAAGGTCCACATCGACTGCCGCGCAACCATTGGCCAAGTCGCCAACGAAGAGCACAGCCTGCGCCAACTGGGTAAAGCCGGTGTCAAGCGCTGGATGGGTATTCGCCCGACCGTTCGCGGTGTGGTGATGAACCCGGTCGACCACCCACACGGTGGTGGCGAAGGCAAGACTGGCGAAGGCCGTCATGCAGTCGATCCTTGGGGTAATCTGACCAAGGGTTACCGTACCCGTAACAACAAGCGCACGCAGGTCATGATCGTGTCGCGTCGCAAGAAGTAAGGGGTAGGTAAATGACTCGTTCTCTCAAAAAAGGTCCCTTTGTGGACCACCACCTGGTAGCCAAGACTGAAAAGGCTGTTGCTACCAAGGACAAGAAGCCGATTAAGACCTGGTCGCGCCGCTCCATGATCCTGCCCGATTTCATCGGCTTGACCATCGCTGTGCACAACGGCAAGCAGCACGTGCCGGTCTATATCACCGATCAAATGGTTGGCCACAAGTTGGGTGAGTTCGCTCTGACCCGTACTTTCAAGGGTCATCCTGCGGACAAAAAAGTCCAGAAGAAATAAGGATTGACCATGGAAACACGTGCAACCCTTCGTGGCGTCCGTTTGTCGGTCGACAAAGGCCGTCTGGTCGCGGATCTGATTCGCGGCAAGAAAGTGGATCAAGCCCTGAACATCTTGCAATTCACGCAGAAAAAAGCTGCCGTGATCATCAAGAAGGTTCTGGAGTCCGCTATTGCCAACGCTGAGCACAATGACGGTGCCGACATCGACGAGTTGAAGGTCAAGACCATCTACGTCGAACAAGGCGCGTCACTGCGTCGCTTCACGGCCCGCGCCAAAGGCCGCGGCAACCAAATCAGAAAACCCACATGCCATGTGTATGTGACGGTTGGTAACTGAAAGAGGCCAGGAAGATATGGGACAAAAAATCCACCCAACCGGCTTTCGCTTGTCGATTAGCCGCAACTGGTCTTCGCGCTGGTACGCCAGCAACCGTGATTTCGCCGGCATGTTGGCCGAAGACATCAAGGTTCGCGAATACCTCAAGGCCAAGCTGAAGAACGCTTCGGTTTCGCGCATCCTGATCGAGCGTCCTGCCAAGAACGCCCGCATCACCATTTTCTCGGCGCGTCCGGGTGTGGTGATCGGCAAGAAAGGCGAAGACATCGAAAACCTCAAGCGCGACCTGGGCAAGCAGCTCGGCGTGCCAGTGGCCGTGAACATCGAAGAAGTGCGCAAGCCTGAAATCGATGCCAAGCTGATCGCCGACAGCATTACGCAGCAATTGGAAAAGCGGATCATGTTCCGCCGTGCCATGAAGCGCGCCATGCAAAACGCCATGCGTCTGGGTGCCCTGGGCATCAAGATCATGTCGTCCGGTCGTCTGAACGGCATTGAAATCGCTCGTTGCGAGTGGTACCGCGAAGGTCGCGTGCCACTCCACACACTGCGCGCTGACATTGACTACGGTACTTCCGAAGCCAAGACCACTTACGGCATCATTGGTGTCAAGGTCTGGGTCTACAAGGGTGACACGCTGGGCCGTAACGACCTGCCCGCCGCCGTTGAGCCCCGTGCGGAAGAAGAGCGTCGTCCACGTGGCCCACGCCGTGATGACCGTGGCGGTGCCCGCCCTGGTTCTGACCGTCCTGCACCCCGTGGCGCCCGTCGCCCCGAAGGCAGCAATGCGGCACCCGCCGATGGTAGCGACAAGCCTGCAGGGGCTTCCGGTGCCGACGCCGATAAACCCACCGTTAAGCGCGTTCGCAAAGTCGCCGCGCCAGCTGCAGCAGCTGACGGTAAAGGAGAATAACTATGTTGCAACCCGCTCGCCGGAAATACCGCAAAGAGCAAAAGGGCCGTAACACTGGCATCGCGACACGAGGCAGCTCGGTCGCATTCGGTGATTTCGGTCTGAAATGTACGGATCGCGGCCGTTTGACCGCTCGCCAGATTGAAGCCGCACGTCGTGCGATCTCCCGTCACGTGAAGCGTGGTGGTCGTATCTGGATTCGTGTGTTCCCTGACAAGCCAATTTCCCAGAAGCCTGCTGAAGTGCGGATGGGTAACGGTAAGGGTAACCCCGAGTACTACGTGGCTGAAATTCAGCCCGGCAAGATCGTGTTTGAAATCGTCGGTGTGCCTGAAGAGTTGGCACGTGAAGCGTTCCGTTTGGCAGCTGCCAAACTGCCTTTGCGTACAACCTTCGTGGCCCGCATGATCGGCCAGTAATCAGGAGCCAATGATATGAAAACTACTGAACTGCGCAAAAAAGACGTTGATGGTCTGAAGACGGAAGTCAAAGCGCTGCAAAAAGCACACTTTGGCCTGCGTATGCAAAAAGCCACGCAACAACTCTCCAACACAGCCACGATTCGCACTGCGCGTCGTGACATTGCCCGCGCCAAGACCATTCTTGTCGAGAAGCAAAGTGCTGACAAGTCCGCCAAATAAGGAGCGATAAATGACGGAAGCTAAAAAATCCCTCAAGCGCACCTTGATTGGCAAGGTGGTCAGCGACAAGCGTGCCAAGACAGTGACCGTGCTGATCGAGCGCCGTGTCAAACACGAGCTCTACGGCAAGATCGTTGGCAAGTCCAGCAAGTACCACGCCCATGACGAAAAGGGTGAGTACAAGATGGGCGACATGATTGAAATCACGGAAAGCCGTCCGATTTCCAAGACCAAGAACTGGGTTGCGACCCGCTTGGTGCAAAAAGCCATCGAAGTCTAAGGGCTTGCCCCTCAGGCCAACAGGCTACCCAAGAACGGCTCACAATTGTGGGCCGTTTTCATTTGTGCAAAACACTATCCAGGAGCAAACATGATTCAAGTTGGTGACACCCTTCCCGCAACCGTATTGATGGAGTTTTCGGAGGTCGAGGGCGAAGGCTGCAGCATTGGCCCCAACCCCGTGGACGTGGCCAAGGCCACCGCTGGCAAGACCATTGCACTGTTTGCGTTACCAGGCGCCTTTACGCCTACCTGTTCTGCCAAGCATGTCCCCGGCTATGTGGAGAACGCTGCGGCGTTTAAGGCCGCTGGCGTCGACGAAATCTGGTGCCTGAGCGTCAACGACGCCTTCGTCATGGGTGCCTGGGCGCGTGACCAAAAAACCGCCGGCAAAGTGCGCATGCTGGCCGATGGCAGTGCCGCCTTTGCGCAAGCTACCGGCTTGACGCTGGACCTGACCGCCAAAGGCATGGGCCTGCGCAGCAACCGCTACTCCATGCTGGTCAAGGACGGCAAAGTGGCTTCGCTGAATATTGAAGGCCCCGGCAAGTTCGAAGTGAGCGATGCCGCCACGCTGCTCGCGCAAGCCAAAGCGTAGTTTTTCCAACAAGAAGCCGCTGAATCCCCGGACGCCTACCTGCGTGGCGTGCCGGGGTTTTCTTTTTTAAAGTTCGGCTTTCAGATAGTGGGCCCCCGCAATGGGGTTGAAGTAGTACGGTGGAATCTCTTCAAAGCCCAGTTCCTGGTACAGCGCACGTGCTGATTCCATATCGTCCAGTGTGTCCAGCAAAATGCAGGCATAGCCCGCCAGGCGGGCGCTGTCCAAAATACGCTCGGCCAGCATGCGTCCGAGTTGCAAACCACGAAACGCAGGGCGCACAAACAGGCGTTTCATCTCGCAGGCATTGGTGTAGTCCACACTGTCCAGCGGGCGCATCGCGCAGCAGCCAGCGAGTTCGCCGTCCACGGTGGCCAGCAGCAGCCCGCCACGCGGCGCGCAGTACTCTCCGGGCAGTCCTTGCAACTCGGTGGTGAAATTCTGGAAGCACAAATCGACGTTCAGCGCCGTGGCATATTCCACAAACAGCGTTCGCACGCCATCCAGTTCTGCCGCAGTTGTGGGCGTGAACAGTCGGGCGCTGGACGGGAGCGTCCGTCCGTTGTGCGGCGCTGCGGTTATCCGGCCCATTGCACCGCTCCCATGACGAGCGCCGCGCATGCCGCCCAAATCGCCGCCGCCAACCAGCGAACTTTAGCGTCGTCGCGGGCGTTTTCAAAGGGTTCGGCCAGGACCTTGTCACCCTTCAACATGGGAAGCAACAAGTTCTCCTTGCGCCTGACCCGGTAGAAAATGATCGCGGCAATATGCAACTGCACCAGCACGATGAGGATCACCTTGCCAATCTTGGTGTGGTAGTAGGTTGCGTAGCCGACCCAGGAGCTGGACACCCACTTTGCCAGTGGCCCTGCCGTTGCGATTTCGTCATCGCTGCACAGTCCCGCAGCAACCTGCAAAAGGGTGAACGCCAGCAGCGCCAGTACGGACCACGAGCCCAAGGGGTTGTGCCCCACGGAGTGCCGCGCCACGCCGTGTCCTTGAACGTAGCGCAGCGTCACACCGGGGCTGACCACAAAGGTCCGAAAGCGCGACCAATGCCCGCCGATGAAACCCCACACCAGTCGAAAAAGCAGCAGGCTCAATACGGTATAGCCCAGGCGAAAATGCCACGCCATGGCCTCCCCCCCCACCTCGCCGGTGACCAGCAGCCCTGTAAAGCACAGTACCAGGCTCCAGTGGAACACCCGCGTCGGCAAATCCCACACTCTGACCTTGCTACCCATAAACCTCCAATAGAACACCGCACCGGGAGCCGATCGATGTCAACGTAACGCTGGAATTTAGCATCCACCAGTCGATTGCTGGCCTTGTGGTGCATGGGTAAATACCCTAGGTCCTTGCGCCAGCAGGAACCAGGCAGGCCGCATAGACTCTACACCGGTCCCTTCCTACTTTAACCAATCTCCTTGAGGCCATCCATGAAGAAACTTTCCGCCCTTGTTCTCGCATGTGCAGCCGCAGCGGTCGCTGCCCCCGCGGCCGCCCAGTTTGCCAAACCCGAAGATGCCATCAAGTACCGCCAGAGCGCACTGTTTGTAATGCAACAAAATTTCAGCCGTGTCGCGGCCATGGCCGGTGGAAAGGTGCCGTTCGATGCCAAAGTGGCTGCCGACAGCGCCGCAGTGGCTGAGTTCGCCTCCAAACTGCCATGGGTGGCGTTTGGGGATGGAACCGACAAAGGCCGCGACAACCGTGCCAAGCCCGAGATCTGGTCCGACAAAGCCAAATTCAACGACTATGCAGAGAAGATGCAAGCGGAAATGGTCAAGCTGAACGCTGCGGCCAAGACCGGAAGTCTGGACACCATCAAGACAGCCGTGGGCGGTGTGGGCGGAGCCTGCAAAACCTGTCACGACGCCTTCCGCAAAGACTGACTTTCAAAAAGGAGATTCGTATGGACCGCCGCCACTTCACATCCGGTTCCGTGTCGCTGCTCGCGCTGCTCAGCGCGGGTGCGGTGCAAAGGGCCTACGCCCTGACACTGTCCGATCTGAGCAATGCAGACGCGACCAAGGGCCTGAAGACGGCGCTTGAAAAAAGCGCCCTGGCGGCAATCGGCATTCTGGGTGCGCAGGATGGGTTCCTGGGCAACGACAGTGTGCGCATTGCCTTGCCCGGCGCGTTGAACGACGCTGCCAACCTCATGCGCCGCTTCGGGCAGGGCGCGCGCGTCGATGAACTGGTTACCTCCATGAACCGGGGCGCGGAGGCCGCGATGCCCATGGCCAAAGACCTGCTGGTGAATGCCGTGCAGGGCATGAGTGTGACCGACGCCAAGGGGATATTGACCGGTGGCGATACCGCCGTTACCAGCTTCTTCGCCTCCAAAACCCGCCCCGCGCTGGCGGTCAAATTTCTACCCGTCGTCAGCCAGGCCACCGAAAAAGTAGGGCTTGCCGGGAAATACAACGAGGTTGCGGGCAAGGCCGCGGAGTTGGGACTGCTTAAAAAAGAAGACGCCAACATCCAGCAGTACGTCACGACCAAGGCACTGGACGGGCTGTTCTTCATGATCTCCGAAGAGGAAAAAAAGATTCGCCAAAACCCGGTCGGCTACGGCAGTGCGATTCTGACCAAGGTGTTTGGCGCCATCCGGTGAGCGGGCGTATGGTGCGGAGCTGGGCTGCTGGCTGGCTGGCGGTGGCAACACTCGCCTGCAGTCCGGTACTGGATTGGCGCGAGGTGCGCCTGGAAGGACTGCAGGGCATGCTTCCGTGCAAGCCCGACCATGGGGAACGCAGCGTGCAACTGGGCACGCTGGAAGTCCGTCTGCAAATGTCCGGCTGCGAAGCTGGCGGGGCGCTGTTTGCGATCAGCCATGTTCGGGTGCAGGGTGGCGACCAGGCCACTGCCGTGCAAGCCGCCTGGCGCAGCGCTGCATTGTCCAACATGCAGGCCAGCGCGGTGCAGTCGCATCAGATCCGATTGGGCAAAGCTCCAGCGTCTGGCAGTTCTGCGCTGGACCTGCTGAATGCCCAGGGGACGCAGCCCGACGGCAAACCCGTACAAGCCCGCCTGGTGTGGATCGTCGCCGGGAATGATGTCTACCATGTCGCCGTTTACGGCCCCCACTTGAAAGATGAACAATTGGAGACACTGTTTACCGACCTGCGATTGCAGTAGCGGCCAGGGGGACTGGCAAAAAAGCCATAATCGACAGACTCACCCACCATGAATACCGGCATTCTCATCATCGCCCATGCACCGCTGGCCAGCGCCCTGCGCGCGTGCGTGCTGCACGTCTACCCGGAGTCTGCCAACGGTGTCCTGGCGCTGGATGTTCCGCCCAATGAACCCACCGACACCACCCGCCTGGCCGCCCTGGCCCTGCTGGCGCAACTGGGCGCTCCCAACACCCTGGTCCTGACCGACGTGTTTGGCGCCACCCCGTGCAATGTGGCCCAGAAAGTCATAGACGGCGTGCACGCCAAGCTGGTCGCAGGGGTCAACCTGCCGATGCTGCTGCGCACCGTCAACTACCGCCATGAGCCGCTCGACGTGCTTGTCGCCCGGGCGCTGTCCGGGGGAGCGCAGTGCATCATGCAGGTCGCCGTTACCGCGCCTCAAAATCAGAACCGCAAATCGCATGATCCAAACCACCACGACCATCACCAATAAGCTGGGCCTGCATGCCCGGGCGTCGGCCAAGCTCACCAAGCTGGCAGGCACCTTTCCGTGTGAAGTGTGGATGGCCAAGGGCGAGCGCCGCGTGAATGCCAAGAGCATCATGGGCGTGATGATGCTGGCCGCCGGCATGGGCACGGAAGTCGTCATTGACACCGAAGGCGACCGCGCCCAGGAAGCCATGGACGCCATCCTGGCCCTGATCGCCGACAAGTTCGGCGAAGGCGAATAGAAATATGACCCCCACGCTTGCCACTGCGTGTGCTGCGCTGCCCCCCGAGGGGGCCCTCGCGCCTTGGGGCGGCCCGGCGGCGCTCATGCTGGCGGTGTCCGCATGACCTTCGCGATCCACGGCCTCAACGTGTCGCGCGGCGTGGCGATCGGCCGCGCCGTGCTGGTTGCGTCCAGCCGGGTGGACGTGGCCCACTACTTCATTGACGCCAGCGAAATCGCCACCGAGATTGACCGGGTGCGGGTGGGGCGCAACGCTGTCGTTGAGGAAATTCACCGCCTGCAGGAAAGCATCACCCAGATGGGCCCCAAGGAGGCGCCGCACGAACTCGGCGCCCTGCTGGACGTGCACCTGATGCTGCTGCAGGACGACGATTTGGTGGGCGGCGTCAAACACTGGATCACCGAGCGCCTGTACAACGCGGAATGGGCCCTGACCACCCAGCTGGAAATCATTGCCCGCCAGTTTGACGAGATGGAGGACGAGTACCTGCGGGAACGCAAGGCCGACCTGGAGCAGATCGTCGAGCGCATCCTGCGCGCCATGAAGGGCAGTGGCTCCCCCCTGGTGGCACACCAGCACACACGCGCCGTGCGCAAGCCATCGCAGCAGGATCTGCTGCTCGATGACACGGTGGACGTGCCCTTGATCCTGATCGCCCACGACCTGTCCCCGGCCGACATGCTGCAGTTCAAGCAGAGCGTGTTTGCCGGCTTCATCACCGACGTCGGTGGCAAGACCTCGCACACCGCCATCGTGGCACGCAGCATGGACATCCCGGCGGTGGTCGGCGCCCGTGTCACCAGCCAGCTGGTGCGCCAGGACGACTGGGTCATCATCGACGGCGACGCCGGCGTGGTCATCGTTGACCCCTCACCCATCATCCTGGCCGAGTACGGTTTCAAGCAGCGCCAGCGCGAACTCGAACGTGGCCGCCTGCAGCGCCTGCTGCACACGCCATCGGTCACCATGGACGGCGAGAAGGTGGAGCTGCTGGCCAATATCGAAATGCCCGACGACGCGCTGGTCGCGCTGAAGGCCGGTGCCGTCGGCGTGGGCCTGTTTCGCAGCGAGTTTCTGTTCATGGGTCGCCAGGGGCGCCTGCCAGGCGAGGAAGAACAGTACCAGGCCTATAAAAAGGCGGTCGAAGGCATGCGCGGCTTGCCGGTGACCATCCGCACCGTGGACGTGGGCGCCGACAAGCCGCTGGACGATTCCTTGCGCGATGATGCGCACCTGAACCCGGCCCTGGGCCTGCGTGCCATCCGCTGGAGCCTGGCCGACCCTGCCATGTTCCTGACCCAGCTGCGGGCCATTTTGCGCGCCGCGGCCCACGGCCAGGTGCACCTGCTCGTGCCCATGCTGGCCCACGCCCGCGAGATCCGCCAGACGCTGGCGCATCTGGACCAGGCACGCGCCATGTTGGACAACCGGGGCGTGGCCTATGGCCCGGTCAAGCTCGGCGCCATGATAGAGATTCCGGCCGCCGCATTGAGCCTGCGGATGTTCCTAAAATACTTTGACTTTCTGTCCATCGGCACCAACGACCTGATCCAGTACACGCTGGCCATCGACCGGGCGGACGAGTCGGTGGCGCATCTGTATGACCCGCTGCACCCGGCGGTGCTGCGCCTGGTGGCGGACACCATCGCGGAGTGCCACGCCCAGGGCAAGGGTGTGAGCGTGTGTGGCGAGATGGCCGGCGACGTGGGTCTGACCCGCCTGCTGCTGGGCCTGGGCCTGCGCAGCTTCTCCATGCACCCGGCACAGATTCTGGCGGTCAAGCAGGAAATCCTGCGGGCCGATACCAGCAAACTCGTGGGCTGGGCCCAGCGCGTGCGCGAGGCGGAAGACCCGGCACTGGAAATGACGCTGACCTGATATTGCTATTAAAATAATAGCTGTATACGCTTATTCCACTAGGGCTAGCGCCCATTTTTCTTTGAGCATCCCCGTTCGCTGAACGGTATTACCCATACCCTTTCCCTTTAACGACTGCCTGGCTGTGACCGATACCCCCGAGACAATCCAAGAACCCCGTTTGTGGCGTGACAACGGCTGGACCGCCAAGGTCATCAAGAACGAAGACGATGACGGCTGGGCCGTCGCCATGACCCGGGACGGTGAACGCGAGCCTGCCCTGGTTGGGCCGTGGACCATGGGCCGGGACAAGAAGAACCCCAAGCCGCTGGACGGCGCCGCCTTCAACACCTTGGTCAAAACCGCCAGCGAGTTTGTGCGCCGTAGCGAGCAGCAACTGCATGCGTCGCTGCATCGAAGCATTACCGTCACAGCCCGCTCCGAGCGGATCACGGTGTCACTGGATATCGTGCCCGACGAGGACAACCCCTACGCAGTGCTGAGCGCGGTGGACGATGGCGGGCTAGCGCTGGCCGAGGTGCGCGTGGCACCGTCGTTCACGCTCAACCGCAGCAGTGCGGTGGCGTGGGCCGAGGCTGGGTTTGTGCGACCCAAATAGGGGCGCAGCGTGGGGGCCGCGTCCTTAGTCGGGACGCACGCAGCGTGGGTTTGATAGCGGTGGAAAGCGCTGCAGGAAGGCGCATTCTTTGCGGCGCATGAAATGCGTGATGGCCTGCGCGCGCGGGGAGGCATCCGCCACGCCGTAGTCGGCTTGCGCGCAGTAGGTCGGAACCGTTTGGCAGGCATCGCGCGTTACTGCAACCGAGCCGGCACCTGGGTTGCCCCCTGTGCCATCGGCAGCCAGGCTGCCCTTCATGACCCGCACACCGGCATCGCCCTTGTCGCACTGGGTGGCGTCCGCATATTTGATGCCGTCGGCGGTGGTGCAATTCCAGTAAAAATCTTTTGCCGCTGCCGATCCTGCGATGGCCGCGAAAAATAGCGCGCAAACGAGACGCTGGTTGAAACCCATTTTTTTCTTCCCGTACGGTGACACAGACTGCAAACTATACGGTACGGGTTGGCAGGCGCGCGCGTCAGGCCGATAGCGGCTTGAGCAACTCCGCCAAATCCCCTTCGGTAAACAGCGGCTGCTTGCGCCCGGTGGCGCCGCTGTACATGCTGTCGGCCAGCGCCGCCTTGCGCTCTTGCAGTGCCAGTATCCGTTCCTCAATCGTGCCCTGGGCCACCAGCTTGTAGACAAACACCGTGTGCGTCTGGCCGATGCGGTGGGCGCGGTCGGTGGCCTGGGTTTCGACCGCCGGGTTCCACCACGGGTCGTAATGGATCACAGTGTCGGCCTGCGGCAGGTTCAGGCCTACGCCGCCGGCCTTCAGGCTGATCAGGAAGACGGGTACGGCGCCGCTAGTGAACTGCTCTATCAGCGCATCGCGGTTCTGGCTTTGGCCGGTGAGTTTGACCCAGGGGATATCGCGCTGCTTCAACTCCGCCTCGATCAGCGCCAACATTGTGGTGAACTGCGAGAACAGCAGAATGCGCCGCCCCTCGGCCACCATCTCGGGCAGCAGCTCCATCAGTTGCTCCAGCTTGGCCGAGGTCTTGACTTTTTGCGCGGCGGCCAGCTTCAGCAGGCGCGGGTCGCAGCAGACCTGGCGCAGTTTCAACAGCGCATCCAGAATCGTGATTTGCGACTTGGCCAGGCCTTTGGTGTTCAATGCCTCGCGCACGGTTTTCTCCATCCCCAGGCGAATGGTTTCGTACAGATCGGCCTGTTTGCTGGACAGCTCCACGCGCTCAATCGTCTCCACCTTGGGTGGCAGCTCGTGCGCCACCAGCGCCTTGGTCCGGCGTAGCATGAAGGGCGTGATGCGCGCGCGCAACTGGTGCAGGCGCTCGGGGTCGTCCAGCTTTTCAATGGGCGTGCGAAACAGCTCCTTGAAGCGCTGCTGGCTGCCCAGAAAACCCGGCATCAGAAAGTGGAACAGGCTCCAGATTTCGCCCAGATGGTTTTCCATCGGCGTGCCCGACAGGCACAGCCGGTGCCGCGTCTTCAACTGCCCCACCACTTGCGCGGCGTGCGTGCTGGCATTCTTGATGTTCTGCGCCTCGTCCAGCACCACGATGTGCCACTGCGCCTCCAGCCAGCGCTCCTTGTCGCGCTGCAACAGCGAGTAGGGCGCGATGACGATGTCGTGCTCGGCAATGGTGCCGGCCACCTCATGCCGGTCCTTGCCATGGATCACCAGGCAGCGCAAATTGGGGCAAAAGCGTTCGGTTTCGCGCCGCCAGTTGCCCATCAGGCTGACTGGCGCAATGATGAGGGCGGGTTGCGTCAAGCGTCCCGCGTCTTTTTCGACCTGGATGTGGGCCAGGGTTTGCAGGGTCTTGCCCAGGCCCATGTCGTCGGCCAGGATGCCGCCCAGGCCGTGTTCGCGCAGGAACTGCAGCCAGTTCAGGCCTTGCTGCTGGTAGGGGCGCAATTCCGCTTGCACGCTGGCCGGCACCGCCACCTCGGGCATCTCGGCATGGCCGCTCAGGCGTTGCACCATGTCGCGAAGGTGGTGTGCACCTTCCCATACCGCTCCCTCGCCCAAAGCGGCCGTGGTGCGCATGGCGTCCAGGCGCGAGAGCTTCAGGCTGTCGCCGCTGAAGTCGTGGTCGCGGTCACCCACCAGTTCCAGCAGCGCGGCCATCCAGGGCTTGAGTGTTTCGGTGGGCAGGCGGATAAAGCCGCCCGGTCCAGTTTCTGCGCCGGCCTGCGGGTTGGGCAGGTACACGTACGGAGGAATCTCTGGCAGGCCGGTCTCGGTATTGATGGGGCTGTTGGCGGCCGCGGCGATCAGCTCGGGCAGCAGCGGCAGGATGTTGTGGCGCTGGCCGTTGATCTCCATACCCAGTGAAAAGTCAAACCAGGGCGAGGTGGCGCCGTCTGCGCTGTCGTCCGCATGGCTTTGGCTTTGGGGTTGCAGTTGCACGTGCAGCGCGTCCGCGTGGGTGATCCAGCCCTTCAGGGCATCGTCCAGTGTCACCACAAAACCAGCCTCACGCAGCACGCGGTAGTCGTTGTCGCCCCAGTGCAACCAGCTGTGCTGGGGCGCGTCGCCGGGTAGGCCAAAGATGCCGCCTTCCGCCGACATCAGCCCCATATTCATCAGCCGCGTGATGGCATCCAGCTCGGCTTCGGCATCGCGGTGTAATAGCACCCGGCCCTTTGGGCCTTCAACCAGCACGGATGTGCCCTGTCCCGCCCACCAGCCGCGATACCCCTGGTAGTCAAACTGCAGTTGGGCCTGGATCAGCCCCCGGTAGGGCGCCAGGTCGGGTGGGTTGGGGGACAGGTGCAGGCGGGCGGTCGGCGTGATGCCGTCGAGCCTGGTCAGGCCCTCCAGCACGGGCGGTGCGGGCAGGTTGCCCAGACGCTGCATCAGGTCAAGCTGGTGTTTCTTCAGTGCGGAGGGCTGCAGCACCGGGGCTCGGAGCAGCACGGCCAACTGGTCGTCGGACAGGCCGGGTGCGTGTACCGCACCGCACAGCCCGTTGGCGCTGTCCAGGTACAGCGGCGGGGTGTTCAGAAACAGTTTGGCCGGGGCGTGGTCGCTATGGGGTTTGCTGCCAGGATGTGCCACTGGGGTGCCCTCGGCGTCTGCATGGTGCAATCTGGCCCGCAAGGCCCAGCCGGGCGTGCCCCCTTGTGCGGGCGTGACTTCGTGCCAGCTCCAGTCCAGCGTTCTCGGTGGCCCCCATTGCAGCGCGACCCCGGGGCTGCCGTCGGCTTGTATGGCGTACAGACGCCCGGTGCTGGCCGCCTGTTGCAAAGCGATCACGCCGACGTGACCGCGTGGCGTGGCGCCGGGGCTGCCGCTGTAGGCGCTGTAGTACGAACGGTTGGGGTCGGGCATGGCCAGCAACATCTGCAGGATCTCGCGGTCCGTGCTGCTGGCCAGGTCATACGCCACTTGGCCCGCAAAGGGCGGCGTGCGTATGGCCTTGGGCTTGGCCCATTCACCGTTGGCTTTGCGGTAGGACACCATCGCCTCCAGGTGCAACTGCTGTGGGCGGGTGCTGGGGCCTACGCCTTTCAGCAGATATAGGTAGTGCTCAGTCCGGTTGTGGCTGCTCGGGCCGAGTGCTGGCGGCCCCTGCGTGCCGCTGGCGCGGTCAATCTCGTGAAACCAGTTCAGCAACTGGGTTTCGGCTTCCAGTCGCTGCGCCTCGTCGATGCGGGCTTGCGCGGCCTGGCGCATGGCCTCCAGCACTTCGGGTGTCGGTGGCGTGCGGCTGGCAGGGCGCACGGCGTGCAGTGCCGCTTCGCTGCCCAGCAGGCGCAGGCCCTGGTAGGCCGCCTTCATGGTCAGGGCCACGCCATGCTTGCAGTTGTAGCCGACCGGGCAGGCGCAGTCGGAGTCCCAGGTGTCGATCTCGCCATCGGCGGTGAGCGTCAACTCAACGCTCAGGGGGTAAGGCCAACGCTGGCTGCCTTGCACCTCGCCCTTCAGCAGCCAATACCCATCGGCCGGCGAGATCGTCAGGGCCAGTACCTTTTGCCCGGTGTAGAGCAAGCGGCCGCGCGTCCAGGTGACGTTGGAGGTCAGCTCCTCCAGGGAGTTGGGGTTGAACCACACCCGGCCATCGGGGGAATTGCTCTGCATGAAATTGTGCTCTAGCCCTCGTCCATTGGGACTATATAGCTAGCAATTTAATAGCATATCCGTTGACTCAGTTCGCTGGGGTGCCTGTTACCAGCGATGGGGTTGCGGCGCCCGCCAGTGCGTGCCCGGCCTGCTGGTCGGCGTGGTAGCTGCTGCGGACCATGGCGCCCACCGCCGCGTGTTTGAAGCCCATGGCGTAGGCCTTGGCTTCGAACATCTTGAAGGTGTCGGGGTGCACATAGCGCTTCACCGTCAGGTGCGAGGTCGATGGCGCCAGGTACTGGCCAATGGTCAGCATGTCGATGTCGTGGTCGCGCATGTCTTGCATGACCTGCAGCACCTCTTCGTCGGTCTCGCCCAGGCCGACCATGATGCCGCTCTTGGTGGGGACGCCGGGGTGCAGGGCCTTGAACTTCTTCAGCAGGTTCAGGCTGAACTGGTAGTCGGAGCCAGGGCGGGCCTCCTTGTACAGGCGCGGCGCGGTTTCCAGGTTGTGGTTCATGACGTCGGGTGGCGCGGCGTTCAGGATGTTCAGCGCGCGGTCGTCACGGCCCCGGAAGTCGGGCACCAGCACCTCGATTTGTGTGCCGGGCGAGAGTTCGCGGATGCGGCTGATGCAGTCGGCGAAGTGCTGGGCACCGCCGTCGCGGAGGTCGTCGCGGTCCACGCTGGTGATGACCACGTATTGGAGCTTGAGCGCGGCGATGGTCTGGGCCAGCTTCAGCGGTTCTTCCACGTCCAGAGGGTCCGGGCGGCCGTGGCCCACGTCGCAAAACGGGCAGCGCCGCGTGCACTTGTCGCCCATGATCATGAAGGTGGCCGTGCCCTTGCCAAAGCATTCGCCGATGTTGGGGCAACTGGCTTCCTCGCACACCGTGACCAGCTTGTTGGCGCGCAGCACGTCCTTGATTTCGTAGAAGCGCGTGGTCGGCGAGCCGGCCTTGACGCGAATCCAGTCTGGCTTCTTCAGCACTTCACCCTGCACCACCTTGACCGGAATGCGCGACAGCTTGGCGGCCGCCTTTTGCTTGGCTAGCGGGTTGTAGTCTGCCTGCGACTGGGCCTCGCGCACGGTGGGGTTGGCGGCAGCGTCGGGGGAAGCAGCAGAAGAGGGCGTAGCGTTGTGGCTCATGGTGTGCAGGTGCCCTGGGGGCGCAGTGCGGCGTCAGGGCGCCAGGTAGGTTGCGAGCTTTTGGCTCAGAACGTCGGCGGCTTCAGTCCAGCCAACGGATACCCCGATTGTAGAAAGGTCCACCGTTTGCAGGCCCGAATACCCACACGGGTTGATGCGGGAGAAGGGTTCCAGGTCCATGGCCACGTTCAGCGACACGCCGTGGTAGGTGCAGTTGCGGCTGACCTTGATGCCCAAAGCGCCGATTTTGCCCAGGCCGGTGAAGTCGGGTGCTGCATCCGCCCCTTTTTGCGGCCTCTGCGGCAGCGGCGCATGCCCGGTCGGGTCCTCCAGCCGCACATAAATCCCCGGTGCACCGGCCACGCGGTGCCCGGTCACGCCGAAGTAGAGCAGGGTGCGAATCACGGCCTCTTCAATCCGGTAGACGTATTCCTTGACGAAGTAACCGGCGCGCTTCAGGTCGATCAGCGGATAGGCGACGACCTGACCGGGGCCATGGTAGGTGACCTGACCACCGCGGTTGGTCTGCACCACAGGGATGTTCCCCGGCAAAAAGATGTGCTCGGCCTTGCCCGCCAGGCCTTGCGTAAAGACCGGAGGGTGCTCACAAATCCATAGCTGATCAGCCTCGTTTGACGAGGGCTGCAGGCTTCTTTGGCTAGTGAATGCCTGCATGGCGGCGTAGGTGGGCTCATAGTCCACACGGCCGAGGTGGTGGATGGTTGTGTTCACAATACCACTTTGACCATGGGATGGGTCGACAGCGTGCGGTACAGCTCGTCGAGCTGCTCGCGGCTGGTGGCGGTCACGGTGATGGTGACGCCCAGGTACTTGCCGCCCTTGCTTTCACGCAGCTCGATGGTGCTGGCGTCGAAGGCCGGGTCAAACTGGTGTGCGATGTGGGTGATGGCAGCCACCAGACCTTCCGTCTTGGTGCCCATCACCTTGATGGGGAACTGGGACGGGTACTCGATCAGGGATTCCTGGCGCGGTGTGTCTGACGGTGGGGTGGTGGTCATGGCGGTGGACTATGGCGTTGAAAATCAGGCGGCAGCGCGGGGCTTGGGTCGATGTCGGCATCCGGCAGCACTGCAAACCTGCCATTCAAAGAGCACGGTTGCGGGGGCAGGTTATGCATGGCCAAATTATCGCTGTGTGGTGTGGCGAACCGATTTTTGGACGCGAATTTGGACCGGATTGCATCGGGTGAAATTGAAATTGCTGGCCGGCCGCGGGTTTCTACGTATAATCAGAGGCTTTGTGGCAGTTGCTAAATGCAACCGTCTGTAACCTGGCTGTAATTTCAGATGTCAACAATGGCGCTTGATCCTGTTCGCAGAGTTGGCTTTGGTACAGATGAGCCCGAAGAGCAGGAATTCAAGCGGCTGACCGCTGAACAGGCGCAAGCGTTGCGGGAAAGCGACCCGGCGCTGTCTCCGTGGTGGGTGGTGGGCCTGCAATGTTTTGCGGGTTTGGCTGTAGCGTTGTTGGCCTGGGGTGTATCGGGCAAAGCGTCAGTAGGCTGGTCGGCGGGTTATGGGGCGCTTGCGGTGATAATTCCGGCGGCGCTTTTTGCCAGGGGTCTGATGAGTCGGTTTTCGTCCATCAATGCGGCTACGGCAGGTTTCGGCTTCTTTTTATGGGAAGCGGTCAAGATCGCGGTGAGCATTGCAATGATTGCTGTGGCGCCGCGCCTGATTGCAGATTTGAGCTGGTTGGCCTTGTTGGCTGGCCTGTTTGTGACTTTGAAGATGTATTGGTTGGCGCTGTTGAAGCGCCCCAAGCCTAAACAGATTTGAGAGCTTGAAAGAGTTTTGACTATGTCCGCAGAAGCGCATGCACCATCAGCGAGTGAATACATTGTTCACCACCTGACCCATTGGCAAAACAAGCCACAGACGGAAATCGTTGATTTCTCCGTCTTCAACCTTGATTCCCTGTTTTTCTCGATTACCTTGGGTCTTCTGGGTTCCTTCTTCCTGTGGAAGGCAGCTCGCAAGGCAACCTCAGGAGTGCCTGGTCGCTTCCAGGCCGCCGTGGAAATGCTGATGGAGATGGTGGATGGCCAGGCCAAATCCATCGTCCACAATGCCAACAGCCGCAAGATGGTTGCGCCCCTGGCTCTGACTGTGTTTGTGTGGATCTTCCTGCTGAACGCCATGGACTTGTTGCCACTGGACCTGTTGCCCACGATCTGGTCCTGGATCTACGGCGCTGCCGGTCACGATCCCGAGCATGCCTATCTGCGCGTTGTGCCTACCGCTGATCTGTCCATCACCATGGGTCTGTCGGTGTCGGTGCTGTTCATCTGCCTGTTCTACAACATGAAGATCAAGGGCCTGGGCGGCTGGGCGCATGAGTTGGTTTCTGCGCCATTCGGCACCAGCAAGAACCCCATCTTTTTTGTCATTCTCGCGGTCGTCAACATCGCTGAGCAATTGATCTCCTTTACGGCCAAGACGGTTTCGCATGGCATGCGACTGTTTGGCAATATGTATGCGGGTGAACTGGTGTTCATGCTGATCGCCTTGTTGGGTGGCTCGTGGGCCTTCTCCGCAGAACCTGGCAGTCTGATGCTGCTGCTATTGCATGTGGTAGCGGGATGGGCGTGGGCGGTGTTCCACATCATCATCATCCTGCTGCAGGCGTTTGTGTTCATGATGCTGACCCTGGTCTACATCGGTCAGTCACACGACGCACATTGATTTTTTGAGTTTGGTTTCGGTTTCGTTTTGTTTTTTTCTTTGTTAATTTAGGAGTGAATCATGGAAGTTATTAGTTTTGCTGCTCTGGCTGCTGGTCTGATCATTGGTTTGGGCGCTTTGGGTGCTTGTATCGGTATCGGCATCATGGGTAGCAAGTACCTTGAAGCAGCTGCTCGCCAGCCTGAATTGATGGGCGAACTGCAAACCAAGATGTTCGTGTTGGCTGGTCTGATTGACGCGGCTTTCATTATCGGTACCGGTATTGCCCTGTGGTTCGCTACAGCCAACCCGTTCCTGGCCCAAATCGCTCGCGCTGTCGCCGCTGTTGCTGCTAAGTAATTCCTGGCTGCAAACCTCGCACTAGGAGACTTATTGTGAGCATTAATGGAACACTGGTGGCGCAAGCCATCGTCTTCGCATTGCTTGTGTTGTTCACGATGAAGTTCGTGTGGCCGCCCATCGCGGCTGCACTGGACGAACGTGCCAGCAAGATTGCCGATGGACTGGCTGCGGCTGACAAAGCCAAATCCGAGCTCTCGTCTGCGAACAAGCGTGTGGAAGATGAATTGACGAAGTCTCGTACCGAGACAGCGGCCCGCCTGGCTGATGCCGAGCGCCGTGGTCAAGCTATGGTGGAAGAGGCGAAAGCCAAGGCCACTGAAGAAGGTAACAAGATCATCGCTGCCGCCAAGGCAGAGGCTGATCAGCAAACGATCAAGGCACGTGAGGCACTGCGCGAGCAAGTGGCCGCATTGGCGGTCAAGGGCGCCGAGCAGATTCTCCGCAAGGAAGTCAATGCCAGCGTTCATGCCGACCTGCTGGGTCGTCTGAAGACTGAGCTGTAAGAGGTCACCATGGCTGAACTTGCCACTATTGCCCGTCCGTACGCCGAAGCGCTGTTCAAGGCTTCTGTGTCTGACCTGTCGACGGCTGCTGCCTGGGTAGACGAACTGGGGGTGATTGCACAAAACGCGCAGTTGCTGCAGTTTGCCGATAGCCCCAAAGTGACCGTGGAACAGGTGTTCGACTTGATTGCATCGGTTGCCAAGTCGGCCTTGCCGGACCAGGCGAAGAACTTCTTGCGTGCCGTGATCGAGAATGGACGCCTGAACGCCTTGCCAGAGATCGCCCACCAGTTTCGTGCGCTGAAGAACGCACAAAGCGGCTCGAGCGATGCGGTGATCTACAGTGCATTTCCGATCGACGGAGGTGCCTTGGCTGAAGTAGCCGTCATGCTGGAGAAACGTTTTGGCCGCAAGCTCAACGCATCCGTTGTGCTGCAGCCCGAACTGATCGGTGGCATTCGTGTGGTGGTCGGCGACGAGGTGCTCGACACTTCCGTCAAAGCCCGTTTGGAACAAATGAAAGTAGCTCTTACTGCCTGAGGCGCAAGCCCTGGCAGTTGGCCTAATTTAACGAAAGAAGGAAAGAGTCATGCAACTCAATCCAGCAGAAATTTCTGAACTGATCAAGAGCCGCATCGAAGGCTTGGCCGCGACTAGCGATATTCGCAACCAGGGTACCGTGGTTTCCGTGACGGACGGCATTTGCCGCATCCATGGCCTGTCCGACGTGATGCAGGGCGAAATGCTTGAATTCCCCGCCGGTAGCGATGGTCTGCCCACCTACGGTCTGGCTCTGAATCTGGAGCGCGACTCGGTCGGTTCCGTGATCTTGGGCGAGTACGAGCACATCTCCGAAGGCGACACGGTCAAGTGCACCGGCCGTATTCTGGAAGTGCCTGTGGGCCCCGAGTTGCTCGGTCGCGTCGTTAACGCACTGGGTCAGCCGATTGACGGCAAGGGCCCGATCAACGCCAAGATGACCGACGTGATCGAAAAGGTTGCGCCCGGCGTGATCGCCCGTAAGTCCGTGGACCAGCCCATGCAGACGGGTCTGAAATCCATCGACTCCATGGTGCCAATCGGTCGCGGTCAGCGCGAACTGATCATTGGTGACCGTCAGACCGGCAAGACTGCCGTCGCGATCGACGCCATCATCAACCAAAAGGGTCAGAACATGACCTGTATCTACGTGGCTATCGGTCAGAAAGCCTCGTCGATCAAGAACGTCGTTCGCGCTCTGGAGCAGGCCGGCGCCATGGAATACACCATTGTGGTGGCTGCGTCGGCTTCCGAGTCGGCCGCCATGCAATACGTGTCGGCCTACTCCGGCTGCACCATGGGTGAGTACTTCCGTGACCGCGGTCAGGACGCCCTGATTGTGTATGACGACCTGTCCAAGCAAGCCGTGGCCTATCGCCAGGTTTCCCTGCTGCTGCGCCGTCCACCAGGCCGCGAAGCCTACCCCGGCGACGTGTTCTATCTCCACAGCCGTCTGCTGGAGCGTGCAGCCCGCGTGAACGCCGAATACGTGGAAGCCTTCACCAAGGGTGAAGTCAAGGGCAAGACCGGTTCTTTGACTGCTCTGCCTATCATCGAAACGCAAGCCGGTGACGTGTCTGCCTTCGTGCCTACCAACGTGATTTCGATCACCGACGGCCAGATCTTCCTGGAGACCTCGCTGTTCAATGCCGGCGTGCGCCCTGCGATCAACGCCGGTATCTCGGTGTCCCGCGTGGGTTCTGCTGCCCAGACCAAGGTCGTCAAGGGCCAGTCGGGCGGTATCCGCAACGACTTGGCGCAGTACCGTGAACTGGCTGCGTTTGCCCAGTTCGCGTCGGACCTGGACGAAGCCACCCGCAAGCAGCTCGACCGCGGTGCCCGCGTGACCGAACTGCTCAAGCAGAAGCAGTACAGCCCTCTGTCCATCAGCATGATGAGCGCGTCGCTGTTTGCCGTGAACAAGGGCTTCATGGACGACGTGGAAGTCAAGAAGATTCTGGCCTTTGAACATGGTTTGCATGCCTTCCTGAAGGACAAGCACGCGGCCCTGTTGGCTAAGGTCGAAACCTCGATGGCACTGGACAAGGAAGCGGAAGCCGAATTGCTCGCAGCCGTAGGCGCCTTCAAGAAGACGTTTGCCTGATCCGGAACGTAAGTCTTACTTAACGTTACGAATCCGTCTAAGCAAAAGGGGCAACTATGGCATCAGGCAAGGAACTACGCACCAAGATCAAATCGGTGGAAAACACCAAGAAGATCACCAAGGCCATGGAAATGATTTCCGTGTCCAAGATGCGCAAGGCGCAGGAGCGCATGCGCGCCGCCCGTCCTTATAGCGAGAAGGTCCGCAACATCGCCACCAACCTCGGGAAAGCAAATCCCGAGTACGTTCACGCCTTCATGAGAACCAACTCGGATGCCAAGTCCGTAGGCTTCATTGTGGTGAGTACGGACAAGGGCTTGTGCGGCGGTTTGAATACCAACCTGTTTCGCGCAGTGACTTTGAAGTTGCGCGACGTGCAGTCTGCAGGCAAATCGCCGCTGACCGTGGCGATCGGCAGCAAGGGCCTCGGTTTTCTCGGGCGCATTGGTGCCAAGGTGGTTTCGCATGTTACCCATCTGGGTGACAAGCCGCACTTGGAAAAACTCATTGGGCCGGTCAAGGTCCTTCTTGATGCCTATGTCAAGGGTGAAGTTGGCGCGGTCTACGTGTGCTACAACAAGTTTGTCAGCACCATGAAGCAAGATCCTGTGGTCGAGCAACTTTTGCCCTTGTCGTCTGAAAAAATGGCGAGCGAAGCCAAAGCCAGCGGCGCACAGCCAAGCTGGGACTACATCTACGAGCCCGATGCGCAGACCGTCATTGACGAGTTGCTGGTGCGTTACGCAGAAGCGATGGTGTTCCAGGCAGTTGCCGAGAACATGGCATCCGAGCATGCAGCGCGCATGGTGGCCATGAAGGCCGCTACCGACAACGCAGGCAATGTGATCGCCGAGCTCAAACTGATCTACAACAAGACGCGGCAAGCGGCAATTACGAAAGAACTTTCGGAAATTGTGGCAGGCGCAGCAGCGGTTTAAACGAATTTATTTTTGGAGCAAACGTAATGGCTCAAGCAAATGTGAACGCAGGCGTTCAGGGAAAGATTGTTCAGTGTATTGGCGCCGTGGTGGACGTGGAATTTCCGCGCAACCAGATGCCAAAAATCTATGACGCGCTCAAGATGGACGGCTCTGCGCTGACCCTTGAGGTGCAGCAGCAACTGGGCGACGGTATTGTGCGCACGATTGCTTTGGGATCGTCCGACGGCCTGCGCCGCGGCATGATCGTCAAGAACACGGCCCAATCCATCATGGTGCCCGTGGGTACCGCCACGCTGGGTCGCATCATGGACGTGCTGGGTGCGCCCATCGACGAGCGTGGTCCTGTCAGCGCTGAATTGACCATGTCGATTCACCGCAAGGCCCCAGCCTATGACGAGCTGAGCCCCTCCCAGGAACTGCTGGAAACCGGCATCAAGGTGATTGACCTGGTGTGTCCGTTTGCCAAGGGCGGCAAGGTCGGTCTGTTCGGTGGTGCCGGTGTGGGCAAGACCGTGAACATGATGGAGCTGATCAACAACATCGCCAAGGCACACAGCGGCTTGTCCGTGTTTGCCGGTGTGGGTGAGCGTACCCGTGAAGGTAACGACTTCTACCACGAGATGGCCGATTCCGGCGTTGTGAATCTTGAGAACCTGCCCGAGTCTAAAGTGGCCATGGTGTACGGTCAGATGAATGAGCCCCCAGGCAACCGTCTGCGCGTGGCCCTGACCGGTCTGACCATTGCCGAATCCTTCCGTGACGAAGGCAAGGACGTGTTGTTCTTCGTGGACAACATCTACCGCTACACATTGGCCGGTACCGAAGTGTCCGCGCTGCTGGGCCGTATGCCTTCCGCCGTGGGCTACCAGCCTACGCTGGCCGAAGAAATGGGCCGTCTGCAAGAGCGTATTACGTCGACCAAGGTGGGTTCCATCACTTCCATCCAGGCCGTTTACGTGCCAGCAGATGACTTGACCGACCCGTCGCCTGCTACTACCTTTGCCCACTTGGACTCCACCGTGGTGCTGTCCCGCGACATCGCTTCGCTGGGTATCTACCCTGCGGTCGATCCGCTGGATTCCACCAGCCGCCAGCTGGATCCGCTGGTGGTGGGTGAAGACCACTACAACACGGCCCGTGCCGTGCAAGGCACGCTGCAGCGCTACCGCGAACTGCGCGACATCATCGCCATCATGGGCATGGACGACTTGGCCCCTGAAGACAAGTTGGCCGTGGCCCGTGCCCGCAAGATCCAGCGTTTCCTGAGCCAGCCGTTCCACGTGGCTGAGGTGTTTACCGGCTCTCCTGGCAAGTACGTCACCCTGGCTGAGACCATTCGCGGCTTCAAGATGATCGTGAACGGCGAGTGCGATCACCTGCCCGAGCAGGCCTTCTACATGGTAGGCACCATCGACGAAGCGTTCGAAAAAGCCAAGAAAATCTGATCGGCGGTAAACCATGAACACCATCCACGTTGATGTTGTCAGTGCTGAAGAGTCCATCTTCTCGGGCGAGGCCAAGTTTGTGGCGCTGCCCGGTGAAGCCGGCGAGCTCGGCATTTATCCCCGCCATACGCCCCTGATCACCCGCATCAAGGCTGGTTCGGTGCGCATCGAAAAGGCCGACGGCAGCGAAGAATTCGTCTTTGTGGCCGGCGGCATTTTGGAAGTGCAGCCTAACTGCGTGACTGTTATGTCCGACACGGCCATCCGTGGCAAGGACCTCGACGAAGAAAAAGCCAACGAAGCCAGAGCATTGGCCGAAGAAGCCCTCAAAAACGCCAAAAGCGAAATTGACATGGCCACCGTCCAGTCTGAACTCATGGTTATTGCTGCACAGATTGCAGCGCTACGCAAGTTCCGTCAAAAGAAGTAAGCCGATTTGCACTCGCATTCAAAACCGCCTTCGGGCGGTTTTGTTTTTGGTGCGTGACATCTCGACGATCAGGACAGGATGGGTTGATCCGGCAGTTCGTTCGGTCGCACGTGCCCCTCTTGCATCGGAAAGTGCCGCTGCAATGTCAATGAGACCTCATCCACCGCCTGCGCCAGGCCATCTTCATAGCGGCCTTCGCGCAATGCCTCGCCCAGTTTCGCCACCATGGCCGACCACTGTTGGGGCGTCACAAACTGGTTGAGTCCGCGGTCAGCGACCAGCTCAATGGTTCGCTCAGCGAGCAACAGGTAGATCAAAACGCCATTGTTGTGCTCGGTATCCCAGACGCGCAGCTTGCCAAACTGGGAGAGTGCACGCTGGCGGGTAATGGTGCGTATCGCTCCGGGCCGCATCAAGTAGCTGTTGGGCAGACCGCTCTCGATATAGATGCGGACCTCTCCGCTGTGCTGGGCTTCGCTAGCCGCAACCCTTTGCTTCAGCCTTTGAATGGCCGCGGAGTCCATGAGACGGCTGGAATCTTCCATCCAGCGGTGGCGTATAAGGCGTTTGACACGTTCCAGCATCACCAATCCCCCGAGGCGCCACCGCCCCCAAAGTCGCCACCCCCACCGGAACTGAAACCGCCACCCCCCGAACCGCCTCCGGAACCCCAACCACCGCCCGATCCCGAACCACCAAAGCCACCGCCTCCGGTACCGCGAAAGCTGCGCCCCACACTGCTGACCAGGGTGAAAACCACTGCAGCCAGAGCCGCCAGGATGGCTAACAGCAGACTGGCGGTCAAAGAATTGACAAACAGCCCGACCAGGCCGCCCGTCACCAGCGAGCCCAGCTTGTTGCCGAGCACCTTGCGGGCGATGCCGCCACCGATCATGACGGCAAAAAACAGGAACGCCAGCATGGGACCCCACTGGAAATCATCCCGTGACATTCCCATGTCTGCCTGCGCTGCGGGGGCAGGCAAAGCTTCGCCCTTGATCAAGCCCATGATCCGGTCCACGCCGGCATCAACTCCGCCGGCATAGTCGTCCTGCTTGAAGCGTGGCGTGATGGCGGTGTCTATGATTTGTTTGGCTGCGAGATCCGGAATGGCGCCTTCCAATGACTTGGCAACCTCGACGCGAATCTTGCGGTCGTTCTTGGCGACGACGAGCAGCAATCCGTCTCCGACGCCCTTGCGCCCAATCTTCCACGCGTCACCGATTCGTTGGGCATAGCTGGCAATGTCCTCCGGTTGGGTAGTGGGCACCATGAGGACGACAAGCTGGGCACCACTGGCGGACTCAAATGCAGCCAGTTTGCCATCCAGTGCCTGCTGCTGCGCACTGGTCAGCGTCGCGGTGCTGTCGATCACGTGGCTTGAAAGCGCCGGAACCGGGAGCACACCCTGTGCGCCCGTGCCCAGGGCTATTAGCCATACGAGCAGCCCGCAAACCCAACGGATCAACACAGGGCCTCGCTACTTTTTGTTGAAATCAACGACGGGAGGCGCCGAGATTGCTGCCTCGCTCTCCACAGCAAACCCTGGTTTGGGTTGGTAGCTGAACGCCATGGCCGTCAGATTGCTGGGAAAGCTGCGGGCCAGCACGTTGTACTCCTGTACCGACTTGATGTAGCGATTGCGTGCCACCGTGATGCGGTTCTCAGTGCCTTCGAGCTGCACACGCAAGTCGCTGAAACCCTTGTTGGCCTTGAGGTCGGGGTAACGTTCGCTCACGACCATCAAGCGGCTCAACGCACTACTGAGCTCGCCCTGGGCGGCCTGAAACTTCTTGAGCGCCTCGGGGTTGTTCAAGGTCTCCGGTGTCACCTGCATGGCCGTGGCCTTGGCGCGGGCCTCGACGACCTTGGTCAGCGTCTCCTGCTCGAAGTTTGCCTCGCCCTTGACGGTAGCCACAATATTGGGCACCAGATCAGCGCGGCGCTGGTACTGGTTCAGCACTTCGCTCCAGGCAGATTTCGTCTGCTCGTCGAGTCGTTGAAAGTCGTTGTAGCCGCAACCCGTCAGTGCGGTCGCTGTCAGCAAAGCCAAAATCCAGGTCTTCATCACGGTCTCCATCAGGTTGACGACGCAAGCATACATGGGGACAGCCAGGAAGGGAAACAAGAGGGCAGGCGGGGCTTGCATAAACACGGCAAAATGAAGCCATCTTCCCAATCGCCCCCATCAATGCCCAAAGCACGCCAGCAAGCCGCCACACTCGGCGGCTCACCCGACGAGATTGAAGCCGCCTTCTACGAAGCGCTCCAGTCTGCTGACATTGAAAAGCTGATGGCCTGCTGGGCAGATGAGGACGATATTGTCTGCATTCATCCTGGCGGACCCCGGGTGGTGGGTGCGGGCGCCATCCGCGCGGCGTTTGACGCCATCTTTGGCCACGAGGGCTCTATCCACGTCCAGCCCGAGGCCATCCGCCGCATCGATTCAGTCGCCAGTGCCGTGCACAGCGTACTGGAGCGTATTGACGTGATGACCAGCGAAGGGCCGGTTCATGCCTTTGTACTGGCCACAAATGTGTACCACCACACCCCCCGCGGGTGGCGGCTGGTAGCGCACCACGCCAGTCCGGGCACACAGGACGAAGTGCAGGAAATCAACCAGGCGCCTCAAGTCCTGCATTGAATGAAATGTGCCGCTCGCCCTCGAATTTGCTATGACTACAGCTATGAATTATGTAGCGCCACGATGGTTGCCAGGTGGCAACCTCCAGACCATCTGGCCGGCCCTGTATGCACGCAGGGTGGCGGGCGTCCTTCCCCCGTACCGGCGCGAGCGTTGGACCGCGCCCGATAGCGACTTCATAGACGTCGACTGGCTCGTGACCGATCAGTCGCTCGCCAAGACTGCGTCGGGCGGCCAACAACAGACTCCCCCCGCAACGACTCTGCTGGTACTGTTCCATGGACTGGAGGGCTCGTCCGGGAGCCACTATGCGCAGGCTTTCGCCGATTTTGCGCGCCAGCACGGCATGGCCTTCGCGGTGCCGCACTTTCGTGGCTGTAGTGGTGAACTCAATCTTGGGCCAAGGGCCTACCACTCCGGCGACCATGCCGAGATTGGCTGGGTGTTGCAGCGGTTCCGGGTTTTGCATTCGGGCCCCATCGTGGCGGTCGGAGTTTCATTGGGTGGCAATGCGCTGTTGCGCTGGGCGCAGGAAATGGGGGCATCCGCAGATCAGGTGGTATCGGCTGTAGCGGCCATCAGTTCACCGATAGACCTTGCGGCGGGTGGCCGGGCCATTGGGCAGGGATTCAACCGGCTGGTCTACACCCGTATGTTCCTGAACACCATGAAACCCAAGGCCTTGCGAAAGCTGGAACAGCACCCGGGGCTTTTCGATCGCGAAGCCATGCTCCAGGCCAAAGACCTGTACGACTTCGACAACGTCTTTACCGCACCCGTGCATGGATTCAAAAACACCGAGGACTACTGGTCGCGGGCGTCGGCCAAGCCCCATTTACGCCAGATCAAGATTCCGGCCCTGGTTGTCAACGCGCGCAACGACCCGTTTGTCCCCGCCTGGTGTTTGCCGACACAGCGCGAAGTGGGGTCCCACGTTACTTTGTGGCAGCCGGCGCACGGTGGGCATGTCGGATTCGCGCAAGGCCGGTTTCCCGGCCATGTGCAGCCATTGCCTGAAGTGGTGGGCGGGTGGTTGCAGCAACATGCAGGCAGTACCGCGGGCCCAAGCCATGGATGACATCGTCAAACAAGCCATGGCCAAATGGCCCCATGTGCCCGACTGCTATGGTTGGCTGGGGCTCGATACCCGGGGCAACTGGTACATGCGCGATGACCGCGTCCAGGCCCTTGGCGCCTTTGGCAGCGGGCCGCCCGCGGCCAAGGGCTCCCTGCTGTTGCACGACAAGCTCATTGCCTTCATCCAGCGCAACTACATGGCGGATGATCAGGGACGCTGGTTTTTTCAGAACGGGCCGCAACGGGTATTCGTTGAATTGGCCGCCACACCCTGGATCTGGCGTGTCCAGGCCGACTTCTCACTGCGCACCCACACCGACCTGGCTACCCACTGCACCGCCTGTCTGATGGATGAGCACGGATGGCTGTACCTGGAGTCCCCGCTCGGGTTTGGCCTGGTTCATACGCAGGACGTTGGGCTGGCCGCGCAAGCCGTCGAGGCTGGCCTGTGGACTGTGCAGCCGGTGCTGCGGGGTGACTTGCCGACGCGCTACGGCTACATCGCGAGTCCGGCGTCGAGTCACTAGATGCTATAAATAATGTAGCAACATGCGTTTATTTGACGAGGGCTAGCGCTGATTTTCGATAAGTACTTCTTTGGTCAGGCGTAAAAAAGCCGGCGCAAAAGGCCGGCTGATCGTTGGAGCGCTGGGGCCAATTACTTGGCTGGCGCAGCGGGCTTCACGGGTTCGGCAAACTTGGCGCCGCCGGCATTGGCCATGTACACCACCGCACGGGCAATCTCAAAGTCGTCAAAGTCGCCGCCGCCTTGGGCTCCCATCGCATTTTTGCCTTTCAGCGCGGAATTCAGCAGCGCGTCAAATCCGGTCTTGATGCGCGGGCCCCACGCGGCGGCATCACCAAACTTGGGTGCGCCAGCGGCACCCGAGGTGTGGCAGGCGGTGCATTGCGCGCCAAACACCTGTTCACCGGTTTTCATGGCGCGGTTGGCGTCACGGATTTCCACCGTGCCGATTTTCTGGATGCGGGCCGCGACGGCTTGCTCCGGATCCACCGACCCCGCCTGGGGCTTGTTGGCCGAAGTCACGAAATAAACCAGGCCGATGATCACGAAAATGGGCACCACGAAGGAAAACATGACGGCCAGCAACAATTGCTTGGGATTTTTGATGGGGCCGTTGTGGGCCTCGTCGTGAACAGTGGCGTTGCTGTGGTTGCTCATGGGGTCCTCAAGTGGTGTCAGGTGCGGGCGCGGAAAGAACGGGCGATTATAGCGGGCGGGGGACTGGGGAGACCTGGCTAGGCCCGGTCCGTATGACCGGTATTCGAGCCGAAAAGGTCCACCACAACTGCTTACCAACTCGTTGACATGTGTCAAATTAGGGGTGGGGCCAGTGACTACAATGGCCAGCGACGCCCCATTTTGAGGGGTGTACCAATCATTTTGGCGCGACTGTGCTCACTTTGACTTCCCATTTTGTTTCATGCTGAGCGCACACGGTTTGACCTGCGTGCGCGGTGAACGCCGACTGTTTGCCAAACTGGATCTCGCCGTAGACGCGGGTGAGTGGCTGCATGTGCGCGGGGAAAACGGGGCTGGCAAAACCAGTTTGCTCAGACTTTTGGCGGGACTTTCGCAACCCGCTGAAGGGGAGATTCGCTGGTGCGGGCAGTCCATCAAACATGCGGACTCACCCTATCGACAAAACCTGCTGTTCTTTGGCCACCACGGCGCCCTGAAGGAAGATCTCACCGCGCTCGAAAACCTGTCATTCGCAGCTGCGATGGATGGTGCGGAGCTGCTGGAGACCAATGCCTTGGTGGCCCTCTACCGATTCGGGCTCAAAGGCCGTGAGGAATTGCCGGTGCGTGTGCTGTCGGCCGGGCAAAAGCGGCGCGTCATGCTGGCCCGCCTGGCCACCCGACGCGCCAAGTTGTGGGTGCTGGACGAGCCTTTTACCGCCCTGGACGTCAAAGCTGTCGACCTCTTGTCCACGTTGATCCAGGAGCACATTGCCGGCGGTGGCATGGCGGTGCTCACCAGCCACCAGACCATGCCGATTCCTGGCGGACGGGTCATTCAGCTATGAACGCCATGTGGGCCATCGTGCGGCGCGACCTGCTGATGGTGATGCGGCGCAAAAGCGAAGTGTTAACGGCGCTGTTTTTCTTTGTCATTGTCAGCAGCCTCTTTCCGCTCGGCATTGGGCCAGAGCCTGCGCTGTTGCGCAAGATTGCGCCGGGCGTGTTGTGGGTCGGCGCATTGCTGGCCACCATGCTGGGCTTGCAACGCATGTTTGCGGCCGACCATGCAGATGGTACGCTGGAGCAAATGGCGATCTCGCCCACGCCTCTGGTATGGTTGGTTGTGGGGAAAGTGGCCGCGCACTGGCTGGTCAGCGGCCTGCCACTGGTGCTGATGGCGCCGGTGCTGGGCATCCAGTTCGATCTGGACAGTGGGGCGCTGGGGGTGCTGATGCTGGCGCTGTTGCTGGGCACGCCCTTGCTGTCGCTGATTGGGGCCATTGGTGCGGCTCTGACCCTGGGTGTGCGGGGCGGCGGTGTGTTGTTGAGTCTGCTGGTATTGCCCTTATATGTGCCAGCCCTTATTTTTGGCGCGGGGGCCGTGGAGTCCCATATTTCGGGGCTGGGCGCCGGCGGGCATCTGTCGTTGCTGGCGGCCCTCTTGATAATGGCGGCATTGTTTGCGCCGTGGGCCGCCACGGCTGCTTTGAGGATTGCATTGGAATGAGTAATCGACTGATCAACTGGTTTAGATTTGCCAGTCCGCATACCTTCTATCCGCTGGCGGGCAAGATGATTCCGTGGTTTTGGACGCTCGCTGCCGTGTTCGGAGCCGCGGGCCTGTGGCTGAGTTTCTTTGTTGCACCCACCGATGCCACCCAGGGCGAGGGCTACCGCATCATCTTCATCCACGTGCCGACCTCCTGGATGTCGATGTTCATCTACATGGTCATGGCCGGTTGGGCCGCCATGGGGCTGTCACTCAATGCACGGCTGTCGAGCATGATGGCCCAGGCCCTGGCGCCGACCGGAGCCCTGATGGCGTTTTTGTCCTTGTGGACCGGCGCGTTCTGGGGCAAACCCATGTGGGGTACCTGGTGGGTGTGGGACGCCCGTTTGACATCCGAACTCATCCTGTTCTTTTTGTACCTCGGCTTCATGTCGCTGCAGGCGTCCATTGACGATCCACGGCGGGCCGACAAAGCGGGCGCCATTGTGGCGCTGGTGGGCGTGATCAATGTGCCCATCATCTATTTCTCGGTCAAGTGGTGGAACACGCTGCACCAGGGGGCATCCGTTTCCATCAACAAGTCACCATCCATGGCCGCGACCATGCTGTGGGGCATGCTGCTGATGGCGCTGTGCCTGTGGATGTACTCGATTGCCATCGCCCTGACCAGGGTACGCGCCATCATCCTGGAGCGAGAGGCACATACCGAGTGGGTCAAGCATTTGAAGGAGGTAAGCCCATGAACTGGAACTCCCCAGCCGAATTTTTTGCCATGGGCGGCTACGCCCTGTACGTGTGGGGCAGCTTTGGCGTCTGTGCGCTGGCCTTTCTGGCGGAACCTTTTCTCATCCGCAAGCGTCATATCGATATTGTGCGAACCTTGCGCAGGCAAGTGTCGGCCGAAAAACTGGAAATGGAACACAAGTGAAACGCTGGAAAAAACGCGCCGCCATCATCGGTGGCGGACTCGCCGCAGTGGGCATTGCCGCTGCACTGGTCTTGAACGCACTCAACAGCAATATTGCGCTGTATGTGACGCCTAGTGACGTGTTTGCGGGTAAGGCGCCTAAGCTCCAGGCGTTCCGGATCGGCGGCCTTGTTAAAGAGGGGTCTGTGCGGCGCGACAATATAACGGTCCACTTTGTTATGACGGACCTTGTAAAGGACATTCCGGTGGCCTACACAGGGATCTTGCCGGACTTATTTAAAGAGGGTAAGGGTGCCGTGGTTCAAGTCAAACAAGGTGCCAGCGGTGAGTACATCGCCACGGAAGTGCTCGCCAAGCACGACGAGAACTACATGCCGCCCGAAGCCAAAGACGCTTTGGATAAAGCACAAAAGATGAAAGGCGCTAGCGCACCATGATCCCTGAACTCGGCCATTTCGCTCTTATCCTTGCCTTGTGCGTTTGTCTGGTGCAGGGAGTACTTCCCATAGCGGGTGCGCACTACGGCCGACGCGAATGGATCGTGTTAGCACGTCCAGCAGCGCAGGTATCGTTTCTGTTGATGCTGGGGGCGTTTGTTTCATTGGCGTGGAGCTTCTACGTCAATGACTTCTCGGTGCAGTATGTAGCTGCGCACTCGAATTCCAAGCTCCCGACCCTCTTCCGTTTTGGGGCAGTCTGGGGTGGCCATGAAGGATCGCTATTACTGTGGGTCTTTTTGCTCTCAGGTTGGACAGTTGCCGTAGCTCAGTTCTCTCGTACCCTGGATGACACGATGGTGGCACGGGTGATCGGCGTATTGGGGCTGGTAACTTCGGGTTTGGTCTTGTTTATTCTCTTTACATCCAACCCATTTGATCGATTGCTGCCCGCGGCGGAGGACGGACGCGACCTAAACCCGTTGCTGCAAGACCCGGGGCTGGTTTTTCACCCTCCCGTTTTGTACATGGGCTACGTGGGTTTTGCGGTGGCCTTCGCGTTTGCAATTGCTGCCTTGCTGTCAGGGCGTCTCGACGCGGCCTGGGCACGTTGGTCGCGACCCTGGACAACTGCCGCCTGGGTTTTTCTCACCTGGGGCATTGCTGCTGGCTCTTGGTGGGCTTACTACGAACTCGGTTGGGGCGGCTGGTGGTTCTGGGACCCGGTCGAAAACGCGTCCTTCATGCCATGGTTGATTGGTACTGCGCTGATACATTCGCTGGCTGTTACCGAGAAGCGCGGCACGTTCAAGAGCTGGACGGTACTGTTGGCCATTGGCGCGTTTTCGCTGTCCTTGCTGGGCACGTTTCTGGTACGTTCAGGCGTATTGACATCGGTACACGCTTTTGCGACCGATCCCCGGCGCGGTATCTTTATTCTGGTTCTGCTGCTGCTGGTGGTGGGTTCGTCACTGGTGCTTTTTGCCTGGCGCGCTCCCAAAGTGGCCTTGGGTGGGTCTTTTGCATTGATGTCACGTGAGTCCTTGCTGCTGACGGGCAATGTGCTTTTGGTCGTATCCTGCGCGTCGGTCCTTTTGGGCACGCTATATCCGCTGATTATCGATGCGTTGAAGCTTGGCAAGATTTCGGTTGGGCCTCCTTACTTCAACGCCGTCTTTGTGCCCCTCATGACACCCGTATTATTTCTGATGGCAGCAGTGCCCTTGGCACGGTGGAAGAATACGGATGTTAAAGAGATCGCGCTGCGCATGTGGATTCCTGGCGTCTTGGCCTTGGTGGCCGGCGCGCTCGTGCCTTACCTGATGGGCGGCTGGACAGTGATGACCAACTTGGGTGTTGCCTTGTCAGTCTGGATCGCATCTTCGGGGGTGATTCAGGTGGCTCGTCGACTGAAAAGCGGATTCCCACCTGCGTCATTCTGGGGTATGCACATGGGGCACTTTGGCATCGCGGTCTTCGCCTTTGGTGTGACTATGGTGGGTGGTTTCCAGGAAGAGCAGGATGTGCGCATGGAGCCAGGTGATACCGTGCTGGTGGGTGGTTACCAATTCAAGATGATTGGGGTGAAAGACGTGCCTGGTCCCAACTACAGCGCATCGCGTGGTGCGTTTGAGGTAACCAAGAACGGCAGCGACGCCAAAATACTGGAACCGGAGAAACGCACTTATTTTTCGTCAACTATGCCCATGACGGAAGCCGCCATTGACGCTGGCTTTACCCGTGACGTCTATGTATCGCTGGGTGAGCCGCTGGAAGGCAAAGCCTGGGCCATACGCGTGTATTTCAAACCTTTTGTGGACTGGATCTGGGGCGGTTGCTTCTTGATGGCTTTGGGTGGACTGTTTGCCATGTCGGATCGACGGTATCGCCTTCGAGTCAAGGAATCTGTCGTTGTACCCGAAGCCGCCTCCCCACCTGTGCCAAAGCGGGGAAGATTGAAGGGGGCGACACCATGAAGGCCAAGTTCCTGATTCCCTTGGCACTGTTTGCGGTTCTGGTGGTGTTTCTTGCGGCGGGCCTGCGGCTTGATCCACATGAAGTGCCATCTCCTTTGGTGAACAAACCTGCGCCTGCGTTCAAAGTCACGCAACTGGAGCATCCGGAGTTGCAGTTTGCCGCAGAAGACCTCAAGGGCAAGGTTTGGCTATTCAACGTGTGGGCGTCTTGGTGCGTGGCATGTCGCCAGGAACATCCTGTATTGATGCAGTTTGCTCGCCAACAAATCATTCCCATCGTTGGTCTGGACTATAAGGACCAGCGCAAAGACGCATTAGGTGTTCTCAAGCGCAGCGGCAATCCCTATGACGTCATCGCGTTTGATGGCGACGGACGGGTGGGCATCGACTATGGCGTCTACGGCGTGCCTGAGAGCTATTTGATCGACAAGGCTGGCATCATTCGTTACAAACACATTGGCCCAATCACCGCCGAAGCGCTGGAAAAGACCATCATTCCCCTTATCAACGAGCTCAAGAAATCGTGAAAATTTTCTACGCACTAATGTTGATTTTGCTTGCCTGTGGGGGCGCAATGGCCAAGGAAGCCGCGCAACTGGCCGAAGACCCGGTGGTGGAACAGCGGCTCATTGCGATTTCTGAGGAAATGCGCTGCCTAGTCTGTCAAAACGAGTCCTTGGCCGGTTCACGTTCAGACTTGGCCAATGACTTGCGCCGTGAATTGCGCACCCTGATCAAGCAGGGTAAGACTGATGCAGAAATCCGGGAGTTCATGGTCAGCCGCTATGGTGACTTTGTGCTCTACCGTCCGCCGGTCAAGCCAACAACCTGGTTGCTGTGGGCGGGCCCCTTTGGGCTGATGATTTTTGGTGTTGGGGCGCTATTTGTTTACTTGCGCCGACGTAATACCGATATTGCCGCCGATAGCGGATTGACAGATGAAGAACGCAAGCGCGCCGAGGCGATGCTCCAGGAAGGCGGAAAATGATTGGATTTTGGGTTACCGGGGCACTAGCGGTTGTGCTGGTTCTGGCCTTGCTTTTCAGGCCTTTTTTGCTGATGTCCCCCAACGCGAACGTGTCGCGCCGGCAATTGAACGCGGCTATTTACCGCGACCAGCTCACCCGGCTCGACCGTGATCGCGCTGAAAATACTTTGGCGGAGGCAGACTACGAACAGGCCCGCGCCGAACTACAGCGTCGGGTTATTGACGACACCGCTGAAGCAGACGCAATTTCCACCCTTAAAGCACCTAAGTGGACCATGTTGGCGGTCGGTCTGCTGTTGCCAATGGCCGCCATAGGACTCTATGCACTGCTGGGCAGTCCGGCGACCCTGGAACCCAATGGACCACAACACGCAGCCACAGCACAGGACATGGACAAACTGGTGGTGGGGTTGGCCCAAAAATTGGAGAAAGAGCCGGACAATCTACAGGGTTGGGCCATGTTGGCACGGTCCTACAAAATGCTCGGACGCAATGTGGAGGCCGAACAGGCGTTTGTTCGCGCCGGCGCATTTCTGGACAACGATGCGCAGCTCTTGGCGATCTACGCCGACCTGGCTGCAACCAATGCCAATGGCGACTTTGCGGGCAAGCCAACGCAGTTGATCGAAAAGGCCCTGCGCGTGGACCCTCAAAACGCGATGGCTCTGTGGCTTGCGGGGACCGCTGCTTTCCGCGGTGGCCAATTTGACTCCGCCATTCGCATCTGGGAACGCTTGACCCAGCAGGTCGAGCCGGACTCGGACGACTCCCGCATGTTGCAGGAATCCATCAACGCGGCCTATTCGGCACTTGGAAAAACTGCGCCCAAGGTGGCGGCGAAGGCGCAACCTGTTCAACAGCCTGAAGCCAACGCAGGCGGTACCTCCGCAAAAGCAGGTGCTGCCGCCAGCGTCAGCGGACAGGTCGACCTGGATGCTGCTTTGAAGACCAAGGCTGCACCCGGTGACACCGTGATGGTGATCGCACGCGTGCCCGGCACGCGCATGCCCGTGGCTGTGTTGCGGGCCCGCGCCTCCGAATTGCCACTGAAGTTCACGCTGGATGACTCTTTGTCCATGAGCCCGCAGGCGCGCATTTCAGCGGCAAGTGAGGTCGAAGTAGAGGCCCGTATCTCCAAGTCGGGCATGGCGCAGGCTGAGCCCGGTGATTTGATGTCATCTGTGCAGACGGTCAAAGTCGGCACGAACGGGATCAAGCTGCAGGTCAGCAAAGTGCGCCCCTGAGCACCCCCGCCACGCAATCCGTGCCAACAATCCTGCGATCGCGAACCAAACACCTTGCGGTTGCGGTAGTGTTGCTGGCCGGTTTCTGCGCGCAGCCTATGGCGAGGACGCCAGGCGAGGTGGACGTAGGCGGGGTGCTGCGCAATACCCGTATGCAGGGACTGGCAGGAGCCCCTTCCAAGAGTTTTTCCGACTTTCGGGGCAAACCTCTGGTGATCAACGTATGGGCCAGCTGGTGTGGGCCTTGTAGACAAGAAATGGGCTCGTTGCAGAGGCTGGCGCACAAGTATGGCGGGAAACAGTTCAATGTGATCGGCGTGTCCACGGATGACTACCCGGACAAGGCCAATGGATTTTTGAAAGCCTACAGGATTCAGTTCAGCAATTTCATTGACCACGAGCTCGTTCTGGAAAACATGCTGGGGGCTGATCGCCTGCCACTCACGCTGCTGGTGGACTCCCGTGGCATGGTGATGGACAAGCACTACGGCGCGAGGGAATGGGACAGTCCAGAGGCGTTGACCTTGATTGCGAAGACGTTTCAGGTCAAGCTTTAAACCTCCGCCCGTTTTTGGTGGCGCCACCAGGCAACACGGTTTGATTGCAATGCCTTTTTGCTGTCGGGGGATGTGCGAAAATACTTGGTGTTGATTTATTCAGCCATGCGGCTGTAGCTCAGTGGATAGAGTATTGGCCTCCGAAGCCTATGGTCACCTGAGTAATCTGCGAAAATCTGAGTATTGGTTTTTTTTAGAGTTGCGGCTGTAGCTCAGTGGATAGAGTATTGGCCTCCGAAGCCAAGGGTCGTGGGTTCGATCCCCGCCAGCCGCACCACCAGAGGGGAAACCGCAGAGTCGGTGCTCACATGAGCAAGAATTTCCGGTGGTGGCCAATAGTCAAACAGCAGTTTGGCCCGAAAAAGACTAATCGTCAGAGGCAAACAGCCCTCTTTTCCATGGCCCACCTGTGGCCCATGCGTGGCCCACGAAGCTTTTCTGCAGCGCCGGTTTTGAATATCAGCCTCATGGCCCACACACTTAGTGCCTGACAGGCCATATCTACAACTTCAAGAATGACAGGAAGCGCCAATGCAATGAACGAAGACGTGCTGGAGCAGCTCCGCGCTCAGGTCCGCGCACCCCTGGCGGCTGACAAGGTCACTGAAGACAAACGGCTTAAAGCAGAAATCCTCTTGATGCGAAGCCACACCCATGTGGTGGAAGACAAGCCGGGACACTTTGTCTGCGAGGGTGGTTACGGCCGGGGTGTTGCTGAGCAGAAGGAAGCCACCTTGTATGACATCACCACACAGAAGTCCCTGCGTTGTCAGCCCTACAAAAGCCATCTGTTCGCTGTCCACAGCGCGCTGTGCTGGGCCGTGCTGGGCATCTCCATTGGTTGAAAGGTTTACCCGATGAAAGTATTTCTGATCGACGCCGACAACCTGTCTTCATCCGCCTGGATTGAAGAAGCCTTCAACAGCCTGGAGGTCACCGAGGGAACCTTGGCGGTACGCCGCGCCTATGGCAGCGCCGACAACCTCAAGGGCCTGGCCCAGACCATGCTGGCTTGGGCAATACGCCCGTTCGTGAACCTCGCCCTGACCAAGAACACCACTGATGTAGCGCTGGCTGTGGATGCGATGGAACTGGCTTGCCAGACACCCAAGCCCAGCATGATTGCTATCGGCTCAGGAGACGCGGATTTTGTGCCGCTGGTAGTGCGTTTGCGTGAGCGCGGCATACGGGTGATCTGTGTGTCGGAACGAACCAAGATGGCATCAGAGGCTGCGCATGCTTATGACTCGATTGTCTATGTCGGCAAGGAAGTGTCCAATGTACGAACCAAGCCTGCGGCAGCAGTCCCTGCAGCGGTAAAAAAATCGGCGGCCCGGAAGGTGGCGGTCAAAGCGGTCAAGCCCGTCCCGGAGATGCCACCTCCGGCAAAAAAAGAGCCGGTGAAAAAAACGGCGCCAGCCGCCAAGACCATTCGCATAACCGAAGTGACTTTGGAGCAAATACTGGACGCAGCGCCAGCGCTCAGGTCAGCACAAGTGCAACCACTGGGCGACATCGTGAAAGACCTGCACCACGCCAAGCTGATTGGCAAGAACGCCGTCTCAACCCGCCTGTTCAAAAAATTCCCTGACCGATTTGAGCTTAGCCCGGAGCACCAGCCCAATCAGGTCCGCTATGTTGCAAGCTGATCGGGAAAACTCATTCACTGCAGCGAAACCCTCCACAGTAACTGTGAACTGAGCTGGGGATAACTTCGAGGAAAGTGGGCAAGACCCGCATGCCTATTGGCGTTGCAGATTGTGCTCAAAAAGCAAGCATATGCATCGTGGCATACGTTGAGTTTGGAATAGTTTAATGGCAACACAGGGCCAGCTCCCGACATTCGTCAATGACCGCTTTGGAGCAGCGAATCGTTTTGACGTCAAGGTTATTGACCGGCAGGAGCGTGACCTGAATGATGATCTTGCTGATATACGCGGCTGGTCGTCGAGCAACCTCAGATACATGCGATTTTTTGCCCAACATTGGCCGGACGGCCTATTTGGTCAGCAGCCTACTGACCAAATGCCTTAGTTCCATAGAGTGACCTTGTTGACGCAGTTGGAAAGCGCCACCGAGCGCGAGTGGTACGCAGTACAGACGGTTCAACATGGCTGTCCCTGAGGTCAATCGCCGTGTCAGATATCCGACGTTCAGGGTTCCACTAATTCAGCCCGCCTGAATGCAGTCACTGATAGGTGAGAGCTTGGTGCCCATTGCGGTCACCTGTCTCAAGAGTGCGATTGACAGCTTTTTTCGTAAGCCGTCTTTCGTTCACTAGCCCCTAACGTCTACCTTACTCACCACTTGCCAAAGCGCTTCAGCTGACCGCCCCATGGGCGTTCGATCTCGAAAAAGGCGAATCTCCAAATCCACATTCCACGCTGGTGCTGCTGCGGAAATCAATCGATTCGTTGCTAGGTCGTCAGCAATCAGACTTTGCGGCAACCATGCAATTCCTCGCCCATCCAGCACCATGGTTCGCAGCACCGACGCAAGATGGGCGGTAAAAGGAGTTTGAATAGAAAGCTTCTCGAACTCCGCATAGCGTGTCTCGCGCAAGATGCGGCCCAATCCAGACTCCCCGCTGTACATCAAGATCGACACTGGGGCTGTACCAGACTCCAACAAGTGGCGTGGCGCGCCCTTTGCGTCGAGGCCTGTCACAGGGATAAGCACATCGCTACCAATGCGAACCGATGGAAAGCCCTCCGCATGCAAACGTCCGGGTGCCTGCTGATGAGCGTGGCACATGACGAACTGAACCTTGCTTTGTTCCAGCAGTGCTTCACATCGCTGCAGCATGTCCGATTCCAGCTGGATCGTGCCACCCATGGTATGGGTCTCCAGACTACGCAACCAACCGGGCATAAAGGTGAAGGACAAGGCGTGGGTCGCAGCAAAGCGAAGGCTACTGGAGTTGGCTTCTGCTACGGCACGGGCCTCACCCGGTACGCGCGCCACTTGGGCCAGCAGGTCCTGTGCAACGCTGTAAAACCATTCTCCGGTTGCTGTCAGGCGTACGGGCTGTGAGCTGCGATCAAAGAGCTCCGTTCCCAGCCACTCCTCCAATGCCTTCACCCTTCGGCCAAATGCAGGCTGGGTCATATGACGCTCGTCAGCAGCGCGCGAGAAGTTGCCCGTTGCAGCCAAGGCCAAAAAATCATCAAGCCAGGACAGGTTCATGGTCAGTGCTTTCAAAGCATTGAAGAGTAAAAAAACAGCATTGGTCAAACGCCATGCGTGTGGAGATCATACGGTTCCCCACAACGGAGCCAACCATGAAAATTGTAGACATTCGAGAGATCACCCTCCCCATCAGTTCCCCTATCCGCAACGCTTACATCGACTTCAGCAAGATGACGCTGAGTTTGGTCGCCGTGATCACCGATGTGATCCGTGACGGCAAACCGGTTGTGGGGTATGGATTCAATTCCAATGGCCGTTACGGTCAAGGCAAGCTGATGCGCGAACGCTTCATTCCACGCATTCTGGAAGCCAATCCAGATTCCCTCATCGATGACAGCGGCAAGAATCTGGATCCCCACAAGATCTGGAACACCATGTTCACCAACGAAAAACCTGGTGGCCATGGTGAGCGCTCGGTAGCCATCGGCACCATCGACATGGCAGTCTGGGACGCTGTGGCCAAGATCGAAGGTAAGCCCCTGTTTCAACTGCTGGCCGACCGTTATGGTGACGGCAAACCCAACCGTAAGATTTTTGTGTACGCGGCGGGTGGCTACTATTACCCCGGCCAGGATCACAACAAGCTCAAGGACGAGATGCGCAGCTACATTGACCGTGGTTACACCGTGGTGAAGAAGAAAATCGGCGGTGCTTCCTTGGACGAAGACCTGCGCCGCATTGACTCCATCCTGAGCGTGCTGCAGGACGGCCAGAAGCTGTGCGTGGACGCCAATGGTCGCTTTGGTATGGACACAGCCATCGAGTACGCCAAGGCCCTGTCCCAATACGACCTGTTCTGGTACGAAGAGCCAGGTGACCCGCTGGACTTCGAGTTGCAAGCCACCCTGCGCAACTATTACAAGAACCCCATGGCCACAGGTGAAGACCTGTTCTCCATGCAGGATGCACGCAACCTGATCCGCTACGGTGGCATGCGCCCCGACCGTGACTGGCTGCAGTTTGACTGTGCTCTGAGCTATGGCCTGGTGGAGTACCTGCGCACGCTGGACATGCTCAAAGAGCACGGCTGGTCTGCCAGCCGCTGCATCCCGCACGGAGGTCACCAGATGTCTCTGAACATCGCAGCGGGGCTGGGCCTGGGCGGCAACGAGTCCTATCCTGACTTGTTCCAGCCCTTTGGAGGCTTCCCCGATGGCGTGAGGGTGATCGACGGCTATGTCACGCTGCCGGACCTGCCGGGTATTGGCTTTGAAGGCAAAGCCGATCTGTTTGCACACATGCAAGCACTTTCAGCCTAAGCCCAAAAAATCAATAACAAGGAGACACCACCATGGCTTGCCTGAAACACCACGTTTCGTTTGCATTGGTAGGGGTCAGCACCACCCGCAGCCAACACTGCTGCGGCTGAGCAAGAGACCTTGCGCGTAAGCGCAGGGTCTCTTCACGGCCCTGAGCCAGCTTTCTTAAAAACTTGCCTGTCGGCACTTCAACCATTGAAGTGCCGATGGGTACTCACACCCTTTTGAAAAATGCATACCGAACGTTCAAACCCTTCAGCCAAGATTCCGATGTACCGTAAGCTGTATGTACAGGTGCTCATAGGCATCACCCTTGGCGTCATCGTGGGTCACTTCTGGCCTTCAGTCGGAACGGACATGAAGCCACTGGGCGATGCCTTCATCAAGCTCATCAAGATGCTGTTAGCCCCGGTGATATTCGGAACCATCGTGGTCGGCATTGCCCGTATGGGCAATATCCGCGAGGCGGGTCGGGTAGGCGCAAAAGCGCTGCTTTACTTTGAAGTTCTCTCTACGATCGCCCTGGTCGTTGGGATGATCATGGTCAATGTGGTCAAGCCCGGTGTGGGAATGAACGTTGACCCCGCCACACTGGATGGAAAGTCGATTTCGTCCTACACCACGGCCAGCAGCCAGCAGGGTGGCGTGATTGACTTCTTCATGAACATCATTCCCAAGACAGTGGTTGGCGCGTTTGCCGAAGGCAACATGCTGCAGATCATTTTGTTCGCAGTTTTCTTTGGTGCAGCATTGGCCCGCATCGGAGATCGCAGCAAGCCGTTCATTGAGATGCTGGACACCTTTTTGCAAGGCATGTTCGGCATCGTCCGTTTCGTGATGGTCCTGGCTCCCGTGGGCGCGTTTGGTGCTATTGCTTTCACTATCGGTAAGTACGGCGTGGGTTCTTTGGCCGCTTATGGCAAGCTTATCTTCGCGGTGTACGCAACCAGCTTCCTGTTCATCGTGGTGGTATTGGGAGCAGTGGCCAAGATTGCCAAGATTTCGATGTTCTCTTACCTGCGCTACATCCGTGAAGAACTGCTGATTACATTTGGAACCGCCTCGACCGAATCCGTGCTTCCCCAAATGATGGTGAAGCTGGAGCGCGCGGGATGCGAGAAGTCTGTGGTTGGCCTGGTATTGCCCGCGGGGTACACCTTCAACCCCGATGGCACAGCGATCTACTTGGCTATTGGCGCCGTATTCGTTGCACAGGCTATGAACATCGATTTGACGATCTGGCAACAAGTGGTGATCCTGGGTGTTTTGATGCTCACCTCCAAAGGCTCTGCTGGTGTTGCGGGCGCTGGCTTTATCACCCTGGCTGCAACGCTTGGCACGATGGACACAATTCCGGTCACAGGGTTGGTCCTGCTGCTGGGAATTGATCGTTTCCTGAATGAAGCTCGCGCCATTACCAACCTGGTCGGAAATGGCCTTGCAACCATCGCTGTGGCGAAATGGGAGGGTGCATTCGACGAGACCAAATGGTTGGCCGCAACTGCCAAACCAGTCGATCAGGTGACAAGCGATGCAGTGGATGCATCCATCAGCCAAACCTAAAGCATAGAGTGCGAGGACTCACCATGACCACATCCCAAGACAATCGGCAAGCGGCGCTGGATTACCACGCCCACCCAACACCAGGAAAGTTGGCCATCGTGGCCACCAAGCAAGTGATTAACCAGCGTGACCTGTCGCTGGCTTATTCCCCTGGTGTTGCCGCTCCTTGCGAAGAAATCGTCAAAGACCCGACTACAGCATTCAAGTACACCGGGCGCGGTAATCTGGTTGCGGTGATTTCCAACGGCACGGCGGTGCTGGGTCTGGGTGACATTGGGGCCCTGGCTTCCAAGCCGGTCATGGAGGGCAAGGCTGTTTTATTCAAGAACTTCGCGGGCGTCAATGTGTTCGACATCGAGATCGATGAAAAGGACCCCAAGAAATTGGTGGAGGTGATCGCCGCTTTGGAGCCCACCTTTGGCGCGGTCAACCTGGAAGACATAAAGGCACCTGACTGCTTTTACGTGGAGCGTGAGCTACGCAAGCGCATGAAAATTCCCGTTTTCCATGACGACCAGCATGGCACGGCCATTACCGTTGCAGCGGCCATTCTGAATGCCTTGAAGGTCGTCAACAAGGACATCTCTCGGGTCAAGTTGGTGGCCTCGGGCGCGGGTGCTGCGGCATTGGCCTGTCTGAAGCTTATGTTGAAAGTGGGTCTACGGCTTGAGAACGTTTTTGTGACTGATCTGGCGGGCGTGGTGTATGCGGGTCGCACGGAACTGATGGACGAAGACAAGGCGCAATTCGCCCAGAAGACGGATGCACGCACCTTGAGCGAAGTGATCAAGGACGCAGATGTGTTTTTGGGGCTGTCCGCTGGCGGCGTGCTGAAGGCCCCCATGGTAGCCAGCATGGCAGCACGACCGGTTATCTTTGCGCTGGCAAACCCCACGCCGGAGATCATGCCGGAGGTGGCCCACGCGGTGCGTAGTGACATCGTGATGGCAACGGGCCGTGCCGATTACCCAAACCAGGTCAACAACGTGCTGTGCTTCCCGTATATCTTCCGGGGCACCTTGGATTGTGGTGCCACCACGATCACCGATGAAATGGAGATCGCCGCAGTCAAGGCCATTGCCGAGTTGGCACAGGCTGAACAAAGCGAGCGAGTGGCGGCTGCATACGCTGGCGAGACTCTGAGCTTTGGGCCCGAGTACCTGATTCCCAAACCCTTCGATCCGCGCCTGATGATCCGCATTGCACCGGCAGTTGCTCAAGCTGCGTTTGAGAGCGGGGTGGCCCTGCGCCCCATCCAGGACATGGATGCTTACCGTGAGAGCTTGCAAAGCTTGGTCTATCTGTCTGGCAACATGATGAAACCCATCTTTGCCGCAGCCAAGAAGGCAGAAAAGAAGCGCGTGGCCTATGCTGAAGGGGAAGAAGAGCGGGTGTTGCGTGCCGTCCAGATTGTTGTAGACGAGGGCATCGCTCGGCCCACACTGATAGGACGGCCAACTGTCATCGCACAACGCATTGAAAAGTTTGGCTTGCGTCTGAAGCAAGGCGAGCACTACGACATTGTCAATGTCGAGCAGGATCACCGATACCGTGACTTCTGGCAGTCCTACCACCGCATGACAGAGCGCATGGGTGTCACGATCCCCATTGCCAAAATAGAGATGCGCCGCCGACTCACGCTGATTGGTTCCATGTTGCTGCACAAAGGCGAAGTGGATGGCCTGATCGCGGGGACCTGGGGCACACCCCAAACGCACCTACCTTACGTGGATCAGGTGATTGGAAAGCGCGAAGGTGTAAGCACCTACGCCTGCATGAACGGTTTGATGCTGCCCGACCGTCAGGTTTTTTTGGTAGACACCCACGTCAACTATGACCCCACGGCACTACAACTGGCAGAAATCACGATACTTGCAGCACAGGAAATGCTGCGTCTTGGCATATTACCCAAGGTCGCCTTGTTGTCACACTCAAATTTCGGTAGCAGCAATGAGCCCAGTGCGCTCAAGATGCGCCAAACACTGGCATTGCTTCGGACCCAGGCTCCCTGGCTGGAAGTGGAAGGCGAGATGCATGGAGACTTGGCACTGGATGGTGTTGAGCGCGACAAAGCTTTCCCCAGCAATGCATTCGCAGGAGACGCCAATCTCTTGGTTTTTCCAGACATTGACGCAGCCAACATTTCCTACAACTTGCTCAAGAAGGCCGCTGGCGGAAACATTGCTGTCGGGCCGATTTTGCTTGGCGCCGCGCAACCGGTTCACATCCTGACTGCCAGTACCACGGTACGGCGCATTGTCAACATGACGGCATTGACCGTTGCAGACGCCAATGCCCAGAGGTAATGGCAACAAAAGGACACGCCAGGCAAGTGTTGCAAAGTTGACTGGCAATCCATGGAACAGCTAACTGTTCATGTCATCCTGCTCACACTGCTGCTGGGCGGATCCCTCGGTTTCATTGGCGGGTTGTTTGGATTCGGTGGCGGCATCATCGCCATCCCTGTGCTGGTAATTGGCTTTGGCATGGACCAGGTCGTGGCCCAAGGCACTGCGCTGGTGATGATGGCTCCCAACTTGCTGCTGGGTTGGTACCGCTACAACCAGCGACATGCAACACCCGTGGGTTCGGCGGTGCAGATAGGACTAACGGCCTGCCTTACAACATGGCTGATGGCACACGTTGCCGTGCGCCTGGACCCTCAGCTCATGCGAAGTATCTTCAGCGTGTTCCTGCTGGGCCTGTCACTGTACATGCTCTGGCGGCGCCCTGAAACGCCCTCAAATGCACATATGGCGCCAAGGAGTACAAAGCCTTTGCCAATTGTCGGCGTGGTGGGCGGCTCAAGCATGGGCTTGTTGGGAATTGGCGGTGGCCTGTTGGCTACTCCCCTCTTTACAGGCTGGTTTGGACTTCGACAAACAGTCGCCCAAAGTTTCTCACTGGCCTTGGTGGCACCCAGTTCCATCATTGCACTAATGACGTACAGCATGGAGGGCCGGGTTGTTTGGCACATTGGCCTTCCATTGGCATTTGGTGGCTTGTTTACCGTGTCCGCTGGTGTGGCATGGGCGCACAAGTTACCGGAGAAAAGTATGCGAAAGGCATTTGCCTGGATGCTGCTATTGACGGCTGTTTGGATGCTGGCAAAACCAATTCTCTTGAAATGAACGATATGCTCCCCCGCCTGTTATGCGTTGTACTTCTACCCAACGCAGTTGCGCAGAGTGCAGTGCAATCATTTGGCGCTCAACTTTCCCACGAACAACAGATGAGCGCAGCGGAGATTCTTATTTGGATGCGAGCCCAGATTCGGCAAGAGTTCAGCAATCGCTTCGATGCATTCAGATCACAAGTGACAGGTGCCTAACGTCGAATCTTGACGGACGCCGGCTTTCGAAATGAGCCGTCATTACCGCGTGATCAGTGAGTGACCGGTTGTGGCCGAGGCTGTGTGAAAACCCCCTTGAATTGTTTGCAACCTTTGCTATGACATATAGAACCACATGGAGAGTCCAATATGGCGAGGTTCATTCAAGGGGAAGATCGACAGCAGGTCACCTTGCTACCTGAGTGCCTGGATGACTACATCGGTGAAGACAACACTGTACGGATAGTGGATGCCTTCATAGGTGAGTTGGACATGGTTACTTTGGGTTTTGAAGGAGCGACCCCGGCCTCTACAGGGCGACCTTCGTACCACCCCACAATTATGTTGAAGTTGTACCTCTATGGGTATCTCAACCGCATCGCGTCCAGTCGCCGCCTGGAGCGGGAATGCCAGCGCAATGTGGAATTGATGTGGCTCACAGGTAGGCTAGCTCCAGACTTTAAGACCATAGCGGACTTCCGTCGAGACAACAGCGCCGGGATTCGCAACGTCTGCCGACGCTTCGTCTTGCTATGCCGCGATCTCAAACTATTTAGCCAGGCCTTGGTGGCCATCGACGGCAGCAAGTTCAAGGCCGTGAACTCGCGGGACCGCAACTTCACCAATGGAAAGATCGACAAGCGCCAGCAACAAATTGAAGAAAGCATCCAACGCTACCTGAGTGCCCTGGAATCGGCAGACCGGACGCAGCCAGTCGAGTTGGAGGCCAAGACATTGCGACTGAAAGACAAGATCGCACGGCTACGCCAGCAAATGCAGGAACTGGAAGTTGTCAGGCAGGAGCTCAAGACACAGCCCGATGGCCAGATATCCACGACCGACCCGGATGCACGATCCATGGCCACCAGTGCCAAAGGCTCTGGCATGGTGGCCTACAACGTACAGGTAGCCGTAGATGCTAAACACCATCTTATTGTTGCCCACGAAGTGACCAACATTGGCCATGACCGTACGCAGCTCAGTCCCATGGCGCAATCCGCGCGTGAGGCCATGGGCAAGAAGAAGCTGCAGGTAGTCGCCGACAGAGGCTACTTTAGTGGCCCGCAGATCAAAGCGTGTACGGATGTCGGCATTGCGGTTGTGCTGCCCAAGCCAACGACATCAAACGCCAAGGCTGAAGGCCGCTTCGACAAGGCGGACTTCATCTACATCAAAAGAGACGATGAATACCAATGCCCGGCCGGAAAGCGAGCGATATTGCGAATGGTCAGCGAAGAGAGAGGAATGATGATTCATCGCTACTGGAGCAGCGCATGCCCCAGCTGTGCGATGAAGCCACAGTGCACGCCCAGCGCCTACCGGCGTATCTCCCGTTGGGAGCATGAAGAGGTGCTGGATGCTGTGCAACACCGCCTTGAGAATTCCCCTGAATCCATGACCATCAGGCGGCGCACCGTTGAGCATGTGTTTGGAACGCTCAAGGGCTGGATGGGCTACACGCATTTCCTCACACGCAGGTTGGAGCATGTCGGTGCTGAGATGAGCCTGAACGTACTGGCCTACAACTTCAAACGGGTATTAAACATCTTGGGGTTTGAAGCAATGATGAAGGCGATGAGATTGGTAGGGGCATGAGCCTTTTGCGGAAACTGACGCCTTGCACAGGCCCAACGCAGCTGTATGGGACCTCTAGGGCATCGTCAGGTGATGTGATCGCCAAAAAAAAATGCACTGCGCGACCGGCAACTCTGTTTGTGAAAACTCACACAGCGTTTCCACACAGCCTCGGCCAGTTGCGGGTGCTCCTAAACTGAATTGGCCTTCCAGTTAGGAGTCGTTCAAACGGTCTGAAAGCACCATTTCTACGTCGGCTAACCGGCAACGCGATTCAACATCTGTGGACCCGCTGTTGGCCAGGTGCCGACGTTGGAACCAGGAACCCTACTGCGGTCAAAGGACGAACCAAATTCTCCATACCAGTCTTTCATTTCTGTATAGCGGGATCGCGCTGTGGTCGACTCTTGTGGGTGTCAGCGGGTGCTGGCGATTGACAGCTTTCTGGCAGTCAAGCGCATCTACTGCAAGAAGTTACAAAGGAACTCTTGCGTCTGTGCTTGAGTCGAGTGTCGTGGAATTACATGGGGCTGATTTGCAGTCAAAACTTTGACTTCACGGGGCTGCCACTGGTTGAAGTGGCACTGGGTGCACAAATCGCGACGGGCACCTGGGTCAGGTTATGTGGAAGTGAACACGTTTCCTCACTGCTAGAAGAATCCTTTGATTAAGTCCCTCACGTTGCGTTGCGCAAACCCGACACAGCATTCCTACGCGTACTGAAGCCGCATTGAAGCAAGAGCGCGCCTATCTGAATAGCTTCCTGGGAGATGTCGCTGCGGATGTAGATGCTTTGCCCCTTACAGCAGTTCAACTGGTTGTTGCGTTGAGTGCGTTTCAGCAAGGTGAATTCCAGCATCAGGACCTCACGCGCCATCTGGTGTTCATTTACGAGAAAGGTGTCAGTTTCCGTCCCTCCAATTTGGTCTTCCTGCGCCCGTATACCACCGGCAAACTCAAGCGATTTGGGGTTTATCCGACTGACTTGAAGCCTCACGCGATGCCAACTTGCACGGTCCTGCCTCAGTAGAATTTGGTTGAAGTGGCCGAATTCGCACTAATCTTGATGGCGGGCCAAGAGCAACCGAGCGCATAGCGCAGCGCCCCTGTCAACACGGCTTACGACGAAACGCCAACCTTGGCAAAATCGATCACGATGGCGCCCGGTTCGCGCTGCTGGTAGCTAATTTTCACCGCAGTGCCATACCGTGCCTGAAGCTGGTTCAGGAGTGGCAGCGGATCATGGTCATTGACAAAACGCATGGTCTCTCCTGGGGTGAGCGAGTCCAGTGCGCCAAAGATCGCCGCATGGCGAAAGCGCTTGGCGACACCGCGCGCATCAAAGGGGTAAATGGCTTCGGGCGTCGTGTGATTGCAGGCTTGGGACATGGTCTTCATTCTTTCAAGTTGATGAGGATGGATGAGGGGCTGACTGCTTCATCACGTCGGTCAGCTCGGATGGTTCAAATACGCTTTGTGCCAGCGGAAACAAGGTGCGCTCTTCAAAGCGCACATGGATCGCCATGGCATCACCCCACGGGGCTAAGGCCAGTACATCACCGTGGCGTATGCGCTCAATCAGGTCGCGCAGACATGCGTGCTGGGCCAGCGCAGTGGCGACTGGCTCATGCTGACCGGCGCGCTCCAGAGCAGGTAGCAAGGTCTGCTCTTCCAGTGCGAAATGCGGCGCAAACTGCACGGCCCAGCGCTCCAGCAGGTGCGCACGCTGCGCCTGTGCGTCTAGCCCGTGCGGATCAGCCGCAGCCGCACAGGCACGCCGGGCCAACACCAGGGCTTCGTGGTGCTCGCGAGACAAATCTTGAAGAGCTTGGGCGCGTTTCACGGGAAAACTCAGTAAAGGATGCGGCAGCGAATGGTTCCCAGCACACCATTGAGTTCATCCAACGCGGCTTCGCTGGCGGCGCTGTCGACGTCGATCACCACGTAGCCCACGTCCTCAAAAGTGCTCAGGTACTGCGCTGAGATATTGATGCCGGCGGCTGATAGTCGCTCGTTTACGTGCGCCAATACGCCGGGCACATTTTTGTGAATGTGCAGCAGACGGCTGCGTCCGGTGTGTTCAGGCAGCGCCACTTCAGGAAAATTGACCGCGGAGGTCGTAGAGCCGTTGTTGCCGTAACGCACCAACTTGGCCGCTACTTCGCTGCCAATATTGACTTGGGCCTCCGAAGTGGATCCACCAATGTGGGGCGTGAGAATGACGTTGTCGAATTTCGTCAACGGTGAGACAAACGCAGCGTCATTGCCCTGTGGCTCCACGGGGAACACGTCGATGGCGGCACCCTGCAGATGGCGGCTCTCCAGCGCGGCGCACAGGGCGTCGATATCGACCACCGTGCCGCGCGAGGCGTTGATGAGGTGGCTTCCCGGCTTCATGTTGGCCAGTTCCTTGGTACCCATGAGCTGATGGGTTTGCGGTGTTTCAGGCACATGCAGGGTGACGATGTCGGAGATCGCCAGCAGCTCGTCCAGGCTGGCCACTTCGCGTGCGTTGCCCAAAGGTAGTTTGGCTTCGATGTCACGAAACACCACGCGCATGCCCAACTGCTCGGCGAGCACTCCGATCTGGGTGCCGATGTGGCCGTAGCCGATGATGCCAAGCGTTTTGCCGCGCACCTCGTACGAATGGGCCGCGCTCTTGACCCAGCCCCCCCGGTGGAGGATGGCGTTTTTTTCGGGGATGCCGCGCATCAGCATGATGACTTGCGCCAACACTAACTCGGCCACGCTGCGGGTATTGGAGAACGGGGCATTGAAAACCGGAATGCCCAGTCGCATGGCGGTTTTCAAATCGACTTGATTGGTGCCAATGCAAAAGCAGCCAATGGCGGCGAGCTGCGGCGCCGCTTCAAGTATTGCCGCGGTCAGTTGGGTGCGTGAGCGGACGCCCACAAAATGCGCGCCCTCCAACGCAGCCAGCAGTTCGGTGCCGGTCAAGGCTTTGGCATGAGTGACGATGTTCGTGTAGCCCCCCTGCCGCAGAATATCAACAGCAGAAGGGTGTATGCCTTCAAGAAGTACCGCCTTCAGAGTGGGTTTTTGTGCAGAAAAATCAGTGATACGGTTAGTCATATGGTGCCTTCAGTGATGGATTTACAGCGGCCCTAGTTGGGAGGGGGTGCTGCTCGCTACATCACTCTTACGTCTGTAGGGTCCTGTTGGGGGAGCAATGGGCACGTAGGATTTGTCCTCCACAGCGTCCGGTGGCAATAGGTCAGCCAGGGTGTATGCGTCCAGGTACTGCATCAGGCTTTGCAAGGCACCGCTCATGATGCCGGTGAGTTTGCAGTTCCCAGCCAGTTTGCAGGCAGTCTCGCGGGTGAGGCAATCGACCAGGTAAAAGTCTGGCTCAATGCTGCGCACCACCGCGCCCAAGTTGATGTCGGCGGGCGCCGCCGCCAGCCGCATGCCACCGCCCTTGCCACGAACCGTTTCCAGCCAGCCGCGGAGACCCAGTTGGTGGGTGATCTTCATCAGGTGCGCTTCGGAAATACCGTAAACCTTGGCGATCTCCGCAATATTGCACAACCTGTCTGGATGCTGAGCGACATACATCAGCAGTCGCATCGCGTAATCGGTCATGGTGGTCAAGCGCATGGAAAAGACTTTCAAGGCGGTTAACGGCTATCGATTCATTGCCGTGGGCGGATCAGGATGGGCGTGAATTGCCACAGGTACAAGGCCAGCGATGCAATCCACGCCGCACCAGCCAGATTCAGCAACACAGCGGTGCCCGGTATGTTCGCAATGGCGGCCAGGCGCAACACCACGGCAATCAGCATGAGCCAATAGCTGGTGAGCATGGTGCGATCAGTTGCCAGGGGGCGTCCGGTATGGCCCAGTGCGGTACGGGTCACCATGCCAATGATCAGCACTGAAAAACCAGCCATCGCGATGGTGTGCACCGGCAGTGCGCGCGGCAGCGCCAGCCCCGCTTGGGCCCATGCGGCCATCATCAGTCCGATGCCGATGCCGGTGTAGCCCACGTACAAAATCCACAGCAAGGCGTTGGAGCGCACCGCCAACGGCTTCCAACTTACGATGTGCACTATGGCCAAAACGCCCGCCAAGCCCAAACCAAAGGCAGTCGGAATTGGTAGGTTCAACAGCAAGCCCAGCACGCCTACCGTACAGGCCCCCAGCTGCACCCAACCGGTCTCTGTTTGCTTGGGAAGACTCAATTCATGCACGGCGCGCATGGCAAAGAACGGGATAACCCGGCGTCCGATCAACAGCGCGATGAGCGCCATGACCACCAAACCGGCATTGAATCGTTGCATCAGCAGCAGGTAGTCGCCACTGCGTGCGCTCAGCAAGTAAAGCGCATCCATGCCCCCCAAGCCAGCCAACAGGCCTGGCACCGCGTAGTTACGGCTATTTTTGGAGATCATCACCGCCCGCAGCATGGCACTGGAGCCCAGAATAAAGAATGCCAACTCGGCCGCCATGGCTACCCAGAATGCGGCCTCCCACGGCAGTAGAAAACCAAAACGAGCTACGCCCCACAAGACACAGGCGAAGGCCAGTAGCTTGCCGCTCATGGGGTTAATGCCGGTCCAATTGGCACCGGCCGTCATCAAGAAAGCCAGGGCAATGGTGGCAATGAAGCCCCAAAGCATTTCATGTGCGTGCCACGCCACGCCCCCCAAAGGCCCGCTGAGCAGCCATGGCGCATATATCCACAACGCGATGGCGACCAGCGCCCAACCCACCCCTGCCAAATACAGGGGTCTGAAAGCCAGTTCTAGAAAGGCCTTCATACTGGGAGCGACGGGACCCTTTACGTTTGTCGCCGGTGACTGGAGCCCGACAATTACGGGGCGACTGGGAGTGGTAGCCATGGTGTTCTCAATGAAAGATTTATAAGATTCATTGTATATGTATCTTATAATGCATTCTTAATATATTTACGGAGTGCTACCCATGTCACAGGCCAGCAATTCAATTCAAGTCGATATTCGCCCCATGGAACTAGGCAACCGCCGTAAATTGGTCTTCTGGACGTTTGACCAGCTCGGCGTCAATATGACCATGGAACTTGTCAACGACCACGATCCCCTCTCGCTGCGCAGCCAGTTTGAGATCGAGAAGCCCAATTTGTTTTCTTGGGTCTATCTCGAAAGCGGCCCGGATGTTTGGCGTGTGGCCCTTACCAAGCTCAAAGGCAAGCACGGTGTGGACCATTGCTGCGGTGCCTGTGGCGGCTAAGGCCGATCAGGCAGCCATCGCTTCAAGATCGGGTTCCAGCCTGCGCAGTTTCCGGGGACGCTGGCCAGTTGGGAAAAGCAAAATGGGACATTCAACATGCACAACACACTCCAGACCCTTCTTGCTGGGCACAACAATCTGCGTCGTCTGGTGGCGCTATTGGAACGCCAGCCGGTCATGCTGGCAGACCCTGACGACTCCCATGCCGGTCTGTTGGTGGACGCGCTTACCTATCTGACACAGTATCCAGACACCGGGCATCATTTGATGGAAGATCACATGGCGCAACGCCTGTTGGCTTGCAACGCCCTGGACCACGCCCAGTGTGCCGAGATCGAGGCGCAGCACGCAACGCTGGCACGCCAGGGACGCGCGTTGCTGGATGGTCTGGAAGGCGCCTTGCGCAAAGACACGGCTTCCGGCGAATGGGTGAGCATGAACACCCGCCTGTATGCCGAGCGTCTGCGCCACAACATGGCGGTCGAAGAATTGGTTCTCTTTCCTGCTGCGCAGCGCACGTTTACCGATGCCGACTGGCAAGCGATTGAAGCGGCCAACCTGCGCGAGGCACCAGACCCGCTATTCCATACCCATGTGCAAGCGCAGTTCAAGGAATTGCACCACGCAATTGCGATGGACGCAGGCTGCGACTGCGAACCCTGATGGTCAATCCGGGTTAAAAACCGGAATCCCCAGGCCCATTTGGGGTGGCCCGCACAACGCCGTATCGCTCAAACTGCGCGGATACTGAACACCCCGTCGTCATGGGCGTGCTCCAGCAAAATCCGGCGAACCCGGTCTTGCCAGAGGCTGCCAAACTCGGCGCTCTCCTCGGCGCTGGCCTGTCCCGTCAGGCACAACTGCATCAGGCGCCGCGTCTGCGGGTCGCCAGCCACTTCCTGCACGTGGGACTGTCCCAGCACGGACTGCCCGGTGTCGGTGCGGGTGAAGCGCAGTTCCGTCTCGATGGGCACATTGAAGCGCAGCAGACCCCGGCGCACAAACTGGCCACCCAGACCGGCAAAGCCGCCGTCACCGGCCGCCCCGGTCAGCAGACCCAGCACACTGGCCACAACGCCGGTGGTGCCTTCGTACTGCGCCTCACGCAGTTCCACAGCGACTGCACCGCGCTGGGGCACGGCTTCACCATACAGGGCGCGCAAGGCGCGCACCCCCAGCCAGTAGGCACTGGCGACGGTGGGGCAAGAATGCCCCGCCAGACGCACGGCGTCGGCATAGCCGTAGTGAACCAGGCCGCCCTGGGCGGCACCGAGCAGTTCGGCCAGGGGATCGCGCAAGGTGATGCCCGGCACTTGGTCAAAAAATGCGGGAAATGTTGACATGGTGGAGTCCTTTCATGGGGGGAAGCGGTAGGTCATAGACCCAAAGTCAGTTGGGCATCTTCTGAAATCATGGAGCGGTTCCAGGGTGGGTCAAACACAATCTCCACATCAACCTGGCCGACCCGGGGCAAGGCTTGGAGTTTGTCCTGCACCTCCTGGGCAATGCCTTCGCCCATGCCGCAGCCGGGTGCGGTGACGGTCATCTTGATGGAGATCCGAAAACGGTCGCCGTCCATGGGCAACACATCACAAACATAAACGAGGCCCAGGGAGACAATGTCCACGGGTATCTCCGGGTCGTAGCAGGTTCTGAGCACATCCCACACCACGCCGCGCATGTCCTCGGGGCGGATGTCGCTCGGAATCACCGGGGACACCGGCACCTCTTTGCCGATGGCATCGGCGTCCTTGCCGGCAATGCGCATCAAAAATCCGTCCACGTGCAGCGTGAACGACGAGCCCAGGGCCTGGGTGATCACGCCCACTGTGCCTTCGGGCAATTCATACACATCACCGTGTGGAATCAACTGGGCATGCACCGGGCGGCGTACCACCACGGTTTCGCGGGGGCGGCTCATAGCGTGGGCACCGCCAGGTTGTCGCTGCCGGGCAGCGGGGATTGCAGCGCGTGCCCCAATGCATGCCAACCCAGCAGGGCACACTTGATGCGACTGGGGTAGCGCGCCACGCCGGCCAGGCTGATGAGCTTGCCCAGGTAGGCCGCGTCGGGCTCATCGGTGCCGGTCAGTACGCCCCGAAACCGGGTTTGCAGCTGCATGGCGGCATCCGTTGGCACGCCCTTGATGGCCTCGGTCATCAACGAAGTAGATGCCATGCAGATGGCGCAGCCCTGGCCCTGAAAGCGCACATCGGCAATCCGGTCCTGCTCGATTCTCAGCGCCACGCTGATCTGGTCGCCACACTGCGGATTGGTGCCCTCGGCCCGGTGCGTGGCACCCGGCAGTGGCCCGAAGTTGCGCGGCGCACGTTTGTGCTCCAGCACGATGTCCTGGTACAGGTCCAAGTCGACGCTCATATTGGCCCCCGCGGCCGGCGCGGCGCTCATCGCAGCACCCCAATGGCATGGGCCACGCCGTCCAGCAGTTGTTCCACCTCGTCGTGGGTGTTGTAGATGGCCAGCGAGGCCCGCGTGGTCGGGCCAGTGCCCAGGTAATCCAACAAGGGTTGTGCGCAGTGGTAGCCGCTGCGCACCGCGATGCCGCGTGCATCAAGCAACGTACCGATGTCATGCGGGTGCACGCCCTGCACCACGAAGGAGATGATGGCGCTCATCCGTGTCTGCGCCGACATCACCGTGACACCGTCGATTTGCTGCAGGCCCCGCACGGTGTGCTGGCGCAGGTCGGCCAGATGGGCTTCGATGGCGTGCTGGCCGATGGATTTGATGAATCCCGCCGCTGCCGCCATACCAACCACGCCGCTGACGTTGGGCGTGCCGCCTTCCAGCCGCGCGGGCAGCTCGGCGAACACCGCGTCCTTGTAGCTGACCGACTGCACCATGTCGCCCCCAAAGCGCAAGGGTGTCAGGCGCTCCAATGCAGCGCGCCTGCCAACCAGCGCGCCCATACCCATGGGGCCATACATCTTGTGGGCGGAAAATGCCATGAAATCGCAGGCCAGTGTGTCCATTTGCAGGGCGCTGTGTGCTACTGCCTGTGCCGCGTCGAGCACGGTGATGGCACCCGCCGCCCGGGCCAGCGCCAGCAAGGCCTCAAATGGCGGGCGCTCGCCGCTGGCGTTGGCGCCCGCCGTGATCGCAAACACGCGGGTGCGCGGCGAGAGCAGCCGGGCCAGGTCGTCTATATGCAGTTGCCCTTGTGCGTCGGGCAGCAAAATGCGCACGGTGGCACCGCTGCGCCGCGCGGCCTGCTGCCAGGGCACCAGGTTGGCGTGGTGTTCCAGGCCGCTGACGATGATCTCGTCGCCCGGGCCGATGGCGCCAACGCGGCCATCCAGTCGGTTCGACAGCCCCTGGGCCACCAGATTCAGCGCCTCGGTGGTGCCGCTGGTAAACACCAGTTCGTGCGCTTGCGTGGCGCCCACAAAGCGCTTGACCGTTTCGCGTGCGTTCTCAAACGCATCCGTAGCACGTTGGCTCAGGGTGTGCACGCCACGGTGAATGTTGGCACGCGTAGTGGTGTCAAACTGGCGCATGGCATCGAGTACAGCCAATGGCATCTGGGTGGTGGCGGCGTTGTCCAGATAAACCAGCGGCTGGCCGTTGATGTGCTGCGCCAGAATGGGAAACTTGGCCCGCAGCAGGCTCCTCAGCGGTGCGAGTGTGAGGGCTGTTGCGTGCATCTCACCCATGGTGCACCTCCTGCGATGTGGCCAGGTGGCGCGCAATGGTGCCAGCCAGCCAGCCGCTGTCCTGCCAGGTAGCCAGCAATTCGGGGTGGTCGATGCAACGCGCTAGCAGCGCTTGGGCCATGCCCTGGACGATCAGCGCGCGTGCGCTGGCGTCGTCCAGCCCGCGCTGGCGGGCATAGAACAGCGCGTCTTCGGGCAGTGCGCCCCAGGTGGCACCGTGCGTGGCCTGCACCTTGTCGTGCAAGATTTCTAGGTGCGGGCGCAACACCAGCCGGGGTTGGCCTGCAAGCGGAATGCCGGTGAGGCGTTGGCGCACGGTGGCTTCGTCGGCCCCCTGGGCGATGCGGGTGTGCGCGTTGGCCACCACGCGTGCGTTGCCGCTGGCCAGAGCGAGGGTCTCCACCTGGCTGGTGGTATAGCCCGCGTGGTGCACCGTGTGCACTTGCTGCTCCAGCGCCGAGCCCGCAGCCAGCAACAGGCCCGCTGTGTGGGCTTCTGCATGGTGGCCTTGCAGATCCAGCGTGGTGCGTTGCAGGTGGTAGATGCTGCCTGTGGCAATTAGGGCCTGCTCGTAGCGGGCGTGCGGGGCCAGCCGCGCATGCACATGGTGGGCCATGCGGTCTTGCGCTCCGGGCACGGCGATGCGCAGGTGCTGCAGCGTAGCGCCGGTGCCCAGGCGGATGTGTGCATGCAGGTTTTGCGCCACACCACGTCCGCATTGCGCGGCCTCGCGTTCGTGGGTCTCGATGAGTACGCAGCGCACGCCGTCATCCACCTCCAGCACCAACAGGGGGGCTTCTGCCTCGGCGCGAGGCTGGTGGCGCAGTTGCAGCCACACGGTGCTTTGGTCAGGCCCCGTTTTGCCGGGCGTGGCCTGCACGCGCAGGCGCAGGCCTTGGCGGCACAGCGCGCGGTGGGCCCAAGCAAAGGGGGCGGCGTCACCGTCGCCCGGCAGCGGTAGGCCCGCAAACAATTCGTCGCGCTGCGCCGGGTCCTGCGCGTCCAGCCAGCGGGCCTGGACGCTACCCTGTGGTGCGTTGCCTACCGGGTGCAGCGTCCAGCCCGCACCGGCCAATGGCGGGGCGTCGCAGCCAGGGACCGTTCCGTCGGCGGGCACCTGGAGCCAGCTCTCCATGCCGGGTGGCGGCAGGTGACGGAAGGATTCATTGCGCGGCGCGATCCAACCCTGCTGGTGCAGGTGGTCGCGGGCGGCAAGGGCGTCGGCGCGGGCGGTGTCCATGCTCAAGCCCCCACCGCTTCGGCCGCGTGTGCGTAGCCGGTGCGTGCGATGCGGCGCGCCAGCTCCAGGTCGCCCGATTCGGCGATGCAGCCTTGGTCCAGCCGCAGCACCGTATCGGGCTCCAGTGATTCAATCAGTTGCAGGTAGTGCGACACAACCACAAACGCAGTGCCCTGGGCGCGCAGGTTTTGGACCAGTTGCACCACGGCGCGCACACCATCAACGTCCATGCCGGAGTCAATCTCGTCGAGCAAAGCCAGGCGCGGTTGCAGCAGGGCCAGCTGCAGCAACTCGTTGCGCTTGCGCTCACCCCCCGAGAAGCCCTCGTTGACCGGTCGCCCGAGCATGGCCTCTGGCAGGCCCAGCTGCTGCGCGGCCGTGCGCGCGCTGGCCAGGAAGTCAAACGCATCCAGCGGCACCTGCCCGCGCGCCTCTCGCACCGCGTTGAGCGCACTGCGGATGAAAAGGTTGTTCTTCACGCCAGGGATGTCAGGCGGCACCTGAAACGACAAAAACAGGCCGGCACGGGCGCGTTCCTGGGCGTTCATGGCCAGCAAATCCTGCCCATCAAACTGTGCCTGACCGGAGACGACGCGGTAGCTCGGGTGGCCAGCGAGTGCAAGGCCCAGCGTGCTTTTGCCGCTGCCATTGGCTCCCATCAGCACCACCAGGGCACCGGGCGCCACGTCGAGCGAGACCGACTTGAGCACGTTGCGCTCACCCACATCGACGCGCAGGTTGCGCACTTGCAGCAGGGTAGAGGGAGTATTCATGGGGCGTCCTTGATTCAAAATTGATAGCAGTAAACCGTTTATTGACGAGGGCTAGAGGCACGTTTCATTGAGAATCATTCAGCCAACGGCGCCTTCCAGCGACACCGCCAGCAGGGCCTTGGCTTCCAGGGCAAATTCCATCGGGAGCTCTTCGAGCACGGCCTGGCAAAAACCGCCGACGATGAGTGCCGTGGCGTCCTGCGGGGCAATGCCACGCTGCCGGCAGTAGAAGAGCCGCTCCTCCGAGATGCGGGTGGTGGTGGCCTCGTGCTCCACTACGGCATCGCTGCGCGCGGCATCCACATACGGATAGGTGTGGGCTCCACAGTTCGGGCCAATCAGCAGCGAGTCGCATTGTGTGGTGTTGCCCGCGTTGGCGGCCGTTCGGGCCACGCGCACCTGGCCGCGGTAGCTGTTGTGGGCGTGTCCGGCGCTGATGCCCTTGGAGACGATGCGGCTCTTGGTATTGCGCCCCAGGTGGATCATCTTGGTACCGGTGTCGGCCTGCTGGAAGTGGTTGGCCACGGCAATGGAATGGAACTCGCCACTGGAGTCATCCCCACGCAACACCACGCTGGGGTATTTCCAGGTGATGGCCGAGCCGGTTTCCACCTGCGTCCATGCAATGTGCGCGCGCTGGCCCGCGCACAGGCCCCGCTTGGTGACAAAGTTGTAGATGCCGCCACGCCCCTGCTCGTCGCCGGGGTACCAGTTTTGTACGGTCGAGTATTTGATGTGGGCGTCGTCGTGCGCCACCAGTTCCACAACGGCCGCGTGCAATTGGTTCTCGTCGCGCTGCGGCGCGGTGCAGCCTTCTAGGTAGCTCACGTGGCTGCCTTCTTCGGCAATGATCAACGTGCGCTCGAACTGCCCGGTGTTGCGCGCGTTGATGCGAAAGTACGACGACAGCTCCATCGGGCAGCGCACACCCTTGGGGATGTAGACAAACGAGCCATCGGAGAACACCGCGGAATTGAGTGCGGCATAAAAGTTGTCGCCCATCGGCACTACGCTGCCCAGGTAACGTTCGATCAGTTCCGGGTGGTGTTCCACCGCGTGTGAGAACGAGCTAAAAACCACGCCCACTTTGGCCAGTTGCTCACGGAAGGTGGTACCCACCGACACAGAGTCAAACACCGCATCCACCGCCACGCCGGCCAGGCGGGCACGTTCGTGCAGCGGCACGCCCAGCTTTTCATAGGTTTCCAGCAGCTTAGGGTCAACTTCGGCCAGGCTCTTGGGTCCGTCCTTGAGCGACTTGGGTGCCGAGTAATAGCATAGGGCCTGAAAGTCAATCGGGTTGATGCGCAGATGGGTCCACTGGGGCGGCTCCAGTGTCTGCCACAAGGCCAAGGCTTTCAGGCGCCACTGCAGCAAAAAGTCGGGTTCGCGCTTCTTGCGCGAGATGGCGCGCACGGTGTCTTCGTCAAGTCCCGGCGGCAACGCGTCCGATTCGATGTCGGTCACAAAACCATGCCGGTAGAGACCATCCAGAGCCTGGTTCAGGGCGGGTGCTTGTTCGGTCGTTTGCATGGTCTGCCTTTGTTGTGTTCGGAAAGGTGGCGGGTTATTTTTAAAAGATATATATATTATGTATCTTTGTGAATTCGAAGAAGCTGATCATTCGATTTGACCGTTATGGTCGAATGGGTTTTCTGATTTCGGCGCGCCTAATGCATCGCAAATGCACTTCGGCTACTCGTCGGTTTTTTCCATATGACCACCGAAACCGGCGCGCATTGCTGACAACACCCGGTTGGAAAAACCGGCCTGCCCGCGTGATGTAAAACGCGCGAACAGCGCAGCGCCAAGAACATTCGCAGGAACCCCTTCCTCGATGGCAGCTTGGATCGTCCAGCGACCTTCGCCAGAATCCGCTACGTGGCCGCCGTAGGTGTCGAGTTCAGGATTTTTCTGGAAGGCTTCAGCGGTCAGGTCAAGCAGCCATGAGCCGACTACGCTGCCACGCCGCCAGACCTCTGCGATCTCAGGCAAATTCATGTCAAATTGGTAGAACTCGGGGTGGTGCAGTGGTGTCGTCTCCGCATCTTTGTTGTGCGTTTGCTTGCCCACATTGGCGTTGCGCAGAATGTTAAAACCCTCGGCGTAAGCCGCCATCAGGCCATATTCGATGCCGTTGTGGATCATTTTGACAAAGTGACCGGCACCATGCGAACCGCAATGCAGGAACCCCTCTTCGGCATCACCAGGGTTACCAATCCTGCCCGGAGTCCGCGCTGCCTCCGTCATACCGGGCGCAAGAGACGAGAGGATCGGCCGCAAGCGCGCAACGGGTTCGGCTTCGCCGCCGATCATCAGACAATAGCCGCGATCAATGCCGGCTACGCCCCCACTGGTGCCTACATCCAGATAGTGAATGCCTCTGACCTTCAACTCGTCGGCTCGACGCATGTCATCGCGGTAATACGAATTGCCGCCATCAATGACGATGTCGTCAGGGGCAAGCAGAGGCACCAGGTCGTTCAACGCATGGTCGACCATGGCAGCCGGGATCATCAGCCATATGGCGCGTGGCCTTGCCATTTGCGCAACCATTTCCTGCATCGACGCAGCACCGGTGGCACCGTCGTCCTTCAGGCTGGTCACTGCTGCCGACTTCGCGTCAAAAACGACGCATTCATGGCCTTTGCGCATCAGGCGTTGTGCCATACCGGCACCCATCCGGCCTAAACCAATCATTCCAATCTTCATTTCCGTTCTCCTTTTCCGATACCTGCCGAACTGTGGACGGGCAGTCCACCGGGCGTGTCAATCTTCAGCATTTTCAACCGGGTCATCTCGATGGATGGGGTGGCGTCAGGCCCTTAGGACATCCGCCTGGCTACCTGTGCTAGCCAGCCCAAGGCGAGTAGCGCGGCCGCCGTCACAAGCCAGGCTCCGAGGCGGGCCTGGTCATCAAGCAGGTAGGCGTTGCACAGGCGCAGCGGGCTGTCGATGTACAGCTGCCCCACCACGGCGGTCATGGGAAGCATGTTGCCCAAAAAGAAGCCCTGCACCAGCAGACCCGCGGCTTTCCAGGACAACCGCAGCGCTGCGCCCGCGAGCAGCAGAGCGGTACACTTGGCCGCTTCGAGTGGTGCAGACACCAACGCCAGATCGAGCACGCGCGGCACCATCAGCACGGCAAGCACGGTGCCTGCACCCACCAGACCGCTAATGCCATAAGCGTTCCAGCGCGCGATACGCGAGCGGGCTACAGGCGACAGGCCAGCGACCAACAAGGCTCCGGCCACCAGCCACAAAGGGAACTGCAGCACCATGTGGCGCCACATGCTGGCGGTGAGCCACTGACGCAGCGCGGGCACCAGCAGTAGCGCCATCACTGCCACGGCCAGTAACACCTGCCGCGGTGGCGTGCAGCGCGAAACGAACGCAGCCACCAGCGCGCGCCATCTAGGCAAAGGCAGACCGTTCACAGCCGCCCGCCTTTCGCCAAATGCCGCGCATAGTCCAGCGCGAGTTGCTGCTCCCCCAGGTCAAACACCCGCACCATGCGACCTTGCGCATCGAACACCAAAAAGGCGGCGTTGTGCTCGTAGTCGCCCACGCCATTGGGAATCACGATCACCCCCAAACGCTGCAACAGCTTCTGTTGCTCGGCAGTGTCTGGCACCCGCACCCAGTTCCACACCGTCGGGTCGGCATCGAGTTTGGACGCGTAGGCTTGCAAAACAGCGGGGGAGTCGTAGGCGCCATCAAAGCTTATGGAAAGCAAGCGCACCATAGGCGACTTGCCTGCGGCGCGGTCGGCCTGCAGCGCGGCTTGGAATTGCTGAAAGCTGCTGCCCAGCGAGAGGCATACCGTCTGGCAGCGGGTATACACAAAGTCGACGAGGGTGATACCGCCGCCCTGCGCCAACAGTGTTGGCAAGCGCTCCGCGGCAATGCCCCAGCCGTCGATGCTCACCGGCGGCACCGGCACGGGTTGTTGCGCGACTTCCAGGCGGCGCGCGCCCTCGGCGGTCCAAACCTCAAAATCGTGGGTCAACCAGCTGGCGCTGACATAGCCGGCCAGCGCCACCAAGCACGCTAGAAAGGCTGTACGCAACATGGCGTTGAACTAGCCCTGGCGTTTCGTCATTCGACCTTGGCAGTCAAGGCCTTGAGCGCTTCACCACCGTCAAACGGCGTTGTACGCGTGCTGGACTTTCGTTCTTGCGCAAACAGGCTGACCGGCAAAGGCTCCGCCTTGTTGGACCATTCGCTGCGGATGTAGCTGGTCACTGCGGCCAACTCAGGATCGCTTAGTTTTTGGAACGACGGCATGGCACCGCTGTAGTCTGCGCCCGCAACGCTGATCTTGCCGGTTATGCCATGCAGTAAAACGTTAGCTAAAGTACGTGCATCCCCTTGCACCCATTCCGAGCCATCGAGCGGCGGGAACACGCCGGGCAATCCCTTGCCAGTGGCTTGGTGGCAGGCGGCGCACTGCGCCGCAAACACGGCCTTGCCGTCCACCGCAGCCCCCGCAGCGGCGGGCACGGGACCAGACAGGTCTGCGACGGTGCGCCGGTCGCCCAGCTCGGGCGTGCCAAAGGGCTCAGCGGTCAAGATGTACACCACGCCAAACAGCACCATGACCACGGTGATGGCAATGGCTAGCAGCGGCATGGGGCGGATACGCTCTTCCGGCTCGGCGTTTTCGCGCTCTTGCGCTTTGTTGGAGGGATCAATGTCTTGGGTCATAAGGGCTTCGTGCAGTTCAGGACGCTGGCGTTGCGGGGCTGGCCGGCGCAGGCTGCACCGGCGGCGGCAGTACCGGGTAGGTGTGGTTCAGGCCCTGCAGGTATTTCACCAAGTCCAGCGCCTCGGGCCGCGCGACCACCACCTTGCCAAAAGGTGCTTTGTTCGGTGGCAGCTTGACCACGTCATCGTCGGGTTCGGCGGCGTCCTTGACGTCAAAGAGAAAGGGGTAGGACGGCATGATCGAGCCCGGCACATACGCGCGAGGTTGGTAAAGGTGACCCAGCTGCCAATCTTTGCTGGGCTGGCGTGCGCCGATATTGAACAGATCCGGCCCGGTGCGCATGCTGCCCAGCAAGTGCGGCTTATCGTAGTAGTAGTCACCCGGCACCGCGGCCCGGCCCCAGCCGCGCTGCGCGTCCGGCCCGAAGTTGCGGTCCCGCGGCTGCTGGCTGTGGCAATAGACGCAGCCGTTGGCGACGTAGACCTGCCGCCCACGCAGCTCGGCGCTGGTATAGGGCATGAGCCCTTCGGGCGGCTTGATGTCGCGCACTTGCAAATAGGGCAAGACCACCAGTGCGGCAGTCGCCACCGAGAGGGCGACCATGGCGCCCGCGGCGAGTTTGACTTCATTCTCCATGTGCGAGCTCCAATGCCTTGGTGGGGCGGGTAAACAGGGCTGCGCCGGTACGCGTGGGGCCAAAGCGCAACGCCATGGCCAGGAAATGTCCGGCAAAAACGAGGTGACTGGCCAGCATCAACGAGCCGCCCACACTGCGCCACTGTAGATACGGAATGGTCACAGTCACCGACTCCATGAACGGTTTGGAGGCGTCCAACATGGCCAGACCTTGCAACCAGCCACCGATAGAGAGACCGACGAAGTAAATGCTAATGCCTAACACGGCCAGCCAGAACTGCAAGGTGATGAGGCGCGGATACGGCCACTCCCAGTTCAGCACACGCGGCAACATGAAATAAATAGCGCCAAACAGCACCATGGTTACGAAGGCATATGCACCCAGGTGGGCGTGTGCCACAGTGAAGTGGGTAAAGTGCGCCACCTGGTTCACGCTGCGCAGTGCCTCCAGCGAGCCCTGCAGCGACGACAGCATGTACATGAAGCCGCCAAACATCATGAAGCGCAGTGTGGGCGACTGGCGCGCCAAGTGCATGCGGCCCCACATCGTGCCGGCCATGTTGATGGTGAACGCCGCCACCGGGATGATCATCATCATGCTTTGTACGATGGACAGAGTGATCAGCCAGCCGGGAATCGGGCCGCCAATCAGGTGGTGGCCGCCGACCTGACCGTAGAAGAAGGCTAGCGTCCAAAAGCCCAAAATCGAGAGGTTGTAGGAACGCACTGGTCGCCCGATGATCTTGGGCAAAAAGTAGTAAATGGCGCCCACACTCACCGGCGTGAACCACAATCCCAGCACGTTGTGTCCGTACCACCAGTTGGTAGTGGCCTGTTGTACACCGGTGTGAACACCAGGCAGCTTGCCGACAATGAACAGCAGCGCAATCCACAATAACGCCGCCACCATGTACCAAACGCTAACGTACAGCGACTCCACTTTTCGGTTAACCAGCGTGTAGAGCACAGGGCCGATGATGCAAACAAAGCCGGCCACGATAAAGATGCCGATCTGCCAAGGAATCTCCAGGTATTCCATGCCATCGGTCCAGCCCGAACCAATAGCGCCAATAGCGCTGGCAATGCCAGTATTGATTAGCGCGCCGCCCAACATCACCCACATGGCACCCACCAGTTGCGTGCGCAGTAGGCGCGGTAGCAGCCAGATGATGACGCCCAATGCGGCATTGGTGATCCAGCCATAAAGCACCGCCGTGAGGTGAATAGTGCGAATGCGGCCAAAGGTTTCCCACGCCTCACTGACCAGCAGGTCGGGCATGTGCAGTTTTAGCGACGCGGTGAGACCCGCAAGCGACCCCAGCACAAGCCAGAAGATCGCAAAGGCAATGAACATGAAGACTGGAAAGGCGGTGGAGTGATCCGCCTCAATGCGGTGGCGCAACTCGTCCGGGTCTTCCACGTGGTCGCTTTCGCCGGGTTTGGCAATGGCTCCCTGCCAGCGATCCTGCGCGCCGCCCTGCAATGCGGGATCATCTACCCGCCCCAACTCGCCGGGCGCAAATATGACGGTCGCAGCGCGCGGGTTCTCCACCAACAAGCCCTTGCGCATCGACCAGATGAAGAAGAACAACCCCATGATCGAGAGCAAGAAGGCCCCCAGTAAGCTTAGTATTGCACTGTCCATCTGTGAGCTACCTTTCAACTTGTGCACGGAGGTTGTGCACGGGTCTGTTAATGCATATCTTCATGCCACCCAACAATTTGTGGCCATTAAAATTTCGCGGCGGTCCAAGCCCCATTTTTTGGTGGATTGAAATTTCATTTCGGTACGCTGGACATCCAAATCTCGCAAGGTGCTACTCATGGTGTAAGCTTTTTCAAATTAAAACTTTCGCCACAACCGCACGTACTCCCGACATTGGGATTGTCGAATTGAAAAGCCTGCTTCATGCCGTCATTCACAAAGTCGAGCCGGGCTCCGTCAATACTGAGCAGACTTTTGGCATCGACCACCAGCGTGGCGCCCGCATGCTCAAACACATGGTCGTCCGGATTGATGTGCTCGGCGATCGCGTAGGTATACGCCAAGCCGGAGCAGCCTACAGGTTTGACACCCACCCGCAAACCTAAACCTAAACCTGGACCACTTGAGTGCTTGGCAAGCTGGGAGGCTATTTGGCGCGCAGCCGTATTTGTCAAAGTGATGGCCATAACTTTTTTCTATAAGGTGTATGTAATATGAATCTTAATCGCTCTAACCTATTTGTGACACGGTGCACACAGGGTCTGGTGATCATCTCTCGCTATACCAATTGCCGCTTCATCCGCTAGCCTTCTGGATATATGCATAGACTGCTATGAATAACGCAGCAATGAAGTGCTGATCGGCAACCCTTATGCTGACGTGGGTAACTGGTTCCAGGGACTACATCAGGTCGAGCCGACTAAAAGATGCCAGCGAATCGGGGCGGGCAAGAGCTTTATGAACCAAGTCGGTGGAGTCAGGAAAGTTATTCAGCGTGCAGTGCTTTGCCATAGGTTGCTGCATCGATGGGTAGCGCGCTTTAGGCGCTACTTAGTAGTCGGTGTTAACGGCGGACTGAACGCGCACAAGTCAGAGCTTGGGCTGAAGAGTTGCTGCAAGTTGCCAGGGTTAGAGGATCAGGTAGCTCTGGATAAATTACTCGCGCGGGGGTGGAGGTCATGCGGTGCCCATAGTTTCAGGACCGGGAACCGTAACAGCGCCAAACCCGCTACGCCTCAGGGCAAAACTAGACGAAAACGGCAATGTGGCAGGTTTTTACACGAATCGTACGGATGGGCTCAAAATAGATCATAACATGATATATTAGCGATCTTCCCTATCACGGGCCGCATTCCCACCCATGCCAATTTCGGACCAAGACCCGCTCACCAAAGCCGATTTCGAGGCGCTATCGACCTTTCGCTATCAGCTGCGCCGCTTCGAGCGTTTTTCAGAAGATGCGGTGCAGGCACACGGCATCATGCCGCTGCAATACCTGCTGTTGTTGCATATCAAGGGTTACCCCGGTCGTAATTTCGCCACCATTGGTGAGTTGGCCGAGCGCCTGCAGGCCAAGCCCCATGGCGTAGTCGCCCTGGTCAGCCGCTGTGAGGCGCGCGGGTTCGTGAAGCGCCAGCCCAGTGCCAGTGACCGGCGCCAGGTCGAAGTCCATCTTCTGGCGGAAGGGGAGCGGATCTTGACGCATCTTGCGAGCCTGCACCGCACAGAGCTGCGTTCACTGGCCGACGTGTTCTCTATTCCGACCATCCACCCATTGGACGCCAATGGTGCATAAATACAGTCCGCGCGGAGACTTTGCGGCTAACACGCGCCTGCTGCGCATAACCGCCATTGCGGCGGTGGTGGGTGTATTGAGCACCGTCACGGCGTATTTTTTGCTGCTGTTGATACGCTTTTTTACAAACCTGTTTTTCTTCCAGATGCTGTCAACCCAAGTGCAGCCTTCCAGCGCCAATACCTTAGGCCTGTGGGTGATTGTGGTGCCGGTAGCGGGAGGGATGATCATTGGACTCCTGGCCCGCTTTGGCTCTGAGCAGATTCGCGGGCACGGAATCCCAGAGGCTATTGAGGCCATCCTGTTCAAGAAAAGCAAGATGTCGCCCAAGGTCGCGGTGCTCAAGCCCCTGTCATCCGGAATCGCCATTGGCAGCGGTGGCCCATTTGGCGCAGAGGGACCCATCATCATGACGGGCGGCGCACTCGGCTCGCTGATCGGTCAGTACTTTCACATCAGCGGTGCCGAGCGAAAGACCTTGTTGGTGGCCGGTGCAGTGGCGGGGATGACGGCAGTATTTGGCACGCCCATTGCGGCCGTCATGCTGGCGATTGAGTTGTTGTTGTTTGAGCTTCGCCCGCGAAGTTTGTTGCCGGTGGCGATAGCCTGCGCCGTTGCTGGCTTCGTGCGCCCCTTGTTGCTTGACGCCGGTCCCTTGTTTGCGCTGCAAACACCGCCTATCGGTGTGGTGGGATTGTTGTCCTGCGCCGTCGCTGGCCTTGCTGCGGGAGCCCTGTCCTGGGTTTTGTCCAGCGCGCTCTACAAGGTGGAAGACCTTTTTGGCCGGTTGACTATCCACTGGATGTGGTGGCCGGCATTGGGCGGTTTGGCGGTCGGCGTAGGCGGCTATTTGCAGCCCCGCGCGCTGGGCGTGGGATACGACGTGATCGGCGACCTGCTGCAGAACCATCTGGCCGTACAGGTCGTGGTCGCCTTGCTGATGTGCAAGGCGGCGATGTGGGTTGTCGCGCTGGGGTCGGGTACATCGGGCGGCGTGCTGGCCCCGTTGTTGATGATGGGTGCCGGTCTGGGAGTCGTCCTGGGCCCCTGGTTGCCCGGTGGTCACCCGGCTCTGTGGCCGCTGGTCTTCATGGCTGCAACCTTGGGTGGCATGATGCGCGCGCCCATTATGTCGGTGATGTTTGCGCTGGAGTTAACGCACGACGTGCAGGCCCTGCTGCCGCTGCTAACGGCATCCAGCGTGGCCTATGGTTTTACAGTCTTGCTGATGCCGCGCTCCATCCTGACCGAGAAGATCGCCCGGCGTGGCTACCACATTTACCGCGAGTACGGCATCGATCCACTGGAGCGCCACACCGTGCAGGAGGTGATGGCACACGCCGTGGAAACGGTTGCCGCACAGATGTCGGTATGCGATGCCTTGTTCCTCTATTTTGGCGAGCACCAAACCCGCCGAGCCTTTCCCGTTGTCGAAGACGGCGCCTTCCTGGGCATGGTCGATCGCGCATTGCTGTTGGCGCAGCAACAAGGCGGTTTGGTTGAACGGGTCAGCGATCTGTTTGGTGCCAACGTCCCCGTTGTGGCCTTGCCGGGTGAGTCGTGTCGGACGGTCGCGACGCGCATGGCCGTGCATGGGTTGGAGCGCCTGGCCGTGGTGACGGATGCGCGCTCGCGTCGGTTGGTCGGCATTATCAGCCGCAGCGATTTGGTGAAACCTTCGTTTGACTTGTATGCCGAAGAGCAGGAGCACGAAACCGTTCGCCACACTCCGCTGGCCGCCCTGAAGCGGCGGTTCGTTTCGGTGACCGACGCCGGTTCAAACAAGGTCGGCTAGCCTGGTTGCGGTGGGTTCAATCGGTGGGTACGTCACGGACGGCTTCGTTCATCGACATACTGCAACGCCTGCTCCAGGTCGGCTATCAGGTCGTCTGGATGCTCAATGCCAATGCTGAGTCGAATCATTCCTTCAAAGATGCCGTTTTGCCGGCGCGCTTCGGGCGATACAAAGCTGTGCGTGGTGCTCGCCGGATGACAGGCCAGACTGTCGACGTCACCCAATGAAACCGCCTGCGTAAACAACCGGAGCGCATTGAGCACAGCCGCTGCCGCAGTGCGCTCGCTTCGTTGCAGCTCGAAGGTCACAATGCCCCCAAAGCCGCCTTGCAATAGCCGTAACGCCAATGCATGCTGCGGATGGCTGGCAAGGCCCGGGTAGTGCACTTCCCGCACGGCAGGGTGGTCCGCCAGGAAATGGGCCACCGCCGCCGCTCCTTCGCAGTGCGCCGCCATGCGCAGTGGCAGTGTCTTGATGCCGCGCAAGAACAAAAACGCCTCTTGTGGCGACAGGTTGCCGCCCACGTGCCCGAGACCCGTTTTGCGCACCTGGGCAATGAGCGCAGCTGGACCTGCGACGATGCCGCCTGTCGCATCACCATGTCCGCCCAGGTATTTGGTCATGGAATGCAGCACCAGGTCAATGCCGAATTCCAATGGCCGCGTCAGGCATGGCGTGCAAAAGGTGTTGTCTGCTACCGTGAGCGCACCGTGCGCCCTGGCAATGACAGCCACTTCGACCAGGTCGTGCAGGCACAGGCCCGGGTTGGTGAGTGTCTCTACCCACACCATGCGGGTGGCAGGTGTCAGGCTGGCCGCCAATCCTGTCTGCGTTGCGTCCACTGCCCGGATGCCAAAGCGCTCGCCCAGCGATCGAAACAAACCTTCTGTGCCGCCATACAAGGGTCCGAGGAATGCAATTTCGTCACCGGGGTTCAGCAGGCCCAGCAACACCGACGAGGTGGCTGCCGTGCCACTGCTGAACGCCACCGCCGCGGATGCACCTTCGAGGTCGGCCATTTTGGCCTCCAGCGCCGCCACAGTCGGGTTAGCAAAGCGGCTGTAGCGATAGCCCGTCGCCTCACCGGCAAAGATCGCAGCACCATGTTCCAGTGTGCCGTAGCCAAACGCCGTTGTCTGATTGATAGGCGTTGCAATCGCACCGGTTCCGGGATCGGGCTGCTGCCCGGCGTGTACGGCGCGGGTGCGAAGATGGGTCAAATGAAGTGCCTCGGGGTTCATGCGCAGTCCGCGTTGGGAAGTGTCGTGCGGGCTATCGCGCAAATGTGATGTGCAAGGGCAGGGTGGCAAAGCCGGAGGCCGGAAACACCGCATGGGTGGGTGGGTGCTGAGCAACAAGGTCGATACCTGTCGTTCCTTCAAGCAGTGCCTGCACCGCCACCCGCAATTCCATGCGCGCCAGCGGTGCACCAGGGCACACGTGAATGCCGGCACCGTACAGCAGATTGCTGCTTGCATCGCGGTTTGAACGAAACAGTTGGGGAACGGTGAAGGTCCGGCCATCCCGATTCGCCGCCACCCAGTTCAGGGAAATACGCTCGCCGGCTTCAATGGTGCGCCCACCGATCTGAACGCGGCGGGTGGTCACACGCCGGTTCGACAGCAACGGACCGTATAGGCGCAGTATCTCGTCAATTGCGTTGGGCAGCAAGGCTGGCTGCGTGCGCAATTGGCGCTGTACATCGGCCTGCTCCGCCAGGAACTGGGCGACCACTCCCAGCGCCGCGGAGATCGTGCCGATTTCACCGACCGTCCAGTTGCGCAAGGCGCTGACAATCTCTTCATCGTTGAGCGGCCGACCCTTGACCTGTTGGCAGGCCAGACTGGCCGTGACGTCCTGCCTGCCATGGACGGCCCCAGTGCGGCGCGCCTGCAGCAAACCCGTGACATATCCCGCAAACTCATGGGCGATATCGGCCATGGCCGATCGGTCCTGTGCAAAGATGGCGGCCTGATTCTTTTGTGCCCAAAGGCGCAAGGGCTCGTGCATGCTGTCTGGCCAGCCGAGAAAAGCGCATTGCACGCGAACCGCGAAGGGGTGCGCAAAATCGCTAATCAGATCGAACTCCGTGCGCGCGTGCATGGAGCGCACCAGTTCGGTGGCGAGGCCGCGGCATTGCGGCTCGAACGCCTCCATGGCCTGTGGCGCGAAATAGGGCTCGATGAGACGGCGGTAGTGACCGTGATCGGGAGGGTCCATGCCGTTGGGAACCGACAGATTGCGGGACACCTCGCTGCTGAAAGTGTCGGAGTCGTTGAGGACGCGCATGACGTCCTCATGGCGAAACAGTGACCACCCCAGCAAATCACTGTACGCGACCGGACAGTGCTCACGCATCTCATCAAAGGCGGTGCGCTGATCGCGCAGTACCGCGGCAGACTTGGGATCCCAGTCCTGGGGGTGCGAATGACCCATGGTTAACCTCTTTCAGGAAACAAAACTGCCCAGCTGCCCGGCTCACCGGCCAGCAAATCAAGCTCCCAGCAGCATGGCTTTTCACAGGCTTGCGCGTCGAGTTGCCGTGCCATGGCGCCAGCGGCCGGAGAAAAGTAGGCCACCACCTCGCATTGCAGGCGCCCGTCCATTTCGTGCCGTGCAAAAACAGCCATGTCTGCAGGGCGACCCGCAGCAGCAAACAGTGCCGGAAAAATATCTTGGATATGCTCTTTCGGTGCGTGAGCCAGAACTCCATCGCCGAGTTGTTTTGAGAACCATGTGTGCATGCGATTCAGTGGTCCTTCGCGCCTTGCGCCACAGGCTCTATTTCCACCACGAAATTGCCGTCAAACAACGGGTTTTCATTGACCCCGTCTTTTGCATAACCTCGCGGGTTGCACACGACCCGCGTCCCGTGGAGCATGTAGTCAAAACTGTCATGGGTATGACCGTGTACCCACAACTGCGTGCGCTCTCCGTCAACGAGATGCCGCAGATCGGACACAAAGCAGCCATTCAGCAGTGAACCGGAAAACCGCGAATGGATGCTTCGGCACGAGGGTGCGTGGTGTGTGATCACGACTGTCGGCCCCGCATGGGGCTCGGCCAGCCGTTCTTCAAGCCACTGTGCGTTGGCGCTGCACAGGGCGGCTGCGTCATCGGGTGTGAACAGTCTGGAGTCGGACTCTTCCAAATGGATCACGCTGAAGTCGCGCATGAAACGTTGCGCTTCCTGCATGGCCAGCGTGCGCTTCTCACCATCGCCCCACAGCATGAAGTCAGTCCACAGCGTGGTCCCCAAAAACCGCACACCGTTGATGACGACTTGGTCGTTATCAAGCACGTGAATATGCGTTCCGTTACACAGTCGTCTTAGGCCAGCTACCGTCCCCGCGATGCTGCCGCCGTAGAACTCGTGGTTCCCGGCAACGTAAAGCACCGGTCTGGAAAACCCCAATGCCCAGGCAACCGCCTCTCTCGGCCGGGCAATGTCACCCGCGAGAATGACGACATCGGCATCATTGCTGGGTACAGCCATCGCATCGCGGCTGAGATGCAGATCAGACAGGATATTGAGTTTCATAAACGGGACACCGCCGGTCAGAAAACAGAGCCGGGAGAACCTCGCCCAGTTTATCCTTTTATATCACGATGTGATGTAGTTGAGCTAAAAGATATTTCTTTGCCTACATCCTGTGTTGGCATCAGCGCTTGAGTTGGAGAGCGTTCAAAAGTCTGGGGTCGGCGCACAATTCGTTGGTGGTAACACTGAGTGGCCGGTTATCAATTTCCTTGGCGCGGGCGGATGGCAGCTTTGCCAAACAGCGGACGTCAGTGTTGTCGCCGACCGAAAACTGACCACCTAACTGCATAAGTGCCGATCCAAAATTGACCAGGGTGTTCCACTGGCCTGCTGAAAGTTTCAGCAGGAGAG